>Ga0101941_1002069_pt1 | contig 10436 bp, 11 predicted proteins | sample DewCreD2012metaG_3_FD_75242 | JGI IMG/M metagenome (GOLD analysis project Ga0101941, IMG submission 75242) | Hot spring sediment bacterial and archeal communities from British Columbia, Canada, to study Microbial Dark Matter (Phase II) - Dewar... ...
GAGATTTTGGCGTGTGTGGAGGGATTGTGTTGCGGTTGGTTTCCTGACCCGTTGGAGCCTGTTGAGGATGGAGGGGGTCGGGTATGAAAAAAAGTACCCTAATCAGACCTAAAGGAGGGGGGCAATTAATGAACTTTGGACGCGCGATTGGTATAATACCGTCCCGTATTCGAGCCGTCAGCGAATTTGAACGCAGTTTCAGCACACGGCTGGGCAGCACCTTTGAAGCGTGCGCACAGATAATCGCTGCGCAGTACCACAGGCAAGCACAACGCGGCTACAAACTCCACGCATTTGTCAGTAAAAGCGCACTTGAGGAGGTAAACATACAAATCAGAGCCTTCGAGAGTATGGCAACCCAAGCCCAACGGTTACGTTTCGACGACATGGTAGCCGCTGTGCTGTCCAAAGCATCTGATGAAGACGCAGAGGAACTCTCATTACCGCCGACCTCTACATCCTTCGCCATGATGGAACGGAACTCTTCTTCGAGATAAAGTCGCCCCAGCCGAATAAAGGACAGTGCCTGGAAGTCACCCAGCGGCTGCTACGCATTCATTTGGCGCGTCGGCAACCCCGTCCGCAGGTACAGGCATATTTTGCCATGCCCTATAACCCGTATGGCAACGCCCGCAGTGATTACCGCTGGAGGTACGCCATAGATTACACGCCCTTTGAAGACGCCGTGCGGATAGGACAAGAGTTTTGGAGCCTCGTCGGAACCGACTCCACCTACAGCGAACTGCTGCAGATTTACGCGGAGGTAGGGCAAGAGTGTGAGCAAGCAATCCTGCAACTCTTTCGCTAACCCATCCGAATCTCCCAGTCGTAGGGGATTTCGGGCGTGTTGTAGGGCAGGCGCAACTCGTCGGGCTGGGCGCGGTTGTACGGCTCCGTCGGGAAATTAACCAGCAGCGACGGCTCCGTCCCAATCGTCTTGTAGCCGTGCGCCACCAACGGCGGAATCACCAATAGCACGCGGTTGTGGTCGCCCAAGAAAAACTCGTTCACCATCCCGTGCGTGGGCGAATCGGGGCGACGGTCATACAGCACCGCCTTCACCATGCCCTTGACCACCACCCAGTAGTCGGTCTGCTTCTCGTGCCAGTGCCATGCGCGGATGACGCCGGGGTAGTTTAGCGACACATACGCCTGCCCGAACTTCTGGAAGATGGGGTCGTCGCAGCGGAGCATCTCCATCAGGTAGCCGCGTTCGTCGGCGTGCGCGACCAGCGGCTTAATCTGGACGCCCTCGATGAGTCGCCTCTCCATCGCTACCTCCAGATGAGGGTAGGCGGGGTGCGGTACGCCTCGTACTGGCGTGCGACGCCCGCTTCTTCCGTGCGCCCCTTGTGCAGCCAGAGCCGATAGCGGAAGGTGAGCGTCTCGCCCCGCTTGAGCGTATGGTCGCCCGTGCCTTTGGGCTTGCCCGCTTCGAAGTCGTGGACGCCGAACGGGTTGGCGGCGAACAGCCCGTAGTCGCGCACATGCCAGTAGGTCGGGTGGCGCAGGTTCGCGGGGTGGTCGAAGATGGCGATGCCCACCGTGTCGCCCTCTACGATGCCTGTGTAGTCGCACCACGTGGCGCGTTTGCCCCACGCTTCGCGGTCGCGTTGCCCGCTGGCGTTCACGATTTGCCCGCCCGCATTGCGCGTGACCTCCATGCTGCTGGCGACGCGCACGCCAAAAGTGCCCTCTTTGGTGTCGCCGAATTTGACATCGGCGTCCAGCGCGGTGAGCGCGACGGTGTAGTCCAGCCAGCGCGAGTCGGGCGCGGCGTAGCAGATGACCTCCGTCGTCTCGTCCAAGATAGGCTTGCCGTCGGGCAGTTGCCACTGGTTGCGGGCGACCCAGCGCGCCAGCACGGGACCCGACTCGGCTTTCTCCAGCCCGCGATGCACGATTACGCCCCGCCCTGCGCCCTCCGTCCAGAAGTCCACACCGTTCACCTCGCCGTGCGTGAACCAGACGGAGCGGTGGTGCGGGTGGTCGGTGCGTTCGCCTTGCACCAACTGCATCGGGAAGTGGCGCGTGATGGGCTTGTCGTTGGGTCCGTACACGGGGTACAGGTACGGCTTGGGCGCGCCGCGCAGCACATACGCCGTGAACGGCTTGCCCTTGTAGGCAATCTGCAGGGCGTTCTCGGTGAGTTTGTGCGTGAAGCCCTCAGTCGGGCGCGGGTTCGGGCGAATCGCGTAGTGGTGGGTCTTCCCGCGCGGCAACTCAGGCTCGATCCAGACCAAGTACCGCTTGCCTGCCGATTCGACCACCTGCGCGGGGATGAGTTCCGCGCTGCGCTGGAGCGCAATCGGGGACTGGGGCGGGACGCCGCGCCACTCCGCCCAAATCGGCGTCTGCCGATACTCCGCCTGCCGCGCCGCTACCGAAATCCGCATCGACTCTGCCGCTGCCATCATGCAAGGATTATACCTTGCCCCACTTTGCCTCGATGGGGTACACGACTTTGCGGGTGAGATGATGGAAATACAAGCTGTGCGCGCCCGCTACGCAAACCAAGCGTTGTGGCTGGAACAACCGCTCGAAATACCCGAAGGCGCTCAGGTGCAGGTGTTCATACAAGTGCAGAGCGACGAGCCGCTGTCTTCGGAAGAACAGAAACGCAGGCTGGAGGCTTGGCTGGGGGCAATTCGCGGAATTTCTGTACCCCTGGACGCTGTTCGGCGTGAGACAATCTATGAAGATTGACGCGATTGTGCTGGACACTTTGAATAAGTCTGACTTTATGCGTTTTCAACCAGAGATCATGTCGATACATCCTTCCGAGATAACGCCACAAGAATAGGCAGGAACCTCGCTTACTTGCGCCGAATATTGTCGCCATGCGTCCGATACGCGCATCTGCGCCTGGGCGGGCAGGGATTGTGGGCAACCCCAGCGATATGTACGGGGGCGCGGTTATTTCCACCGCTGTGCCCCTGCGAGCGCGATGCACCTTAGAGCCTGCCGCGCGCCTGACTTTTCAGTCCCCGACGCAACTACTTACACCTGACACGCTGGCGTTGGCAGGCGACGCCTTCGATGTGTGTCGCGTCGCGTTGCACGGGCTGGGCTTCACGGTTGAGAGCGCGCCGTTCGCCTTGCGCATCGAGACCGACATCCCCCCGCAGTCGGGGCTGGCGGGGTCGTCCGCGCTGCTGACGGCGATTGTGGCGTGCCTGCTGCACTATCGCGGCGAGGCGTGGCGCACACCCCACATCCTGGCAGAGCGCGTGCGCCGAATCGAGGCGCAACTGCTCCAGGTCGCCTGCGGCTATCAGGATTTCTACATGGCGGTCTGGGGCGGGCTGAACCTGATGGAGTTCCGCGACAAGCAGGGGCTGGGCGCAGACCCCGACGAGCCGTGGGCGACGGTGGAGCCGCTGACAGGCTACCTGCGCGGCGTACCGATACCGCTGTGGCTGGCGACGACGGGCGGGACGCGCTTTTCGGGCGCGGTGCATGCGAACCTGCGCGCCCGCTGGGAAGCGGGCGAACGCGGCGTGGTGGACGGGATGCAGCGTATCGGCAGGCTGGCGCACGAAGCCAAGCGCGCCTTGCTTGAGCAAGACTGGACGCGCCTTGCCCACCTGATGAACGAGAACTACGCGATTATCCGCGACTTAGGCGGCAGCGGCGAGAGCCTGGATCAGTTAGTGGCGTGCGCCTTGGAGCACGGCGCGCTGGGCGCAAAGTTGGCAGGCGCGGGCGGCGCAGGCGGCACGGTGATTCTGCTGACGCTTACGCCCGAAAAAACGCTGCCTGCCGTGCGCGAACTCGCAGGGCAGGTGATCCCGATTGCGCCCAGTGCGCCAGGCACTGTGATGGGGTGAGGGCGGAAGGTTCGCCCCCCGCCCCCAGTGATTAGCGTCGTCCACCAGAACCTATCGGCGGCGGCGACGCGGGTCCAGACCCTGTGTACTCTGGAACGCCGAGGGCGTCCAGACCTGGTTGCGAGGGATCCGATTTCGGATACACGGTTTCGGGCGGTTGGTTCCCCTCGCTTCGCATCGTGAACCAGAGCGACAGCCCCAGCGCCAGCAGCGCCACAACAATAATCCCAAGGGCAACGGGTTTGGAGACCTGCATCGCATCTCACCGCCTTAGTTGACCGCGACGCCGCCGTCATCCAGATCCCACATGTACTGACCGAGATCGTTGATGAAGCCGCCGCACTGCGGACGCACATCACAGCCCTGACCCATTTGGGAAGGCGTGTAGCTCTTCGCGTGCCCATCCGCGAACACGACGGTCATCCGCTCGCGCCGATGGAACGGCCATGCGCCGCCGAACTCCATCCAGGTGTACCAGCCCGTCGCGGTCTGCAGACGCCAGCAAGCGGGGCGCGCCAAGCGTGCACAGGAGTTGCCCTGATAGTCGTACCATCGGCTTGCACGCCCGCTGTCGCACTCCTGACGCACGATGGTGAAAGTATCGTACATGCGTCCAGAGGCGTCGCGATAGTAGCGGCACGGCGGCATAACCACCCAGTTGCCGCCGCACAGCGGCTGGCGCGTCAACGGGTCGCGCCACCAGAGGCTGTCGATGAAGGCGACCGTGCGTGCATGCTGCCCAATCTGCGCATCGCTGGCGGGCGCGTTGTACCAACCGCGATACCCACCGCTGCCGCCCGAACGCTCCATAATCGGCGAAAGGTACACATAGTTGTAGCCTAAGTTCGTCTTGAGCGCCCAGCGGTACTCGCGGATGCACTGCTGCGTGGGCGGCGCCTCACCGTCCGCAGGGCAGGCGTCCAGAATCGCGTCCGTCGCCTGCGGATCGGACGGGCAGCGGAACATCTGCCAGTTCTTCACATACGGCATCAGCAACTGCGCCAAGATGCGATCGTCGCAGTTCTCCTGCCCGCCAAACGAGGCGAAATACTGGGTCAACGGCTGCATCGTGTCATAGTCGCTGGTATACATCACCAGCCCACGCCCAACCTGATTGAAGCGCGTGATACAGTTTACCTGTCGAGCCGACTCACGCGCCTGCGCAAACACAGGGAACAAGATACTCGCTAAGATTGCGATAATCGCAATCACTACCAGCAATTCAATCAGGGTAAAGCCTCGTGTGCGCATCATGCACCTCCTGATGAATAATAGTACCCCCAGTTTGTTCGGATTCCTGCCAAGTTAAGTGGTGGGTCAAGGGGGCTGCAGGAACCGCCCCCTTGACCGTTCAGGTCGGGTTAGTTGCAGGTCTCGTCGCCGTCCTCGCCCTGAGTGCCGAAGTTGAACAGCACGATCAGCAGGTCGGCGTCGTCAACCGTGCCATCCTGGTTCAGGTCAGCAGCTGCGTTGGTGCCGCCGAACTCGAACAGCACCGCCAGCAGGTCGGCGTCGTCAACCACCTGGTCGGCATTCGCGTCGCCGTTCGGCAGCGTGATGCTTCCCAAGTCAACCGTGCCGCTGACATTTACATTCGGTATGCGCACGCCCATCCAGTGGCGGTCGGGCGATAGCGCATAGTCCACCACATTCAGGTCGGTCGGGCAGTTGATGAACAGCGTGATGTCAGAGTAGACGGGACGCACCACCACATCATAAGTGCCCGCAGCAATATCTGGGGTGTCGATGGTGAATGTGCCTGGTGTAGTCGGCGCAGGCATGCTGAACCGCGCGACGCGCTGCTTTGTGCCCGGCAGGTAGAAGATGACCTCCACTGTGGCGCCGGGCGCGGTTCCGCTTAGGTCGCCGAAGACTGCCGTGCCCGTCACCTTGCCCGGTGTCGCACCCGAGTTGCGGAAGCCCAGCACGCCTTGATACAACGCGGGACCGTGCTTGTCTTTCCACCCCACGCCCGTGTTCCACGGCGCGGTGCCAGCGAAGGGATCGTTGTCGCGCCACTCCAGCAGCATATTCAGCACGCGCCCCACAGGGAAGCCCGTGATGTTATTGTAGCGGAATCGCTGCCAAGAAGCAGGCTGAATCACACCGCCAACAGTGCCGGAACCCTGCCCGCGCGGCGAGTAATACAGTTTCGGTCCGCCCGGCGCGCCCATCGCTAACGCCGTGTAGGAGTCAAAGGGTCCTGCCGCCCCGAAGTCCTCGTCAGCGACGATAATCGCATAATACAGTCCCGACGACAGCGTGATGCTCTGATTCAGCGGCGTGGTGCGCAGATAGGTGAAGGTCGTGGAGCCGCCGTAATAGGTGGGAATCTGCACATCACCAGCCTGTGGCGGGTCGCCGGGATACGCGCCAAAGTCGCCAAAGTACAGGATATTCCCCAGATTGGGTTCAGGACGCCCATCCGCGCCAGTCTGCGAACCGGTAATCCAGATGCGCAGGAACGGAAAGCCCGTCGTCAAGCCAGGCATGTAGACAATCGAGTCGAAGGTCATCGGCGCGCAGATTTGGAACGGCAGCGCCGTCCAGCGAGCAGGGAGATTGGCACTGGTCACATCGCCCGAGATAAAGAACAGGTAGTTGGCGGTAAGGGTCAGCGCCCCACAAGCCCCGCCGACGGTAAACCAGGCGTTCGCAGGGTTGCCTGCGAAGTACACGAACGGATCCTGCGCGACCGCGGGTCGCGTCGCAAACGCCACACACAACAAAGCCCCAACTGCGTATCGGTAGTATCGCATCATACGAACCTCCTTTACAACCACAATTATACCATGCTTTTGCGCCGATTCCTGCCACTTCTGCGCGGCTAAGGGGTCAAATTACAGGGGTTTCGGCTGCATTTCGGGCGCAAGCGCCGTCTCGCTGGCGGCGCGGTGGCGTTCAATGCGCTGAATAATCCCCCAGTCGGCGCGGAGCCAGTAGTCGCCGTAGGGCACGGCGTAAGCGGGCAGCGCGCCTTGCCGCAGGCGGAGTTTCTCGGCGTGCGCCGCCTGCGCCGCATCGGGCGCAAGCGTGTGGTCGCTCTCGACGCGGCTGCCGTCGGGGCTGTGCGCTTCAGGGCGGTCGGGCAGCTCGACGCTCGGCTCGGGCAGGCGCACCTCGCGCAGCGCATACGCCCGCAGCACCCGCGTCTGCATATCCAGCGCGAGGAACGGTCGCTCGCGGCTCGGTTCGTAGCCTGGCTTAATCGCAACCAGCCCGCTTTGCAACCAGTGGGGCAGCGCGAACGCCGCGAGTTCACTCAGCGCGAAGCGCGGTTGGTACTGCGCGCCCACCAATGCGATGCGCCACCGCTTGCCCGCATCCAACCGACTGCGCAGGCGCAGTTCGTAGGCATGATCGAGGATCAGAATTGCCAACATCTGCAGCCCCGCATGCATCACCAGGTGCGCAAACGCCCCCAGCGCTTCCAACACGCGCTGCCCACGCACAGGTTCGGGCGGTAGGCACTCTTGCCACCCCATGCGCTCGAAGTAGACCCTGCCGCCCCGACGCTGCAGCAGCCACACTTCCGAAGGGGTCAGCACCAGCGCGACATGCGCCGCCCGCCAAGTCAGCCACAGGTGATAGCCCATCACCAAGCCCCCAACGGCAAGCAACGCGCCCAGCACCACCTGCGCCCAGCCCGAAAGCTGCATCACGCGCACCAAACTCTCAGGCTCCTCCCACAGCACCCAGCCCACAAACGGCAGCGCAATCAGCAGTCGCCAGCCGATGTTGCGCCAGAACTGCCGCCCTGTTAGCGGACCCCAGCGCACGCCAATCGCTTCGTAGGGGTCGCGTTGGCACCGCGCGCAGCGGTCTTGCATCGGGTCGCACCCCGCCCCACACACTGAGCAGCCCACCTGCGGCACGATGTACCCTGCGCCGTTCACAACCCCAGAGTGTACCTCACACAGGGTATACTCTCGGCGCATCAGGAGCCGACGATGAAACTGCACGAGTACCAAGCGAAACAGATTCTGCGCGAATTTGGTGTTCCGACACCGCAAGGAGAGGTGGTCCGCACGCCCGCCGACGCGAAAGCGGTCGCCGAGCGGCTGGGCACGCCTGTGGTGGTCAAGGCACAGGTGCTGATGGGCGGGCGCGGCAAGGCAGGCGGCATCAAACTCGCCCAGACCCCTGACGACGCCGCCCACGCCGCCGAAAGCATCCTCGGCAAGCGACTGGTCTCGCCCCAGAACCCGCAAGGGCTGGTCGCCGAGCAGGTGCTGATCGAGGAAGCCGTCGAAATCGCCCGCGAGTACTACATCGGCGTCACGATTGACCGCACGCTGCAGCGCAATGTGCTGATGGTCAGCACGCAAGGCGGGATGGACATCGAGGAGGTCGCCGCGCAGCACCCCGACGCCATTGCGACCGTCGCAATCGACCCGCTGCTGGGGCTGACCGACTACGCCGCGCGCGAAGTACTGTATGCAGCGGGCATCCCACAGGAGCAAATCCGCCCGCTGAGCGCGCTGCTGCACGGGCTGTACCGCGCCTACATCGCCGTCGATGCGAACCTCGCCGAGATCAACCCCTGCGCCGTGCTTGCCGATGGGCGGATTATCGCCGCCGACGCGAAAATCACCATCGACGAGAACGCGCTGTATCGCCAGAAGTCGCTCGCCGCGCTGCATGACGAGAGCCTCGACGACCCCATCGAGGCGGAGGCGAGCCGACGCGGGATCGCCTATGTGCGCTTGGGCGGCGACATCGGCGTCATCGGCAACGGCGCGGGGCTGGTGATGTGTACCGTCGACGAGGTCGCACGAGCAGGCGGGCGCGCAGCGAACTTTTTGGACATCGGCGGCGGCGCGAAAGCCGACCGCGTGCGCCAAGCCGTCGAACTCGTGCTGATGGACCCGAATGTCAAGGGACTGCTGTTCAATATCTTCGGGGGCATTACGCGCGGGGACGAGGTGGCGCGCGGCATGCTGGAGGCGTTCGAGACGCTGCAGGTGAACATCCCCGTCGTGGTGCGCTTAGCGGGCACGCACGCCGAAGAGGGACGCGCCATGCTGCAGGGCACGCCGCTAATCCCCGCCGAGACGATGCAAGAGGCGGCGCGCCTTATCGTCGACTTCGCGCGCGGGGTATAATCGGAGCCGTGCGCTTCTGGCGACTGCGCAGGGCAGGCGCGCGCCTGCCCATACGGAACAAGCACTTAGCGGCGCAAGCCCTCACCCATCGCTCACATACCGAAGGCGAACTGCTCGCCAGCAACGAGCGGCTCGAACTGCTGGGCGATGCGGTGCTGGGCTTGATTGTCGCCGAGTACCTGTACCAGCATTACCCCAACTGGGATCAGGGGCAACTCTCCAAAGCGCGGGCGAGCATCGTGCGGGCGAGCGTGCTGTGCGAGGCTGCCAAACGCGCGGGAATACCCCCCCTGCTGCGCCTCAGCCCCGCCGAAGAATCGGCTGGCGGACGCGAGCGCCCCTCCATCCTCAGCGATGCGTTTGAAGCCGTGCTGGGCGCAATTTACCTCGATTCGGGCTACCGCGCCGCGCGCGACTACGCCCTGAAACATCTCAAGCCCGAACTGGACGCCCTGTACGCAGGCGAGATGCCCGTCCAAGACTACAAGTCGCAACTCCAAGAGCGCACGCAAGCGTGGTGGCGCATCACCCCGACCTACGAGGTGGTCGACGAATCGGGCACCCCGCACAACAAAACCTTCGTCGTGCAGGTCAAACTGCGCGACATCGTGGCGGGACAAGGCACTGGCTCCAGCAAAAAACAAGCGGAGCAGAACGCCGCCGCCCAAGCGATGCAGTTCACCGAACACAACAGGAGGCACTTAGATGAAACCTTTGGCTGAAATCGGCGTTTTCGGCGGCTCAGGATTCTACTCGTTTCTGGACAAAGTGGAGGAGGTCAAAGTAGACACCCCCTACGGCGCGCCCAGCGACACTGTGTCGATTGGCGAGGTGAACGGGCGGCGCGTGGCGTTTTTGCCCCGACACGGACGCAAGCATACCATCCCCCCGCACAAAATCAACTATCGCGCGAACCTGTGGGCAATGAAGGAACTCGGCGTGCAGGCGATTATTAGCCCCTGCGCCGCAGGCAGCCTGCAGCGGCATGTCAAGCCTGGCGACTTCGTGGTGGCAGACCAGTATGTTGATCGCACGCACGGGCGCGCCGACACCTTCTACGAGGGTCCTACCGTTCACCATGTCTCGCCCGCCGACCCGTACTGCCCCGTGCTGCGCCAAATCGCTATCGACGAGATTCGCGCGCACGGCATCCCCGTCCACGAGCGCGGCACGATTGTCGTCATCAACGGACCCCGCTTCTCCACCAAAGCCGAGAGCAAGTGGTTCACCTCGATGGGCTGGGAAGTCATCAACATGACGCAGTACCCCGAAGCCTACCTCGCGCTGGAGTTGGCGATTCCCGTCGTGAACATCGCGCTGATTACCGACTACGACAGCGGGCTGGTGGCGGAAGGCGAGGTCAAGCCCGTCACGGCGGAAGAGGTGATGCATGTGTTCCACCAGAACGCCGAGCGCATCCGCAAGGTCATCTTCGGGATGATTGCCAAAATCCCGCCGAACTTTGACAGCCCAATCCGCCACGCGCTGGACTATGCAAAGG
>Ga0101941_1002074_pt1 | contig 10413 bp, 7 predicted proteins | sample DewCreD2012metaG_3_FD_75242 | JGI IMG/M metagenome (GOLD analysis project Ga0101941, IMG submission 75242) | Hot spring sediment bacterial and archeal communities from British Columbia, Canada, to study Microbial Dark Matter (Phase II) - Dewar... ...
TGCATTCTGCCCGGATGACCAGCGAGCGAGCCCCGCGAACCCGGCAGTGTACGAGCCGACCAACGCTATCCAGACCAGCAGCGCGACGAGACCGCGGCGGAGGATCCGGGTGATACCGAAGAACCGGCGGCTCAGCACGGCCGTCCCGAGGCTAGCCGGGAGAGCCACCAGGCTCAGCAGGGCGATCTCCGGCCGGACGATGAAGCCGATATCCAGCAGCGAAGGGACCAGTATCAGGCACACCGACGGTGCCAGCGCTACGAACGCGCCCACCGCCACCACGCTGAGCGGAGTGGCGATGTCGCGCCGTTCGGCCGGGGTGGCGAGCAGGCCGGCCACGAGCAGCGCGCCCGCCCCGACGACCTCGCCGATGAGCACCGCGTAGGTGACCGGACGGAGTGCATCGTAGGCTGCCGGGCGGACGAAGTAGGTCCAGCCATAGGCGGCGAGGAGCGCAGCGGTCACCGACAGGCAGCCGATCGCGAGCCGGCGGCCCCGCGGTGCGCGGAGGCGACCCACCGGAAAGGCGCGGAACAGGAGGAGAGCGCCCGCGCCGAAGGCGAGCGCCGCCGCGTGACGAGCGATCACCGCCCAGTCCGCCCCAGAGGGTGCGGCGATCGAAGAGAGGAACAGGACCGCGCCGGCCACGCTGAAGCCGAGCGCGATCGCTCCCACGATCACATCGGCGGCGAGCACGTAGATGAGGACGCCGACGACCGCGAAGCTGGCCGCGATAGCGATGAAGGCGAGCCGGTGGAGCCGGGACAGGGTAAACGGCTCCAATACCCTGGAGGGCACGGTCCGGACCAGCCCATCGCCGGACTCCGTCACGATCTGCGAAGCGGAGGCTACAGTGGAGGGGGTGTCGGCGGCATCGACCGGTCGCCCATCGACGGCGATGATGCGGTTGCCCGGGCGGATACCCACGTCCCAAGCCAGACCGCCCGGCTGGACCCAGCTTACGATCAATCCCTCGCCCGCCTGGCGCGCTCGCACGCCGAGCGCTGGCGGCTGCTCGGCCGTCGCCAGGCTGAGGTCGCCGAGCGAGACCAGACCCAGGATGACGATGGCCGCTACGGCCCACCGCTGCGGACGCGGCACCTGGAAGCGCGGGGGCATGGGAGTCTCCGTCGCGAACCCACCTCGCGCGCTTCAACCATACCAACTGATCGCATGGTGCAGCATGTGCCTCGGTTAGGGTCCTGGGGAAAACCCTGGGTCACGGCGTAACCTGAATGACAACCTGCACAGTGTCTCGCTCGATGTCTTCACACCCTACATCGCCGAACAGGCAACGGTCCATTCGGCAAGGAAGGCGCGGAACCGACCTCGCCATGACCCAAACAAAACCTGGGGATTCCCCTAGGGCCGAGCTGCGGTATCTCGACTAGAGTGGAAGTGGGCCGGTGCACCCTGACAGGGAAGCAGGCGACGCCGCGGCTTTGCCATAGTCCCGTTTGATCCGAACGCCTCGCTCGCGGGCAGAGAGACGGTGATCAGCTCAGAGGAGGTGTCATGATGAAACCCACATACTCGCTCATTCTCACAGGACTCGTGCTGCTGGTCTCATGGGGATCTGCCAGCGCTGAGAATAAGAATAGCTCAGAGAAAGATCATTCGTGGCTGTGGTCTACGACGCGACTTCTATCGTTGAATGTCATCTTGAGGTACAGGTCGACAATGGCCCTTGGGAGACGCAGCCATGCGCGCCTGGTACGATCATGGCCGCTGAGATCTTGCCGCGAGACCTTGCCGATCGGCATCCGCGGAGCGTGATAGTCGAGCTTACCGGTAACGAGGACACAGACGCGGCATTGATCGCCAAGGCCGTCCAGGAGCTGCACGATGGCCTGAGGGCACAAGGAATCACACCGACAGCCTGCAGCGCTCACTCGAAGACTATCCGGGGACGCTACAACATCGGCGATGGGTACATTGTGGAGTACGAAATCTCGTATATCGGTTGGCAGTACACCAATCAGACGGAGCGATGCTCATTCTTGCGATGCATAACGTACTACGGATACTGGTACTTCGACTAAAACCGTGTACAGAACGTCTTTGACCCGGTAAGGGCCTCTGCCCCAGAATGATCAATGGGTTGTCCGGCCTATTTCCAGCCGACAGCTCCGACCTTAGGCTGCGAGCTTGCGCTCATAACACGGAAGTCGCAAGATGAGAAGTGCATCGACACGTTGCTTCGCCTACGGCGTCGCCGGTATCCTCTTCGGGCTCGTGGTCTGGCTCACGCTCGTTTTCCTGAACTGGTACGCTCCAGCGAACATCCTTGGCTCTGATCCGTGGTGGCGCCCGCCGAAGGCACTGATCAACTATCCACTTCTGTACGATCTCGTCAATGATTGGCTGATGTTTCTTCTCTGGCTGTTGCCTGTACTGCCGATCATCGTGATCGAGACGCGAGCCAGCCGGCGCCCTGAGCTGGCCGCGCTGGCGGTGACGCTCTGCTGGACAGCCGCGCTCGTCGCGTACTACGCGCTCTACGCCGGCACGCTCTTGCTCGGCTTCGGTGGGCCGCAGCTCGGGGTGCGCTTGGACCAGGGGTGGGAGGCCTGGTGGCGAGGCGTGGTCGCACTGCGGATCCACCAGATGGTGGGGCACGACTTCTTGCTCTACACGACGATCGCGCTGGTCGGCGGGCCGATCGTGGGCTGGCTGGGTGGGCAGAGCATGCTCCTCCTGGCACGCTGCTGGCATGCCCTGCGTCCTCCCAGGCTTCACGCCGACCACTGATCTGCGGAGGCCAGGATCAGCGCGATCGAGCCGAGCCGGCCAGCGCGCGGCAGCCGGCGGGCACGCGACGACCGGGTATCAGGACGCGAAGGCGGTGGGATGAGCAACCGGCGCCGGCTCACGGCTGCCTGCTCAGCGCGACGATCTCCTCGATCCGCACGGCGTAGGTCTGGGCAGGAGCGTCGGGGCCGGACCGGTGGCCCCAGACGAGCCAGTCTCCGACCACCTGTGGGCCCGTGTTTATGCCGTACCCCGTGACGCGGAAGGTATTCCCGCTGGTGAGATCATGGCCCCAGATCTGCGGGTACCGCTCACCAGGGGACACCTCGACCCAGAAGACGTGCTGGCCGTCCGTTACCGGTGCGCTCGGCCCGAAGATATCCGACGGGATCGGCCCGCGCACGATCATGGTCTCCCCGGTGTCGAGGCGCCGGGCGAGCAGGGTCTCGACGCCAGTCGTGCCCTCGACCCCCGGCGAGCCGCTGCGCTCGATGTAGACGAGAACTCCGCCATTGATCTCGAAGGCGCCCCATCGCACATCAGGGGAAACCATGTCCGGCTCGCCGGTTCCGATCCGGGTCAGCATGAGAGGATGCTGGGGCGCGTCGTCGTCTCCCTCGGCCCAGGCCACCCACTCGCCGTCGATGACCGGCGGGCTGAGCTCCAACTGCTCGCGCCTGCGCTCGGTGAGGACGATCGGCTCGGCCATGCTGCCGATATCGCGCGCCATGATGGCCTGATAGCCGGTGCCCGGATCGATGCGGAGCCAGACGACCCAGCTCCCCGAGATGGCCGGGGCATCGTCGTGGACCGTTCCTTCGCTGTCGGCGACGATGAACGTCTCGCCGGTGGTGAGGTTTTTCGCGTGCACACTGGGGCAGCCGGTCGGGCAGGTCGGGTCGGCCTGGTCCCAGACGACGATGTCCCCATCGACGTCGATCCTCCCAGGGTGAGTGACCCCGGACGCGACGGTGACGACCTGGCCCTCACCCAACCTGACCGCCTGGATCTCGAAGCTGCTGGGTGTGAGCTCATCGCCGGTGACCCAGACCAGGGTCACGCCATCCGTCGGTGCCGTCCCCAGCGATTGGTATGGAGGCGAGATGGGAGCTCCTGGTAACGCGGTCTGGCCTGGCGGGGTAGGCGAGGCGGCCGGTGCTGGCATGGTCGCGGGCGAGCCGCCGAGCTCCGGCTCCGCGCGCCCGCCCAGCAGGAAGATCAGGAACCCGGTGAACAGCCCCAGCGCGATCGCTGCCGCCAGCAGCTCGGCCACATGCTTCAGCGGGCGAGGCCGTCGATTTCCCACCGTTACCCGTGTGACGGGCTCCCCTGCACTCTCCGGCCCACCTTCGTCGAGTCCACTATCCGGCGGGAGCGCCCCATCGCCCGGCGCAGCCGGCCGGCGGCTCATCCTCACCTCCTGTGCGACCCGCGCGGCCATCGCCGCGAGATCCTCGGGCCGAACGGCCTGCGGCTCGCGGGCGTTCCGAACCTCCAGCGCCAGGGCACACAGCTCTCGCAGCTCTGGGTCGGCGACCTCATCGAGGTCGGGGGCCTCACCAGCCAGCAGGCGGTCGATGAAGCGGTCGAGCTGTTCGGCGCGCTCTCGGTCGTTCATGGTCGTGCCCCTTCACGCAGCAGGCTTCGCAGCATGGCCAGCGCCCGGTACTGCAGCACTCGGACGGCGCCGGGGGTTCGGTTCATCAGGGCGGCCACCTCGGCGGTCGGGCGGCCCTCGAGGAGCCTGAGCCGGATGACCGTCTGGTAGTCGGCAGGGAGCGCGGCCAGGGCGCGGAGCAGCTCGGCGCTGGCCAGGGCATCGAACACCTGCTCCTCCAATGCCAGGGGAGCGGCCAGGTCGCCGGCCTGCTCCAGGGCGACCAAGTGTGCTCCCTGGCGGCGCCAGCGTTCCCGGAGCAGGTTGCGGGCGATCGCGTGCAGGTAGGCCCGGAAAGGAGCGCCGGTCGACTGGTAGCGATCCAGCCCCTTGAGCGCGCGGATGAAGACCTCCTGGGTCAGATCTTGGGCCTCGGCCGGGTTCGGCACGGCCCGGTAGACCTGGCGATAGACCGCGGACCACTCGCGCCGGAAGAGATCCTCGATCGCCTCCCGGTCGCCCCGCTGCGCACGCTGCACCAGCTCGTCCGTGACCATCGGCGCTCCCTTCTACCAGAAGAATGGCACAGCTCCCCTGAAACGTTACGCGCCTCGGCGCCTCTCCCCTAAGCCGATGACGGGAGTTGGAGCTACCCGGCTCCTCGCGGTGGCGCCAGTGCTTTTGGGTTAGGGCGGCACGCTCGTCTCGCGGTGAAGGCTCATTTGCACGGCGACTGCCGAGAGATCGACTGTAGCTTCTCACCGGCTCGCGATTGCCCAGGGAGAGCTTCGTCGCCGCGATACCCTGAGCCCCTGCGGTTGCAAGCGTGGAAGAAGGCAACGCGGTGAGGGCGACAGCGCGTCATCGGCACACGGGCAAAGAGGGAATTGCGTACACGCTCAAGTCATAGTAGTATGGAGTTGAAGAGCAGTGAGTGTCATCTGTTCAGCTATTCTGAACAGATGACATCTAGCGGGTCTTGCCGAGGAGATATTCTGGTCAGAGGATGGCAGAAATTGCTGAAGTAGATCTTTCTTGGGGAATAGATACGGAAAGGATCGATGGACGGTGTCCGATCGGCAGGGAGCGAGCCAGTTCGGTGATGGCGCAGAAGTTGAGTGGGTGTGCCGTCTCCTCGACAATGCGCGATTAGAGATCTTGCCAACAGCCAAAGCAGATGAGATCGCGAAGGGTGTCCCTGAGCGCTACAAGCTCACGGTGACCAGCTCGCCGAAACTCGGCGTCGCGCGCACGGTCGAGCTGGCCACCGAGCTGCGGCGCCGGGGATTTACCGTGGTCCCACATCTGGCAGCTCGCGCGGTGCGCGACAGGCACGAGTTGGCGCGCATCATCGACACGCTTGTCGGTGCTGGCATCGACGAGGTCTTTGTCATCGGTGGCGACCAGGAGCAACCGGTCGGCGCGTTTAGCGGCGCGCTCGAGCTGCTCGAAGTGCTGAGCACGCTGGATCGCCGGCCACAGACCATCGGTGTCGCTGCCTATCCCGAGGGGCACCCGAAGATACCCTCGAGTGTATTGATGGACATGCTGCTGAAAAAACAGCCCTATGCGACGTACGCCATATTGCAGTTGAGCTTCGATGCCGGGGCGATCCTGGACTGGCTCAGGGCTGCCAGGAGTCAGGGCTTCCACCTGCCGGTCTATCTCTGCCTCCCCGGGACGCTCCGTATCGATCGTCTCCTGCGAATCGCTGTACGCCTCGGGATCGGGCAATCACTTCGCTATCTCGAGAAGCAGCAGGGGTTACTGCCGCAGCTTCTGACCGGTGGATACCGGTACGATCCGTGGACGCTCATCGAGTCGCTCCTCGAGCGGTTCGGGCCCGATCACGAGCAGATCGTCGGCATCCACTGGAGCACCTTCAATGAGCTCACGCGAACGGTCGAGTGGATCGAGAGCAGGCAGCGGGAGTTGAGAGTCACTGCCCGGTAAGTCCCTCGCTGCGCTCGGGGTACGAGGATTTGCGGGATCGTAGGATAATCGACGTAGTAATCGATTGAAGGGCCATTCGGCCGATCGCACGAGGCTGAAAACCGCGAGAACTGGAGGGTGAGGAGGGACGATGAGCGCTGTTCCACGGCCGATCGTCGAGATCGCCGAAGAGCTGGGGCTCGAGCAGGACGAGATCGAGCTCTACGGGCAATACAAAGCGAAGGTCAAGCTCGAGGTGCTCGAGCGGCTCACCGCTCCGCGAGCGAAGTACGTCCTCGTCACCGGAACCACTCCCACCCAGTTCGGCGAAGGCAAGACCACAATGACGATCGGCCTCGGGCAAGCGTTCAAGCACCTGGGACTGCGCTCGGTCGTTACGGTCCGGCAGTCTTCGCTGGGGCCGGTGTTCGGCACGAAGGGGGCGGGCGCCGGCGGGGGCGCGGCTCAGGTGCTGCCCTTCCCCGACATCGCGCTCCACTTCACCGGCGACGGCCACGCCGTCACCGCAGCCCACAACCTGTGCGCGGCATTCCTCGATAACGCCCTCTATCACGGTGACGTCGTGCTGGATCCCCGGACCATCACCTGGCCGCGGGTACTGGACGTCAACGATCGCGCGCTGCGACACATCGTGACCGGGCTCGACACGACCGGCGGGCTCACGCGCTCGACCCGCTTCGACATCACCGCCGCTTCGGAGGTGATGGCGATCCTCGCGCTGGCCAGGGACTATCGCGATCTCCGGGAACGCATCGGGCGCATCGTCGTCGGTTTCACCTATGACAATCAACCGGTGACCGCAGAGCAGTTGCGCGTTGCCGGGCCGATGACCGCGCTGCTAGTGGATGCTTTGAAGCCCAATCTCGTCCAGACAACCGAACACACGCCTGCGTTCGTCCACACCGGGCCGTTCGGGAACATCGCGCACGGCAATAGCTCGGTCATTGCCGATCTGATCGCTACTCGTCTGGCCGACGTGGTGCTGACGGAAGCCGGGTTCGGCACCGAGTTGGGAGCCGAGAAGTTCTTCCACATCAAGTGCCGGGGGAGCGGGTTGGTTCCGGACGCCGCGGTGCTGGTGACCTCAGTGCGCAGCATCAAGGCGCAGGGCGGCCTGAGTGGTCGTCGCGGTCGCATCGACGAACAGGAGCTTGCCCGCGAGGATATCGGCGCGGTCGAGGCCGGGTTGCCGAATCTGGCCAAGCATATCGAGAACATCAAGGCGTTCGGGGTGCCGGTGGTCGTGGCGGTTAACCGGTTCCCAACCGATAGCGAGCGCGAGCTCGACCGTGTCTGCTGCGCGGCGCTGGACCTCGGCGCCGAGGGAGCCGCCGTGGCCAGCGTCTATGCGGACGGCGGTCCGGGCGGGCTAGAGGTTGCTCGCGCTCTCCTGCGCGCCTTCGAGGAGCCGAAGGCGTTTCGCCCGCTGTACGACCTCGACGCGCCGTTCGAGCGGAAGGTCGAGGTCATTGCGCGCACGCTCTACGGCGCAGGGAGCGTGCGCTTCACCGCGGCCGCCAGGCGACAACTTGCTGTATTGACGAGACACGGGTACGACCGCCTGCCGGTCTGCATGGCCAAGACGCCGCTCTCGCTGAGCGCGGATCCGACGGTGCTGGGCCGGCCAGAGGGATTCGAGGTGCAGGTCCGGGAGCTTCGACTCTTGGCCGGGGCTGGCTTCGTCACCGTGCTCCTGGGAGATATTCAGACGATGCCCGCACTCGGTCGTCACCCGCTCGGCGCGGAGATCGACGTCGACGAGCACGGCGTTATCCACGGGCTTCGCTAGAGTCACGTTCACAGGAAGCCGCGCCACTCGCCACACGGCAGTTCGCGGGCACGCCAGCGAGCGCGCTGATACCGTGGTAGCCAGAGCAGCGTGGAAGGGATGCGCCCTGAGGGCAGGGCCCTCAGGGCGCACGCATACCACTAGAGGGCGGGATGTCTACCGGCGGGCCACTGTGGCACGGTACTGGCGGGCTGCCTCGGAATACGGCACCGGCCCGACCGTCGCCCGGATCTCGACCTGCACGTGGCGCTCGACACTCGGCTTGCGCGAGCCCCCACCCTCTTCGCCCCACACCAGCGTTACCTCGGTGCCCGGCTCGGCGTACTCTTCCTGCAGCATCGCCAGGGACAGCATCTTGCCCTCGTTCGAGCTGTAGCCGCAGAAGGTGGAGATACCGACCAGTTCTCCCTGCCGGTTCAGCACCTTGTCGTACATCCAGGTGGCGTACTGGGAGAGCGGCAGGTCGATGTACTTGGCCCGCTGGCCCTTCGGCTCGGTGACGAGCGTGGCGAAGGCGCGCGCCACGTCCTCGCCATTCCAGGCCAGCGTCACCTTCTTGCGGTGCGGCTCCTTCGCCTTCTCCTCCAGCGCCGCCCGGCCGATGAAGTCATGGTCGAACTTCAGGATCGAGCCATAGCCCAGCTCCCACGGCGTCAGGTAGTAGTCCTCGATGTTCGGCGAGTAGAAGCTCCCGCCCAGCGAGCCCACCGCCTCGTAGCTCGTCGCCGGCAGCCACTCCCGGTACGCCCGCAGCTCCTCCCCTGTGTACACCGCCGGCAGCGGCGACGGGATCCAGCCCGACTCGAGCGTATTGGTCGCGTAGGCCCGCGAGCCGACGTGCCGGATGCCGAACTCCTGGCCGGCCTCCAGGATAGCCGCCTTGACCGCCGGTCCCTCCTCGAAGGGCCCGAACAGCTCCGCCCCGGCCACCCCTGACATCCCGTGGTGCAGCATCCGCACCCGGTGCCCGCCGATCGTGATCCAGGCCATGTGGAAGAACTTGACGTCCGGCAACGGCCCGCCATTGAGCTTCTCCAGCAACGCCTTCGCATTCGGCCCCTGCACTTGGTAGCGGTACACCTTGCGCGGCCGGTGCGGATCGGCCACCGACCACTCGTCCCGCTCCAGCGTCACGTTGTAGCCGCCGGTCTCGGCGTGGTACTGCACCCAGTTGTGCGCCGAGGGCCGGCCGACGAGCTGGAACGCCTCCTTGTCGAGGTAGAAGAGGATGCCGTCGCCGATGACGTAGCCGGCCGGGGTGCAGACGACGAGCTGCTTGGCCCGGCCCGGCTCGAAGCCCTTGAAGCTGTTGATGGCGAGCTGGGAGAGCAGCTTAAAGGCGTCCGGGCCGTAAATGTACAGGTCGGTCATGTGGTAGGAGAGGTCGAAGAGACACACGGTCTCGCGCCAGGCGTGCTGCTCGTCTCGCCAGTTCGAGAACTCCGGTGGCACCACCGGGTAGACCCGGGCCCCGGTCACGTTGTTATAGAGGTACTCGGTGATGTTCGTCACCGAGTCGACGATCGACTGCAGGCTCCGCTTCGCCGCAGGTGTACTCATGTCTGTTCCTCCATCCCTCACGCCGATACGACACTCTTCCCCTGCTCGCCCGCGCTCACTCGGCGACGACGAGACGTGTAGGAAGCCAGTCTTCCATCCGGGCCCTGATCGCTACCCGGGATCGCCACACGTCCGAGCGAGCCTGGGCGCTCTGGTACGAGCTTTATGCACGGGGTGAGCATGGTCAAGCGGTCGGTTCGGCTATTTGGGAAAGTGACACAAATTGAGTATCCACCCGGCTGAGTCTGTCTCGGCCGCGCAAAGAGCGCTCGCCGGCAGGCCGGCTCTCCCGGTGCCGCACAGCGATCCCCATCACCGAGCGGCAATCCCGCATGATGGAGCGCGATGTGCGAGCAGGTCACTGATCGGCTGCCCTTGAACGAGATGTTATGCTCAATAGGCGAAGGATCGAGCCCATCCGCTGCCCCGGCCGGACACAGGCCGGTAGCGGCCTGAGCAGACGAGAGGCGAGGGAGCACGACACGATGGCAGAGCTGGTCTGCCCAAAGTGCCTGGGGCGCATGCACACGGTCGAGCGGAGCGGTGTCGTCTTCGAGCGCTGCGTCGAGTGCGGCGGGGTATTTCTCGACCGCGGCGAGCTCGAGCAGCTCGCACGGGCCGAGACGACGTATTATCGTCGCCGGCCCGACTGGGACGACGATGACGATGACGACTGGGAAGAGCGCAGGCGGTACGGGAAGCGGAGGAAGGCCCGCCACTTCCTGGAAGAGCTGCTCGATTTCTGAGTGACCATCGCCACGAG
>Ga0101941_1002075_pt1 | contig 10410 bp, 12 predicted proteins | sample DewCreD2012metaG_3_FD_75242 | JGI IMG/M metagenome (GOLD analysis project Ga0101941, IMG submission 75242) | Hot spring sediment bacterial and archeal communities from British Columbia, Canada, to study Microbial Dark Matter (Phase II) - Dewar... ...
ATAGCGGGGGCTGCGCATCATCACGCCTTCGATGACCGCCTGCCCCCCATATCGCCAGTAGCGTTGCTGCTCATCCCTCATCTCTGCTTCCCGTAGTTCTGATACTTGCGCATGAATCGTTCCACGCGCCCTTCAGTGTCCACCACGCGGCGTGTGCCCTCTCCTGTGAATACGGGATGGCACGCCGCGCACACCTCCAGACGGATCTCCTCCTTGGTCGAGAGCGTCTGGAAGGTGTTGCCACACGCGCAGTGCACCGTCGCAATCACATACTTCGGATGGATACCCAGTTTCATCATTCTCGCCTCCTGTAGGGTAAATTATACCAGAACCACTGCCTAAAATCGAAACGAGAGCACGGCGATGCGTAGACGATGGCTATATGGGCTTTTTAGCCTGCTGATCCTTGCCCTCAGTGGGTGTGGCGGGGTGCAATCAGGTCAGCAAGCAGTCTGCACCGCCGAGACCTTTATCCCCAACTATGTGCCGCGACTGGAGCGATTGCTACATTGGGGTGGGTTCCCGGTGCGTGTCTATTTCGTTAAGGACGAAAACTACACCGAGCTGCGCCAGAGCATCGCCTTGCAAGGATTCGACCAGTGGGTGGAGCGGAGCGAGATGAAAATCCACTATCAGCTGGTCGATTCGCAGGAGAGCGCACAGATTGTGGTGCGGTTCGATCCAAGCACGCGCGACGGCTTAACCGAGTATCGCTTTCGCACGAATGGGCAGCTGGTGAGCGCGACGATCAGCATCGGTGTGAAGGGCAACAGCGCGGTGGATATTCGCAGCGTTGCCGCCCATGAGTTCGGGCATGCGCTGGGTATCGGCGGGCACAGCGACAACCCTGCGGATATGATGTATCCTACCTTTGCTTCAGGCATTCCGCTGCAAATCACGGAGCGCGACTTCAACACGCTGAAGACCGCCTACTGCAACCTGTTTCTGAAGGGTGAGCCGTCACGCGCGGTTCCTGCTGACGAAACGCTGCTCCATTTCACGATTCGCTGCGGGACACCAGGATGTGCCAGTGCCCAAGAGCACAACAATAAGCAAGCCGATTGCTCAAAAAGCCCCACAATGAGATAATCGTGGATCGTAATAAAAAAGTGCCCGAGCCGAGCGGTCTGCCCTTTTCGGTTCCGCTTTACAAGCCGCCGCCTTGAGGGCAAGGCGCCTTGACCGACATTGCTGCCGATCCATAGGCTGCCGCCACTCCGCGAGTGAGCGGTCTGCTCGAAGCAGTTCCTATCGGTTGCCCGCGCCTCGCCTTATGCTGGCACACAGGGTTTGGGCGTTACTCCTTGCTCGGTAGCATCCTTTTCCGGTTGCTGACGCAACCGGCGTTGGATGTTTCCTTGCAAGGCTCCCAATCGCAGGGGCACCTGCCTCAGCTCGGGCTGGGGTCGTTGGGTTTCCCCAATGACCGCCTATAGTATAGCACCTCGATGACGGCTTTGTCAAGGGGTAAGGGGGAATTTGCCCCTTTTCGAGGGGGAAATCGGGCATTTTTCGGGGGGAATTTCGGGATTTTTTCACCGACGAGGGCGCGGGTGCCCTTCTCTTAACAATCAGGCGTCGCGGCGTTATGGCTTCCGCCTCAATCTCTCTCCGAAACTGCCTTTTTATCGCGTCGATAAGCTTCAGGCTATCGGGGCATAATGTAAAGCACCTTATCTTTTCCTTCGGGAATAAGAAAAATGCGTACATTAACGCGGTTCACATCAGCCCTGATCTGCAGCCCTTTAGTTTCCACACGCCTCCTCTGGGCTTTGGCACGCCTCCCTGAGGTTTCTATACTAAGGCTAATCTGAAGCATCAGCTGGTCGAAGGCGGGTTTGCCACCTTGGGGAGGAAACCATCGAAAGTAAGCCAACGTAAAAGGTGCCCCTCCCTCGAATGCCCTGCGAACGGAATCGGGATCGACTGGCTCGCCTCCCCATTCTTTTCTTTTGGCGTTCACCTTCTCAACTTCTTGCAGTGCTTCCTGCAGAGTAAGTGTGCGGAATCGGACAAAACACGGACGTTCCTCAAGCAATCTTACATATCCCGATCCCCACTCCCTGTAAGGAGGCTTCTCATTCTTGCCTATTCCACTCACAGGGAGAGGCTTGTCAAAGCGAAGCGTATAAGTTTGTCCAGGCTTGAGCAGTACAAATAAAGAATCAATAACCTTAGAACGCGGATCAGTCCGCGTCTGGGTCGTTTGGAACGGCGCCAAGCTGATAAGAATGATACATAGTAAACGCATCTGCTTTTGCCTCCATATGCCTGAATGTATAAGGGAGACAGCAACGATGGACACGGCCACCCCCCTTTGGTTTACCTAACTTCCGCAGGGTTCGACTTGCGGACCTGACGGTTCAGAGCACACCGGATCTTCTCGGACACTACCAATAGGTGGGGGAAAGTGCCAAATAGTATAGGTGCACTTTTTTGTCCAGCGGTGTTGTTCACAGCAGACAACACGCCCATTTTGGCAGCACATTCGGATGCATCGTTGCACCCTAAAATCACGCCATATTTCACATCTAATGATAAAGCTGCCATTGATAGTGATTGTCACGCAGCCGCCCGTAGTAACACAAACAGTTCAGCCGCAAAAATTATAACCACTTTCACCCCCATTCCTCCAAAATCCCACGCGCCAAACGCCGAATCCTCTGCAAACGCTTGCTCACTGCTGGCTGACTGATACCTAACTCTTGCGCAATCTCTGCCTGACAACGCCCCTCCGCTAAACCCATCAAAAATCGCCCAATCCACCGCCTCTAAACCAAGCAACAACCGTTCCAACAACTGCTCGCAAAAGAACCGATCCAGCACCTTTGCCTCCGCCGCCTCGTCGACCCACTCCAGTTCCTGCTCCTCACCCGCTTCATCCTGCACCAGCATCGGCACGGTGTGCTGATAGTACTTCGCTTCCTGACGCCAGAACTGTCGCAGGGCGTTATAGGCTTGGTTCGCCAGCCACAGTATCTGGTGCCTTGTGGGGTCGGCAGGGGGTGGATCGGGGCATCGGTATTGTTCGGCTTGCAGGGCGATGGCGACATAGGCTTCTTGTTGGCAATCGCGCTGCCATTCGCGTGGGTCTGGGCAGGGGATGGGATAGCGTTGGGTTGTAGGCGCAGGGCGATGCGCGCAGCGTGTTGCCATTCGCGTGGTGGCTCGTCGGGGTAGGGAAGGGTGTCGTTCATGGCGTCCCCCCCGTGCAGGATTGTTTGCGAAGGTCATAGATCCCCACGCAGGGCATCACGCAAACACACACAGTGCGCCAAACGCTTGGCAAAGCAGGCATCATCGCCTCCTTGTATGATTTAGATTCGACTGTATTGTTCCGATTCCTGCCCAGTTTGGGCTGACAAACTGTACCCGATTGAGTTCGCCTCAGCACCACTACTCTCAGAGGCTGTTCGAAAAATCGGTGGCATCGGGTATCAAACACCCTATGAAGCGTCGCTACCCTCACCACGCCACCCTCGCCACCCTGCCTGTGAACACGATCTACGCCCTCGTCCAACGCTTCTACCAACAACACCCCCTCCCACCCAAGCGCGGAAGACCCACCAAGTATCCCGAAGCCCTCATCCTCACCCTGCTCCTGCTCGGCACACGCGAACACGCCTTCCACCGACGCCTGCGCTTCGCCCTTGCCCCCGAACGCCTCCCAAACCACCCGCTGCCTGCTTTCGGCTGGATCCGTGAACTCCCATCACTGTCACGGCAAGCAGCCTGCCCAACCAGTACACCACTGTGTGTTCAATTGATGCCAAGACAATCCAGCTTCCCGCGCTCAGGGTCACAACCAGCCTTCGCAACCACTACACCCCCACCTTCACCGACGGGCTAATCCTGTCCGAGCTTGAGAGAAATGATATAGCCAAGCCACTCATGCACGCCTACCTTAAGCACCCCTCCACTGCAGCACGAAACTATCGCTCCACCTCGCGCTTATCAGAGAGATAGGGCAATCGGGTCCTGTCTTCATAGTCAAGTTCGATTCCGAAAGACAGACGTCCCTGAAGGCGACAAGAGCTGTCCAGCCTCATAATGAAAATTATCCCCACAATACCTGCTTTTTTCAACTCATCAATATAATTGAGATCGTCTGGTGATACCGGAGTGTTTGATAAAAGCTCTTTAGTGACGATTTCGGCATTGAGGTACAAAGTTGCCTCTGCATCGGGTATCGGCTTATCTAACAAAAGCAGAAAATCTGCTCGTACCACCGGCAGCATGCGTAGCATAATCGCAACCAACCGATTTAGCATAGGTGCAGGAAGTTCACCGAGAGGAATACGACCAAGGCGAAACATTTGCACCTGCTGATTGGCAGGGAGAGCGTCCAGTAAGTAGCCAAAACACCAAGCGTCTATCGCATAATGGAAAAGGGCACTTCCGGTGATCACTTCTTTGTGTATAGAATATAGGCTAAAATATCCACAAGTCACCCGAGCCTGTAGATTCTGCTCTACCCGCGTCTTCCGAGCATAGCGACGAAGCCGATGTAACGGGTCAGACTTCACATCAAAACTCAGCTCTTTGAGGCTCGCAATGGGCAGCTCTACGGAGTGATCCATAAATCCGCTTAGGTTAGACTACATCAACACGCCCCGATGCAAGCGGAATACTAAGCGCTGCGGTGCAAGATTAGTAATTAGAAAAGGCCTTCCTATGCGTTCTTGGGCGCGAACAAGATCCACTAGACTGAACACTTCTTTTGGGGATTCTATGCGAGCCTCGCTCACTGGAAAAACCTCTAATGCCACTTCCTGTTCCGTGTATGCGCTCCACAGATAGAGACAACTACTCAAAGGTGTATCAGATACTAATATCTTATGCCGAACCCGAACGGGGCGGGTTGCCATCGGCTGCTTCAACAACGCATCTTCGTCCACTTTCAGCGTACGGTATTCCGCCAGTAAATCCTTCCCGACCATTTCACTCAGCAGCTTGAGACGCTCCTCAGAGGGCTTGAGTGCATCGATATCGGCACTACCCACTGTACCGGAACCTAATCTAAACAAAAATTCGCGGTTTCCGTCAAATAAATCAACCGATAGATCTAAGCGATATGCAGATACTCGATAAAGATGCACGCTAAGATGATACTTTCTCAAGTCTTCCAGCGATTGGACACCCAACTCCGAGACTAAACGACTTTGAACCGCAGAAGGTGCTTTGAGCGCAGCAGTAAACAAATCTACCGACCGATGCGAAGACACATAGGTCAGTGCCTCAGACACAGAGGGGCGAAGCGTGGCTTGATTGTGCGATAAGACAGATCGCACCAAAGGCACCAATTTTTTTCTTCCTGCTAATTCCATCAAAATCATGGCACGCCTAACTTGTGGCGCTTCCGAAAGTGTGGGAGGCACATCCCCAAACACACCTCTCCACAGATGGTCGGGTAATGCTTCCGCTTTGCGAAGCCACTGCTCTAACCGAGACGACACAGAAACTTCTTTCACCAAGTCGGATAAGAGATCCTCGCTGACTACTTCCCTTTCGTAAAGATTGCTCAACCTGTCAAAAAGCGACAACTCGTTCGCGTCAATCGGCACACTGAAATACAGGTCTATCCATTCGTTCAGCCACTGCACCCATCGCTGGTACAACTGTTTCTCGCGGGCAGCCACCTCAGGGTCGGGTTCCATCCGCCAGAGGTTTTGCTCCCTGTTGACCCGTCGAATACGCACCTGCAACGCTTCCTCCAACAGCGCCACCATCTCTCTCCAAGAACGCCTTTGCAGGTTCAGAAGCGCCACGCGCTCCTGCAGCGTGCGCACACACTGCACTTGGCGCCCATCCACCGAAAGTCGCTTAGCGATTTCGGGATAGGCATACCAGCCCAGTGGAAACTCCACTTGTGGACTGTTGGCGCAAGCAAAGGCGAGCATCATGGCGTGTGCCCACCAAAGAACCCTCAGCAATCTCCACAATTGGCGCATAGTTGCCTCCTCACGTTTGGCGTCCTGCGGCGTCTCGGAAAGACGCCACCATCAAGTAGATGGCACAGAGGGAAAGACATAAGTACAAGTGCCAAAAGCTCCCAGAAGATGAGACACCCACGCCGGGTGTCGGGCTAGGCTTTGGTTTGCACTGCCCATTACTACTACACCCCCTTGCCGCCGTGCACTGTGTGCCTTTGGTACAATTAGTGCCATTGGTACATCGAGCCCCAGTAGTGCACACGCTGAAGGTACAGGCGTAGTCACCACGGGTGCATGACGCTTTGCCCGTGCAGAAGTGCGATGCTGTGCAATAATCGCCTCGTGTGCAGTTGGATCCACGGGTACATCCATCTCCCGAGGTGCAACCTGAACTGGCATTTCCTGTACAGTGATAACCCAAAGTACACTGATTTGCAGTACAGGAAGGTGAGGAAGTGCATTCATTAGACTGAGTGCAATTCTTCCCGTAGGTACACCTATAGCCTGTGGTGCAGCTTGGTCCCGCAGTGCATCCCTGCCCTCCAGTACAACGAATACCGTTAGTACACTCATAACCGACAGTGCAGTTTTCGCCACCAGTACACCCAGCCAGCAAAGTGCAAACTCCATCAGTACAGAGACCAGACCCAGAAATAAACGTGCAGGTGTCACCCTGCGTGCAAGTGCGACTACATGTGTCATAGTCGGGACTACACCCATCGTCGCTTCCACAAGTCGGAGTCGGATCTGGGGTTGTCTCGGCTGGGAAATTAGGTTTTTCACCTATAGCCTTTACTCCTTCCCGCATTCCGTTCGCACTGAGCGTGGCAATATGGCGATAGAGCGCCATCGGGTCTGCTTCTGCCCAGCACACGCTCCAACAGCTTACCGCCCCAATAAGCACGCCCAGCTTGCTTAGCCAACTCCTGAACCGTCGCCTCATCTCCAGCCTCCCTCTTGTTAACCTGTTGGTGGGTGGGTAACACACTCCCACAAGCGATCCGTCTAACGCTCCACTGGCAATCCGTACTTATATTCAACTTCGCTTGATTTATACCTAAGCGTAAACGCTACCCATATCGGCCAGTCCTCTCTGGCTGGCGGACGGACTCTCACTTCAACCTCAGCTTGGGCGAGCCACGCCTCAAATTTCGGATGGTAAGCTTCAGGAACCAAAAATCGCTTCAGAAGCTGGGTAAATTCGCGGGTAGAAATACTCAGCTGGTAGAACGGGCAAGAGAAAGAACTGCCTGCCTCTAACGCTCGTTTGTGCAAGGGTGGTGGAAGTGCGTTCACGATGCGATAAACAGGCTCCGCAATAGGAACCCGAGCCTTAGGCGTACTACCGCCGTAATGTCCCGCAAGTGATAACCGTTCGTTAGGCACGGGAAGTCGAAAATACGCCTGCATCTGCTGCCACTTCAACTGTGGTGGACATTCGGTCAAGCCCAAGCGACGCCAAAATGGCACTAACGACGCCAGAGGCCAGTCCCGACCTCGGTACCAAAAAGCCAACGGAAAACGCAACAAGATTACTCCTGCTCTCGGCTCTAAGTATGTCAGAAAAGGCACATTCCAAAGCCCTTGCTCAGGCTTTTTAGGCAGGCGCAACAGCGTATTCCACGAGGCGTGCTTCGCCTCTCGGGGTGTGAGGTATCCCAGCTCATAAAAGTATTCACCAATGACTTCTTTATTATGTTCTTGACACCACGCTTTAACGAAGTCCCAGAAGTTTGGATCCTTTTCCGCACGCAGCGACACAGAGGCTTGAGCAGACGGCGTCTGCAGGAATTCCCATGTGATGCGATGCCATCGCAGGCAGCGCTGCCAGAGCGTGTCGTCAGCCATTCTCCAAGCTCCTTCAGGAGTTTGGGCTCTCAAGGAGACAACAGACAAGGAGAAATCGCGCTGAGAGCTTTTAATGGTGCCTTCCGCATCAAGGGAAAGCTCATAAACCTTCACATACGGACGCACCCACCTCCCAAACTGAGAGTCATAATTTTCCCAAAGAAAAGGCACTAACTGGGCAATCAAGAGGGCATAGCTCTGACCATCGTTCAGCGGTTGTGGACCAAGCACAACGCACTCTTGGCTCACCAAGTCTCTGGCAAGCTGTGCTGTAGAGTAGCCTGCCCTCTGGAGAACTTCGGGTAAGAGATACGCTACGCGCGGATTGTTCACAATGGTATTGAGATAGACATCCCATTCTATATACTGTATCGCCGTCGCAAGCACCCACGCCGCTTGTGCGTCCGAGAAAAGAGTAGTACGGTTCGTGGTCGGAATGCCCAGTGCAGGAAGCAGCCCAGCGAACAACTGTTTCCCCGCAGGCGTTTGCGCATAGGCGTAGGCGAACTGATACAGGGGCTGTGTGATGATGTCCGATGCCATCGCTTTCCACGCTGCAGGATCCAACTGAAGCGCATACAGGATGGGGTCTCGTGGCTCTTGAGCTTTCCCCTGACTCTGTAACTCCATCGTAGCGAGGAGTTCGTTGTTGGATCTTTCAAAGCGCAGTATCCACTCGACGGAGTGTTCCCCTGCTTCTTTGTGCAGCTGATAGAGGAATAATAGCATCTGAAGCCTTGTATCCAGAATCTGCACGATTTGTTTATTGAGGTTCGCAAGCCACTGTTGCTCTTCCTCTTTGCGCGCAGGGGCTTCTTCCATAATCCAAACTTGCGGGCGTGTGGAATCTTGGCGGAAGCGGATTCCTAAGCCGTCTGCTATGAGGGCAGTGGCTTCTTCCCACGAGCGTCGGCGCAGGCAGACAAACGCAGCACGATTGCGTAGCGGGAAGGTACAAATCACTTCGCGCTTCCCTACACTCAGCTGGCGAGCAATCTCAGGGTAAGTGTAGAGTTGGGGTTCAAAGTTCACCAATGTTTTTTCAACAGGTTCGGCAGAGGGGGTGTGTTGAGCGCCTTGCGCGGCTACCACTCCCCAGAGCCAACACGCACTTGCCAATAAAAGACGACACATTTTCCTAAAGTTCATCTTGTTTTGCTCCTCCAGCCAAATGATTGAAAATCAGTAGACTGCCGACTATGCAGACTACAATACCCAAAACGGAAGTATTTGAAGGGGAAGGGTTAGGGGACGGCGTTGGTAGCGGACAGAGTTTACCTCTGCTGCTGCAATATTCACTCAATGTGCATCCCGCTCCACTAGTACACCTATTTACTTGCGTACAATTGCCAGTTCGGGTACAAGCTGAGTCTTTCGTACAAAGCTGTCCCTGAGTACAGTTGGCACCTGCTGTGCAGCCTTCTCCGCTTGTGCAAAAGTACCCCGCCGTACAATTTTTCCCCTCTTCTGTTGAGGTACATCTGGCGCCGCCAGTGCAATACTCACCTTGAGTGCAACTTTGATTTGTACATTGCCTTGCGCCTGTGCAAACTTGACCATCTGTACACGCATCACCATAAGTACACCAACTTCTATCACCCGGTTCAAAAGCGGTGCAGTAATACGCTCTAGTGCACCCCGTGTTGCCTTCTCCTCCTGTACAGTTTTTCCCCGAAGTACACTTAAAATGCTTGGTGCAATCCTGACGATAGGTACACCTATCTGGATCCGCGGTACATTCACTGTTTACGGTACATTCGTGGCTACTACCGCAAGTAGCAACATCTGCTGTACAGCTCTCTTGTGTGCAGAAAGATCCGCCTAATGTTTCGAGCGCACCTTCACGGCTTTCTGAATAACGGTTCCCAGTTAGATCAAGGCTTTGCATTCCTTCCCGCATTCCGTTTGCGCTGAGCGTGGCAATATAGCGATAGAGCGCCATCGGGTCTGCTTCTGCCCAGCACACGCTCCAACAGCTTACCGCCCCAATAAGCACGCCCAGCTTGATTAGCCAACCCCTGAACCGTCGCCTCATCTCCAGCCTCCTCCATCGTTTTTGGTTTCTCGGCAGGCGGGGCAGTTCCACACCACCATTCCCGCCTCCTGCTTAATTAATAGTGGCGCCGCGCGCATTTGTTAACCCTATCTGCCCCTTTTTCGCCGTCTGTTCCGCCCTTTAGCGCTGGGTTCCCACCCAGGAAAGGACGGCTCCACCCCTAACAACTCGCACAAATGCTTCCACGCGCTCCGCAACCGCTTGTGAACCGCCACATGCGAACAGCCCAACTGCGCCGCTATCGCCCGCTCGCTCAACCCCTCGCCAAAGGACCATTCCACCAGCTGCCGTTCCGCCGCACTCAGTCGCGCCAACGCCTCCCGCACCTGCACGCCCAACAGATGTCCCTCTATCGCTTCCAACGCCTCCGCATCCGCAAACTCCACCTCGTCGCCCGTCTCGGCATCCACAGGCAGCGGCACCAGCGGCTCATCCAGCTTCCGTAAACGCTGCCATTCGGCATAAATCGCTCGGAGGGCACACAGCAAAGCAAATGCTTCCCGCGCCATCTCGGCACGGTAGGCTTGGGCCGCTTGCCACACGGCGCAGTTGGCAATAGCTTCTCGCTCTTCG
>Ga0101941_1002077_pt1 | contig 10399 bp, 8 predicted proteins | sample DewCreD2012metaG_3_FD_75242 | JGI IMG/M metagenome (GOLD analysis project Ga0101941, IMG submission 75242) | Hot spring sediment bacterial and archeal communities from British Columbia, Canada, to study Microbial Dark Matter (Phase II) - Dewar... ...
CACCGGAGGCCGTGGCCGCAGTCGGCGGGAATATCCAGGCCATCGGTCGCGAACTCTACTCCGCCTACATGCTGCCGATCCAGGCGACGGCGCTGCTCCTGCTGGCCGCGACGATCGGCGCGCTGTTCCTGGCCCGGCCGGAGCTAATCGAGGAGCGGCTGGCAGTGGCGCGGCGGCTGTTCACGATCTCGCTCGCTCACCCGCGCGGGGTCGATACGCTGCAGCCGGTGGCCGAGCTGCCCGCGCCGCAGGATGGCCAGCTCAAACCAGCCGGGGGCGACCGGTCATTGGTGATGGCGCGTACTGCCGAAGAGTTCACCGAGCAGCCGGCCTGGGGGGAGAGTCGACGATGAGCGAGCTCACGACGGCGCACTTCCTGTTTCTGAGCGCGGCGCTCTTCATCATCGGAATGGTGGGCGTTCTTACCCGGCGCAACGTGCTGATCATCTTCATGTGCGTTGAATTGATGCTCAACGCGGTGAACGTCACCTTTATCGGCTTCGCCTGGGAGCAGAACGCGCTGACCGGGCAGATCTTCGCGCTCTTCGTCATCGCAGTCGCCGCCGCCGAGGCGGTGATCGGCCTGGGGATCGTGATGGCACTCAGTCGACGGCTGGATACGGTAGACATCGACGAGGTGCGCCAGCTCCGCGAGTAACGGCTGTCCTCCACCGCGTGGGGATCTCCGGTAGCTGAGCCGGCAGGCGACAGGCAACGCGGGCGGGGAGGTACGGGAGAGCAGAGGCATGGAGTGGATCGCCGACTGGCTGTTCATTATCCCGCTGGCGCCGCTGGTAGCGGCGGCCGTCAACTTCCTGCTCGGGCGCTGGTGGATCCGTGACCGGGCCCATTGGATCGCCGTGCCGGCGGTCGGGATCTCCTTCCTGGCCAGCATTCCGGCCTTCCTTGCTGTTGCCCAGCACCATGAGCCGCTGAGCCAGCACCTCTATACCTGGATCCCGGCCGGCGACTTCCAAGTGCCGGTGACGCTCTATGTCGACCAGCTCACCGCAGTGATGCTGCTGGTCGTCACCGGCGTCAGCTTCCTAGTGCACCTCTACTCGGTCGGCTATATGCACGACGACCCGGGGTACCACCGCTTCTTCGCGTACCTGCCACTGTTCGTCTTCTCCATGCTGATGCTGGTGCTGGCCAGCAACTTCCTGGTCTTGTTCGTCTTCTGGGAGGCGGTCGGCCTCTGCTCGTACCTCCTGATCGGCTTCTGGTTCCGTCGCCGCTCGGCGGCCGACGCGGCCAAGAAGGCGTTCATCGTCAACCGGGTCGGCGACTTCGGGTTCGGCGTCGGCGTCATGCTGATCTTCGTTACGCTGGGCACGCTGAACTACGCCGAGGTCTTCGAGCGAGTCGGGACGCTCAGCGCCGGCACAGTCACCGCCATCGCGCTGCTTCTCTTCACCGGCGCCGTCGGGAAGTCGGCACAGGTGCCGCTCTTCGTTTGGTTGCCGGACGCGATGGAGGGCCCCACGCCGGTCTCGGCCCTGATCCACGCGGCGACGATGGTCACGGCGGGCATCTTCATGGTGGCGCGCGCCCACCCGATCTTCGTCGCCTCGCCCATGGCGATGCTGGTCGTCGCGATCGTTGGGGCGCTCACGGCGTTCATCGCCGCGACCATTGCGGTGACGCAGTACGACATCAAGCGGGTCGTCGCGTACTCGACGGTGAGCCAGCTCGGGTATATGGCCATCGCGCTGGGCACGGGCGCGTGGATCGCTGCCATCTTCCACCTGTTCACCCACGCCTTCTTCAAGGCGCTGCTCTTCCTCGGTTCGGGCAGCGTGATGCACGGCCTGCACGACGAGCTGGACATGCGGCGGATGGGCGGCTTGAAGCGCTATATGCCGCTGACCTATTGGACGTTCCTGATCGGGGCGGCGGCCAATGCTGGCATCCTGCCGCTGGCCGGCTTCTGGAGCAAGGACGAGATCATCGTGGGAGCATGGGTCGCGGGCTACCCGGTGATCGCCCTGATCGCGCTGGCGGCGGCCTTCTTCACCTCGCTGTACATGTTCCGGGCCGTCTTCATGACCTTCCACGGCGAAGAGCGGTTCGACCGGGCTCACCTGCACCCGCACGACCCGCCCTGGACGATGTCGGTGCCGCTGGTCGTCCTCGCGGTCGGCGCCGCGCTGGCTGGCTTCGCTGGCGTGCCGCCGGAGCAGGGCTGGTTCCACCACCTGCTGGAGCCGGTCTTCGAAGGGACCGAGCACCATGAGGTGAGCCTGGCGACCACGCTGGCATTCGGCGCCATCTCGACCGTGATTGCCCTGGCCGGGCTCTACGCGGCGGCCGCGGCCTACGTGCTCGGCACCATCTCGCCGGCCGCCGTGGCCGAGCGGCTCGGCCCGCTCTACCGGCTGGCCTACAACAAGTGGTACTTCGACGACCTCTACCAGCGATTCATCGTCGAGCCGGCGCGCGCCTCCGCCGTTTTCCTCTGGCGGCAGATCGACGTCGGGGTCATCGACGCGGCGGTCAACGGCGTGGCCAGCCTGGTGGTGTGGACCAGCCAGCTCTGGCGCCGGGCCCAGACCGGCCTGGTGGCCAACTACGTGCTGGCCATCGCGCTCGGCACCGTGATCATCGTCGGCGCGTACCTGGTGGCCGGCAGCAGTCTGTTCAGGTAGGGGAGCGAAGCGGTGGATCAGATCCCGATCCTCAGCCTGATCACCTATGCGCCGCTGGCCGGCGCGCTCGTCCTGTTCCTCTGGCCCCGCGCGACGGAGCGCGCGGCGCGCTGGATCGCCCTGCTCGGCGCCGGCGTCTCCTTCGTCCTCTCGCTCGCCTTGCTCGCTGCGTTCGACCGCTCGGCTACGGGCATGCAGTTCACCGAGTTCATCGACTGGCTGCCGGGGCTGGGGATCGCCTACCGGCTGGGCGTGGACGGTATCAGCGCGCCGCTGGTGGTGCTGACGACGCTGTTGAGCCTGATCTCGATCATCGCCTCCTGGGATCCGATCAAGCGGCGGGTACGCGAGTACTACATCTCGCTCCTGCTGCTCGAGACCGGCATGCTCGGCGTCTTCGTCAGCCTCGACCTCTTCCTGTTCTACATCTTCTGGGAGGTGATGCTGATCCCGATGGCGCTGATCATCGGGATCTGGGGCAGCGCGAACCGGGTGTACGCGGCAGTCAAGTTCTTCCTCTACACGCTCGCCGGCAGCCTGCTGATGCTGGTGGGCATCGTCGCGGTCTACCAGGCGTACTTCGAGCAGACCGGCGTGCGCACGCTCAACGTGCTGGAGCTGGCCCAGGGCACCTACGGGCAAGCGTTCCAGATGTGGGCCTTCGCGGCCTTCTTCCTGGCCTTCGCCATCAAGATCCCGATGTGGCCTTTCCACACCTGGTTGCCAGACGCCCACGTCGAGGCCCCGACGGCCGGGTCGGTGATCCTGGCCGGCATCCTGCTGAAGATGGGTGGGTACGGCTTCCTGCGCTTCAACCTGCCGCTCTTCCCGGACGCCACCCGAGCCTGGGCGCCGTTCATCATCGTTCTCTCGCTGATCGCGATCATCTACGGCGCGCTGGTGGCGCTCGTCCAGCCGGACCTCAAGAAGCTGGTGGCCTACTCCTCGGTGAGCCACATGGGCTTCGTGACGCTCGGCATCTTCGCGCTGAACGCGCAGGGACTGTACGGCGCCATGATCGTGATGATCAGCCACGGGCTAGTCACTGGTGCCCTCTTCCTGCTGGTCGGTGTCCTCTATGAGCGTGCGCACACCCGGGAGATCAGCGCCTTCGGCGGGTTGCACCGCTCCATGCCGCTCGCGGCCGCCTTCTGGGGCCTCTTCGCGTTCGCCTCGCTCGGGTTGCCGGGGCTCAGCGGCTTCGTCGGCGAGTTCTTGGCGATTCTCGGTGGCTTCCGGGCCTATCGCTGGGCCGGCGTCATTGCCATGGTTGTGGTGATCCTGGCGGCCTGGTACATGCTCTGGATGCTCCAGCGGATCGTGATGATGCGCGCGCCGGGGGAGCCACCAGACCCCGACGATCCCGAGCTGCGGCTGGCGAACGCCTACGCGGTACCGCCGGCGGCTGGAGGCGCTGGGCCGCACGAGCATGCGGTCGATCCGCGCACCTTCCCGGATCTGAACTGGAAGGAATTCGCGACGCTGGCACCGCTGGCAGTACTGACGGTCTGGCTCGGTGTCTATCCAGGGTACGTGATGCGCATCCTGCAGCCGGCGATCGAGCAGGTGCTCTCGGCGTTCGGGCGCATCGGGCTCTGAGAACGGAGATCAGAGGAGAGAACCGTGCCGGTGCAACTCGTTGCCCCCGACTGGTCGCTGCTCGTCCCGCCGCTGGTCGTGCTCGGGACGATCCTGGTGCTCCTCGCGGCAGACCTGGTGCTCCCGCGCGAGCGGCAGGCCGGGCTCACCGTGGTTGCGCTCCTCGGGCTGGCAGTGTCCCTGGTCTCGCTGCTGGCGATCGACTGGACGGCCGGCGCCAGCACGTTCGGTGGCATGTATCGGGCCGACTCGTTCAGTCTTTTCGTCTCCCTGGTGGCGCTGGTCGCCGGTATCCTGTCCATCCTCGTTTCGGCCGGCTACGTCGAGTCGGGTATCGAGCCGGGGGGAATGGCGCTAGCCGAATACCTCTCGCTGCTGCTCTTCTCGGTGCTGGGCACGATGCTGGTCGGTGCGGCGGGTGACCTGCTGATGATCTTCCTCGGCATCGAGATGAGCTCGCTGGCCGTCTACGCGCTGACGGCCTTCGCTCGCCGGCGGCTGACCTCGATCGAGGGCGCGCTGAAGTACTTCCTGCTGGGCGCCTTCGCCACGGCCATTTTCCTGTACGGCATCGCCTGGGTCTACGGCCTGACCGGCAGCATCATGCTCGACGACATCGCCGGCGCGCTCCGGGATATCGTCCAGGGTGACGCGCCGGTCGAGGCGTCGCTGCTGCTAGCGCTGCTGCTGCTAGCTGTCGGGCTCGGGTTCAAGGTGGCGGCGGTGCCGTTCCACATGTGGACGCCCGATGCCTACCAGGGTGCTCCGACGCCGGTCTCGGCCTACATGTCGGTGGTGCCGAAGGTGGCCGGCTTCGCGGCCATGGCGCGGGTTCTGGTGCAAGGGTTGAGCCCGCTGAGCGAGCAGTGGCTGCTCCTCATCGCCATCCTGGCGTTCATCACGATGGTCTACGGCAACGTGGTCGCGATCGCCCAGCGCGACGTCAAGCGAATGCTCGGCTACTCCTCGATCGGCCACACCGGCTACATGCTGGCGGGCCTGGCTGCTTTCACCAGCCTGCAGCCCGGCGACCGGAGCGTCGGCAGCATGCTCTTCTACCTGTTCGCCTACGCCTTTATGAATATCGGTGCCTTCGGAGTCGTGGCCTGGTTGCAGGAGCGCGGGCAGGGCGTCGACCTGGAAGACTTCCAGGGACTGGCCGCGCGTAGCCCGCTGGCCGCCATCGCGATGACGATCTTCATGCTCTCGCTGATGGGCATGCCGCCGCTGATCGGCTTCTATGCCAAGTACTACGTGATCCTGGCGCTGATCGAGGCCGGCCTGCTCTGGCTGGCGGTCGCGATCGTGATCATGAGCGCGGTATCGGCCTTCTTCTACCTGCGCGTGGTGGCGGTGATGTACTTCAACGAGCCGGCCGGCGCCTGGCAGCCCGCTCGGACGCCACTGCTCGGCGCCGGGCTGGCGGTGATGGCGCTCGGCAACCTCGCGCTGGGCCTGTTCTCCGGCCCCGTGCTCGACCTCGCGCAGCGCTGGGCTCTGGCCTTCGCCTAGCACGGCTCCCAGCCGTGCCCCCTAGCAGGAGCTGTCAAAAAGCTGACGGATCTCCTCCTGGGAGACGACCCGTATCTGTGGATCGGAGTGCGAGCGCATGGATGCTGACTCCCTCGCCCGTGAACTGGCGCATCTGATCTCGAGCTATTTATCCGGCGAGCTCGACTTCGGCTCGTTCGAGCAGGCCTTTGTCAGCCTGACTTGGGACGCGCACCGGCTGGGGGACGCTTCGCTGGATGAGGCGGTCAAAGACATCGAACACGCGCTCGTGCAGAGTCGAGTCCACGTCTTCGGCGAGGCGGAATTCCGCCGTTGGCTCGCTGACGCGCTGCACAGGTTGGTCATTCGCGCTTGACGACCGGTCAGGTGTTCGCAGCCCGGCTGGTCGCGTCCCATCGCGCTCGCACAAGTATATAGCAGCGTACGTATGCTCTGAACGAGATCACCGAGCATGCCAGCGCTCGATCGCCTGTCAATGGCCGTGCGGCAGTCGCTGGGGCTCGATGCCCGCTGCGGCCCAGGGGTCACCGACCGTGTCCAGCCGCTGCGGCAGCGTGCGGATCGTAAAGTGCTCCGGGCGCACCTGGCCCTCCTCTACCTCCTCCCAGGCCAGGGGCGTCGAGGCCGGAGCACCCGGTCGCGCTCGGAGGGTAAACGGGGCCGCGGTGTTGCGAGCCAGGCTGTTCTGGGCGTGGTCGATCGTCACCCGCTCGTCCTCGTCGTGGGTCGCGCCGTCGCCGGTGGCCACCAGGTCGGGATGCTCCCGGCTCAGCTCCTCGGCAAGTCCATGTACCCACGCTCGTACTGCCTCGACCGGGTGAACCGGCTCCAGCGGGAGGAAGAGGTGCAGCCCAGAGCCGCCGCTGGTTTTGGGCAGGGCAGTGAGCTTCTCCCGGGCCAGCCGCTCGCGTACGAGTAGCGCGACCCTGAGCACGCGCTCGTAGCCTGCCCGTGGGCCGGGGTCGAGATCGATGATCGCCCAGTCAGGCGTATTCGGGTGCTCGGCTGGCGCGTGCCACTGGTGGAACTCGATGGCGCCGCGGTTGGCGTACCAGATCAGCCCGGCGACGTTGTCGATCAACGGGAGGTGGCGCTCCTGACGGGTTGTCTGCGGCCGGTAGGGAGCCGTGTGCAGCCAGCCGGGCAAGCGCGCGGGCGCATTGCGCTGGTAGTGGCCTGGCCGTTCGATGCCATCGGGGAACACGCGCAGCGTCACCGGGCGGCCGCGCAGGTACGGGAGCATCGCCGGGCCGGCGTACCGGTAGTAGTCGAGCAGGTCGCGTTTGGTCAACCCTTCGGCTGGCCAAAGCACCTTGTCCAGGTGCGTGACCTCGACCTCGACCCCGTCGATCTCCCAGCGCTCGCCTGCAGACATGCGGCGTGCCATCGCGTCGCTCCCTCGCTTCGCTGAAGCCTCGCCTGGGCCGGGACTCTGCCCGAAACTGGGCCGAGCGCCCTATACGAGCGTACTCCCGGCAACCGGGCGTGTACACCGTGAACATCGGGCCGCCAGGCCGGAGTCGCGCCGGAGCGGTTCGCGAGTGCCCCGCGGCGAGCTGTGTTCAGTACGACTGGAACCGGAGCTACGCGGACGGGCGCTCGGGCTGGAGCTCGTTCTCCAGGCTGCGGAGTGGCCGCGCGCACGGCAGCGCCTCTGCCGTGATCGGTTAGACGACTTTGCCGGCGTTCTACGGCCGCGCTGGCGCTCGCGTCTGGCGCGCCTGTTACTCCACGATCTTCAAGCTCCCCAGGGCCGGCTTGGAGTCCTTGCGGTTACCGCGGGTTCCCGGCGCGCGGCAGTCTCGAGAAGTAGCCTGAGGCTGGTATCGTTCCTGGCTCGTACCGTGTGCCGCGCCGCTGGTGAAACACGAGACACGTCCGTATGGGCATTGACAGGCCGGGGCGGGTGAGGTATCCTGGATGTGCTGAGCGCTGGAGCGCTCAGGCTGAATGTGCGGCGAGACCTGTTCCGCCGCATTGCTGTGTCTCGAGAAGAGCACAGCGCGAGCCGCTCTCCGCGTGGGGGGCGTGCAGAAGTCGACCGTGGAGGGTAGATCGGTGGATTCCGGAGGAGTCCCAGAACGCAGTACCTGCTCCACGGGCTGACCGGCTTGGGTGCCTCTGAGCGCGACAGCGTAGGCTAGCACCTCCGCGCCCCCGGTCAGTCCGGGGGCGACTTGTCAGTAGTGTGAACCTGGCAAGAAAGGAGGTGGGCCGATGCAGACCTACATCCGCTACACCATCACTAACCAGGACGGGCGGCCGGTCATCCGGGCCGTGCCGGTGCCGCGGAGGATCGAGACCTCGATCGTCGAGGCCGCGCCAGCCCAGGAGACCAAGGGTGAGCGGGTCGAGCAGCCGCTCGTCCAGCGGATCCGGCGGTTCCGCCTGCTCGATATCCGCTGACGCTCAACGCCAGTCCACGGTATGCGCCGACCCCCGCGGGCGACAACCCGGCGGGGGTCGTGGCATTTCCAGAATCTCCGTGACCGCACTGGTCTGTCTGGCGCGCGTGGCTCAGGCCAGACTCGCCAGTCCTCGCTCCAGGTCCTCCACCAGGTCTTCCGTCGCTTCGATCCCAACGGAGAGCCGGAGCAGACCCTCGCCGATCCCGTGGGCGGCGCGCGCTGCCTGCTCGACCGATCGGTGCGAGGTCGAGGCCGGGTACACGATAGTGGTCGTCACCCCACCCAGCGTCTCGGCGAAGCGGATCAGGCGCAGCGCGCGCACCAGCCGGGCGACGGCGGCACGGCCGCCCTCGACCTCGAAGGCGAGCATGCTGCCGAAACCGTTCGTCAGGAGTCCCCGCGCCAGGTCGTGCTGCGGGTGGCCTGGCAAGCCGGGATAGCTCACGCGCTCGACTGCCGGGTGCTCCACGAGCCAGGCGGCGAGTGCCAGGGCGCTCCGGCTGCTCTGGCCCATGCGCAGCGCCAGGGTGCGCAGGCCGCGCAGAGTCAGCCAGGCGTCGAACGGCCCGCCGATACCGCCCATCCGGATCGCCTGGCGACGTGCCCGTTCGACCAGCTCCGACCTGCCCACCACGGCGCCACCGGAGACATCGTGGTGCCCGGCGATGAACTTGGTTGTGGAGTGCACAACGAGATCGGCCCCGAGCTGGATCGGCCGGCCGTGGTAGGGCGTAGCGAACGTGCTGTCGACCACCAGCAGCGTGCCATGCCGGTGTGCCAGCTCGGCCAGCGAGGGCACGTCATGGACCAGGATCGTCGGGTTGGTCAGGAAATCGACGTAGAGTAACCGGGGCGGCTGCCCGGGTCGCTGGAGGGACGCCTCGACGGCAGCGAGGTCAGTCGCGTCGACGTACTCGACGATAACTCCGAAACGAGCGAGATCGAGGTCGAGCAGGTTCCTGGTACCACGGTAGACCAGCTCGCTCGCGACCACGCGATCGCCCGGCGCGAGGAGCGCGAACAGCAGCGAGCTGATCGCGCTCATCCCGCTCGCGGTGGCCAGGGCGGCCTCGGCCCCCTCGAGATCCGCCAGCGCCCGCTCGAGCTGGACGTGGTTTGGCAGGCCGTACCGGCCATAGATGAAGCCACGCTCTCTGCCCTCATAGATCGCGTCGAGGGTGTCCAGGTCAGGGTAGGCGTACGCCGCGGTCTGCCAGATCGGCGGCGTGAGTGGATCAGTCGCCGACGGAAGGAGATCCTCGCCACCGTGCGCGCAGCGGGTCAGGTCGCCCATCTCCTCCGGCGCGTCTCGCTCCCACATCGCATCCCCTCCAGCCTCGGGTCTTTCGTTATCCGTCTCTGCTGAGCGCGGGGCCGCCTGTCCGAATGGACAGGGACACAGCCAGATCGATCGACCATGCTCCATTCTCGCACCGAGCTGGCTGCCTTCGAGCTGGCGCGTTTAGGAATCGTATCGGGTTGCCAGTGACGGGGCGATCGGCGTGAGATCGTGGCGATGAGAAGGAGCCCCTGTGCGTCTCGGCAGCGTGGCTGGAGTCATCGGTAGCCTATCCCCCAACCGGCTTCTCGGGATACCCCTGGCGGCGCTGCGAGATCCGCTCGGCCGATTCAACCTGGCCACCTTCTTCCTCTCGCTCACCATCTATTCGCCTATCCTAGTGCTCTACTACACCGGTCGCGGTCTCTCGCTCTTCCAGGTGCTCTCGCTGGAAGCCTTCATGGGACTCGCCACCATCCTGCTCGAGGTGCCGACCGGCGTCGTCGCCGATCGCATCGGGCTCAAGCGGTCGGTGACGCTGGGGTTCTTCTTCCAGGCTGTGTGGGTCGGACTCCTGGTACTTGCGCGCGAATACTGGCAGTTCCTGGCCGGCTACGCGGTGCTCGGAATGGCGATCAGCTTTCGCTCGGGAGCGAGCGAGGCCTGGATCTACGAGACGCTCAAGGCGCGCGGTGAGGAGCATCGCATGAGCCAGGCGCACGGCGCGTTCTGGGCCGCGTCGCTGGCCGGGCGCACGACCTCTGCCGTGCTCGCGGCCTTGGTGGTACGCGAGATGAGCGAGCCGTCGTTCGTGCTGGCGCTCGAGCTGAGCGCGGCCGCGATGCTCCTCGGCACTGTCCTGGTGCTCACGGTGCCCAACCGGCAGACCGAGGCCGAGCTGGCCCGGCAGCGAGGTAGCCTGCGCCTGGTTCGAGACGGCATCCGGCTGATCA
>Ga0101941_1002081_pt1 | contig 10383 bp, 6 predicted proteins | sample DewCreD2012metaG_3_FD_75242 | JGI IMG/M metagenome (GOLD analysis project Ga0101941, IMG submission 75242) | Hot spring sediment bacterial and archeal communities from British Columbia, Canada, to study Microbial Dark Matter (Phase II) - Dewar... ...
ACGCGGAGTTGCTAGTAACCGCCGGTCAGCCATACGGCGGTGAATACGTTCCCGGGCCTTGTACACACCGCCCGTCACGTCACGAAAGCTGGCTTCACCTGAAGCCGGTGGGCCAACCCGGCGGGGGACCGCTGGGGGGCAGCCGTCGAGGGTGGGGCTGGTGATTGGGACGAAGTCGTAACAAGGTAGCCGTACCGGAAGGTGCGGCTGGATCACCTCCTTTCTAGGGAGTGCGTGGGCTGTGCCCTGCATCCCGGGTCAACCGGGGTGGCGCAGCCGGGGCCGGGGGGCCCTGGCGGGACGGGTGGGGCGGGCAGGCAGGAGACCGCCTGAGGAGGCGGCGGAGAGCCGCGGAGGGCGAGCCCGCTGTCCCCCCAGCCGGAGCCGTCACCTCGTTAACGCACGATCCGGGGTCCACGCTGTGCGAACCACACTTCAGTTGGCGAGGTCGACCTCGCCAACGGGCAAGATGCAGGCAGGAACGCTTGCATCTCGGCACCTTACCAAGGGAGAGCGTGGCGAATGTGTAGGGCATGCTGGAGCGGCATGCTAGGAAGTGCCGAGGCTCCTTGTGCGGGACCTACGTGAGGGCTCGCGAGGGCTACGTGTAGGGCGCATGGTGGATGCCTCGGCGGCTGGGGCCGAGGAAGGACGCGGCCGAGCGGCGAAACGCCCCGGGGAGCCGCGGGCAGGCGGAGATCCGGGGGTGTCCGAATGGGGCAACCTGCCTGGGGTGATGCCCAGGCGCCCGCTGCGGAACGCATAGGCGGCGGGTGGGCACCGGGGGAAGTGAAACATCTCAGTACCCCGAGGAAGAGAGAGGATTCCCGGAGTAGTGGCGAGCGAAACGGGAGGAGCCCAAACCGGGCGCGCGGACATGGCTGGCCGGCCGAAGCGCGTCTGGGGTTGGACGGCCCACCAGGCCGGGGCGGCCACCCCGGCACGGAGTGAGCAACCGCGGCCGTAGCCGAACGCTGCTGGAAGGGGCGACCAGAGAGGGTGAGAGTCCCGTAGGCGACACGGCGGCGGCTCCGGGTGGGACCGTGAGTACCGCGGGGCACGAGGAATCCCGCGGGAAGCTGGGGGGACCACCCTCCAAGGCTAAACACCCCAGCCGACCGATAGCGGACGAGTACCGTGAGGGAATGGTGAAAAGGACCCCGGCGAGGGGGGTGAAAGAGCGCCTGAACCCATGCGCCCCCAGCCGGTCGGAGCCTGGCGGGATGCCAGGTGACGGCGTGCCTATTGGAGCATGACCCGGCGAGTGGTCGTCCGTGGCGAGGCGAAGGGAGCGTCACCCGGAGCCGGAGCGAAAGCGAGTCTGAAGAGGGCGCAAGTCGCGGGCGGCCGACCCGAAACCCGGTGAGCTACCCATGGCCAGGCTGAAGCGCGGGTAAGACCGCGTGGAGGGCCGCACCGGTGTCGGTTGCAAACGGCTCGGAGGAGCTGTGGGTAGGGGTGAAATGCCAAGCGAACCGGGAGATAGCTGGTTCTCCCCGAAATGGCTTGAGGGTCAGCCTCGGCGTGGGCGCCAGCGGAGGTAGAGCACTGGTTCGGTGCGGGGGCTTGCCGCCTACCAAGTCGAGCCAACCTCCGAAGGCCGCTGGCGGGGCGCCGGGAGTGAGACCGTGGGCGAGAAGGTCCATGGTCGAGAGGGGAACAGCCCAGACCGCCGGCTAAGGTCCCCAAGTGTGGGCTGAGTGGGCAAGGAGGTGCGGGTGCCCAGACAACCAGGAGGTTGGCTTAGAAGCAGCCATCCTTGAAAGAGTGCGTAACAGCTCACTGGTCGAGTGCCCGTGCACCGACGATGTCACGGGGCGAAGCCCACCACCGAGGCCGCGGGTCCAGCCAGCGCTCCGGCGCTGGCTGGGCGGTAGGGGAGCGTCGCCGTCGGCGGGGAAGGGGGGTCGGGAGGCCCCCTGGAGCGGCGGCGAGTGCGAATGCCGGGACGAGTAGCGCGAGGGCGGTGCGAATCCGCCCCACCGAATGCCGAAGGGTTCCGCAGCGATGCTCGTCAGCTGCGGGTGAGGCGGGCCTAAGCCGAGGGCGACGGCCGTAGGCGATGGACAGCCGGTCAACAGTCCGGCCCCACGGTCTGGCGTGATGAGCGATGGGGGGACGCAGCGGGGCAGGCCCAGCGGTCAGCGCGACCGTCCAAGCGGGGTAGGGAAGCCGCCGCGGCAAATCCCGGCGGCCGTGCCTGAGCCGCGAGTGCGAGGGGGGCCGACAGGCCCCGCCGAGTGGGCTGCGCCTGGGCTGCCGCGAAAAGCCTCTAGCCAGCCAGGCCGTGCCCGTACCGCAGACCGACACAGGTCGGCAGGTCGAGCAGACCCAGGTGGACGGGTGAGCCCTCGTCAAGGAACTCGGCAAGTTGACCCCGTAACTTCGGGAGAAGGGGTGCCCCGGGTAGGGTGTCGCGCAGGCGATGCCCGAGGGGGTTGCAGCGAAGCGGCCCACGCGACTGGTTACCAAAACCACAGGTCTCTGCGAAGGCGGGAAGCCGACGTATAGGGGCTGACGCCTGCCCAGTGCCGGAAGGTTAACCGGAGGGGTGGTGAGCCCCGAAGGGAAGCCCCGGTAAACGGCGGCCGTAACTATAACGGTCCTAAGGTAGCGAAATTCCTTGTCGGGTAAGTTCCGACCCGCACGAAAGGCGTCACGACGTGGGCGCTGTCTCGACGAGGGGCCCGGCGAAACTGCAGGACCCGTGCAGATGCGGGTGACCCGCGGCAGGACAAAAAGACCCCGTGGAGCTTGACTCCAGCTTGCCATCGCGTGTGGGCCGGGCCTGTGCAGGATAGGTGGGAGGCAGAGAAGCGGGGCCGCCAGGTCCCGTGGAGCCGGCGGTGAAATACCACCCTGGTCGGGTCTGCGCGCTCACCCCGCGCCGTGAGCCGGGCGGGGGACGGTGGCTGGTGGGGAGTTTGACTGGGGCGGTCGCCTCCTAAAGGGTAACGGAGGCGCCCAATGGTCCCCTCAGGCCGGAGGGCAATCGGCCGGAGCGTGCAACGGCAGCAAGGGGGCTTGACTGCGAGGGGGACATCCCGAGCAGGGCCGAAAGGCGGGCGTAGTGACCCCACGGCGCCTGGTGGAGGGGCCGTGGATCAACGGATAAAAGCTACCCCGGGGATAACAGGCTGATCGGGCCCAAGAGTTCACATCGACGGCCCGGTTTGGCACCTCGATGTCGGCTCGTCGCATCCTGGGGCTGGAGGAGGTCCCAAGGGTTGGGCTGTTCGCCCATTAAAGCGGCACGCGAGCTGGGTTCAGAACGTCGTGAGACAGTTCGGTCTCTATCCGCCGCGGGCGCTGGACGGTTGCGGGGCGCTGGCCCTAGTACGAGAGGACCGGGCTGGACGGACCGCTGGTGTGCCAGTTGTCGGGCGACCGGCAGCGCTGGGTAGCCAGGTCCGGACGGGATAACCGCTGACAGCATCTAAGCGGGAAGCCCACCCCAAGATGAGCCGTCCCACCCCACCAGGGGGTAAGACCCCGGGCAGATGACCCGGTGGCGAGGCGGCCGGTGGACAGCGGGTAACCGACTGGAGCCGAGCCGTGCTCATGGTCGAGGGGAGTCGTCCGGCTACCTGGCCGGTCCACCACTGGCGCTGTCTGAGCGCCGTGCGTTCTCCGAGTCCCACACTCACTCTCTGCTGGTCTCTCCGGCGGGCGCGTGGCCGAGAGCGGCGTCGAACCACCCCGTCCCATCCCGAACCGGGTCGTGCCCGACGCCAGCGCCGGAGAGTACTGCGCGGGGGACCGCGCGGGAGGCGAGGCCGCTGCGCGCCCGGACCAGCCGGACTCCCGTTGCCACGCTCTCTCCTCGCCGCGGGGTGGAGCAGCGGCAGCTCGTCGGGCTCATAACCCGAAGGTCGTGGGTTCGAATCCCACCCCCGCTACCAGCCGAGTGCCCCAGGGATTCTTCTCCGGGGCACTCGGTCTTTTTTCCGTTCATCCTGATGTGTACCTTCGTACTATTGAGATTCCCCCTCGGTCCCAATACACTGCCTACGGTACGGCCATGGACGGATCACAGCGTGCTTGTCCGGGTAGAACCGGAGGCACCAGAGCGGGGGCAAGGATGCTGCGTGGGGGACGGGTTTTTATCCTTCTCGGTGTCGTACTCGCAGTGGTCGCAGTTCTGCTCGGTATCGTGGCGCTCAGTCGCCCGAACCGTGAGGCCGCAGAGACACCAGCTCCAGATGAGATCAAGGTACCCGTCGTCGTCGCCGCGCGGGATGTCCCGGCCAACACGGTGATCACCACCGCCGATATTACTGTCACCGAGGTGCCGCAGGAGGAAGTTGCCCCAGGGACGGCACAGCGAGCCGACCAGGTTGTGGGCCTCGTGACGAGTGGCCCCCTGGTCGAGGGCCAGCGCGTACTCATGGCCAACCTTGTCGCGCCGAGCCTGGGCAATGTGGTTCAACCCGGCAGGCGGGCGGTTGCGCTGCCAGTCGACCGGGTCAGCGCGCTCGGCGGGCTGATCCAGCCGAACGACACGATCGACATCATCTACTCGGTGCGGGTCAACCTGACGCGCGTGGTGCCAAGCGAGCCGCTCGAGGTCGTCGATGCCACGCAGGGATACGCGCAGCAAGAGAACCTGCAGCTCCCGCCGTATGGACAGCCTCCAGCAGGGCCGACGTATCCTTTCCCAGGCGAGCCGGGCTCGCGCTTCATCGTCACCGATGAGGGTGGTGGAAATCCGGTCACGAAGCTCGTTCTCCAGAACATCCGGGTGCTCCAGGTGATTGCTGGGAACGAGCCCGTCACGCCCGCGGCCGAGGGTGCAGCGCCGGCGCAGACGAGTGCGGAAGCGGGCGAGGCAATCCCCACGCCGGCACCCGACACCGCAGAGCAGGCTGCATCCACCTTGCCGGCTGTTGATCTCCTGATCATCGAAGTCGACCCGCAGCAGGCGGAGATGATAACGTTTATGCTGGATCAGCAGGCTCGTTACCAGGTGGTGCTGCGGTCACGCAGCGATCAGGAGCCGGCTACTACCTCTGGCATAACCTATGACCGGCTCGTGAGCCAGTACGGCCTGCCGGTGCCTGCTACTGTCCGCCTGCCGGGAGGACCACAGTGACAGGTGGCTCGCCTATTCGGGTCTTGATCGTCGACGATGTCCCGGAGAGCCGGGACAACATCGAGCGCCTCCTGCGCTTCGAGCCTGATATCCAGGTCGTCGGCAAGGCCTCGCGCGGCCAGGAGGGCGTGGAGCTCGCTGTCAGGCTGCAGCCAACCGTCGTCCTGATGGACATGACGCTCCCGGACATGGATGGTGTCCAGGCGACGCTGGCGATCACTGCGCAGGCGCCTGGCTCCGCCGTCATCATGCTCTCCGTCCAGAGCGATCCCGAGCTGTTACGCCAGGCCATGCTGGCCGGAGCGCGCGAGTTCCTGGTGAAGCCGTTCCGCTTCGAGGAATTGATCGAAGCGGTTCGCCGGGTTGCCCAGCTTGCCAGGCCAGTACAGATGGTGGCAATGACTCCGGTACCGGGCGCGCCCGTCGTTGAAGCCGGTCGACCGGATCGCGACGGCAACGTCATCGCGGTCCTCGGGACGAAGGGTGGAGTAGGACGCACCTTTCTCGCGACGAACCTCGCCATCGCGCTGCGCCAGCGGACCGGCAAGCGAGTCGTGCTCGTCGACACCGACATGGCGTTCGGTGACGTCGCTGTCGTCATGAACGTGACGAAAGCCAAGACCTGGACCGATGTCGCTCAGCTCGGCTCGTCGCTCGACCAGGAAGTGCTGGAAGAGATCCTGACCACGCATTCCAGCGGAGTCCAGCTCCTGCTGGCGCCCTCGATACCGCAAGAGGCAGAGATGGTCACGGCAGAGCACTTTCAGACAGCGATGCGCCATCTCCGGCACATGGCCGACTTCATCGTCATCGACACTCGCCCGGGCTTCGACGAGCTGATGCTCGCCGTGATGGACAGCGCTGACTGTCTGCTGTATGTCCTCACGATGGAGATGACGGCCATCAAGGATGCCCGCCAGTTCCTGGAGGTGGCCGACCTCTTGGGTTATAGCGACAAGCGACTCATGCTCGTCCTCAATCGGGTCAACTCCTACTCCGGTATCCCAATCGCCGATATCGAGGAGAACTTGAAGCAGGAGCTGGTGGCGCGGATCGCTGATGACCCGGCTCCGGTCCTGCGTAGCATCAACGAGGGGACGCCATTCATCGAAGTGCACGCCGATCATCGCATCAGCGCCGAGATCTCACGACTGGCCGGCGTCGTCGCGGATCAGGAGGCACCGGCTACGGCGCCGCAGCCCCAAGAGCCGCACCGGAGCGGGTTGATCTCACGGCTACGGCTGGGCCGGCGCCCGGCGTGAACGAGGCTTTTTGTCGTGCTCGAACGTATCGTATACTAGGGAGGAAGCGAACTGCGGCCAGTGGCGAACCAGGGGTTGGGTGACCGGTAATGCCCGCAGGCGAACCTCGCGGCGATGATTGCTGCGCGGGTTTGGCCGGGGCTGATGAGGCAGTGGAGGGCAACATATGTCATTGCTTCGACGCCTAGGTACTCCCGCTGATGGACAGGCTGGCTCGTCACCTGCCTCGTCTGAGACTGGTCCGCTTACGCCGTCTACGTCGCGACTCCGCCCCTCCTCGCCGGGCACATCCGGCACATCGGGTCGGCCAGGCGGCGGTGATCTCAGTTCGACGCTCAAACGACCTGGCTTGAGCGGGGCAGGCCTTGCCACACAGGCGAGCGACTCGTTTATCGAGCTCAAGAATCGGATCCAAAATCGTTTGATCGCGGAGCTCGATCCCCGAATGGACTTCAGCAATCCGGACGAGGTTCGTCGCACGGTCGAGGAGACGTTCGCTGCCGTCCTCGAAGCCGAGAGCATCGTGCTGAGCCGGCTCGATCGGATGCGCCTCTTCGAGGCCATCGCGGCCGAGATCCTCGGCTACGGGCCGATCGAGCCGCTGCTCAAGGACGATACGATTACAGAGATCATGGTCAACGGGCCGAAGCAGGTGTACATCGAGCGGAACGGCAAGATCGAGAAGACCGACATCACGTTCGAGGACGACGATCACGTAATGCGGGTCATCGACCGGATCGTCTCCCCGCTCGGGCGACGCATCGACGAGAGTTCGCCGATGGTGGATGCCCGCTTACCGGATGGCTCGCGAATAAACGCCGTCATTCCGCCGATCTCACTGGTTGGGCCGTGCCTGACGATCCGAAAATTCGCCCGCGACCCGCTGACGGTCGAGGACCTGATCCGCTTCGGCACGATGACGCCGGAGATCGCGAACTTCCTGAAGGCCTGCGTCGAGGCCCGGCTCAACATCGTGGTCTCTGGTGGGACTGGTTCCGGGAAGACGACCTTGCTCAACGTGCTCTCCTCGTTCATCCCAGCCGATGAGCGCATCGTCACGATCGAGAACGCGGCTGAGCTGCAGCTTCGACAGGAGCATGTAGTCACGCTGGAGTCACGGCCACCCAACATCGAAGGGCGTGGCGAGGTCACGATTCGTGATCTGGTGATCAACGCCCTGCGGATGCGGCCGGATCGAATCGTCGTCGGTGAGTGCCGTGGCGGGGAGGCGCTGGATATGCTCCAAGCGATGAACACCGGCCACGAAGGCTCGATGACGACCGTTCACTCGAACAGCCCGCGCGACACGCTGCACCGTCTGGAGACGATGGTGCTGATGGCCGGCATGGAGTTACCAGTCCGGGCGATCCGCGAGCAGATCGCCTCGGCGCTCGACCTGATCATCCACACTGCGCGCTTGAAGGACGGTTCGCGGCGGATCGTCGCCATCGCCGAGGTTCAGGGAATGGAAGGCGACGTCATCGTCATGCAAGACGTGTTCACGTTCGAGCAGACCGGGATCGAGAACGGGCGAGTCATCGGGCGGATCAAGCCGACCGGTGTGCGGCCGAAGTTCGTGGAGAAGTTCGAGGCGGCCAACATTTACCTGCCGCCCTCGATCTTCGGCGCGTCGTTCACGCGGGCGTTCTAGGGCACTCGCAGGGGGCTGACCTGTGGATTCAGCATTTCTGTCCGTCTCTCTGCTGATGCTGGCGGCGGCGATCGCGCTGGTGGTGGCCGGTCTGGTGGGACTGCGCGAGCGCCCGGCCAGCCCGGAGTTGGAAGAACGGTTGGAGTTCTTCGCGGCGCGCGAGCACGCCTCCGAAGAGTTCGCGTCGGCACGCGGCCCGAACGTCGTCGCTCAGCGGATCGACCGCGCGGTCCGAGGTCGCACGTTCAGCGATGTCATCCGGACGAATCTGGCCCGAGCCGACCTGCGGCTGACCGTCGGCGAGTTCTTGTTGCTCCGGCTGGGCAGCACCTTCGGTGGTTTCCTGGTGGGCTTCGTCATAGGTCGTGGTCCTAGCCGGCCACTGCTCGGGATCTTCGTCGGGGTGCTCTGCGCGGTGATCGGCTGGTTCATCCCGCACTGGTACGTCCTGATCCGCGCGCGGCGACGGATGAACGCCTTCGTCAACCAGTTGGGCGACACGATTACGCTGATGGCCAATTCGCTGCGCGCCGGCTACAGCTTGCTCCAGACGATGGAGATGGTGGCCCGGGAAGCTCCTTCCCCCATGCGGGAGGAGTTCCGACGGGTGGTACGGGAGATCGGATTCGGTATCCCGACCCAAGAGGCGCTTACTCACTTGTTACGCCGCATTCCGAGCGAGGATCTCGATCTCCTGGTGACCGCGATCAGCATCCAGCACGAAGTGGGTGGTAACCTGGCCCAGATTCTCGACGTGATCGGAGAGACGATCCGGGAGCGCGTGCGGATCAAGGGCGAGATCCGCGTGCTGACCGCGCAGCAGAGCCTGTCGGGGTACATCATCTCGGCACTGCCGGTTGGCCTGGCCGTCATCCTATTCCTGCTGAATCCTGACTATATGTCGACGCTGTTCGCGTGGCCCTGGATCTGCATGCCGATCGCGGCGGTGATCTGCATGGTGATCGGGTTCATCGTCATGCGGCGCATCGTGGCTATTGAGGTCTAGCGTGGCAATAGGTGCGAGGAGATGAGCCCGAGCTTGATGGCCCTCATGACGATCGTCCTGACGCTGGCCAGCGCGTTCCTGGTCGTGGTCGGAGTGCGCCGAACCCGGCGGGACGTGGTGATCGAAGAGCGGCTTGCGCAGTTCGGTCACCGAGTGCCAACGCTCGAGGAGCTCGAGCTACAGCAACCATTCCGCGAGCGCGTGCTTGTGCCGCTGCTGGAGCGGCTGGCCTCGGTGGCGGGCCGGTTCACGCCGCAAGCGAACCTCCAGCGGCTCCAGCAGCGGCTGATCGAGGCCGGCTCACCAGGGAACCTTCGTGCGACGACCTTTGTCGGCATCCGCATGCTGGCTGGCCTGCTGCTGGGTGGGCTCTTCCTGCTGCTCTTCCTACCCGCAAGCGTGAACCCGCTCTTCAAGCTCGGCTTCCCGGTCCTCACCGGCGTGATCGGGTTCATGCTGCCGAATCTCTGGCTGAGCCGCCGCATCGCCGCGCGAAAGAAGGAGATCACCCGCGCGCTCCCAGACGCCATCGATCTCCTCTCGATCAGCGTCGAGGCCGGATTGGGATTCGATCAGGCGCTCTCGCGCGTGGTCGAGAAGTGGGACAACGCGCTGACGCGCGAGTTCGGCCGCATGCTCTCAGAGACCCGCATGGGCGTCTCCCGGCGCCAGGCGATGCGCGATCTGGCCGAGCGCGTGAACGTGGACGACTTGAGCGTCTTCATCTCCTCGCTGATCCAGGCCGATCAACTGGGTGTGAGCATTACGCAGGTCCTGCGCGTCCAGTCGCACCAGATGCGGCAGCGTCGGCGCCAGCGGGCCGAGGAACTGGCGCACAAGGCGCCGATCAAGATGCTCTTCCCGATGATTTTCCTGATCTTCCCGGCTCTCTACATCGTTATCCTCGGGCCGGCGATCCCCCGGATTCTCGAGGCCTTCCGCTAGCTGGACTCGTTCGATCGGCTCGCCGCGCGCTTACGGCGCGCCTGCAGCTTCCGGCGCGTCGATCTGAATCGACGGGTCGTTGAACGAGTGGTAGCTCACGACCATATAATGGCCGATGGCCATCATCTCATAGCGCCGGATCAGGTAGTCGCTCGTCCCGATCCACATGCGGTAGCGGGCACCCGAACGTGGGTCGAAGAAGGAGACGACGTAGCAGTCGACCCCATCGATCGACTCCGTTCCGAGCAGAAGCACGTCTCGCGCTCCCTCGGCAAAGCGATAGTTGGGCCAGCGGAAAGGCTCGGTGCCTGGCCAAGGGCTTACCGTCCAGGGGCCGTCGCCAACACGGTCATACCGGCGGTTGTGTACCGCGATCGTCGTCGTCGGTTCGCGCCCGGGCGTCTCGATCACGTAGCGCAAGCGGTCT
>Ga0101941_1002083_pt1 | contig 10380 bp, 9 predicted proteins | sample DewCreD2012metaG_3_FD_75242 | JGI IMG/M metagenome (GOLD analysis project Ga0101941, IMG submission 75242) | Hot spring sediment bacterial and archeal communities from British Columbia, Canada, to study Microbial Dark Matter (Phase II) - Dewar... ...
GATGTGCCGGAGGAGTTCGCGCTGTTTCCGGTGGTGTTGCTGGACACGGTGAGTACTTCATGGCAGCTGGAGACTGGTAACGATCTGTTGGCACATTACGAGCATGGATAAGCGTCTTCATCGGAAACACCTCCAGAGGTATTGTACCCTCAAAGCGGGTGTATCGCACAGTGCGTCCGTGCGCCTAAGCTTCCTCCAACCAGAGCTCTCTCTGCAGAAATTCAGCAGGGCTGTAAATCCTGATCCCCTGATACTCCCCTATTGGCAAGATGTGCTTGGTATCTCCAGTGACAAGATAGTGCGCTTTAGCTGCTATTGCACATTCTATGATATGGTTGTCGTCCTGCTTCTCTCGGATGACGAAAACCCGAACTTCAGGTTCCACGATTGTAGCTAGCTGCCTGACTCGTTCGAGGATCTCCTCACTCTTTGTATGCTCCATTCTGAACTTCTCCAGCAGCACGCGGCGTAGTTCGTCTAGAATGAATGACGATACGTAGAGTTCGATAAACCCTTGTCGCGCGAGGTCCAGCACCTGATCAGGCTTACTGCCGGGGAAGATGAACGCGGATATATAGATGTTGGTGTCACAAACAACGCGCTTCAAACACGTACCTCGTCCACCAGCTGCTCTACGTCGGCTTCAGTAGTAATACCAAGCTGCTGGGCACGAGTCGCCATCTCCTCTTGCAGTTTCTTCCACTTGCGAGCCTCTATATAACGGCGTAGAGCTTCACGAACGACCTCGCTTTTCGTTCTGTTTTCTTCTTTCGCAACTCGTTCCAGCTCACGAATCATCGCCTCCGGTAGGGAAAACGACCATACCTTTGTTGTGCGCATCTTCAACACCTCTGTTTTATACTCCGTACGAATCGTACCAGAACGCCCTGCCCGTGTCAAGCGGACGTCAGTCACCCTCCCCCGAAGAAGGCATAGTAACCCTGCTCCTTTGCAACACGCTGTACATACAGGCACACCTCGCGCAAGTGGTAGTCGCCCCACATGCTCGCCTCGCCGCAGGGGACGCGCCTGCCTTGTGGCACATAATCCCAGCCGTTTGGGCGGTGGTATACGCAGTGCAGTAACAGTCCCTGATGCGCTTCGTCAGTGCTGAGGTAGGGTTCCTCCAGCAGACGCCTCAGCACGGTCAAGCCTGCTTGCCAGTAGCGTTTGCCGTTGCCGTCATGCGCCAACAGCCAGTGTCCCAACCTCAGCAACCCCTGTGCAGCGATAACAGCGGCGGAACTATCCACCGGTTCGTAGTCATTGTATGGGTCGGCGGGGCGGTTCAGGTAGTCGCCCAGCTCGCGCAAATGCGGTGCGCCGGTATCCCAGTAGGGAACGCCATCGGTGGGCGTGTTCTCGATGTAGAAATCACAGGTTGCCAGTGCGGGCTGGAGCAGTAACTGCTGCACCGCTTTGCGCCCGCCAAACGGTTCCAGCTCTACATCATCCAGCGTATCGACAAACTCCAGCTGCTCCGCGAAGCCCAGCATCACCCATGCCAATCCGCGCGTCCATGTGCTGAACGGCGAATAGCCCTGTTGTGTAGAGGGGCAGCGGTAACTGCCGTCTTTGGGGTTGAAGAGGCTTTCGTGTGCCACGCGCCCGCGCACGTCATAAATGTCGCGCCCACCGCCGTAGTATACGGTATAACGAGCGGTAGTTTGGGCATGCAGGATAAGCCGCTCCAGCAGCGAAACAGGACGGTCGCCCTCTTCCTTCAGCACGTGTCCCAGCCGATGCGCCAGAGCGAGCACGCGCAGGGTGCGCATGGTATCCGCAAACAGCGAGTGGGGTCCGTTAAAGGAGTAGATGTACCCTCCACCGTCGGCGATATGCGTCCAGCGGCTTGCCTGTACCGCCCCGCTACAGCGAATAGCAAGCTCGCAAAGGCGCAGCTCACTCTCGTCGTGCGGGATACGCTTCTCCTGTATCATTCGCCACAGGTTGCCGTAGGTGCTTACCACATTGAACCCGTGGTCGTGCACGCCCGTATGCGTAACATGGATAGGGATATGACGGTACGTGCCGTTGCGTCCAATGTGCAGGAAGCGTTCCTCTCCGGTAGCGTCAAACTGCAACAGGGCGGAGCCAAACTGGAAACCATGTGTCCAGTCCGTCCAGGCGCGGCTGGTGTATCGCCCTTGCACCGTGAACACCGGCGCGCCCGCGTCTGGCGACCAGGTCTCCTCTATCGCCAGTATCTTCGCTCCCGACAGCTGCCACATCCGCTCGATAGCGGGCAGCAGGTCAGAGGAGGTCAGGTTGTTATCGATATGGAGCATAACAGATATGCCCTCCTTGCATTCACCGTGCGCCCACAAGACCCTACCATTTTCTTTATAGACAAACGGCAAACCTGCCTGTGACCTCCGAAGGGAAACCCGCTCATACCGCGAACAGAATCTCATCACCCAACTCTGGTGGAAACAGGAGCAAGCCATGAACACCGAAGCGTTCCGAAAACCCGATAGCATCCTGCGTCCTGCGCCCTTCTGGGCAATCAACGACAAGTTGAACCCGAACGAGGTCGCCCGGCAGATGGCGGACATGATTAGCGTAGGGCTGTCGGGCGGGTTCTTCCATTCGAGGCACGGTCTCATCACCGATTACCTGAGCGATGAGTGGTTTGAGTGTATGCGCGCCGCCCTGCAAGCGGCGAAGGAGCACGACGGCTACCTGTGGCTGTACGATGAAGACCTCTGGCCCAGCGGAAATGCGGGTGGTCAGGTTGCAGGCATGAAGGACGAATACCGTGCGACCACGCTCAACGCGGTGCTTGTCGCACCCGGCGAACCGGAACCTGTTCTGCATCAGGACCAGGCACTGCGCGCCTGTTATGCCATCAAGAAGCGCGACCGCCTGACCCTGCTGGAGTACGAACAGGTGCCGCTGGACAGGCTGGAGTCGTCCCGCCAGTTCGAGCGGTTGTTCCTCGTGCGTACCTATCAGCCCAAAACCGGCTGGTGGGGAGGCGAATCCTATGCCAACCTGCTACACCCCGAAGCCATGCGCGAGTTCGTCCGCCTGACGCACGAGCGATACTACCAGCAGCTGGGCGAGGAGTTCGGCAAGCGCATCCCCGGCATCTTCACTGACGAGCCACAGGTGCCCTCCGCACCCAACGGTTTCGCATGGTACGAGGGGCTACCTGACCGCTACCGCGAGTGGACAGGGCGCGATTTCTGGAAGGATGTTCCGTTCCTGTTCTTCGACGGGGCGGAGGCGCGCAAAATCCGCCTGCTGGTTCACCGTACCATCCTGCGCCAGTTTCTGGAAGCATACAGCAAGCCTATCTACGAATGGTGCGAACAACGCGGGCTGCAGCATACCGGGCACTACAACGCCGAGGATACCTTCCACGGGCAGATTGTGTGCCACTATGGGGGTATCATGGCGCACTATCGCTACCAGCAGGCGCCGGGCATCGACCACCTGTGCAGGGTAGCGCACAACCACCTGTTCACCGTCAAGCAGGTCTCTTCGGCGGCGAGGCAACTGGGCAGGAAGCGCGTGCTCACCGAAATCTTCGGCGTCAGCAGGCACACCAACACCTTCGAGGACTTCAAATGGCTGGGCGATTACGACCTGGTGTTAGGAGCGAACTTCTTCTGTCCGCACCTCACCTGGTACTCCGGCAAGGGGCGGCGCAAGCGCGACTATCCGCCTAACTGGAACTATCAGCAGACCTACTGGCGCGAGCTGAACCCGCTGAACGACTACTTCACCCGCGTGGCGTATGCCCTCACGCGCGGCAAGGCGTCGGTGGACATTCTGTTGCTGCACTCTATCGAAAGCGCAACCGCCGCCCGGCGGTTCGGGGTGGATGTGCAGGGGCAGGTGCAAGACAACGCCCGCCGCACTCCTCTGGACGTGCCCACGCCCGACCTGCGCGCGGCGGACGAGCTGGACAACCTGATGCGCAAGACGCTGGACGCCATCCTCAACGCGGGCTACGACTGCGACCTCGGCGACGAGGGCTACATCGAGGACATGGGCAGCGTGCAGGGCAACCGTTTCGTCATCGGCGAGATGAGCTATCAGGTGGTGGTCGTGCCGCCTGCTACCACATGGCGACCGAAGACCTTCGAACTACTGAGGCAGTTTGCCGATAACGGCGGGAAGGTTATCATACTGGGAGAGTTGCCCGGCGAGCTGGACTGCGAGCCTGCTCGAGAAACATGGGTGGAGTTCGCCTCGCATCCCAACGTGCGCTCGCTGCCCTGCGCGGTGGAAGCCATCCAGAACGCCATCGACGACCTCGCTCCGGGTGACTTCACACTGAAGGGCGCGGATGGCAAGGCGGTGCCCAAAACCTACCTGCAGCACCGCATCGACGGCGAGGAGCACATCTTCTTCATCGTCAACTCCGATCGTGATGCAGGCAGAGACTATGTGCTGACGCTGAAGAACGCAGCCGGACAGCCTGTGCTGAAGTGGGATGCGGTGGAAGGAACCTGCCAGAGGGTATCCACCCGGCAGGTGGGCAGAGACCTGCGCTACGAGTTCAGCCTGCCGCCATGCGGTTCGTTGCTGTTAACCGTCGGGGCGGACGTGCCCGGTGCGCAGGTAGAAGAACGCTTGCCTGACCTTCGCAAGGGTGAAGTGATTCCCCTCCCGCAGGAGTTTGACTTCACCCGCACCGACCTGAACGTGCTGGTGATGGACCGCATCAGCGTCTCGTTCGACGGTGGCAAAACGTTCGAGCCTGAAGACTACGAGTGGCGTGTGCGTAAGTCGCTGGCAAAACGCTTCGGCACAGAGGAGACCCTGCAATGGCAGCCGTGGGTAGCCATCCGTAAGAGGCTCTTCGAGGGCAAAGGCGGCGATATCGTGCTGCGCTACCGCTTCCTCAGCGACCTCGAACAGCCGAAGAGCTACGTGGTTATCGAAGACCTGTACAAAGGCAGGATCACCGTCAACGGCGCACCCATCACGTGGGACCGCCCTGAAGACCTCGGCTGGTACTGGGACAAAGGCTTCCAGATGGTGGAGGTGACCAGCCTGGTGCGCAAGGGCGAAAACATCGTGGACTTCGCGGTGCATTACGACTTCCTGACGGAAGTGGAGACCGCCTATGTGGTGGGCGACTTCGGCGTGGCGATGGTAAACCCCTTCCGGGGGAAGCTGGTAGAGGAGCCGAAGCGGTTGAAGGTCGGCTCATGGAGCACGCAAGGCTATCCCTTCTACACCGGCAGGATGGTGTATCACGCCACCTTTGACGCCCCGGCGGGTAAACGTACTTTCCTGCGCCTGCTGCGTCCGTCGGGCACGCTGTTCAAGGTGCGCGTGAACGGCAGGGAGGCGGGCAAAATCCTCTGGCGTCCATATGTGCTGGAGCTGACGCCGCTGGCACAACCCGGTAGCAACCGGCTGGAGATAGAAGTGGTTTCCTCCCTGCAGAACGCCTGGGGACCATTACACGAGAAGAACGGCGACGATAACCTGTGGGCTGGTCCCAACGCCTTCCAGGAGGAGTGGATACTGCGCGAGGAACTGAACAGCTTCAACTACGGCTTACTGGGAGGTGCGGAGCTGGTGGTAATATAAGAGCACAAAACGTTGCAAGGGGTGCAACAGATGGCTCTTAGCCTGCCGTCCGCATTCTACGACGCGCTCGCTCTGCTTCACGCAGGCGAGTATTTCGAGTGCCATGAGGTGCTGGAGGAACTCTGGCGTCAGGAACCGACCTCCCTGCGCCTGTTCTATCAGGGCATCCTGCAGGTGGCGGTAGGGTGTTATCACCTCACCGTACGCCACAACCGCCGCGGTGGGGTGAGCAAGCTGCGGGAAGGGCTGGAGAAACTCCGGCAGTTCCCTGCGGTGATGGGCATGCTGGATGTGGACGACCTGCGCCAGCAAGTGCAGGCTCTCATGGAGAAGGTGCAAGAGATGAGCGACGACGATCTGGCTAACCTGCAGGAGAAGTCTCTGTTGAGCGTTCGCTACCTGGCATAAGTGGAACCAGCCGCCCTCTGGGGCGGCTGGTTCGCCTGGTCAGGAGGGTGCGGACTATCGTAGCAGCGATAGCACTGCCTGCGGTGCGGCGTTCGCCTGTGCCAGCACTGCCATGCCCGCCTGCTGCAGAATCTGCAACTTCGTGTAGTTCATCACTTCCTCGGCAACGTTGGTGTCGCGTATCGCGCTCTCCGACGCCGCCAGGTTCTCGCGGGCAACGTTCAACGAACGCATCGTGCTCTCCAGCACCTGCTTCTGGAACGCGCCGATGTTACCGCGTACCTGGCTAATCTGCGAGATCGCCTCGTCGATGATGCGAATGGCGTCCTGCGCGCCCTGCTGGGTGGTAACGTCTATATCCTGAAGCGATTTGTTCGCCACCACCGTAGTACCCAGCTGGCTGGCGCGGGTATCGCGCAGGGAGATGCGGGAGGTTTGCCCTGCGTTCGCGCCAATCTGGAACACCAGGCTCTGCGCCGAGACCACCGCCACCCGCGCATTGCTAATCGCCGTGCTGTTGCCTGCCTCCGTCAACAACAACGTGTTGCCGTAAGCATCCTTCACCTTCAAACCACTGTCACCAGAAGCACGACCACCAGTGAACGTCGCCGAAGTGACGCCAGCAGAGGTGGTTACCTCAACCGTCACCACCGCGTCCACACCGGTGCTCGAACTGGATGTACCGGACGAGAACAACAGCGTCGCGCTCTGGTTCGCCTGCACGCTGAAGTTCGCTCCGTAGTTCACCTGCGTCAACACCACCACGCCACTACCGTTGCCCGCGCTGAACATCGCGCTCACACCGGTCACGCTGGTCAGCGCGTTGATGCGGTCAATCAGCGTCTGCACGGTGTCGTTGCCCGAGACGGTGATGGACTGTCCGTTGATGACCACCGTGCCTCCTGCCCCGCTGGTTCCACCGCCTACGGTGGAGATGGAGGAGTTGACGCTGGCGTAGGTGGCGGTTCCCAGCACCTGAGCGCGGGTGGCGGCGGTATTGACGGTGATGGTGACGTCGCCGCTTTGCACGATGACACCGTTAAAGGTGCTACCGATGAAGATGCCCGCCAGCCTGGCGGTATCGGTGACCTGCGCGGAGATGCCAGCGGTTCCGTCCAGCAGTTTCTTGGTACCGAACTGTGTCTGTTCGGCGATGCGGTTGAGGCTCTCCAGAGCGGAGCGGATTTGGGTCTGGTCTGCCTGCACCGCGGTAAGGTCATTCACACCGGTGTTCGCCGCGTGCACCGCGAGTTGTCGCATGGTGCGCAACAGGTTATGGATTTCATCCAGCGCTCCTTCGGCAGTCTTCACCAGGTTCGCCGCGTCCTGCGCGTTGGATGTTGCTTGAGCCAAACCCACCATCTGGGCGCGCAGGTTTTCGGAGATGATCAGCCCTGCGGGGTCATCCGCGCCGCGGTTAATGCGCATACCAGAGGACAACCGCTCGATGGAACGCGCAAACATGTCGGAAGTGTTGGTCAGGTTCCGCAGCGCGTTCATCGCGGCGGTGTTGGTGTTAATGCGTAGACTCATCGGCTATCGCTCCTCCTTGAACGGTATTGTAGGCTTCCTGCCTTTTCCCCAAAATCTTTTAGCCCGCAAGATTGCTGGCTTGTCACCACTGATTATCGGTAAAGTTACGGGGTTCTTTAGAGTGGTCTCTGCAGGATTTTGAAAGAGAAACCTGGTGCTCTGTTAATCCTCATGCTCGGGAGGGCGAGGCTCCCGCCGAGCCGTTAGCCCCCCTGTAGTCCCCCCGCAAGCGGGGGGACGCAATGCTCCTCCCCGCGTGCGGGGAGGACCGGGGTGGGGCGTCTCTCCTCCCCGCGTGCGGGGAGGTTGGGTGGGGCGATTTCGGCTCACCAGGAGGTTCGCCCTCCCCTTTGGGGAATGTGAGAATTCACGCTTGGCACACTACCAGACGGAAAACCTCCCCCTTGGCTCGGCACGAACGTGCATCGCTACTGCGCCTGCACACTCAGCCCCAGCGCCTCCGCTACCTGCCTCAGCGGAACCACCAGCTCTCCCTGAAACGGAAACACCGCGCGTTCCAGTTTGACCCTGCCCGAAGGGGTCTGTGCCTCCCAACCGAACGCCCGCACCTGCACCCAGCGCGAACCGCGACGCAGCGTCACCGTCCACATTTCGGAGGTGCGACTCGTCTGCACCTCTACCCCGAACGGCTTGAGCAGACTGACGGGAACCACTACCACCCCGTTGAGCGAGGCGATGAGTGGGCTGGAGAGGGGCTTCCCCTCCACCAGCAGCTGGGGCACGGGCATCGGCTTCACCAACCCTTTAGGATGGACGAGCAGGCGATAAAGGATGCCTTGTGCTAGTGCTTCAGCTAAATCAATCTCCGGCACCAAGGACACCCTTGCAGAAGCCTTATCGTATGCGAACCACACCGTTCCCCCGCCACGCCCGTCTGGAAGGAAAAAGCTCTCGTCACCAAGGGGGAATCGTGAAGGAGTGCCGCGTTGCAATATCACATTGGAGCGAGCCTGCTTTTGAGTTACCGTCTGTCCAAACTCTTTGGCAGCTCCTCTGAAAATAGCGACGTCAATAATGATGCAGCCCTTTGCGCGCATTTCTGCAAGCGACGACACTACTCCACTCTGATACGCCTGTACGTTCTGCTGCAAGTACCATTCTCGCGATACTCTGCCGCCATGATGCGAATTGATAAGTATGCTGGTATGTCCGTAGTTATCTGAAGAGAGGATGGTTGGATCCTCACGATTCGGCGCAGGCATCAGCAAGGTGAAGCGCGGTATCTCATCGCCTTCGTAAACCAGTGAAAGAAAGTCTGAGGGCTGCAGGTTCATCGCAGCCTTTCCCCCGTTTTCCACCCAGATGTAGCCGAACTTCAGGCGTTTGCCGACAGGGATGTCGGTGGGGATCGCCTGAGCAAATGCGTTGACACTGCCCAACAGCAGAAAGCAGAGGGTAAATATGGTTGCCTTCATTGCTTGCCTCCTGACTCGTTGCTCTTACATGCCCAGTGCCTTGCGTACCTCTTCAATCGGTGCAACCAGGTCGCGTTTGTAAGGGAAAGCAGGGCGCGACAGTTTGACCGTTTTGCCCTCCCACGTCCTCATCTCCCAGTCAAACGCGCGCAGCTCTACCCACCGCTGACCCCACATCACACGCACACGCCAGTCGGTACAGGCGCTGCCGGAGACATCGTAAGGACCGGGTTTTCGTCCTATCGGTATAAGCACGCGCTGCGACCACCCTCGCATGGGACGTTCCACTTTTAGCGTACACCCTTTACTCTCAAGGTGTGTTAATGGAGCTGCTACCACCCCGTTAAGACTTGCACTACCATCTGCTTGAACGCCAGCATGGCTATCCCCGCGTAGTGTCTTGTGGCGCAACACACGGTATAGTACTCCCCAGGCAAGCGCTTCCGCTCGTTGCGGGGATACCTCTGAGTATCCCGTATGTTCCACTACCACCATAGTGCGCCCTACCACGAAGGCGATAGACACATCATGGGATGTTTGCGAAAAGAACACGTAGTCTTCGCCAAGACGGTTGCCCGACGGCAATCCCTCGTTCCACTTAGCACCTTGTGCGCCGACCACCACAGGCGTCCGACGCGCGAGATACCAGCGACGCAAGCGTTCATGGGCGTTTTCCTTCTCCAGAAGAACGGCAATCTCTATTTCCACCCCCCACAGGGGGCGTTTGATTACTGCATCCCCCTCAGCAGAGTCATACTCAGCAAGCGACCTGTACCACCGCCGGAAAATGCTGACTTTACCAAGCATCAAACCTGAGTGCGTACCGCTCCACTCACTCGGTATGCAAGACGCTTCTGGGATCTCGTCTTCGGCATACAACAAGTCTACACCGACTTCCCAAGATATGCCAGGTGGTATCTTCCCTGGAAACTCTGTCCATACGCAATGCTTCCAGATAGCTTCCCGATAAACGGAGCCGTCGCTCTGGGTGAATGTTTCAAAGGCGTCGGCCGGAGGAACTTCTTGAGCACTACACTGCGAGCTCATAAAGATTACAAGAAGAGCGACAAAGCCGTTTTTCATCTCTGGCTACCTCCTTTGTCACTGACCGGGCACAGGGTTAGTGATTACGTTGGGGATGAAACCTCCTGCTGGCGTTGGGTTCCACGGTTCACCAGGGCTTCCCGGCAGCAGCGGTATTGCGCCCAGCACAGATTGGACGCCAGCATCAGCAGGAGGGTTACACCCAGGAGGCGTTTCCACATCGTCGGTCACCATCCTTTGCTCATGCTTGTTCTGCTTGTTCAGCTGCAATATACCACTTCGAAATGCTCTGTTGCAAAGATGGGCATTATCTGGGGTAGCATAGAAACATGAAAGCAGCAAAGGATAACTATTTCGTGCGTTTCGCTGCCTTGGCTTACCAGTTGTGCCAGCGGGCACTGCCACT
>Ga0101941_1002084_pt1 | contig 10378 bp, 10 predicted proteins | sample DewCreD2012metaG_3_FD_75242 | JGI IMG/M metagenome (GOLD analysis project Ga0101941, IMG submission 75242) | Hot spring sediment bacterial and archeal communities from British Columbia, Canada, to study Microbial Dark Matter (Phase II) - Dewar... ...
CCTGCTGCATGTTGTGGGTGACGACCACAATGGTGTAGTTTTTCTTCAGTTCCTGCATCAGCTCTTCAATCTTGAGTGTGGCGATGGGGTCCAGCGCCGAGGCCGGCTCGTCCATGAGCACGACCTCCGGCTCAACCGCCAGGACACGGGCAATGCACAAGCGCTGTTGTTGCCCCGCTGAGAGGCTGAGCGCAGGCGCCCGCAGCTTATCCTTGACCTCATCCCAGAGCGCCGCCGCGCGCAAGGACTGCTCCACCACATCATCCAGGCTGAGGCGGCCATTCAGCCCCAACACACGGGGGCCAAAAGCGACATTGTCGTAGATGGACTGCGGGAAGGGGTTAGGCCGCTGGAAGACCATCCCCACGCGCCGCCGCAACTCCACCACATCCATCCCGGGCCGGTAAACATCCTCGCCATCCAGCAGAACCTTCCCCTCCACGCGGATGCCGGGGATGGTGTCGTTCATGCGGTTGAGGCAACGCAAGAAGGTGCTCTTGCCGCAGCCCGATGGCCCAATGAGCGCCGTGATCATCCGCTCTGGGATGCGGATGGAGACGTCAAACAGAGCCTGTTTGGAGCCATAATAGAAATTCAGGTGCTCAACGACGATCTTGTCCATCTGCCTCACTGCATTCAGGGGAGTAGGGCTTTGTCTGACCACCCTTTACCGGGGTGAAATTGTACACGAATTCACGATTTCTAGCCAGGCCTCGGCGTTTGATTTAAATCATAGAAGCCCGCCGCGCCCTGTCTTATAATAACTCAGAACGTCATGCTGAGCGCAACGACTGACTATGGAGGGCTCCCATGAAAGCAACCAATATCCTACGTGACGAGCACGCCGGGATTGAGCGTATGCTGAACATCGTGGAGGCGGCTGTGCGGCGGCTGCAGCGCGGGGAAGCTGTGCCCCCGGCGCTATTCCACGACGCAACCGAATTCTTCCGCAACTTCGCCGACAACTGCCACCACGCCAAGGAAGAGCAGCAACTCTTCCCCGCCCTGGAGGAGCGGGGCGTCCTGCGTGAAGGCGGCCCGCTGGGCGTCATGTTGGCCGAGCACGACCAGGGCCGCGCCTTTATCCGGGGGATGCAGGCGGCTATACAGCCGGCATTCGCTGGCGACCCCCAGGGCCGCCAGGCGCTGATAGAGCAGGCGCAGGGCTATATCGCCCTGCTGCGTGAGCATATCCTAAAGGAGAACCACGTCCTGTTCCCCATGGCCGACCAATTGCTCTCCCCCAGCGAGCAGGAGAAACTTTGCGACGCCTTTGAGGTCATTGAGCGCGAGCGCACCGGCCCGGGCGAGCATGAGCGCTACCATCGCATGATTGACGCCTGGGAGCGCCAGGTAGCCGCCTGGTGAGTTACGCCTGTCCTTCGCTTCCTACACCCTCTCTCCCAGGACCCCGGGAGAGGGGGCAGGGGGTGAGGGTCAGGCATCCCCCCTAGCGAACATGCTGGCCGGTGGGGTGGCACACGCCGCAGACGGCGCAGAACTCCCCTGCCTCGCCCGGCCTCGTCAGCCCCAGCGCCTGGCGCATGGCCAGGAGCTTCTGCACCTCTTCCGGGGGCAAGGGTGGGCCGCCCCCAAGCTGGCGCAGGATCAGCGCGATGCGGGCGCTATGCTCCACGATCTCCGCCTTCATAAAAGCGTCCCAGGGGTCGCGCCCCACCGTCAGCGTCCCATGCCGTTGCAGGAGGATAGCGTCATGCCCGACGATCAGTTCACGAATGGCGCGCACGTTCTCTGCGCTGGCGGGGGTGGCGTAGGCCGTCGTGGGCACCAGCCCCAGGAAGACAATCGTCTCCGGCAGCAGGCATTCGGCCAGGGAGATGCCGGCGATGCTCAGGGCAATGGCGGTAGGGGGATGGGCGTGGACAACGGCGCCGATGTCCGCTCGCTGCCGGTAGGCTTCCAGGTGCATGGGCATCTCCGAGGTGGGGCGCAGGCCCCGGTTGGCGCTGGTGACCGGCCCGACGCGCTCCCCCTCCAGGTTGACCACGATCAATTGGTCCGGCTCCAGCATCCCTTTGCACACCCCGCTGGGGGTCACCAGGATACGGTCAGCGCTCAAGCGGGCAGAGATATTGCCCTCAGTGGCCACCGCCAGCCCGCGCTCGTACATCAGCCTGCCAATGCGCACGATCTCGCGGCGCAGCGCGTATTCGCTGCCGCTCACGCTGTAGACGCTCATGGCCGAATGTCAACCTGGTCAATCACCCCGACGATCACCGCCCGGATGGGGGCCTCTTCCTGGTGGATCACCTGGCGGGCGGAGTTGCCCTCGTCAATGACCAGGACCAGGTCGCCGTTGCCCGACTGCACGGTATCCACCGCGATGTCATAACGGTCGGTCTCCTGCCCCTCTGGCGTCAACCGCTCCACCAGCAGCAGCTTTCGGCCTTCAAACACCGGATGCTTGATTGTCGCCACCACCGTTCCGATCACCCGACCAATATACATGTGATCCCTATCCCCTAACCAGAGAACGATTTATGGCAAGTCTTACACAGATAACGCTGGAGGCCATTTCGGGTGCGCCCATAGCGGATGACCTGAGCGGCCTTGCCCGCGTCCGGGCAGCGCGGATTGGGGCAGCCCGGCACGGATGGGAGCCCCTCGCCTCCCATCCCCCTCTCCCCAAGCTTGGGGGGAGGGGGCGCAGGGGGTGAGGGGAAGGGTAAACGCTCCACCATGTCCACACGGTCCACGATCCCCACGACGGCATGGTCAACGGGCACAAACGGCGTGGGCAGCGCCAGGGCCGCCTCGCGGATGCCGATAATGAACACCAGTTCCCCATAGCCCGCCTGGGCGGTGGCGTCGGCGGCGATAACGGGGTCGCCTTTGGGGCGGCGTTGTTTATCCAGGGGCTGGGCGATGAGGAACTTCACCCCCTCCAGCCCTTCTACCTTGCGTGTGGCCACAAGCGTCCCGATAATGCGCGCCAACTGCACTGTCACTCCTCCATCGGCTTCAGCCCGGTGACCCGCTCGCTGAAGCGGGTGGCCGTGGTGATGTTGGCCGCCATATCGGCATGCAGTTGGGGGATGATCACCTGGCGCACCAGGAGCCTGGGCGAGGCCAGCACCCCCACCCCGATGTCCAGTGCGGCCTCCACATCGGTCACCTCGCCCATGAACAGCGTCAATCCTTTGCCGCCCAACCCATCGGCCAGACGGACCTCCAGCAGGGTCACCTGCGCGCCCTTGACGCCCGCATCGGCGGCATGGATGGCCGCAGCGACCGTGGCCGTCTCAATGATGCCCAGCGCCACCCCCGGCCCCACCGTCCGCCCGCCGCCGATGGCGGCCACCACCGCCGGATGGACCTGGGGCAGAAACACGGTATCCACCACAGCCTCTCCGCCCACCTGGCGCCCGGCCGCCAGCGACTCTTCCACCGCGGCCACATCCCCGCTGATCAGGACCAGGTATTTGCCCGGCTGCACCGTGCCTGCCCGGATCGTGGTGATAGGGGCGCGCTTGGCCATGGCATCGCCCGCCTGCATCCCCACAGCGATGCTGTCAAACTCAATCAGTGCCAGCGCGACGTCCATTCGGTCGTCAGATAGGAGCAGTTTTAGCCGCGACCGACCGGCCCGATCACTGGCTACTATCGGCTGATCTCAGGTCGGAGGTCTGGAGTTTGAAGCCCGCCACGTGGACAGCGATGTCGCGCACCGCCTTCGCCAGTGGCGGCACACTTCCTCCCGCCGAGGCCCTGGCCACCAGCGGCATCCCGCGCGCCAGCGCCAGCATCTGCTGCTCGTCAAAGGGCACGCTGAGGGTGACTGGGCGGCCCAGGCGTTGCTCCACGATGGCCAGGGACAGGGGCTGCACCGGTGCAGGATGGTTCATCACCAGGGTGACGCGCCGCTCCACAGGGGTGCCCGCCAGGGCGCGCAAGGCCACGCCCGTGCTGTGCACGGCAGCGACCTCTGGGGCGAAGACAAGCAAGACGGTATCGGCCTGGCCCAGGGCTGCCATCGTGGCTTCGTCCAGGAGCGGCGCCGCATCCACGATGGTGAAGCTAAAGCGTTCGCGCAGCCCGCGCAGCAGTGCCCGCACCGTCGCTTTATCCAATCCCTCGCCCTGAACCGCCTCCGGCGGCGCCGCCAGAACATGCAACCCCGATTCGTGCCGTGTCAGCAGGTCGGGGAGCAGGGAGCGGAGGTCGGAGGGGGGAGAGGCGGCCCCCAGCAACGTGCCCCAGTGCGCTGTGGGGCTTAATTTCAGGCTCAGGCTGACCTGCCCCCCGGAGCGATTGAGGTCCACCAGGCAGGCCCCGCGAGGCGCACGTTGCAACAGCAGGGCCAGGTTGACGGCCAGGGTGGTGACGCCCACGCCGCCGCGCAGGCTGAGCAGGACGACCACATGGCTGGGTTGCTTCGGGCGGGCGCGAGCCGCCAGTTCCTCCACTTTCTCCAGGAGCATCCGGGCAGAGACCGGCTTGCTCAGATAGGCGTCGGCACCCGCCGCCAGCGCGGCCTTGCGGTCCAGCGGCTGCGCCCGCGCCGTCAGCACCAGAATGGGCAGGTCCGCCCCCCGCGGGTCGGCCCGTAACCGCCGGATGACCTCAAAGCCGCTCATCTCCGGCATCATCAGGTCCACGATGACCACATCGGGGCGTTCGTTTAGCGCCTTGTCCAGCCCCTCCTGGGAGCGGCTGGCCAGGCTGACCTCAAAGCCCTGGCGTTGCAGCATGAGCTGGAGCAATTGCAGCATGTTGACATCATCTTCAATGACCAGGATCGTGCGTGCGCTCATGACGTCCGACCTTTCATGACGAGTGGGTCTCATCGGTTTCACAGAAGGCGGTCACCTGCTCCATATTCACCAGAATCGCACCGCCCGCGAAGGAAATCTCAGGGTGCTCCGTCAGGGTGGCCGTCGCCTCAGACACCAGCAGGAAGCGCGTCGTCCCCGCTGCGATCACCGTCTGGAGTTGCGTCTTGGGCGGCAGGACAACGCGGCCTCGCACCTGATAGCGGGAGGTGATCAGCAAGACGTCGTGGGGGATATGGCCCAGGTAGCTCCCATAGGCTTGATGGCGCGACAGGCCGTCCTCAAAGCGGGTGAGGACGGCGGCGTGGATGGCCGTCTTGCGCAGCGTGGCGGCGGGGAAGCTCTGGTTGAGTTCAGAGGGGCGGGTGATCGGCGAGAGATACACATCCTCCAGGTCAAGAAATGAACTGGTGGTATCATCCAGTTGGTCAATCAACGGCCGGGCACGGACATTCACCTGGCCGGAAATGCGATCGCTTTCCAGCAGGAAATCCGCAGTCAACAGGCCACGCGGCTGGGCGATCTCCTGGTCTTTGGGGGTGATGTCGGTCATCTTCCCTCCTCTGTCCTCACACAATCCTGAAGGCATCCACCAGCGTGCAGCGTCGCAGGCGCGAAAACGAGCGCGGCGAAGTCAACCCCTCGCCGGTGGGGCTGGCAATGGTGAAGGAGCAATAGCCCTCCCCGCCCCAGCCCAGCCCCGCCAGGCTGGGGCCGTTCTTGACGAAGATAGAGCAGTTGATCTCGCGGGCCATGCGGTCCAGGTGGTCCAGGTGCCTGGAATGCATCACCGCCGTGTGGCCGAAGCCATGCTCGGCCTGAATCGCCAGGTCAATCCCCTCATCCGCGTTGCGCACGCGGGCCACCGGCATGATCGGCATCATCTGCTCCGACCAGATGAGCGGGTGGTCCTTGTCCACTTCGGCGACGATCAGGCGGACCTCGTCGCCCACGCTGACGCCGATCTCCTTCAGGAGCACGCTGGCGTTCTTGCCGATAAAGGCTTTGTTCATCACGCCGGGCTTGCCGGGGCCGCGCTCCTCCTCAAAGATCACCTTCATCAGACGGTTGAGCTGCCAGGAGGTGATCAGAAAGCCCCCGTGCGCACACATGGCCCGGATCAGCGCGTCCGCCACGCTCTCTACGACGAAAACCTCCTTCTCATCGGTGCACACGATGTTATTATCAAAGGAGCCCCCCTTCACAATATCGCGCCCGGCCTGGTCAATATCGGCGGTCTCATCTACCACCACCGGCGGATTCCCCGGCCCGGCACAGATGGCCCGCTTGCCGCTCTTCATGGCCTCGCGCACCACGCCGATGCCGCCAGTGACCACCACCAGGCGCACGTCCTTGTGGTGCATCAGGGCCTGGGCGCTTTCAATCGTCGGCTCGGCGGTGCAGGTGAGCAGGTTGGGCGGCCCACCCGCCTGGCGGATGGCCGCCTCCAACACCTGGACGGTGTGCGCCGAGCAGCGTTTGGCCGCCGGATGCGCATTGAACACCACCGCATTCCCCGCCGCCACCATCGCTAACGCGTTGCAAATGATGGTGGAGGTGGGGTTGGTGCTGGGGGTGATGGAGGCGATCACCCCATAGGGCGCGTATTCCACAATGGTCAGGCCATGATCGCCGCTCCAGGCCGTTGTGGCCAGGTCCTCCGTCCCCCGCGTCTTGCGGGCGTTGAGCAGGTTCTTTTCAATCTTGTCCTCGTAACGCCCCATGCCCGTCTCCTGCCAGGCTTCGCGGGCCAGGACCTGGGCGTACTCCTCAGCGGCGCGGCGCATACTGGCCACCATGCGCTCGCGCACGGCCAGCGGCATCTGACGGAGTTGCAAAAAGGCGGCCTTGGCCGCAGCCACCGCGCTCTCCACCTCCGGGAAGACAGGCCCACCACTTCCTCCTCCCCCCGCCTGCAGGGGATATGAAGAGGCGGTCAGGGAGGGGCGCAGTTCTGCCAGCACGTGTTGGACAATCGCATCTATTTGGGCATCGTCTAACATCTGTCGTCAGTCGTCCGTCGTCGGTCGTCCGTCGTCAGCATCTATCGGCAACGTAAAGGAGAAGACCGCGCCCCAGCCGGGGGCGTTGTCCACCCAGATGTGCCCCCCCTGGGCTTCAAGCGCCATGCGGCAGAAGGCCAGTCCCAGCCCCGTCCCCCCGCGGGCACTCTCCTGGGCTGTATCGGCCTGCCTGAACTTATCAAAAATGGCCTCGCGGTCCGCCTTGGGCACGCCTGGGCCGGTATCGGCCACGCGGACCACTACGCAGCCTGGTCCCTCATCCTCCGTCAGCAGCCCGGCGGAAACATGCACGTGGCCCCCGATAGGGGTGTGGCGCAGGGCGTTGTCAATTACGTTACTCAGAACGCGCTCCACCAGGGCCGCGTCGGCGCGGACCGGGGGCAAGTCTGGGGGCAGGTCCAGGGTCAACGCAATATCGCGCCAGGTGGCTTGCAGGCCCGCCCCGCCTATGGCCGAGAGAATGATCGGGGGCAGGTCCACCCGGCCCAGGTTAAGGGGCATCTTGCCCTCCTCCAGCCGCTGCAAATCCAGGATGTTATGGATCAGCTCCATCTGCCGCCGGGCAGCGCGGATCGCTACCCCAATCGCGTGCGTGTGCTCTTCGCTGAGCACGTGGCGCAGGTCCTCCGCCAGCACCTCCAGTGTGCCTAAAATGACCGTGAGCGGGCTGCGCAGGTCGTGCGCGATCATCGCCATCAGGTCGTTGCGCAGGGCCTCCATCCGCTGGAGCTCCTCATAGCTATGCTGGAGCTCCAGGGTCAAGGCGTGGGTGTGCAACAAGGCACGAACGCGGGTGAGCAGTTCCAGCCGGTTGAACGGCTTGCTCAGGAACTCATCGGCGCCGGCCTCCAGCCCGCGAATCTTATACTCCAGGTCTTGCAGGATGGTGATCAGCACCACCGGGGTAAAGCGCAGGGCTTCGGCCTGCTTCAGGCGGCGGCAAACCTCAAAGCCGTCCATCTTGGGCATCATCACATCCAACAGGACGAGAGCGGGCCGCTCCGCCAGCGCCCGCTCCAGCGCCTGCAGGCCATCGTAGGCCGTAATGACCTCGTACCCCGCTGCGGTCAGCAGGTCCTCCAACAACTGCACGCTATCCGGTGCATCGTCCGCCACTAGGATTTTGGCTGGCCCACCCATCGCCATCCTCATGCGCTCGCCCCACCTGTCAGGCATCGGCGATCAGCTCACTGGCCATTGGTCTGTGCTCCTGCACCTGTGCCAGGCTGGCCAGGACATCTGCCCGCCTCACAGGTTTCACTAAATAGTCCGTTGCCCCCAGCCGCAGCCCCAGCCCGCGCTCGTCTATGACCGACAGGATAATCACGGGGATCGCCGCCGTCCGGGGGTCTCCCTTCAATTCCGCCAGCACCTCCCAGCCGTCCTTGCCCGCCAGGAGCACATCCAGAAGGATGGCCTGTGGCTGGAGTTCCTGGGCCAGCATTATCCCCTCCTCCCCGTCTCGCACCGCCAGCATCTGATAGGCGTCCTGCCCGTCCAGATAGGCCCGCATCAACTCCTCAATGGCGGGGTCATCGTCAATCACCAGCACCAGCCGCTTCCCCGGCTCCAGCTTCTGCGCCAACGCTTGCAGGGCTGCGCGACTCAACTCAGGCCGCCTGCGGCTTTCCACCGTCGGCAAGATAAACGTAAATGTGCTCCCCTGCCCCAGGGTGCTCTCCACCCAGACACGCCCCCCGTGCAGTTCCACCAGCCGGCGCACAATGGCCAACCCCAGCCCTGTTCCTCCGAACTCCTGCGTGGCCGATGGATCGATCTGGCGGAACTCCTCAAAAATCAGGGGCAGATGCTCTGGGGCGATCCCGATCCCCGTGTCGGACACACTTACCGCGACCCAGTCTCCAGCGTCGGTGTAGGGATAGACCGTCACGGTGACGCCGCCCTCGCGTGTGAACTTGATGGCGTTGGACAGCAGGTTGTTCAGAATCTGTATCAAGCGGGCCTCATCCGCCTGCACCGGCGGCAGCCCCTCGTCCAGAACGGTCTGCAGCCATAGTCCCTTCTGCCGCGCCATCGGCTCCAGGGTCTTGAGGGCAGTCTCCACCACGCGGTTCAGGTGCACAGTGCGCCGCATCAGGGTCACCTTGCCCATCTCAATGCGTGAGATGTCCAGCAGGTCATTGATCAGATCCAACAGATTACGGGCGTTGCGCAGGATGGTCTGCAGGCGGTCGCGCTGGCGCGCCGTCAATTCCCCATAGGTCTCCTCCAGCATCAGTTCACTATAGCCGATGATGGAGTTCATGGGCGTGCGCAGTTCATGGCTCATATTCGCCAGGAATTGGGTCTTCAGGCGGTCGGCTTCACGCAAGCGCTCGTTGGCCTCGGCCAGTTCCCGTGTGCGCGCCTCCACCTTGCGCTCCAGGTCTTCGGCGGCCACCGGTTCGATGCGGCCTTCCTGCACCAGCTTCGGCACGTCTTCGATCGGCACCATCTGCCCTTCGAGCACCGGAAAAATTTCCGGCAGGGCGACGGCGCCCACCTGCATGCGACCCAGCGCGAACTGTTCGCGAGCAATCCGCCGGGTGAAGTCCTCCATCAGCTCTTTTTCGCGCGCGGTGAATCGCTCCACGATCCGCGCCTTCTGCCGCTGAAACGGCTCACCTTCGAAGACCTGCGGGATGCGTCGCCGCAGGAACTCGATGCCCGAGCGCATGTCTTTCTTGAAGGCATTGGCCTGCCCGCGCGGCAGGGTGAGCAGGCGCGGCCGGTCCGGATTCTTGAAGTTGTTCACGTAGCAGCGGTCCGGTGCCGCCGTGGCCCGGGGCCCGATTTCCTCGAGTATCCGTGCGATAGTGCCGCCGCGACTGGTGCCGGCCAGTCCGCAAACGAACATGTTGTAGCCCGGAGCGTTCAGTCGCGCGCCCATTTCCAGGGCCTGAATCGCCCGCTGCTGCGCGATCACGCCTTCCTGCGGCGGCGCCTCGGCGGTCGTGGCGAACGGGATCCGTGCCGGATCGCAACGCCAGCGCAACTTTTCAGGAGGCAGGCTGCGGGGAGGTTGTGCGGCTTTCATCGGCATGACCCTCCGGGCGCGCTACTCTAGCACAGTGCTGCGGTTGCGCCCAACCGGGGCGACCGGCTGTTCCAGCTGTCGCGTGTACGTCTCCAGCAGGCCGGCCGCAGTGGCCACGACGATCGGGCCCAGCACCACTCCCAGCATCCCGAACACCGCAATGCCTCCCAGCACGCTGACGAACACCACCAGCCCGCTCAGACGCGCCCGACCGCTGATCAACAGCGGCCGCAACACGTTGTCGGCCATGCCTACGACCCCTGCGCCGAGCGCCACCAGCAGCAGGCCTTTGCCCAGTTCTCCGTTGGCGATCAGCCAGCCGGCCGCCGGCAGCCACACGATCCAGGCGCCCACCAGGGGCAGCAGCGAGAGAAACGCCATCACCACGCCCCAGAACACGGGCGACCCGATTCCCAGCAGGGCAAACATCACCCCGCCCAAGGCACCCTGCACCGCCGCAACGATCAGGCTGGCCGTCACGCTGGCTTGGATCAGCTCGTGTGCCTGCCGAATCATCAGCTCGC
>Ga0101941_1002085_pt1 | contig 10378 bp, 9 predicted proteins | sample DewCreD2012metaG_3_FD_75242 | JGI IMG/M metagenome (GOLD analysis project Ga0101941, IMG submission 75242) | Hot spring sediment bacterial and archeal communities from British Columbia, Canada, to study Microbial Dark Matter (Phase II) - Dewar... ...
CAAGGTTTTCGTGCCATCCTGTTTACCTCCTGCCTTGATTATACCACGAATCATTATTATACCACGAATCATTACTCGGAGGGGTGACTACCGAAATCTACGACGCGAACGACAATCTGCTTGCCACGCTGGAGCGACGCCTACCCAAGAAAGACCCCTTCTACAACTTCGTGGACGGCGAGGACGACTACACAGGGCTGATTGGCGTCCCGAACCTGCTGCCGACGGGCTACTCGCACCAGGGCGCCTACAAGTTCCGCTTCAGCCTGCGCGGACGCCCGTTTGTGCCCGCGACCATGACTCTGAACACTCCGTCGCGCGGGCAGACCATCATCCTTGCCTGCGGCGACATCAACACCGACGGCTGCGTCGACGACGCCGACCTGCTGGCGGTGCTGTTCGCCTTCGGCAACACGGGCGAGAACCTGCCCGAAGACGCCAACGGCGACGGCACAGTCGACGACGCCGACCTACTGACGGTGCTGTTCAACTTCGGCGCGGGCTGCTAACTCGCGCCTCGCTTCCCCCTGCGCAACGGAGCGCGGGGGAGGGAACTCCAACCTGAGGTATACTCTCCGCTGCGGACAGTGAGGCGGATTTGCCCCCCTCCTGCAGGTTCCCCCCGCTTCGCGAGGGGAACCAAGTGTGGGCACAGGTTTCCCCGCTTCGCGAGGGGAACCGCGCAGGGGTACGGTTCCCCCTGCGGGCAGGGGGAACCTTAAGGAGGGGGTTACAATTAACTGCCGTCAATAGTTCCGTAGGGAGCAAGCAGGCATGCATTTCGAAACACGAGCCATTCGGGTAGGACAGGAGCCAGACCCTGCTACAGGCGCGATTATCCCGCCGATCTACGCCACCAGCAACTTCCGGCGACACTCGATTGACCACCAGGAGGGCTACTCGTACTCGCGGGTGTCGAACCCGACACGCGCAGCGGCGGAGCAGTGCCTCGCCGCGCTGGAGAACGCCCGCTACGGGTTGCTGTTCGCGTCGGGCATGGCGGCGGAGGTCGCGCTGCTGGGGCTGCTGCGCCCAGGTGACCATGTGGTCTGCACGCGCGATGTGTACGGCGGCACAATCTCGATGTGGAAGCACCTCGCGCCGCAGCGGGGCATCAGCGTCTCGTATGCGAACATGCTCGACCTGGACGCTGCCGCCGCCGCCATCCAGCCGAACACGCGCATGCTGTGGCTCGAATCGCCAACCAACCCGCTGACCTATGTGTTGGACATCCCCGCGCTTGCCGAACTGGGGCGTCAGCATAACCTGCTGGTGGTCATCGACAACACCTTCGCCACGCCGTACCTGCAGAACCCGCTGGAGATGGGCGTCGATGTGGTGGTGCATAGCGTCACGAAGTATCTGGGCGGGCACAGCGACATTCTGGGCGGCGCGCTGGCGTTCAATCGCGATGATTTGTACGAGCCACTATGGGACCAGCAGGCGATTGGCGGCGCGGTGCTGTCGCCGTTTGAGAGTTGGCTGCTGCTGCGCGGGATGAAGACGCTCGCAGTGCGCATGCGCGCCCACTGCGAGAACGCGCTCCGAGTCGCCCGCTTCCTCGCCGAGCATCCGAAGGTGGCGCGCGTGCTGTACCCCGGTCTGCCCGACCACCCGCAGCACGAGTTGGCGAAGCGGCAGATGCGCGGCTTCGGCGGGATGATTGCCGTCTTCCTCAAGACCGACCGCGCGGGGGTAGACCGCTTCTGCCAGAGCCTGCGGCTGTTTAGCCTCGCCAGCAGTCTCGGCGGAGTGGAGTCGCTGGTTGGCTACCCCGCCACGATGTCGCACGAAGGGCTGACCGAAGCGGAGCGTCTGGAGCGCGGCATCACGGACAACCTCGTGCGCCTGTCAGTCGGCATCGAGCATCCCGACGACTTGATCGCGGACTTGGCGCAGGCGTTAGAGCGGTTGTGACTCCTCAGCGCGTTCCATCCGTTCAGGCGCGGAGACGCCCAGCAGCCCCAGCGTGCGAGCGAGTGTAATCCGCGTTGCTTGCGTCAGCAGCAGGCGCGCCGCTTGAAGCGCAGGCTCCGCGCCCAGCACGCGACACTCGGTGTAGAAGCCGTGAAACGCCCGTGCGACCTCCAGCGCATATGTTGTCAGGCGGTGGGGCGCATCGTGCCGCACGGCGAGCGCAATCTCGTCGGGCAGGTCAGCCAGCCGCTTGACCAGCGCGATTTCCGCAGGGTGCGTCAGCACGCTCAGGTCGGTCGTTTCAGGGTCGGGTAGCGCGACGCCCCGCTCTGCCGCCGTGCGCTCAATGCTGCAGATCCGCGCGTGCGCGTACTGCACATAGTAGACGGGGTTTTTCTCCGACTGCTCCTGCGCCAGTTCGATATCGATGTCCAGCGTGCTGTCGTGCGAGCGCAGCAGGTAGAAAAAGCGCAGCGCGTCTGTGCCGATTTCGTCCATCACCTCGCGCAGGGTGATAAACTCGCCCGCCCGCTTGGACATGCGCACAGGCTCCGCCCCGCGAAACAGGTTCACCAGTTGGTAAATCAGGATGTGCAGGCGGTTCGCGTCGTAGCCCAGCGCCGCCATCGCCGCCTTCATGCGGGCGACATAGCCGTGGTGATCCGCGCCCCACAGGTCAATCATCAGGTCGTAGCCGCGCTCGAACTTGTCGCGATGGTAGGCGACATCGGCGGCGAGGTAGGTCGGCATCCCATTCGCCCGCACCAGCACGCGGTCTTTCTCGTCGCCGAACGCGGTGGACCTGAGCCACAGTGCGCCCTCGTGTTCGTAGGCGTAGCCACGCGCCCGAAGCATCTCCAGCGTCGCCTGCACTGCGCCCGAATCGTACAGGCTCTGCTCCGAGAACCAGCGGTCGAAGCGCACGCCGAAGTCCGCCAAGTCGCGCGCCTGCTCCTCCAGCATCTGCTGCTTGGCGATTTGCTCGAACCGTTTCAGCACGGTTTCGGGGTCGCCCTGCGCGAACGAATCGCCATACTGGTCGCGGATGCCCTGCGCAATCTCCTTCACATACTCGCCGTGGTAGCCGTCTTCGGGCATCTCGGCGGGTTCGCCCAGCAGTTGGCGGTACCGCGTCAGCACCGACAGCGCGAAGTTGCGAATCTGCGTGGAGTTCTCGCCGTCGTTGATGTAGAACTCGCGTTCGACGGCGTAGCCTGCCGCTGCGTACAGGCGTGCGAGCGTGTCGCCGACGGCGGCGTTGCGCCCGTGCCCCAGCGTGAGGGGTCCTGTCGGGTTCGCGCTGACGAACTCGATTTGCACGCGCTTGCCCGCGCCCAGTGCCAGGTCGCCGTACTGCATGCCGCGCTGCAGGATGTGGCGCACGACCGCGCCCGCCCAGTCGGGTTTCAGGTAGAAGTTCAGGAAGCCCGCGCCTGCGACCTCTACACGCTCGACCCACGCGAAGGCGTCTTGGGGCAGGCGTCGGCGAATCGCTTCGGCGACCTCGCGCGGGTTGCGCCGCGCTTGCTTGGCTAACAGCATCGCCAAGTTCGCCGCGTAGTCGCCGAACTGCGGGTTGCGCGGCGTCTCGATCTCGAACGCTGGCAGCACATCAAATGCCAACTCGCCCGCCTCCTGCGCGGCATCCGCCGCCTGCACAACCCACTCCGCTAACTGCTGGCGTATCATAGACCCCAAATTATACCCACCGCCTTCGGAGTGGGGCAGCGGAAGTCTAAACGGCAGGGATGCTTCTGCACTCTATACATCGTGTGGCACGCCCCCATTAAGTTCCCGTTAAGTTTTCGCCTGACCCGTCGGTTAACTGTCCGCTTTCGGCGCAGCGCGGAGTCTATATTGATTGGATGCGCACACGCGCTCCGCACTCTGAAACGAGAGGTGAATTATGCGAACGAATCGATGGTTTAGCTTGACCGTGAGCAGCGCGCTCACGATTTCTGTTGCGCTCGGACAGCAATTTCTGGTGTTCAACAACAACGGTCCGTCGAATGTGGGCTTGAGCTTGAGCCAGACGAACTCGGGTCCGACCAGCGGCGTGTTCACCAACGCCGAGTGGCAATTGACCGATACATCGACGTTGGGCACAGGCAACGGCTGGACTTGGCAACGCGATGTATCGGCGCACAGCAGCGGCGACCCGTTCGGGCGGCTCGTGATGCGCTTTTCGGGCGACGGCGGCACGGCGGCAGGCAGCTACTGGCGCTTGCCCGTGAACCGTTTCGGCGGCGTGACGGGCAACAACCCCACTGGCGTTGCGACCTTCACCACTTGGGTGGGGTCGGGGCACTTCTTCCGCACGGAGCAGCTTTCGAACAAGCCTGCCTTCGGCGGCGACTTGACCACACGCACCCGCGCGCAGGCGAACAACGCCGCCGCCGTGAGCCTGAGCGCGTCGCCCAGCATCAACATTCTGGGCATCCCCGACGACGATACGGTTAATCCCGGCATCCAAGTCAACAAGTTCTTCAACCCGACCATCACCATCAACTGGAATGTGGTCGGCGCGCAGGTGTTTCGCGGGCAGGTGGCGGGCGGCGCGTACTTCGGCGCGATTAACTCGCCCTTCCGCGACGACGCCTACCTGCTGGCGGACTTCAAAATCAACGCCGCCACCGTGCAGTCGGGCAACAGCGGGCTGACCACCTTCGTCGTGAACGAGGGCGCAGCGACCAAAGGCATTGGCGCGGTCGGCAACAGCTACCTGCTTGACCTCTCCACCTACAATGTCGGCGACATCGTGACCGTGCGCGTGGACTATGTCATCCGCTGGGACGGCTACCACGACAGCTACGCAGGCACGGTGAACCTCGGCAGCGGCTTCCAAGAGATTCAGTTCGAAGTCGTGCCTGAGCCTGCGAGCCTGCTGGCGCTGGGCACGGGTCTGGTCGGGCTACTGCGCCTGCGCCGCCGCACACGCTAAGACGCTATCCTTCCCATCCTCTCCCCCTGACCCAAGCCCCTCCATCTGCGGAGGGGCTTTTCCTTCATGTCGCCCCTGCGCAAAAAGTTGTCGCTTCAGGGGTAGCATTCCCCCCGCCCGATTGCCTACAATTCCCATGCTATGCGAAGACAAGCGTTGCTACTGGGTTTGAGCCTATGTTTAGGCGCGTGGGCGCAGCAGGTGTATCAAGCGCAGCCCACTGACGATGTGTGGCTCTACGACAACGCCTTCAACGCGGGATTCACGGCGATTCTGCGCGTGTGGGGCAACGGGCAAGACGCCGTGGATCCGATTAACCCCGCGCGTCCGCGTTCGGAGTTCTCCTACGCGCTGGCGAAGTGGCGTCTGCAGGGCATCCCCGCAGGCAGGCAGTATCAGGTGCTGCAGGCGCAGATTACCGTCGTGCAGACGCAACCACCTGGCTACACCCGCGCAGAAGGCGAGCAGTTCCCGCTGGAGGCGCGCGACCTGAGCGATACCAGCTTCGTAGAGGCGACTTGGAGCTACAACACAAACACCACCTCCCCTGGCGCGACGATCTTCGGTGAGAGCCTGATGACCAACTACCGCACCGACGCGCCGTTCGCGATTCCCATCCCGCTGAACGCGGAGGCGTTCGAGCCGTACTTCAACGCGGCGGTCAACCAGAACGGCGGCGAACTGGGCATCGGGTTTGTGTCGCGTCTGGACCCTGCGGGTCAGGGCGGGACGCGCTTCTACCGCTTCTACTCGCGCAACGACGGCGGCGGGCGCGGACCCGTGCTGCAGGTGGTCTATCGCGTCGCGGGCGATGTGAACGGCGACGGCTGCACCGACGACGCCGACCTGCTGAGCGCGCTGTTCGCCTTCGGCGAGACGGGCGCGAACCTCCCCGCTGACCTGAACGGCGACGGCATCATCGACGACGCCGACCTGCTAACAGTGCTGTTCAACTTCGGGAATGGGTGCTGAGATGTGTTTTCGCGACCCCCTCCTTTAGGTTCCCCCTGCTGGCAGGGGGAACCGAACGCGGTTCCCCTCGCGAAGCGGGGCAACCCCACGCGCTACGCTCGGTTCCCCTCGCGAAGCGGGGGGAACCTAAAGGAGGGGGGCAAATCCTAACAGGAGGCAAAACCGATGCGAGCAAGAGCGTTCACACTGATTGAGCTGCTGGTGGTCATCGCGATTATTGCGATATTGGGGGCGATTCTGTTTCCTGTGTTTGCGCAGGCGCGCGAGAAGGCGCGGCAAACCACCTGCGCCTCCAACCTGCGCCAGATTGTGCTGGCGACGCAGATGTACCTGCAGGACTACGACGAGATCTTTTTCCCTGCCTACTACATCGGGGATGGGGGGCGCACCCAGCCGAACAACTACGGGTATTACTTCTGGCCGTGGCTGCTGCGCCCGTACACCAACTCGTTCGAGGTGTTCTGGTGCCCCACCGAGCCGAAGAGCAACTGCCGCGAGTTAGACCACCCGTACTTCGGGTATGTGTTCGGGCGGTTCCCTGCGTGGGGGCTGAACCAGATTTTTCTGTCGCCGTCGCTGGACGAGTTCAACCCGACGGAGGCGCCCTATCGCGGCGCGCCGCTGGCGCGGGTACAACGCGCCAGTGAGATTGTGATGTTCGTGGAAAGCATCACGCTGGAGACGCGCTCGCAGGGGCTGACCTGCACGGGCTACGACCGTATCGGCTACGCAATGGTCTACCCGCCGCGCTTGTGGCAGGGCGCGCCGCCGCTGCGCCCGCTGAGCTACGGGCATGTCTTCCCGCGCCACTTCAGCCAAATTCGCGACGGGCAGATTGTCGGCGGGTTTGCCAATGTAGCGTTCGTCGACGGGCACATCAAGCCGATGACGCTGGACAGCCTGCGCCGACCCGAACGCTGGGAAGAGTAGGCTTACACCCAAATCGTCTGCTCGCGCCCTGCGCCGACCGATACAAGGCGTATGGGCGCGCCCACATACTGCTCGATGAACTGCAGATAGGCGCGGGCGTTGGGGGGCAACTCGTCCAGCGTGCGGCAGTCGCTGATTTCCTCGCGCCAGCCCGACAGCGTCTCGTACACAGGCTCGCAACGCGCCAAAGTCGGCGCGTCGGCGACAAACGCGCGCGTCATCTTGCCGTCCAGCCGATAGGCGACGCACACCTTCAGCGCATCGAACCCTGACAGCACATCGAGCAGGGTGACCGCCAAGGCGGTGAAGCCGTTGACGCGGGCGGCGTAGCGCAGCGCGACCAAGTCCAGCCAGCCGACGCGCCGCGCCCTGCCTGTGGTCGTGCCGTACTCGCGCCCGCGATTGCGGATGCGGTCGCCCGTCTCGTCGGTCAACTCGGTCGGGAACGGTCCCTCGCCCACGCGCGTCGTGTAGGCTTTCGCCACGCCCCAGATCTCGCGCAGGCGGTTCGGCGCAATCCCCGTGCCCAAGCATGCGCCCGCCGCCACAGGGTGCGACGAGGTCACATACGGGTAGGTGCCGTAGTCCAGGTCCAGCAGCGTGCCCTGCGCGCCTTCCAGCAGGATTGGTTCGCCGCGCTCGGCAGCGTCCATCAGCAGGTGGGGCACATCGCAAGCGTAGGGGCGCACGCGCTCGGCGTAGGGTTCGAACTCGGCAATCAGCGCGTCGGCGTTGATGGGTGTGGCGTTGTAGACGCGCTGGATGGTCGGGTTGCGCCGTTGCAGCACGCGCCAGACGCGCTGCGCGAAGCGGTCGCGATCCAACAAGTCGGCGACGCGCACGCCGATGCGCCACGCCTTGTCGGCGTAGGTGGGTCCGATCCCGCGCTTGGTCGTGCCGATGCGCCCTTCCAGTTGCGACTCTTCGAGTTCGTCGAGCAGGCGGTGGTAGGGCATCGTCAGGTGGACGCCCAGCCCGATGCGCAGGCGCGAGAGGTCAACACCCTGCGCCTGCAGCGCGTCCGCCTCCGCCACGAACGCCCGCAGGTCCATCACCACCCCGTCGGCGATCACGGCGGTCGCCTGCGGGTGCAGGATGCCCGACGGGATGAGGTGGAACTTGTAGGTCGCGCCGTTGACACAGACCGTATGTCCCGCGTTGCTGCCGCCTGCGTAGCGGACGACATAGCGTGCATCTTTGGCAAGCAGATCGACGACTTTCCCTTTCGCTTCGTCGCCCCACTGGGCGCCGACGACGACCGAAACCGACATTTTGCCTCCAGCGTGGAACGCGGTCAGGGCGGCGCGCCCGTTGGGTGTGCGTCGCCCTGAGTTCCGTAGGTTCAGTTATGCTCCGCCAGCCAGCGCGGGATGCGCTCTTCCACCGCCTGCACCTGCTTGATGCCGCGTTGGTAGGCGCGCTCGGCGCGGTACTCTGGCTGCGCCTGCTTCTCCTGCAATCGGCGGATGACTGCGATTGCGGTCACAGCGGCGGTAATCACTGCCGCGCCGATCAGCCATCCATACGAGCAGCGGGGCGCGCTGTTAGAGTTCATAGCGTCCGTCACCATCTTCGCCAGTCTCACGCGAACGGAAGATGCGCTTGACGAAGGTGATCAGCTCCTGCGGGTTGAACGGCTTGGTCAGGTACATATCGACGCCCTCCTGCCAGCCGCGAAACACATCTTGGTCTTGCGCCTTCGCGGTCAGCATAATCACGGGCAGCTCCGCCGTCGCTGGGTCGCGACGCAGGTTGCGCAGCACCTCGAAGCCGTCCATATAGGGCATCATCACATCCAGCACCACCAAGTCGGGCTTTTCAGAAGCGACCTTCTCCAGCGCCTCTTTGCCGTCGTGCGCCGTGACGACATTGTAGCCCTGCCGCTCCAGGTTGACCTGAATCAGGCGCACGATGTGCCGTTCGTCGTCTACAACCAGAATCTTCCTCATCGATTGTCCTCCGCGCGGTATAGTACCGATATTGTACCCTATCTGGCGCATTAGGCGCGGCTACGCGCGGCGAGGTTCCGTTCCTTAATTATCGGCGTCGCGCAGGGCGTTCCTTACCGTCCGCGGAACAGCACAATCGTCACGCCGTCGCCGCCTTCATGCTGGGGCGCAAGGTGGAACCCGCGCACCTGGGGGTGGCTCTTGAGATACTGATGCACGACCGACCGCAGCGTCCCCGTGCCCCTGCCGTGATTGATGCGCACGCTGCCCAGCCCTGCCAGAATCGCGTCGTCGAGGTACTTCTCCAGCAGGGGCAGCGCCTCTTCGACGCGCCTGCCGTGCAGGTCTAACTCCAGCGGCACGGGTTGGGGCGGGCGCGGCTTGGAGTAGCGGGTGGGCGCGGGCTTCTGCTGCGGGTCGGGTAGCGGCTCAAGGTCGCTCAGCGGAAACGCCATGCGCAGTTTGCCGACGAACACTTGCGCTTTGCCGTCGCTGGGCGGCTCGGCGAGTGTGCCCTCCTTGCTCAGGCTGCGGATGCGCACGCGCATGCCTGCGCGCCACTCGGCGGGCTGGTCAGGCGGGGTCGCAGATGCGCGCTCGCGCGGGGCGCGCACGCTCTCCACCAACTGGTGCATCTGCTCGCGCAGTTGGGCGGTCTGCTTGCTCTCGCGCGGCGCTTGGCGCAACTGGCGCAGGATTTGCTCCGCTTCGGCGCGCGCCTGCTCCAGCACTTGCTCCATCTCCTGCTGCAGGCGTTGCTTGTAGGTTTGCTTGTCGTGTTCCAGCGCGGCGCGGTCGGCGTTCAGGCGCGACTCGCGCTGCGCGAGTTCCTGCAGTTTCGCTCGCCATTCGGCTTCGGCTTGCTCGGCGTGGCGGCGGGCGCGCTCGAGGTCTTGGATCATCTCGGTCAGCGTCGCCTCCTGCACGCCCAGCGATTCGGTCGCCTGTTGCGCCACGCGCTGGGGCAGCCCCAGCCGTCGCGCGATCTCGATGGCGTGGCTCGCGCCTGGCGCGCCCATCAGCAGGCGGTAGGTCGGCTGCAGCGTCTCAAGATCGAACTCCATCGCAGCGTTGATCAGTTGGGGATGGCGGTGCGCAAACGCCTTCAGTTCGCCGTAGTGGGTGGTGGCGACCACGCGCGCTTCGCGCTCCAGCAGCGTCTGCAGGATGGCTCGCGCCAGCGCCGCGCCCTCCGTCGGGTCGGTGCCCGCGCCGAGTTCGTCCAGCAGCACGAGGCTGTACCGCCCCGCCTGCGCCAAGTAGCGGATGATGTGCCGCATGTGCCCCGAAAAGGTGGACAGCGACTGCTGCAGGCTCTGCTCGTCGCCGATGTCGGCGTAGACGCCGTTCGGGACAGCGATGCGCGACCCCTCCAGCGCGGGGATGTGCAGCCCCAGCAGCGTCATCAGCGTCAGCAGCCCCAGCGTCTTGAGGCTGACCGTCTTGCCGCCCGTGTTGGGTCCCGTAATCAGCACGCCCAGCCACTCGCGCCCCAGCTCGAGGTCAATCGGCTGGGCGCGCTCGCGCGGAATCATCGGGTGGCGCGCCTTGCGCAGTTTCCACTCGCCCAGCGTGTTCAGCGCGGGCATCGTGCAGTCCCAGTCGAGCGCGAGTCTGCCCGATGCCAGCGCAGCGTCAATCAAGGTCAGCGCGTCCAGCGTCTCATGCA
>Ga0101941_1002086_pt1 | contig 10355 bp, 12 predicted proteins | sample DewCreD2012metaG_3_FD_75242 | JGI IMG/M metagenome (GOLD analysis project Ga0101941, IMG submission 75242) | Hot spring sediment bacterial and archeal communities from British Columbia, Canada, to study Microbial Dark Matter (Phase II) - Dewar... ...
TGCATCAACGGCGGGGAGTTCGGCGGATAGAATGGGCACGGCGCCACCGGGTTGCCCGACCAAACCGAGTTCAACGGGACGAGGTCCGCCAGGTTGCTCGTATTGATCAGCGGCTCACGAATGTTGGCGTACCAGTTCCCGGGCAGGCTCCCGAGAAACGCATCCGTCGCGTTGAGGGTCTCGACGCGAGCCCCGAAGCCTTCGGCCTGAACCAGCCGGCGTATGGCTTCCGCCTTTTCCTGCAGCGCCTCACGGTCCACATCGAATAGAATGACAACCGGTGTATAGTAGCCATATGCAACCAACTGGGACGAAGCCTGAGCGATGGCGTCCTCGGTCTCGGCGACCATGGTCATGGCATCCTGATCGACCGATCTGCTCTGGGTCTGGAAGAGCTGATCGAAGAAGGGGCGAACCTTTTGCTGCCATTTCTTCCGGGTCCGCTCGAGCTTCTGGCGTGCCTCTTCCGCATCAAGGAAGATGAAGCGCGACGACCAGCGGTAGGTCAGCGGCATCAGGTCGAGATTGTTGAGGATGCCGGGCCAGCTCTCTGCCGGTAGGCCATCGATGGCGACAACCGCGAGGAACCGGTTCTCGACCTTCGGCGACAGGCCATGCTCCAGCTCCGCCGTCACCAGCCAGTCGAGATACATCGGGACCTCCGGCAAGCGAACCGGATGGCTCTCCCCCGTAATGCAAAAGCGGACGAACTGCAGGAGATCGTCGTACCGCGCGCTACGCTCCCCTCCCCTCTCCCGGACCTCGCGGGTCTGCATGCGCGCGATCGACAGCGAATTGGCCAGGTACTGTTCGATTTCCCGGATGGCGTTGCGAAACACGAATAAGACGGTGTCGGCGTAGGATTTCTTCCGGCTCTCCTCGTCCGAGTAGATATATTTGGCTAACGCCGTCTTCTTCGACTCGAGAGGCCGGTAGGTGAGTATGATCGCGTGCTTGCTTTCGAAATGCCCCTGCTCCCGCCCGAAATGGATTCTGCGTTCGGCATCGATCGCGCGGGTGACAGGGTCAGGGAAGTGGCACTGGTTTGGCGTGGGATATTCGACCGTCGGCACCCGGATTGCCTCGACCTGGATCATCCACCCAGTCCCCAGACGTGACAGAATGGAGTTGATCTGCCGAGAGAGCTCATTGCGTTCGAGGTCGGTGGCGCTTTCGGAGTCCGGACCCGCGAAGTACCAGCCGGCCATCAGGCTGCCGTCCTTCAGGAGCAGGACGCCGTTGTCGACCAAGCCGGCATAGGGAACGAGATCAGCGAACGAGGGACCTGTCGCGCGGAAATGTCTGAGGGCAGCCATTGGACAGCTCTAATACTTGCGCCACGGCGCGGCCGTCGGCCGGTAGTGGGATTTGTAGGAAATGTGACGGGCATAGACCTGGCGCATCAGAGGATCGGACTTTGCCATCATGCGAAGCAGACCGACGATGAAGATCCAGACGGCCACGCCAAAGAGCGCCGAATAGACCGTCAACACGACGAAGATCAGGATCACGGCCGCAAGCCCGGTAATCAGCACCAGCTCACGGTCGGCACCCATCAGGAGGTTTGGTCGAGACAGTGCGCGATGAATGCGATTGCGGCGTAGGCTCACGTAGCCCCCTCCCCCGCTCTGTCCAAAATGACTTGCGTGACCTGCTCTTTCGGTAGGCCGATTGACGCACCGGTGGCGCCGAAGAGGCCGACGATCGTCGTGGCACCAAGCAAGATTCCGGCGACCAGCACGACATAGACCAGTCTGCGAGCGAAGTCGTTGAGCTCGCCACCGAAAATCAGCATGCCTCCAGCAATGGCGACCGCGGCAAGTGCGATATAGCCCGCAACCGGACCAGTGATGGACTCCTGGATCTGCTCAAGCGGTCCTTCCCACGGAAGACTTCCTCCGGAACTCGCGAAGGCGGGGGACGCAGCGGCGGCGATAGAAAGGGCCATCGCGGCAAGGGGCAGGAGTGATCTCTTATGCTGCATCGCGGTTTTCCTCTGCGTAGGGTTCTGTCTGGTACTGGCCGCCCGCAAAGCGGGTAACGTGAAGGATTTCGCTGATGCGCCTGCCCTTGGCCGTTCGTTCGATCGAGATAATCAGATCCACCGCATCTCCGATGACCGCCTGCATCGACTGATGGCTGGCCTCGGCAGTCAGCTGCTCAAGGCGCTGAAGCGCGGAGCGTGCGCTGTTCGAGTGGATCGTTGCGACTCCTCCGGGATGCCCGGTGTTCCAGGCCTTCAACATGGTGAGTGCTGCGCCGTCGCGGACCTCGCCGACGATGATCCGATCCGGCCGGAGTCGCATCGTGCTCTTCAGGAGACGCGACATGTCGACCGCGTCGCTGGTGTGCAGGCTAACTGCATTGTGCGCGGCGCACTGGATCTCGGCCGTGTCTTCCAGGATGACGAGGCGATCGTCAGGAGAGCTTGATACGATCTCCGCAAGGATTGCGTTGGTGAGGGTGGTCTTGCCCGAGCCCGTGCCACCGGCAACAAGGATATTGAGCTTCGAGGCAATCGCATTGCGGATGATCTCGGCATGCTTTGGGGTCATCACCTTGCTGGCCACATAGTCATCCAGCGGAATGAGGCGCGACGCGCGACGACGGATCGTGAAAGATGGTCCGGAAACTACCGGTGGCAGCAATCCCTCGAAACGATGCCCGCCAATGGGAAGCTCGCCTGACACAATCGGGCGCTCGTCGTCGACCTCTGAATTCAGGACATGGGCGACGCTTCCGATGACGGTTTCTGCCGCAGACCGTGTCATCTCTCCTGCTGCGGCCATTCCATGACCAAGCCTTTCGATGAACAGCCGACCGTCAGGATTCAGCATGATCTCAACGACACCAGGGTCTTCGAGAGCTATGCAAAGATGGTCTCCCAGCGCGTTCTGCAGTTTGCTGACAAGGCGGGGTAGTGAGCGGTTTTGTGTGCCGAGCATGATCAGGCCGCTTCCTTTTTTGGGGTTGAGAAGTTTGATGAATAGGTGCCGGGGCGAAGGCGATCGAAGCTCACCCAATCTGCTGGAAGCACTCCGGCGATACTGCGCGTCTCATTGATTTGGATGGGTGAACCTAGGCGCTTGAGCGGCCAGCCGGCGCGACGAAGGATACGCTCCAACCGGACGTCCGTTGCGGTGACGATCTCGGAGTAACCATTAAGTATGCTCCACTCGACGATACCGGCGAACATTGCGAGCGTCGCAGTGTGAAGGCCCGACTGCTGTTGCCTTCCAGCGGCTTCCGTATCGACACAAAATCGAGAACTTTCGATCATGCGCGCATGAACTTGCAGATGTGCCGATTCTAGAAGCTGCGGAAATACCCTCTCCAACATCGTGCCGCTCTTTGCGGGTAGGAGCCGCGCGCAGGCGATCACAGCATTGCAATGGTCAATGCATAGGATGTACGTCGGCTTTAGCTCATCGAAGCTGTCTATCTCGAAGCCGGACGTGCAACGGACGTTCCAGGCCAGTCTGCCGCGGAAGATGCGGGCGCGGAGACGGTGCATGTCGTGAATGAGGCGGTGTTCTGCTTCGTTCTCTGGATTACTGATCGCAACGATGCGCATCGGGCAAATCTCCCTTGCTTTGACGGTGCGAGGAGCTTTGCCGGGGCATCCAGTTTCGATCTACTGCCAAAAGTGTCAGCTGCTGATTCTGCCTCAAGCTGATAGACCCGATGGCGATGGGTCTCCGGATCCTTTGTGCGACTAGCAAAACTGTGAGTAGCGAAAGGAGCCAGCGATCCGTAACCGGCGTCTATGTTAATGAAAAACAACAGGAAAAACGGAGTCGGCGATGCATGCTTTACCAAACAGATAAAGACATTAACGGGTTGTTAACTTTAAATTCCTTGCCGGGTATTCAGAATCGGGAGATAGTTGCGCAAATGATGGCGAAAGTGCCATTTTTTTGAAAGTCATCCTCCTCAGGAAATAGTTTGCAAAATGAGCCAGCTGCAGCCCAACCGTTTTGATCTGGAAATCGCCGAACAGGGTTCGAAGATTTCAGGCGCATTGCATATGCTGCGTAGCCAACAGTACCCGCCAGATGCCCGCAAGGGTCTGCGAAGGTTCCAGATTGGCGAAGTCGCTGACTTTATGGGGGTAACTCAAAGTCATCTCAGGCAGCTTCATTCGGAAGGAAAAGGTCCGGAAGTCGAAACGGTCGGTGGCCGGCGGTATTACACGGCCAATCAGATGCTGGAGCTCCGTGAGTTTCTCGAAGCCAACAAGAAGTCTGATAAGAGATACTATTTGCCGAAACGCCGTTCCGGCGAGCCGATGCAAGTAGTGTCAGTCGTCAATTTCAAAGGTGGAAGTGGCAAGACCACGACAGCTGCTCATCTCGCTCAGTATCTCGCACTTACAGGGCATCGCGTACTTGCCATCGATCTCGATCCCCAGGCGTCATTGACTTCCCTCTTCGGCATTCAACCAGAGCTCGATGAGACATCTTCACTCTATGAAGCGCTTCGCTTTGACGACGAGAAGAAGTCAATTGCCGAGGTCATTCAGGCCACCAACATTCCAGGTCTTGACGTCGTTCCTGCGAACCTCGTGCTCCAGGAATATGAATATGATGTGCCGCTCGCGATCTCTTCGAGAAAAGGTGATGAAGGACGGCTGTTTCACATGCGCATTGTTAACGCCTTGAAAGCTGTCGATGATCGATATGACGTCGTTGTCATAGACTGCCCTCCTCAGCTCGGGTACCTCACGATCACCGCTTTGATGGCCTCGACGGGTATCCTAATAACCATTCATCCTCAGATGCTGGACATCATGTCAATGAGCCAGTTCCTTATGATGCTCGGAGGCATTTTGACGCCGGTTGCCGAGGCTGGTGCGGAGATCCGCATTGAATGGTTCCGATACCTCGTAACAAGGTTCGAGCCCACGGATATCCCGCAAGCCCAAATGGTCGGTTTTATGCAATCTATGTTCGCGCGGCACATGCTGCGAAACCATGTACTCAAATCGACAGCCATTTCCGATGCTTCAATCAAGAAGCAGACACTCTATGAAGTCGAACGCGGTGACTTTGTCAGGTCAACCTATGACCGAGCGATCGAAAGTCTCAACGCTGCTAACGGCGAGATCATGGATTTGATCCATAGTGCATGGGGTCGTAAATGACTTTCTTGTCAGCCGTTTTTTTTGCCGATTTCATCAATCAATTCAGTTCGTTGTTGAAGCTGAACCATGTGAAAGGAGATGTTCGTGGCGCGTGATAATCCGTTCGCGAAGTTGGACCTCTCAACCATTCCTGAAAGGAAAGCCTCGGGGCAGCCGAGCTATGCCATGACCGGAGCAGCGAAAACGGTAGTTAGGTCGATTGAAGATCTCGCTGAGAATACAAAGAAGCTGATGGACGGTGAGGTAGTTGTGGAGTTGGATCCACGGCTGCTCGATGTCTCCCTAGTCGCTGACCGTCTTTCTGAAGAGGATGAAGAATATCACGAACTCAAGCAGGCGATCCAGGAATCCGGCCAGTCCACGCCAATCCTCGTGCGACCAATACCGAACAGCCAACGCTACATGGTGGTGTTTGGGCATCGGAGGCGTCGGGTCGCTGAAGAACTCGGTATACCTGTAAAGGCTGTCATCAAGAAGCTTGATGACACCACATCGGCCATTGCACAGGGGCAAGAGAATTCGGCAAGATCGAATCTCTCTTTCATCGAGCGTGCCTACTTTGCCCGTAATCTCCTAGCTACGGGAATGACGAAGGATGTGGTGAGATCTTCTTTGGCCATCGACGAGGCAATGCTCTCTAAGATGCTTGGGGTAGTCGAGGTCATACCGGAGCAAGTTATCAAGGTGCTCGGAGCCTCGAAAAAGATTGGCCGTGATAAGTGGCTCAGCCTGCGCCAGTTGCTTTTAGCCCCAGCGCTTCTTCGTGCTTCTAACGACTATGTATCCACGCCTGACTTTCTGGAGATACCAGAGGAAAGGCGGTTCGATGCGCTGCATGATTTCGCGAAGAAATATAAGGCCAAATCGGCAGCGAAGACCCCAAAGGCAGTCGAGCAGGTCAAAGAGTGGACGTCTGAGGATAAGTCCTTGAGCTTGTCCGTGAGCCCTAGAGCAAAGAAGGTGGCAATCGAGCTATCTAGCGTTGAGGCTAAGCCATTTAGCAATTGGCTCACAGCTCGAATAGGCCGCCTCTACCAAGAATACCAACAGTCCAAAACCAACACTGACGGAGAGTAAACCGCAAAAGAAAAAGGCCCCCAAACGGCGAACCGCGGAAGCCTCTCTCGTTATCCTTAGCAAGATCGAGAATCGCATTTCCGGAATTTACAGTCAAGAGTCTTTGGCGCTGATTTGGCGAGCAGGCTTCTTTTGCCTTTTTGAAGGCTGAGAAAATGCAAAGTGGAAATGTAACGACGCCCTTTGGGCGGCGGCCGGTTGTGCTTGCTCTCGTAAAGAGGCAGCTCCAGACGTCCGAGACTAAACCAAGCCGCCCGGTTGAAAAATGGAAAGTGTTTCGCGACGCTTGTGAGGCCCGTGAACGCCTTGGCCTCCAGGACAGGGCGCTCACAGTGTTGGACGCATTGCTGACGTTTTATCCGGGGAGCGAGCTCAACTGCGATAGTGGATTGGTGGTGTTCCCTTCGAACGCCCAGCTTTCTGTCAGAGCGCACGGCATCACTGGAACGACCTTACGGCGCCATTTGGCTTCCTTGGTCGAAGCCGGACTCATCCAGCGCAAGGATAGTCCGAACGGCAAGCGCTACGCTCACCGGGACAAGGGTGGCGATATCGAGCAAGCCTTTGGGTTCGATCTTTCTCCACTTTTGGCTCGTGCTGCGGAACTTGCAATCCTGGCACAGGAAGTCGCTGCCGAACGCCTACAGTTCAGACGGGCCAAAGAGGCGCTGACTATCTGCCGGCGTGATGTACGCAAGCTAATTTCCGCCGCGATGGAGGAGGGGGCCGACGGCGACTGGGAGGCCATCGAAGACATGTATGTCGGCATTGTCAGCCGACTCCCCCGCAATCCTGACCGTCACCAGGTGGAGGCAATCCTCGACGAGATTCAGCTTTTGCGCACCGAAATCCTCAACCTTCTGGAAAATCAGTTAGATTCTCAAAATATGGACGTCAATGCTGTTCAAAATGGCTGTCACATACAGAATTCAAAACCCGAATCCATCTATGAACTTGAACCTAGCTCTGGAAAAGAGCAGGGCGGAGCCGTGGAGCTGGAAGTAGCACCCAAAGCGGTTACTCAGCCGTTGGCAAAGCCGGAACAGATGAAGGCGTTCCCGCTGTCGATGGTCCTGAAAGCCTGTCCGCAGATTTTGGATTACGGGCCCGGGGGGACGATCTCCCATTGGCGGGAGCTGATGGGGGCCGCGGTGGTGGTTCGATCAATGCTTGGTGTTAGCCCGTCGGCTTATGAGGAAGCGTGTGAGGTGATGGGGCCGGAGAACGCGGCGGTTGCTATGGCTGCAATCCTGGAGAGGGCAGGGCATATCAATTCGGCAGGTGGATATCTCCGCGATCTCACGCGTCGAGCGAGGGCAGGAGAGTTCGGGCTCGGACCGATGCTGATGTCACTGATGCGCGCCAATGTGGACGGCGATCGGAAAACGGGGTGAGGGGTTGTAACGGCGCAACGGGTAAGGGGGCATAGTCGTACGGGAGTCGTGCCGCTTTTCATTCAGCATTCGTTCCACGGTTTCTTGATTTGCTAGGAGTCAAAGCGCACCAAGAACGTCTCAATAGCTTCTAGACCTGCCCCGGATGCTGTCCCAAAAATCGAAAATCGATCCAAATGATACACTGTTTAGTGTCTCGCGGAGATTGTCTCAGAAGGTATACCCAAATGACCGATCGAAAGATCCGACCAGAACCGGTGAAATAAGTGGGGGTAGATGTGTCCCCATCTGCAGATATAATTTCCCAGCTGGAGTGCTCCCCGTTTCACCGGACATGTCGGCTAGTTTGATTTAGCCCTGATGAACTGCCGAGGGGAAGCCATCTTGAGCGCGGAATGGGGATGGATTTCGTTGTAGTCCTCGATCCATCCATCGATGAGCCGGAGCGCCGTTTCTGCGTCCGGAACTTGGGATATGCGGATATAGTCCCGCTTCAGGGTTTTGACGAAGGCTTCCGACATGCCGTTCGACTGCGGACTGGCAACCGGCGTGAAGCAGGGCGTTAGATTGAGCGCTTGGGCAAACAGCCTCGTGTCCCGCGCTGTGTAAGCCGAGCCATTGTCGGAGAGATGTTCGATTGCGTGCGGAGCTCTCGTTGCTGCGAACCGCTTCTCGACCGCCTCCAGCATCATGTCGCGCACGTCCGAGCCGGAGATGCCCGCGTTGGCGACCGCCGTCCAGGCGATGATTTCGCGGTCGAAGGCGTCGATGATGAAGGCGAGACGAATGACCTCGCCATTCCAGCAGGTGAACTCCAGACCGTCCGAGCACCAGCGTAGGTTCGAGCGCATGACCATGACTTTGCCGTCGTGAAGGCGGCCCTTGCGAACGGCCGTGTGTTTCTCCAGCAGCATGGCGTGGTTGCCCATGATGCGATGAACCCGTTTGGCGTTGACGACAGGCTTATCGGCGGCTCGCCTTTCGCGATTGAGGAGCGCGGCGATCCGCCGATAGCCATAGGTTGGCCTTTGATCCACCAGCCTGCGGATGATGGGCAAAAGCTCTGCATCCTCGGCCTTATGATAGGAGCCGCGCGGCTTTGATCTGCCTTTCAGCCGCTCGACAAGGTTGGAACGGGATACGCCAAGCGTGTCGGCGACGGCCTTCATCGGGAACCGTCCTTCGGCAACAAGATCGGCCGCGATATCCGTTTTTTTGAGTCCGCTTTGGATAGTGCTTCGCGGAGGATTTCGACCTCCATCGTCTTGCGGCCGAGCATGCGCTCCAGCTCGCGGACACGATCCTCCAGCTTCTTCACTTCCGAATTGCCGACAACCGGCTCGTCAGAATCCACGGCTGCAGCACCTCCCTCGCTCAAGAGCCTGCGCCACCGGTAAAGCAGATTGGGCGCAACGCCATGGCGGCGAGCGGCCGAAGACACCGTCTCGCCTGGTTCGAAACTCTGCTCAATGATTGTCAGCTTCTGCTCGGTTGTCCACCGCCTGCGGCGCACATCACCCGTCAGCAATTCAACGTGTCGATACTCGTTAGACATAAGCCTGTCCTCAAGCCTGTCCTCAAGCCTGTGCTTGAGCCTTTCTGCTTATGCCGACTGTCCGGTCGAAATGGGGGGCAGTTCACCAGCACAGATGTTAAGCCCATGAAATTGTATGGGTATTTGTGAAGAATTCCGCTTTATGGTCACAATCTGCTCGTCTTCTCGTCCGATTTGAGGGTTTAAATTCCAATGCTCACAATCGAAGGAGGAATTTGCGATGTGGCAAAATTCGGAACTCGCATTGAATGACTGGCGCCTGTTCTTAGGCGGCGACGATGACAACGACGGGGATGACGATGGCCCGGATCCGACCGAGCCGACGGGTCCCGGTCCAGACGGACCCGATTCCGGCGGCATTGGCTGGTAAAGAGTAAGGGGCGGGGCAAGGCTCCGCCCTCTTTCATGGAGGGTTCCATGATCCAATCATTGACGGAGTTCGAACGGCATACACTGCCGCTTACTAAACTGACTGTATGCACAGTGCGTGAAGCCGGAAATGGTGTCGGCTATGGTGTTCACCAGGATGATGCCACGGCGCATGCCAAAGCACTGTGCGAGCTTCACGAAAGACGATTTGCAAGATCACGACCGCAGGTGCATTCACTGAACGGCTCTGAACGTTTAATTGACGCTAAACTGGTCCGATACATCGGTCCCACTAGGCCTGCCCGGGCGCTACAAGGATATCGGTTCAGATCACTGTCTGATGCGTCGTGCTGGTTTCTGTCGAAAGATCTGCTTGTTTCCGCGGAATTGGAGCCAAGACCGGGTCAGTTTCCCTTGTCAACGGCTGGGTTTGCTGCCCATCCGGACAGGACACTTGCCGTTATCAATGCGGTGAAGGAGCTGGTCGAACGGCATGTATTTTTTTGCTACTGGTACGGCGATGTCGGTGCCGCCGTAACAAAAAGCCCCCTGGCGGATTTCACGCTATTCGAGCTCCCGAACCTATCGCCGTTTTTTGTGGTAGTGGCGATCAAGAGGTCAGACAAGCTCCCTGGTGTTTTTGTGGGAGTGGGGGCCGAATTCAGCCTTGAGGGGGCGGTACAGAAAGCCATCGGTGAAGCAGAATTCTTCGAATGGTGGTTCGAGCGGATGCCACCGGTGGAAGGCAGCCTCTCCAGCTTTGCAGGCATCTTGCACATGCACGCGCGCTCAAATCGCGGTGTCGCCGCTCGGCTTC
>Ga0101941_1002092_pt1 | contig 10328 bp, 9 predicted proteins | sample DewCreD2012metaG_3_FD_75242 | JGI IMG/M metagenome (GOLD analysis project Ga0101941, IMG submission 75242) | Hot spring sediment bacterial and archeal communities from British Columbia, Canada, to study Microbial Dark Matter (Phase II) - Dewar... ...
ACCCCTACTATGCCAACGTCTTCGCCCGGCAGACCCTCTCCGGCAAGTTTCTGGAGGTCAACCCGGTCCTGGTCGAGCAGCTGAAGGCCCTGGGTCTGTGGGAGAGCGTCCGCGAACGCATCATCGCCGAGCGGGGAGACATCGCCGAGATCACGGAGATCCCGGTGGAGATCCGGCGACGGTTCCCCACCGCCTATCAGATCCCGCCCCGCGCCTATATCGACATCGCGGCCCGGGCGCAGAAATGGGTAGATATGGGCATCAGCCGGAACCTGTACCTGCAGGAGCGCGATCTCGACCGCATGGCCGACGTGTACCTGTACGCCTGGCGCAAGGGGCTCAAATCGACCTATTACCTCTTCATGGCTCCCCGCATGTACGCCGAGCCCTCGACCGTTCCGGTCAACAAGACCCGCCAGCGTCTGAAATGGCGGTTCCTGGAGGAGTCTCCCCCGGCGGCCGTCTGCTCGCTGGAGAGAAGCTGCGAATCGTGTCAGTGAGATTCTTCAGAGGAGGGAGTGTGCGATGAGCGAAGCCACCGGTGCCCTTTCCCCACTTTTCGCCGGCGATCCCCTCGAACCCATGGACCTCTTCCCCCTGCGCTATCCGTGGGCCTACGCTCACGCCCAGCAGGGGAAACGAAACACCTGGTTTCCGGAAGAGATCCCGCTGGCCGATGATGTCCGGGACTTTCAGGAAAAGCTGTCCGACGAGGAACGGCACGCGGTGGAACTGGTCCTGGGGTTCTTCAATCCGATGGAATCGCTGGTGACCCACAATCTGATCCTGTCTATTTACCCTGTTCTCACCGCGCCAGAGGTGCGCCTGTATCTGGCCCGCCAGGTGTGGGAAGAGGCCAACCATACCATGGCCTTCGAATACGTGCTCAAAACGCTGCCGGTGAACCGCGTCCGGGTCTTTGCCGCTCACCAGACCATCCCCGCCGTCCAGGCGAAGAAGGCTTTTGAGAAAGAGCTGACCCGCCAGTGGTTCCAGCGGCTGGACATCACCACCGATGACGGCCGGCGGGCGCTGCTCCGCAACCTGGTGGGCTACTACATCATCCTCGAGGGCGTCTTTTTCTACGCCGGGTTCCTGTTTTTCTACAGCTTCCGGCGCCGGAACCTGCTGCGCGGGCTCGCCTCACTCATCGATTGGGTCCTGAAGGACGAGAGCCTGCACCTGTCGTTTGGGATTCACCTGATCACCACCATTCTGGAGGAGCATCCACACCTTATGACGCCGGCTTTCGCCCACGACCTCCGATCGCTGATCCTCAGAGCGGTGGACCTGGAGCGAGCGTACAATCGAGCGCTCTTCCCCAAGCCGGTTCTGGGGATCGGGGCCGAGGTGCTCAACGCCTATGTCGAGTACGTGACCGACCGCCGGCTGGAGGAACTGGGGCTCGGGGCCCAGTTCCACACGCCGAACCCGGCGCCCTGGATGGCCACGGAGGTGGACGTGCCCGAGATCGTCAATTTCTTCGAGGTCACCAACACCGCCTACGAGGTGGCCGCCCCCCGGACACCAGCGCACCGCCCGGACTGACGAGGAAGCGGGGGACGGGGTCGAGGCGCGGGCAGAGGAACGGCTCCGCCGTTCGCGACGGAGACGGCAGGGGAGAGACCGGGGCCCGCTCCTCCGAGGGCCGACCGCCTCAGAGGGCGACCGGCGCGCGCTGCCAGCAGGCCAGGGTGCGCAGCCGGGCGGTGGCGACGAGCACCGTCTCCGGGCGAGCCGCCAGGTCTGCTGGCAGCGCCCCGGCCGCCGCCGGACAGATATACGTATCGGTCACCTGGATGCCCTGCTGGCGCAGGACCTCGACCAGAACCGCGGCGATCCGGGGCTCATCGTGGACCAGTGTGATGCACGCCATCGTGCCTCCCTCCGCTGGTGACCTGACCCACCGCGCGACGCGCGGCCGCCGGCCGGGCAGAACCGGGATCGGTGAGAGAGCCCTCTTGTTGGGACCGCTCGGCCACCGGGAAGAGGACGCTGGGGAGAAGAGGATGACCGGCTGCGGGCTGGTCAGTAGCCTATAAGCATCATACGCCACCGGTCGGGCGGTGTCAATCCCCGGTTTCGCGCCCGGTCGGGCGCAGGGTCTCTGGGCCGGCGCGCCTCAGTCTTGACAGGAAAGGGCCTGGTCTGTAGAATAACAGCCAGCACGACTGGTGCGGGGGCCGTATGGCGCGCGTGGCTCTTCCGCTCTCTTTCGGCGAGAGAAGCGGGCTGGCCCGGATCGTCCGGCAGGAGTGGTTTCTGGGCTACCTGCTCCTGCTCCCGGCGGTCCTTTATATCGTCCTGCTCATCGGCTACCCGGTTCTTCTCGCCCTCTCGTTCAGCGTCCGCAACGTCACCGCCGGCAGCGTCGGCGGCGATTTCGTCGGTCTGGAGAACTTTCGCGCCGTCCTGCAGATGGACGTGTTCTGGGTCGCGCTGCGGAACACGTTCCTTTTCACGTTCGGCTCCGAGGTCCTCAAGGCAGTCCTGGGTATGGGGCTGGCTTTCCTGCTGCTGCGCTCGTTTCGGGGACGAGCGCTGGTCCGGGCCCTGGTGATCATCCCCTGGGCCATGCCGGTGGCCATCAGCACCATCGCCTGGCGCTGGATGCTGGAGCCACGCTACAGCGTCCTCAACTGGGTGCTGCTCCACACCGGTCTGGTCCGGACTGAGCCCCAATGGCTGGGCGACCCGACGCTCGCCCTCTGGTCGGTCATTATCGTCAATGTCTGGCGCGGGCTGCCTTTCTCGGCCATCATCCTCATGGCGGCGATCACCGCCGTGCCGCAGGAGATCATCGATGCCGCGAAGGTGGACGGCGCGAATTTCCTCCAGCGCTGGCACTACGTGATGGTGCCGATCATGGCGCCCATTCTCCTCGTGGCGCTCCTGTTCTCGGTGGTCTTCACGTTCACCGACCTGTCGGTGGTCTATCTCCTGACCCGTGGGGGACCGGTCAACGCCACCCATGTCCTGCCGACCGTCGCCTTCCAGGTGGGCATCCTCTCGGGAGCGCTGGGGCGGGGCACGGCGGTGGCGGTCTTTATGCTGCCGCTCCTGATGGTCGTGGCGATCTGGCTCCTGCGGGCGCTGAAGGCGCGGGAGGTGCAGTGATGGAGCACGCCATGGTCCCCGCGCCGAGACTCTCCCGGCGAACCGTCGAGAACCTCCTGACCGGTCTGGGGCTGGTGGTCTATCTCCTCTTCGCCCTCTTCCCCGTATTCTGGATGGCCATCACCGCCTTCAAGCGCAACAGCGACCTCTACAACCTGGACAACATCCCCCTCTGGTTCAACGAGCCGCCGACCTTCGAGCACGTCCGCTACCTCTTCGCCGAGACCCTCTTCCCTCGCTGGGTCGGCAACACGCTCCAGCTGGCGGTCTGTGTGGTCGCCATCACCCTGGTGGCGGCCGTGCCGGCGGGCTACGCCCTGGCCCGTCTCCGCTTCCCGGGGGCCGAGACCCTGGGGATCGGCATCTTCCTGACCTATCTGGTCCCGCCGACCGTCCTCTTCCTCCCCCTCTCTCGCCTGATCAGCGACCTGAAACTCCAGGACTCTCTCTGGGCCCTGGTCCTGATCTACCCCACCTTCACCATCCCCTTCTGCACCTGGCTGCTGCACGGCTACTTCAAGACCGTTCCGCGTGAACTGGAGGAGGCCGCCTGCCTCGACGGCTGCAGCCGGGTGGGCGCCCTGCTCCGCGTCCTGGTGCCGGTCAGCCTGCCCGGGCTGCTGAGCGTGGTCATCTTTGCTTTTACACTGTCGATGCAGGAATTCATCTACGCCCTGACCTTCGTCTCCAGCGCCGCTCAGAAGCCGGTCACCCTGGGCGTGGCCACCGATCTCATCCGGGGCGACATCTTCTTCTGGGGGTCGCTGATGGCCGGGGCGCTCATCGCCGGCGTTCCGGTGGCCATCCTCTACAGTTTCTTCCTGGAGCAGTTCGTGGCCGGGTTGACCGGCGCGGTGAAATAGCCTGAGGAGGTGGGGCGCGGACGCCGCTGCGGTCCTGACATCGCCTGGCCGACGGTGCTGTCAGCCCCGGGGCAGGCGTTCAGTCCGATTGCAGAAGGAGGTGCGTCTTTATGGTGCCGTTCACCCCCAGCTCGGGTTTTGGTCGGCGACAGTTCCTGCGCGCGGCGGGGATGATCACCGCCCTGGCTGCCGGTTCGCTGCTCGGGGCCTGCGCCCCGGCGCCGCCGACGCCAACCCCCAAGCCGGCCGAGGCTCCCAAGCCGGCGGCGACCCCGACGCCGGCACCGCCCACCCCCACGCCCGCCGCCAAGCCGGCCCCCACCCCGACACCCGCCGCCCAACCGGCGCCCAAGGCGCCAGCCGTCCAGGGCGGTGCCCTCAAACTGCTCCTCTGGTCGCACTTCGTGCCGGACTTCGATAAGTGGTTCGACCAGTTCGCCAGCGAGTGGGGCAACGCCAACAACGTCAAGGTCACGGTGGACCACATCCCGCACCTGGAACTGCCCGCCCGCCTGGGAGCCGAGGTGGCCGCCCAGGCCGGCCATGACATCGTGATGCTGCCGGTCCGCGGCGGAGCCTCGCTCTACGCCAAGAGCCTGGCCGACCTCAGCGAGACCGTCGAGGCGGTGGCCCGCCCCTACGGCGGCTGGTCGGACTTCGCCCGGCTGATCGCCAACGTCGACGGCCGCTGGCTCTCCTACCCCGACTACGGTCTGGCCACGCCCGGCCTCTACCGCAAGGATCTCTTCGACGCCGAAGGGCTCAAGCCACCCGACGCCTGGGAGGATGTCCTGGCCGCCGGCCGGAAACTGAAGCCCAAGGGCTACCCGGTCGGCCTGCCGATCTCCCACACCCCCGATGCCAATACCGACTGGGGAGCGGTGCTCTGGAGCTACGGCGCCTCGTGGGTGGCCAAGGACGGGCAGACCATCACCCTGAACTCGCCGGAGACCCGCGAGGTCCTGCGCTTCGCCAAGGCGCTCTTCATCGAGGCCATGACGCCCGAGGTCTTCTCCTGGGACGACGCCTCGAACAACCGCTTCCTGGCTTCGGGCAAGGGCTGCTACATTCACAATGCCATCAGCGCTCTGCGCTCGATCGAGGCCTCGGATCCCAACCTGGCCGCCAAGATCGAGATCGCCTCGACGCCACGCGGGCCGGCCGCCCGGCTGACCTGGGCGCCCGGACACCACTACGGCGTCTGGAAGTTCTCGCCGGCCATCGAGACGGCCCGGGCCTTCTTCCTGGCCTACGGGGCGCGCTGGAAAGACGCGGTCACCGCCAGCAAAGGCTACAACCTGGTGCTCTTCAAAGAGATCCCGCGCCCCTATCCTGTCCTGGACAACGACCTGCCCAAGTACCGGATCGTGCCCGACGAGGTCAAATACTTCGCCACCGCCGGCTATCCTGGCCCCAACACCCCGGCCGCCAATGAGGTCGGCGAACGGTACATCATCCCCGACATGGTGGCCAAGGTCTGCCAGGGGACAGCCATCGACGAGGCCATCCAGTGGGCCGAGCGGGAGATCCGGCAGATCTACGAGAAATGGGCCAAACAGGCCTGATCGCCGCCTCTCAGACCGCCGGCAGCCCGCCTGGGGAAGACCCCGCAGCGGCTGCCGGCACCCGGCCCGGGCCGACCGCCAGATGCACCCGATCTCAGCTGTCATCCGCGTGTCCGGCCCTTCTCCGCCCCTCCACCTCGCCCGGCCGACCGTGGACAGCTGAGGGGCACCCCCCCCATCGCCGATCACCCACCCGGGCGCCTGGCCCGGCTTGACAACCCAGCGCGGGGCTGCTACGCTGCCAACCACCGTCGGGAAGGACCACACGCTCCGTGGACGACTGCCTGCTCGCCATCGATCTGGGGACCAGCACCGTCAAGGTCGTCGCCTTCGATCTTGACGGGCGCCCCCTCGCCACCTTCCAGCAGGAGATCCCTCTCTACTCCCCCGATCCGATGGCCCTGGAATCGGACGCCGCCGCCTGGTGGGAGATCGTCGCCCGGGGGCTCCGAACGGTTCTGACCACCGTTCCGGCCGGGGCCGTTCGGGCCGTCGGCCTCTGTGGCTTTATGCACACCCTGGTCCCCATCGACGCCCGGGGCCGTCCGCTGGACCGTCCGCTCCTCTGGCCCGATCAGCGGGCCCGCACGGCCCTCCTCGCCCTCGCCCCCTACCAGGAGCAGATCGTTCAGATCCAGGGGCGCCCGCCCACCACCCTGAGCTGTCTGGCCAAACTGGCCTGGCTCCGCCAGCACCGTCCAGACGTGCTGGCCCGGGCCACCGCCTGGCTGCCGCCCAAGGACTTCCTGCGCTTCTGCCTGACCGGCGAGCTGGCCACCGACGCCCGCGACGCCGCCGGGACGATGCTGACCGAGGCCGCGACCGGCCAGTGGTCGGAGGCCCTGCTGGCCCTGGTCGGGCTGCGCCCGGCGCATCTCCCCCCGATCCGGTCGCCCACCGCCATCGCCGGCCTGGTGACCCCCACGGCCGCCCGGGCCACGGGACTCCGGCCCGGCACACCGGTGGTCGTCGGCTCGGGCGACTGGTTCACCACCATCGTCGGCTCGGGCTGCTACCTCCCCGAGCGGACCTGCTTCTACATGGGCACGGCCGGCATCCTGGGCGCGTTCGTCTCGCGGGCGGCGCTGGAGAGCCTCGGCCCCACCCGCCACTTCGGCACGGTGACCGCCACCGGCGCCGCCCTGCGCTGGGCCCGCGCCCTCCTCGGGGCCGCCGCCACCTTCGCCGACCTCTGCCAGACCGCGGCCGAAAGTCCGCCGGGAGCGCGCGGGCTCCTCTTCCTGCCCCACCTCATGGGCGAGCGCGGGGGCCAGTACAACCCCGACGCCCGGGGAGCGTTCATCGGCCTGACCCTGGCCCACACCCCGGCCGACCTTCTCCGGGCGGTCCTGGAGGGCTGCGCCTTCTGCCTCTGGACCGCCTGCCAGCCCCTCCTGGCCGAGCACGATCCGGGTCGGTTGCTGGCGATGGGCGGGGGCGCCCAGAGCCCCCTCTGGCGGTCGATCATGGCCGCCGTCTTTCAGCGGCCGCTTCTGGTGCCCGACTGTCTGGAGGGCGGCGCCCGGGGAGCGGCCCTCCTGGCCGCGGTGGGTGTCGGGCTCTGTCAGGGGATCGCCACCACCCTGGACCGGTGGGTGCGCATTGTGGACCACACCTCCCCCGACCCGGCGCTGGTGGCGATCTACGCTCAGGCGCTCGAGCGTTACCGGCTGGCTGACCGCCGGCTCTTTCCCCTCTGGCCCCAGCTGGCCGCCGGGCCCTCGGGCTGACCGGCTCAGGGCAGAACGCAGACCTTGATGGCGTCAGAGGTCAGTTTGTGGCCGGCGCAGGCGTAGGCCTCGGCGATGGCCGCGAGCGGGAAGCGATGGGTGATCAGCGGTCCAGCCCGCAGCCGTCCGTCGGCCAGCATGTCCAGGGCGATCTGGTACTCGGGCACCGGCCCCCACATCGCGTAACTCCAGCACCACAGGAGCGAGAGTTCACGGCGCATCAGCACCCGGGGGTCTACCGCCTGCGGCTCCTGGAACGAGCCGACCACCCCGATGCGCCCGCCCGGGCGGGCCACGGCGATGGCCTGCTGAAGGGTGGGGGCCCAGCCGCCGACCGTCTCGTAGACCACCTCGGCCCCCCGCCCCTGGGTCAGGTCCAGGACGGCCGCCACCGGGTCGGTCTGGCTGGCGTTAATCGTCTGATGCGCTCCCAGCTCGCGGGCCACCGCCAGCGGGCGCTGGCGGTGGCCGCCGACGACGATGACCTGCCGGGCCCCGGCCACCCGCGCCACCTGGGCCATGTAGAGGCCGATGGCCCCGGTCCCGAAGACCACCACCGTATCGCCCGGCCCGACCGGCACCCGCTGGAGAGCGTGGACCGCCACCGCCGCGCAGTCGAGGGTGGCAGCCTCCTCGAAGGAGATATGGTCGGGCAGGCGATAGCACTTCGTGGCCGGGGCGACCACGTACTCGGCGAAGCCGCCGCTCCGGGCGCCCCCGATGTGCTCCAGTTTCGGGCAGAGATGGTACTGGCCGACGGCGCACCACTCGCAGGCCGCGCAGCCGCAGAGCGGCTCGATCCCCACCCGGTCGCCGACGCGAAGCGTGGTCACCCCTGGCCCCAGCGCGACGACGGTACCCGCCAGCTCGTGGCCGGGGGCCACCCGCGGGTAGCTGGCCGGGCGGCCCGGCGCGTGATGGCCCAGCCGGTAGGCGTGGAGGTCGCTCCCACAGATACCGGCCGCCCCCACCCGGCAGAGCACCTCACCCGGCCCCGGTGTGAGATCGGGCACCTCTTCAACCCGGATATCGGTCGGCGAATACAGAACCGCAGCCTTCACCGCTTCCCCCTTCCGCCGGCCAGGGGGCGGGGGCTGCCTCCGCTCCCCCCTCCCGGGCGGCGCTCAGCGCCCGCCCATGCCGGTCAGCACGATCCCCTGGACGAAGTACTTCTGGGCGACAACGAAGACAAGCAGCATCGGAACCACCGCGATCGAGGCCCCGGCCATGATCAGCCACCAGTCGCTGGCGTAGAAGCCGGCCTGGCCGGTGAAAAAGCGCAGGGCCAGGGGGATCGTCCATTTCTCTTCGCTGGAGATCATCACCAGCGGCCAGAAGAAGGCGTTGTATGACCCCATGAAGGCGAGGATCGCCAGCGTGGCCAGGGCCGGCCCGGAGAGCGGCAGGACGATGAGCCGGTAGATCTGGAAGAAGCCACAGCCATCGATCTTGGCCGCCTCCTCGAGCTCCGGCGGCAGCGTCAGAAAATACTGTCGAAGAAGGAAGGTGCCGAAGGCGGTGAAGGCGTTGGGGATGATGAGCCCCTGGTAGGTGTCGACCCAGCCGATAAGGCGCATAAGGATAAAATTCGGAATAACGGTGACCTGACCCGGAATCATCAGCGTTCCCAGGTACAGGAGAAAAAGCCGGTCGCGGCCAGGAAACCGCAGCCGGGCGAAGGCGTAGGCCGCCAGCGACGAGGTCAGGACCTCGAGCGTCATGGTCGCCAGGGCCACGCCGAGGCTGTTGGCGATGTAGCGGCCGAAGTTGACGCGGGTCAGCACCCGGACGAAATTCTCGGTGGTGGCCGGGATCGGCAGCCATTCCGGCGGGTAGGAGAAAGCCCGTCCCGGCTCCTTCAGGGCGGTGGAGAGCATCCAGAGGAAGGGAGCCACCATCACGAGGGCGCCGGCGGTCAGCAGCAGGTAACTTATGAGCAGCACCACCCCGGACCGGAGCCGACGGCTGAAACTCCGCCGCCGGGCCACCGGCGGCGCGGCCACCTCAATCATAGACCACCCACCGTCCCTGCAGCCGCCACTGAACCAGCGTCACCGCAAAGATGAGGAGAAACAGCACCCAGGCGATGGCGGCCCCGTAGCCCATGCGCAGGAACTCGAACCCCTGATTGTAGATGTAGAGGACCATCGTCCGGCTGGCGTCGGCCGGCCCGCCGTTGGTCAGGATCACCACGGTATCGAAGACCTGGAAGGCCCGGATCAACGAGACCACCAGCACAAAAAACGTGGTCGGGGTCAAGAGCGGCACCGTGATCGCCCAGAACCGGGCCCAGGCCCCGGCCCCGTCGATGGCCGCCGCCTCATACAGATGCTGGGGAATGGCCTGCAGGCCCGCCAGCCAGAGGATCATGTCGTAGCCGACGGAGCGCCAGATGGCCACGAGGATCACCGCCGGCAGCGCCCACTGGGGCGACCCCAACCAGTGCGGCGGCTGGTGCCAGCCCAAAAGCCGCAGGTAGTAGTTGAGCGGACCGAAATCGGGGTTGAAGAACCAGGTCCAGATCACCGCCACCGCCACCGAGGAGGTCACCACCGGGAGGTAGTAGGCGGTCCGGAACAGCACGACCCCGCGGAGCGCCCGGTTCAGGGCCAGCGCCACGCCCAGGGAGAGAACCATGCTCCCCAGAACCGAAGCGATGGTGAAGAGCACCGTGTTGCGCAGAACAATGCGAAAAGTCTGATCGGCCAAAAGCAGTTTGCGAAAATTCTCCAGTCCGATGAAGCGCGGGGGCGAGAGGATATCGTACTCGGTGAAGGCGAGAAAGAGCGAGGCCAGAACGGCGATGAGCGTGAAGACGAGAAAGCCGATGATATTGGGCAGGAGAAAGAGATAGGCCGTCAGCGCCTCGGCCCGCCGGGCCGCCCCCGGCCCCCGCGCGTCGGACCGTCCGGCCCGCAACGCCATCTACGACTCCTTGAGAAACTATCCCAAAACAGGTGAATCTGGTAGGATTATGGTCAATTCTGGTTGACATGGTGGGAGCCAATGCCGCGACACAAGCGCGTCGCACAGGAATTGCCGACGATCTGGCG
>Ga0101941_1002093_pt1 | contig 10325 bp, 7 predicted proteins | sample DewCreD2012metaG_3_FD_75242 | JGI IMG/M metagenome (GOLD analysis project Ga0101941, IMG submission 75242) | Hot spring sediment bacterial and archeal communities from British Columbia, Canada, to study Microbial Dark Matter (Phase II) - Dewar... ...
CCGCGGCATCATCGCGGCGGCCAGCACCGACGCGCCTGTCTGCGCCACCAGCGCCATGCTCGGCATCCAGACGATGGTGACACGCCGCAACGCGGCCGGCCAGGCACTCTGGCCGGAGGAGTGTGTCTCGCTCGAGGAGGCGGTGCGCGCCTACACCTATAACGGCGCGTATGCCACCTTCGAGGAGCGCGTCAAGGGGACGATCGAGCCGGGCAAGCTGGCCGATTTGACCGTCCTGGAGACCGACCTGCGCGCGGTCGAGCCGGAAGCGCTGGGCTCGGTGCGCGTCGACTTCACCGTCGTCGAAGGGGAAATCGTCTACCAGCGGCCCGGAGCTCGCTAGCACCCCTCGCTCCTGGCTGCGGTAGGATACCGGCGGAGGCTTCTGAGCGAAGGGAGGGAGCGTTGGCCGCCGACGTCGTGCTGATCAACGGCAATGTCTTGACCATGGACCAGGCGCGGCCGCGGGCACAAGCGATCGCCGTCTGGCGAGGCCGCATACTCCTGGTGGGAGACAACGACGCCGTTCGAGCCGAGGCTGGCCCAGCGACGCGGGTCATCGACCTAGGCGGCAAGACGGTCTTGCCCGGCCTGAATGACAACCACTGTCACCCGATGGGCTATGGCTTCGCGCTGGAAGCGGTCGATGCCTCGCCCTCGGTGGCCGCCAAGCTGGCCGACATCTTGGAGCGGTTTCGCCAGGCCGCCAGCAGCGCGGCCCCCGGCGCCTGGCTCCGTGGACGCGGCTACGACGACACCCGGCTCGACGTGCGGCGCCACCCTACCCGCTGGGATCTCGACCCGGTGACCGGCGATCACCCGGCCATCCTCACCCGTACCTGCGGCCACATGAGCGTGGTCAACAGCAAGGCGCTCCAGCTCGCCGGCATCACCCGCGACACGCCCGACCCCGAGGGCGGTCGGATCGTGCGCGACGAGCACGGCGAGCCGACCGGCCTGCTCCAGGAACGCGCCCAGGAGCTGGTTCGCCGGCTCATCCCGGAGCCCACTGTCGAGGACATCAAGCGTGCGCTGGTGGCCGCCGGCAAGCAGTTCCTGGCGATGGGCATCACCAGCGTGGCCGAAGCCGGTATCAGCAAGCCTGAGGAACTGCGAGCCTACCAGGAGTTGCGGCGCGAGGAGACGCTGCCCGTCCGCACCTACCTGATGATGCTGATCGACGACACGCTGGAGCCGATCGAGCGGCTGGGCCTGTGCACCGGACTAGGCGACGAGTGGCTCAGGATCGGCCCGCTGAAGTTGCTCCAGGACGGAAGCGGCGGCGGCCGCACCGCGCTGATGAGCGTCCCTTACCCCGGCGAGCCCGACAACTACGGCATCGCTGTCTACTCGCAGGAGCAGCTCGATGAGGCCTTCCTGCGCGTGGCCAAGCTCGGCTGCCAGGGAGCGGCGCACGCCATCGGCGACCGCGCCATCGACATGATCCTCACCGCCTTCGAGCGCGCGCTCGCCGCCTACCCGCAGCCGGATCCGCGCTGGCGCATCGAGCACTGCGGGCTCCTGCGGCCCGACCTCCTCGACCGGATGCAGCGACTCAACGTGCTGGCCGTGCCCCAGCCGTCCTTCGTTTACTATCTCGGCGACTCCTACCTGCGCAACTTCACCGAGGAGCAGCTCGCGCTCTCGTACCCCTGCCGGGCCTGGCTCGACCGGGGCATCGTGGCGATCGGCAGCTCCGACACGCCTGTCGTGCCGGCTCACCCCTGGGTCAACATCCGCTCGGCGGTGACCCGGCTGACGCAGGACGGCCAGCGCATGGGGCCGGAGCAGGGCGTGAGCGTCGGCGAGGCGCTGCGGATGTTCACGGTCAACGGGGCCTACGGCTCCTTCGAGGAGCGTATCAAGGGCTCCATCACTCCGGGCAAGCTCGCCGACCTGATCGTCATCGACCGCGACCCCCATCAAGTCGCTCCGGAAGAATTGCATGCGATCCGGAACGAGCTGACGATGATCGACGGCAAGGTTGTCTACGAAGCGTAGGACGGCCCATGACGTGGAGGGAGGTGCAGCATGGCAGTCACGGTTCGCTACCTGGGGCATGCGGCCTTCGCGCTCGAGGCCGGAGGCAAGCAGGTGCTGATAGACCCCTTCCTGACCGGAAACCCGACGGCGACCGCCAAGCCTGAGGACTTCGACCCGGTAGCCATCCTGCTCACGCATGCCCACGACGACCACGTGGGTGACTCGGTCGCCATCTCCAAGCGCACCGGAGCACCGATCGTCGCCACGTTCGAGCTCGGCACCTACCTGGCCCAGCAGGGCGCGCAGACCATCGCCGCCAACCACGGCGGCACGGTCGCCTTCGACGGCGGGAGCGTGAAGCTCGTCCCCGCTTGGCACACCTCGAGTCACACCGAGCGGTTCCTCGCCCCGGGCGTGCCGGCCGGACTGGTCGTGCGGTTCGGCGGCAAGACCATGTACTTCGCTGGCGATACGTGCCTCTTCGGCGATATGGCTCTGATCGGCGAGGAGGGACTCGACCTGGCCGTCGTGCCGATCGGCGACTTCTACACCATGGGCCCGGCCGACGCCGTGAAGGCGGTCAAGCTGCTCAAGCCCGGCGTGGTGATCCCCTGCCACTACAACACCTTCCCGCCGATCCAGCAGGATCCCCAGGTGTTCAAGCGCGAGGTCGAAGCTGCGACCAGCGCGCGCTGCGTCGTGCTCCAGCCCGGCGAGCAGTTCGTCCTGGAGTGAGACGAGCAGCGGGATTTGCTGGCTGCCCTGGGGCAGACCGCGCGGCCTGTCCCAGGGCATTGCCGGCTCGCTCACCGCAGCCGGCCACGATGCCGTCGATGCCCGGCAGCGCTGACGCGGGGCCGCGGGAGCGGGTACGATATGTCACTGGGCTGCCGGTCGCCTTACCCGACCGCCTATGCAAGACCTAGACCGCGAAGGAGGAACTGGAGCATGCCGAGCCGTCATGAAGCCTGGGCGCTCGTCACCGAGTACACCACGCAGCCACACCTGATCCGCCACATGCTGGCGGTCGAGGCGGCGATGGTCGCCTATGCCAGGCGGTTCGGCGAAGATCCAGAGCTCTGGGGGCTGGTCGGCCTGCTCCACGACTTCGACTACGAGCGCTACCCGGACATCAGCGTCGAAGGGCACCCGGTCGTGGGCTCGCGCATCCTGCGCGAGCGCGGCTACCCCGAGGAGGTGATCCGCGCTATCCTCAGCCACGCCCCGGAGGTCACCGGTATCCACCCCGAGAGCCTGATGGAGCGCGCGCTCGTGGCCGTCGACGAGCTGACCGGCTTTCTGGTGGCCGTGGCGCTGGTACGGCCGACCAAGAGCATCCTCGATGTCGAGGTGCGCAGCGTCAAGAAGAAGTGGAAGCAGAAGGAGTTCGCCGCGGCCGTCGATCGGGCCGAGATCGAGGCCGCCGCGGCCGCGCTCGGCGTCCCGCTCGACGAGCACATCCAGATCGTGCTCGACGCGATGAAAGAGATCGCGAGCGAGCTCGGTCTGGAGCGCCAGCCGGTGCAGGCGTGAGCAGCGCTGCCGCGTCGCGGCTGATGTCCCCCAGGCACATCCGGGAGCTCGTCACATCCTCGCTCCGAATTGCATCTGTGCCATGCGCACAGTTTGTGAAGCTGTGCGCAAATATGTGGTAAGATCAGCCAGGATGAGAGCCGAGCGGTGCGCGCCTCGCAACGGCCGGCGGGCACCGTGGTTCGGTCGCCCGCTCATTGGCTGAGCGAGTGACCCCTGATCAATCCAGCGGGTGCAGCCGGATCGTCGTGACGCTTCAAATCTGTGGACCGCATCGAAGTTGCGGGATCGCGAGGACAGCGTTGACGGCTGCGGAGAGGACCGCGAGCGTATGGCTGTAGGAAGCCCAGCACGCCTGGTGACCGTCACGATCAACGGGCAGCAGTACACGGTGCCCGAAGGGATGACCATCCTCGAGGCGTGCCGGATGGTCGGCATCGAAGTGCCCAACCTCTGCTACCAGCCGCTCCTTCGCCCCTGGGGCTCCTGCCGCATCTGCACGGTCGAGATCCTCGGGCGGCGCGGCGGCCTGGTCGAGTCCTGCGCCGCGCAGGTGCGCGACGGCATGGAGATCGCGACCGACTCACCGGCCTGCGAAGAGGCCCGTAGGTTCGTCTTGCAGATGTACCTGATTGACCACGCGCTCGACTGCCCCACCTGCGACAAGTCCGGCGAGTGCTACCTGCAGGACAACACCTACTACCACAACGTCTACGCCAACCCTTACCGGCGGCCCAAGATCGCGGGCCCGTACAAGCACCTCAGCGACCTCATCGACTACAAGTGGGAGCGCTGCATCATCTGCTCCCGCTGCACCCGCGTCTGCGACGAGGTGATCGGCGTCACCGCGATCGAGGTGCTCAACCGCGGGCTGGAGGCCGAGATCGGCCCGGCCTACGGCATGGATCTGCGCGACACCACCTGCACCTCCTGCGGCATGTGCATCGCGGTCTGCCCGGTCGGCGCGCTGACCGACCGCAAGTTCGCGCATCACCCCTGGGAGCTGGACGCCACCGAGACCATCTGCGGCCTCTGCGACGTGGGCTGCACGCTGAACGTCGAGCACAACCGCGGCCTCGTGCGGCGCGTCACCCATCTCTGGGAGCGAGGCGTCAACTACGGCTACACCTGCGTCCGCGGCAAGTGGGGCTACGAGCAGGTGCAGCACCCCGACCGGCTGGAGACCGCCGCGGTGCGGCAGGGCGACGAGCTGGTCGCCGTTCCGCTGGACGAGGCGCTCGATCTCGTCGCCGAGCGCCTGCGGCGGTACCAGGGCGACCGTTTCGCGGCCCTCGCCTCCCCCGACAACACCAACGAGGAGAACTACCTGCTCCAGCTCTTCACCCGCGCGGTGATGGGCACCAACAACATCGACCGGCTGATGACCCGCTCGCAAGCACAGGCGGATCGGGCCCTGCTCGACTCCTTCGGCCTCCCGGTCAGCACCAACTCGGTGCAGGAGATGTTCACCGACTCGGCCTGCGCGCTGGTGGTAGGCCCGAGCATCGGCGATAAGGCGCCGGTGGCCAGCTACTGGCTCTACTGGTCGCGCAACTACCGTGAGACCAAGACGGTCGTCATCAGCCGCGACGATTACCCGCTGTGCCATCGTGCCGAGGTCTGGATCCGGCCACCTGAGGGCGCCGAGGCTGCCGTGGTCAACGCGATGGCACGGGTGATCCTCGATGAGGGGCTGGCCCGGCCGGTTGTCGACAGCCCCGACTTCCAGGTGTGGGTCGCTGCGCTGCGCGACTACGCGCCGGAGCGGGTCGCTGCGGCGACCGGCGTGCCAGTCGAAAAGATCCGGCGCGCGGCCGTGCTGTACGCCACTGGCGGGCGCGGAGGGCAGGCCGAGCCGGGTGCCGAGGGCTACCCGCCGAGCGTGATCTACCACACGCTCGCTCACCAGGACGGTAATGTCTACGCTGCTGCGATCGCGCTCAACAACTTGGCGCTGCTGACCGGCAACGTCGGGCGACCGGGAGCTGGGGTCATCGCCTTCCGCGGCCCGGCGAACGCCCAGGGCGCGCTGGACATGGGGTGCCACCCGGCGTTCCTGCCCGGCTACCGGCCGGTGAGCGACCGCGAGGCCCGGCGGCAACTCGAAGCGGCCTGGCTGCCGCGCTGGAGCGCTACGGTGGTGGACGGCTTCGAGCCGCTGCGGGCCTTGCCGGCCACGCCCGGCTCGAGCCTGGAGCAGATGATCGAGGCGATCGAGGCCGGCCAGATAAAGGCGATGTACGTGGCGGGCTCCAGTCACGAGTTCGCGCCGCCGATCGAGCCGAGACTGCTCGCAGCGCTGGAGAAGCTGGAATTCCTGGTCGTCGAAGATTGCTTCCCGAGCGCCCTGACCGAGCGTGCTCACGTCGTTCTGCCGGCTGCGATGTTCACGGAGAAGGACGGCACCTTCACGAACGCCGACCGCACCGTCCAGCGGGTGCGGCTGGCGATCGATCCCCCGGGCGATGCCCGACCGAGCTGGTGGCTGATCCAGGAGATCGCCCGCCGGCTGGGCTACCAGTTGGCCTTCAGCCACCCGTCGCTGGTGCTCCAGGAGGTCACCCACCTGACACCGATCTACCGGGGCATCATCTTCCCGCGGCTGGAGCGCGGCCCGCTGACCTGGCCGGTACGCGGGCTGGCCGGGCCGGCCGAGGGCGCCGTGCGGCTCGGTGCCACCGTCCCCGGCGGCGGCTGGGCCATCTGGATGGAGCAGGCGTTCGGCGGGGTCGAGAGCGCACTGCAGTTCGACGACGGGCTCTCCCGCGAGCGCGTGCGCTTCGTGATTGCCGAGCAGGCAACCCGCACGGACGAGGAGCGCTGAGATGCTCGACGACATCAAGGGCTTCCTAGTCACCCTCCGCCACCTCTTCAAGCCGAAGGTGACCATCCAGTACCCCGAGCAGAAGCGCCAGATGGCGCCCCGTTTCCGCGGCCTGCCGGCGCTGCGCTCCGATCCCGAGACCGGCGAGGCCCTCTGCGTCGCCTGTGGTCTCTGCGCCCGCATCTGCCCCACAAGCTGCCTCGAGATGCACGTCGTGCCCTCCGAGGAGGGCGACCGCGAGCTGGGCGAGTTCATCCTGCGGGCCGGGCGCTGCATGTTCTGCGGTCTCTGCGCGCAGGTGTGCCCGGTCGACGCCATTACCATGAGCGGCGAGTACGAGCAGTCGGTGATGGATCGCGAGGGGCTGATCTACGTCAAGACCGAGCTGGCGGCCATCGGCTCCCAGCGTCCCACCTGGTGGGATGCCGCCTGAGCCGCGCGGCGGGAGCTGCTCGCGCCGTGGCAGGAGACCGATCCCCGGACGGAGCGGCTGGTCTGCATCTGGCCTGAAGGCAAGGGGCCGAGGGCGTCCCGCCCGCCAGCGTCCATCGGGGGATGTGGCTGAGAGACCGGGGCTGAGCGAAACGCGGAGGGGGAAGAGCGATGCCGGTGGCGGATGTGCGGATCGAGCGGGACTCGCTGGGCGAGGTGCCGGTGCCGGTCAACGCGCTGTACGGCGCGCAGACGGCGCGAGCAGTGGCCAACTTCCCGATCAGCGGGCTCCGGCCTCACCCCGACCTGATCGTTGCGACCGCCCAGGTCAAGCTGGCGGCCGCGCGGGTCAATCACCGGAACGGCCGGCTCACCGATGAGCAGGCCCGGGCGATCGAACAGGCGGCCCAGGAGATCATCGACGGGCAGTGGCACGAGCACTTCGTGGTCGACCCCTACCAGGCCGGCGCCGGTACCTCCCACAACATGAACGCCAACGAGGTGATCGCCAACCGGGCCAATGAGATCCTCGGCGGCCGGCGCGGCGAGTACCGGCCAGTCCACCCCAACGACCACGTCAACCTCGGCCAGTCGAGCAACGACGTAATCCCGACGGCTAGCCGGCTAGCCCTGTTGCGGGCCACCCCGCGCCTGGTGGAGGCGCTGCGCCTCCTCGGCGAGGCGCTTTGCCGCAAGGCCCAGGAGTTCGGCAACCTGACCAAGACCGGCCGCACCCACCTCCAGGACGCCGTGCCGATCCGGCTGGGCGACGAGTTCTCGGGCTACGCCTCGGCCATGCGCCGGGCCGCCGAGCGCGTCGCCGAGGCCCGGCGAGCGCTGACCGAGCTGAACCTGGGGGCGACCGCCCTCGGCACCGGGATCAACGCGTTTCCGGGCTACCGGGCACAGGTGGCCGCCGAGCTGTCCGCGATCACCGGCTTCGAGCTGCGGCCGGCGCACAACACGTTCGAGATTACCCAGAGCCACGCCGACTTCGCCCATCTCTCCGGCGCGATCCGTAACGCCGCGCTGGAGGTGATCCGCATCGCCAACGATATCCGGCTGCTCGGCTCGGGGCCACGCGCCGGGCTGGGCGAGATCGTCCTCCCGCCGGTCCAGCCTGGCTCCTCGATCATGCCGGGCAAGGTCAACCCCTCGATCGCTGAGATGGTCAACATGGTGGCCTTCCAGGTCGTCGGCTACGACCACGCGGTCTCGCTAGGAGTCCAGGCGGGGCAGCTCGACCTCAACGTGATGACGCCGCTGATCGTCTACAACCTGCTGTGGGCGAACGACATCCTGGCCAACGCGCTCACCGTGTTCCGCACGCGCTGCATCGAGGGCATCCAGGCGAACGAGCGGCGTCTCAGCGAGCTGGCCCACGGGAGCATCGCGCTGGCGACCATCCTGACGCCCAAGATCGGCTACCTACGAGCCGCCGAAATCGCCAAGAAGGCCTGGGAGACCGGCAAGACCGTGCGCGAGGTGGTCGTCGAGGAGGGGATCCTGAGCGAAGCCGAAGCCGCCGAGATCCTCGACCCCGTCCGGATGGCGCTACCGCAGGATCCGGACGCCAACCGCTGCTGAGGATGATCGGTTATCATCGAGAACGGTGAGGCCAGTCATCCCGCGACCAGACGAACGGAGGGCCAGCGATGGCACGCGAGTATCCCTTCTACTGTGCCGGTGAGTGGCGCACCTCGTCCGACCGCCTGGAGATCCGTAACCCGTACAACGACGAGCTGGTCGGCGTGACCTACAACGCGACCGACCAGGATCTGGAAGACGCGATCGTCGCCGCGCAGCGGGCCTTCGAGGTCACGCGCAAGCTCCAGGGCTACGAGCGGGCGGAGATCCTCCAGCGGATGGCCGACGGCCTGCGGAAGCGGCAGGAAGAGATCGCCAGGCTGATCGCGATGGAGGCAGGCAAGCCCATCCGTGACGCGCGGGTCGAGGCCGCCCGCGGAGTCTTCACGCTGCAGACGGCGGTCGAGGAGGCCAAGCGGATCGGCGGGGAGACGATCCCGCTCGACCTGATGCCGTACTCCCAGGGCCGCTTCGGGATCACCCGCCGCTTCCCGATCGGCCCGATCGCCGGTATCTCGCCGTTCAACTTCCCGCTCAATCTGGCGCTCCACAAGATCGCCCCGGCCATCGCCTCGGGCAACACGATCGTCCTCAAACCGCCCAGCCGCGATCCCTTTACCATGCTCACCTTCGCCGAGATCGTGGAAGAGGCGGGCGTACCTAAGGGCGCAGTCAGCATCATGCCGATGGACCGCAAGGTCGGCGACCGGCTGGTCACCGACGACCGCTTCAAGCTGCTCACGTTCACCGGCTCGCCCGACGTCGGCTGGGACTTGAAGGCGCGTGCCGGCAAGAAGAAGGTGGTGCTGGAGCTCGGTGGCAACGCGGGCGTGGTCGTCGACCGGACGGCCAACCTCGACGTGGCGGTGCCTCGCATTCGCGTGGGCGCCTTCGCCTACGCCGGGCAGGTCTGCATCTCGGTGCAGCGCGTCTACGTGCACCGCTCGCGCTGGGACGAGTTCGTCGAGCGCTTCCTGGCCGAAGTCCGGCAGATGAAGATGGGCGATCCGCTGGACGAGTCAACCGACCTCGGCCCGATGATCGATGATAAGGCGGCCAGGCGCACGCAGGACTGGGTGGAGTCGGCGGTCGCCGAGGGCGCGAAGGTGCTGATCGGCGGGAAGGCCGAGGGGCGCTTCTTCCAGCCGACGGTGCTGGTTGACGTGCCCAAGACCAGCTTCGTGTGCAGCCGCGAGGCGTTCGCGCCGCTCGTGAACCTCTGGCCGTTCGACGACTTCGAAGAGGCGCTGGCCGAGGTCAACGACTCGGTGTATGGCCTGCAAGCTGGCGTCTTCACCTCGAGCTTGGAGCACGCGCTCCGCGCCTTCGAAGTGCTGGAGGTCGGCGGCGTGATCATCAACGACGTTCCGACCTTCCGGGTCGACCACATGCCCTACGGCGGCGTCAAGGACTCGGGGCTGAGCCGCGAGGGCCTGCGCTATGCGATCGAGGACATGACCGAGCCGCGCCTTCTCGTCTTTAATCGCGTGCCTGACACGTTCGCCTGATTCGCGCCCGAACACGCTCGGTCTGTCCATGCCCGGCGCCCGGAGCCCCGCGCGCCGGGCGTCCGCATCTAGTCCAGTATCTCGCGAGACGGGCTGCAAAGGGATGGAGGAGGCGCGTGGACGATCGGATGCCCCCGGATGAAGAGCTGCGAAACAGCGACGCCTACTACCACGTCGTGCTCGAGCGCATCCCACCGCGAGCCGAGCCGGCGTTCGAAGCGCAGGAGATGCAGGAGCGCGTCTGGGGACGCGCCTGGGGCGTGCACAACGACGTCGGACGGCTACGTCTCTGTGTCGTCCACCGTCCCGGCGCCGAGATGACGGTCATCGATCCACGCAAGTACGACCCGACGATCGCCGCCCTGATCGACGACGACGAGCAGTGGTACTGGCGCGACCGGCAGGGACCCGACATCGCCCGGATGCAGGCTCAGCACGACGGGCTGGTCGCGGCGTTG
>Ga0101941_1002096_pt1 | contig 10287 bp, 10 predicted proteins | sample DewCreD2012metaG_3_FD_75242 | JGI IMG/M metagenome (GOLD analysis project Ga0101941, IMG submission 75242) | Hot spring sediment bacterial and archeal communities from British Columbia, Canada, to study Microbial Dark Matter (Phase II) - Dewar... ...
CCGGCCTACATCCCGCTCGGCACCACCGCCAACAAGCAAGGCCGGATCTGCGGCATCAACATCGGTGGCGGTTACGCCCGCTTCCCCGGCGTCGTCGGCACTGCCATCACCAAGTTCGACCAGACCGAGATCGCCCGCACGGGGCTGAGCGAGCGCGAGGCGCAGGCGCTCGGCTTCGAGTACGGGGTGGCCCGGATCGAGGATCGCACGCGGGCGCGCTACTACCCCGGCGCAGCCCGGATCGTCGTCAAGCTGCTGGCCGAGAGGGGCAGCGGCCGGCTGCTCGGCGCGCAGATCGTCGGCGGCCCGGGCACCGGCAAGCGGATCGACGTGGTCGCGGCGGCGCTGCACGCCGGGATGCGGGTCGACGAGTTCATGTACCTCGACCTCGCCTACGCCCCGCCTTTCTCGCCGGTCTGGGACCCACTGCTGATCGCCGCGCGCAAGGCGGCCGAGCAGGTGTGACGACGGCGGTCACCTGGCCGACTGCGCGCGGCTCACCGCCGAGGCATGGGCCAACCGCTCCAGGGTGTCGTCCAACGGGGGAAGCGTGACCTCGCCGTAGCGTCGCCGGAGGGCGGCTTCGATCAGGAAGTCGGCGAGCTGCGGGTTCTTCGGCAGGACCGGGCCGTGGAGATAGCAACCGATCGCGTTCCGGTAGCGGCATCCCTCGGTCTTGTCCTCGCCGTTGTTGCCACAACCGACCCGGACGCGGCCCAGCGGCCGGGCCTGCGGCCCCAGGAAGGTACGGCCGCTGTGGTTCTCGAAGCCCACCAGCTCACCGAACTCCTCGCTCTCGACCACGACGTTGCCGATCATCCGGCGCGATCCGGCCTCGGTCCAGGCGTCGAAGACGCCGAGACCGGGCAGGGGCTCGCCCTGATGCGGCCGGTAATAGTGGCCGAGAAGCTGGTACCCTCCGCAGATCGCCAACAGCGGCGCTCCCTCCTCGATCTCGCGCCGCAAGATTTCGCCCTTCGGCCCCTGGAGATCCCGCGCTGCGGCCACCTGCTCGCGATCCTGCCCGCCACCCCAGAAGAAGATGTCGCACCGGCCGGGCTCCAGCGGCTCGCCGACGCCGAGCTCGATGACCCGCGCCTCGATCCCGCGCCAGCGGCAGCGCTGGGCCAGCGCTAGGACATTGCCGCGATCCCCGTAGATATTCATCGTCCGGCCATAGAGCCAGCAGATCGTCAGCTCCACCGCTCGCCTCCTCACTGCCGCCAGAACGCCGGCGCCACGCCGCGGCCGGCCAGCGCGCGGCGCAGCGCGAGCATGGCGGTATAGGTCGGCAGGATGTACCCAGTCTGGCCGGGAGCCAGCTCGCTCACGAAGGCGTCGAGCGCGCCGGGCAAGTCGCCCAGCACGCGCAGCCGCTCCTGGGGAACGCCGGCGTACTTCAACCTGAGTGCCATGTCCGCCCCGCGGATGCCGCCGGTGAAGACCGGGAAACGAGCCTCGGACAGTGGCTCCAGGTCGGCATCCCAGAGCCAGGAGACATCACGCCCGTCGGCGTCGAGATCGTTGATCAGGACGAGCAGCGGCGCCTCGACGCGCGCGCTCGCCAGCATCCGCACGACCTCGTTGAGCCCAGTCGGGTTCTTGATCAGCACGATGACGAGCGAGCGGCCCCGATAGCTCACCCGCTCCAGGCGGCCGAAGGCGGCCCGCGTGGCGGCGAGGCCAGCCTGGATCACCTCGGGCACGATCCCGAGCGCCAGGGACGCGGCGACGGCCGCGAGAGCGTTGTACACGTTGTAGAGCCCGGACAGGGGAACCTCTACCGGCCAGGGCTTGCGCCCGGGTACCGTCACCTCGAACGAGAGGCGCTCCAGCCCCTCGAGCGCGATCGAGCCGGCGGCGACGTCGAGCGGCGGACGCTCGAAGCCGCAGCCGGGGCACCGGTAGTCGCCCAGGTGGGAGATGAAGGCAGCACGGTAGGTGAACGCCGTGCCACAGCGGCGGCAGACCGAAGCATCGGCCGCGTGCGGCAGCCGGTCGAGCGCCACGCGCCGCTCAGCCAGGCCGAACGCCAGGCGCCGGCCTGCTAGCTCGCCGGTCAGCGCCGCCAGCGTGGGGTCGTCGACGTTGACGACGACGCGGCTCTCGGCTGGGAGCGCGCGCAGGGCCTCGCCCCAGGACCGCGCCACGGTGTCCAACTCCCCGTACCGGTCGAGCTGGTCGCGGAACAGGTTGAGCAGCAAGACGATCCGTGGGCGCGTCTGGCGCACGACGGCCGGGAAGGCCGCCTCGTCTGCCTCGATCACCGCGATCTCGCCCCGCACCCGGCCGAGTAGCGATGACTGTTCGGCGAAGGCGGCCGTGATGCCGCGGACGAGGTTCGAGCCAGAGCGGTTGTGGACTACCCTGTGACCGGCCTGCTCCAGAATCGTCGCCAGCATGCGGGCTGTCGTGGTCTTGCCGTTCGTCCCGGCGACGACGACGCAGCCACCCGGGAGCTGGCGGCTCAGCTTGCCCAGCGCCCCGGGATCGATCAGGGTAGCCAGGAGCCCCGGCAGGGCAGTGCCACCTCCCCGCCCGAGCCGGCGGATCGCCGCGGCGCTCAGGCGGCTCACTCCGACTGCCAGGCTGAGACGCGGGTCCATGCTCTACTGGTCTTCGCTGGTGAGAATCACGCTGACCGAGCGCAGCGCCTTATAGTCTACCAGCGGCCGCACCGCGAGCCGGAGCTCGCTCGCCTCCACCTCGCGCTCCCCACCGTAGACCGTCCCGATCACCAGGCCGGCTGGGACACGCGCCGTGCGGCCCGAGGTGACGACCAGCTCGCCCTCGCGCACCGGCGTATTCGGATCCAGATGCCGGAGTTCGAGCAGTCCGCCGCGTTGCCACTGGCCGTACACGATGCCCTCGGCCCGGCTCTCCTGCAGCAGCGCGCCGATCTGCATGCTCGAATCGATCAGCAGCGTGACCCGTGCGCGGTCGGCCTCGACCTCGGTGACCAGACCGACCAGAAAGTCCGGGCTGACCACCGGCATGCCGACCTGGATCCCGGCGTTCGCCCCACGGTCGATCACGATCGCCTGCTGCAGCGCGTCGGGGTCGTAGGCGATCACGTTGGCCGGCACCAGCGTGAGATCCGGGTTCTGCTGCTTGAAGCCGAGCTGCTCGCGGAGCTGGATCACTTCTTGTTCGAGCTCCTTGAGCCGAGCGTTCTCAGCCAGCAGGCGGTCGCGCTCGGCACGCAGGGCCTCGAGCTGTGCCTCAAGCTCGCTCTGGCTGCCGCGCCCTGGCCAGGCGGTCCTATCGAGCGCCTGGGCGAGAGCCGACTCGACCGCCCCGGCTAAGCGGTTCGCCGGAGCCTTCACGGTGTCCAGCCGCTGCTGGTGATCGAGCAGGATCAGCGTGGTGCTCGTGGCCACGAACAGGGCCACGAGCATCGCGACCTGCCGGACTGTGAGTGTCATCGCTCACCGCAGGCTCTTCCCATGCGCTGCGACCTCTAGGTGCGAGCCGGCGTCCGCCGCTGCTGGCTTCCCGCCAGCGCTCGCTGGTAGAGGTGGAGCGCCTCCGCGACGCGACCGGTGCCGCGGGCCACGCAGGTCAGCGGGTCGTCGGCGAGGTAGACCGGCATGCGGAGCTCCGCCATCAGGCGCTTGTCCAGTCCCATCAGCAGCGCGCCGCCGCCCGCCAGCACGATCCCGCGCTCCATGATGTCGGCGACCAGCTCCGGAGGTGTCTCCTCGACGCAGGTCTTGACTAGCTCGACGATCTGGTTGACCGGCCCGGCGATGGCGTCGCGGATCTCGACGCTGCTGACTTCGACAGCCTTCGGCAGACCGGTCAGCAGGTCTCGCCCGCGCAGCACCACGCGCCGCTCCTCTTCCAGCGGGTAGGCTGACCCGGCCGCGATCTTCGCGTTCTCGGCCGAGCGCTCGCCGATCACCAGGTTATGGTCGCGGCGCGCCCACTGGATGATCGCCTCGTCGATCTCGTCCCCCGCAACGCGGATGCTGTGGTTGACGACGATCCCGCCGAGCGAGATCACCGCGACTTCGGTCGTCCCTCCGCCGATGTCGACGATCATGCTGCCCACGGCCTCGTTGATCGGGAGCCCAGCGCCGATCGCGGCCGCCATCGGCTCCTCGATGGTGTACGCCTCGCGCGCGCCAGCGCTCAACGCTGCGTCCTTAGCCGCGCGCTTCTCGACCTCGGTTACCCCGCTCGGGATCCCGATCACGACGCGCGGGTGCGGCGTGATCAGTTGCTGGGCGTGTACCTTGCGGATGAAGTAGTGGAGCATCATCTCGACGGTGTCGAAGTCGGCGATGACGCCATCCTTGAGCGGCCGGACGGCGACGATCGTCTCGGGCGTCTTCCCGACCATCGCCTTGGCCTCGACGCCGACCGCCAGGGCGCGGCGGGTCTTCTTGTCGACCGCCACCACCGACGGCTCGGAGATGACGATCCCCTTGCCGCGCACGTAGACGAGGGTATTCGCGGTGCCCAGGTCGATCCCCAGGTCGCGGCTGAACAATCCGAAGAGCGCGCTCAGCGGGCGAATCATGCTCCGTGCGCCTCCCACCCCTTGCGGCCACTGGCGTCGCGCAGCGCGCTGCGCTCGGCATCGCCCGGTGGCTCGTGTCTCTCCGTCGAGGTCATCTCCGTTTGTCCCGTCCGTTCGCTCAGTTCAGGTACCATGCCGGATCCTGGTAAACCCCGTTATACATGATGATGAAGTGGACGTGCGGCCCGGTGGAGTAGCCGGTGCTGCCCATCGGGCCGATGTACTGCCCCTGGTTCACCCACTGCCCCACCTGTACCGGCGGCGGCTCCGCCATGTGCCCGTACCAGGTCACGTAGCCGTTGCCGTGGTCGATCGCCACCGCGTAGCCCAGCCCGTAATTGTTCCAGCCGGAGAAGATCACGGTGCCGCTGTCGGCCGCCACGATGTCGGTGTACATCCGGTTGGCGATGTCCCACCCGTTGTGGGCGGCATGGAAGTACTGCGTGATCACCCCGGTCGTCGGCCAGATGAACGAGCCGCTGGGGGACTGCTGCTGGGCTGGCGGCGGCGCGGGGGACGAAGCCCTGGCCGGCGCCGAGGGCGGTGCCTCCTGCTGCGGCGGGGGCGGCGGTGGTGGCGGAGGCGGCGGAGGCGGCTCGCCACCGGGGATCATCACGTACTGGCCCACTCGCAGCACGCCGTTCTCTCCGAGCCCATTCATCGGGTAATCACGAATGACCTGAGGATCGACACCCCAGTACTCGGCGAGCGACTCGATGGTGTCACCCTCTTTGACCTGCACCATCACGCCGTCTGTTGGCAGGATCGCCAGTTGTTGGCCGGGATGGATCAACTCTGGATCGGGCAGGCTGTTGGCCAGCGTGATCGTCTTCGTCTGCAAGCCGAACCGCTCGGCGATCCGCCAGAGCGTGTCTCCCTCTTGAACCGTGTACATGATGACCCGGTCGCGGCTCGGCATCTTCCCACCGGGAACCATCAGCAGCCGGTACGGAACCAGATCCGTCGAGTACTGCACCCCGTTGGGGGCGTAGCCAGTGATCGCGCTGACATCGACCTGGTAGCGGGCCGCGATCGACTCGAGCGTATCCCCCTCCCGAACCACGTGCAGCATCCCATCGACCGGCGGGATACGGAGCTGGATGCCCTCCGGGAGCGGTTTGCCCGGGTCGACCAGGTTGTTGGCCCACAGAAGCGTCTCTGGCGAGCGCCCGGTGGCCTGGGCGACATCGTAGATCGTCTCTCCATCGGCGGTGATGTAGGTATCGATCTGCAGCACATCGGGAGTCACCGCCAGTCCACCCGTCGAGAGATACCCGTTCATCACGTCAGCGACGGTCGAGTCCGGCGCGGCGAGCAGCGGGCCAGGCGCTTGCTGCGCAGCCGGGCCAGCGGGCGCGACCGACACGATCTGGTCGGTTCCACCGGGCCGCTGAACCGGTAGCTCGCGCGCCCAAAAGCCGCTGCCGGCCGCCGTAGCAATTGCAAAGGCAAGGACCAGCCCGTGTAGCCCCACGCGCCAGCGGCCGGCGCGCAGAACCGCCATCGGCCGAGGCGTGGCCGGTCGCGGCGGGATAATGAGCGTTCGCTGAACGTCAGGAGAGCTCGGCGCGCGGGGCGGAGAGACAACGATGCCCGGCGCGCCGCGGGGCGAAGCAGGCGGTACCTTGTGTGCTTGCCCATTGCCCGCCGGCTTCGGAATCCGTACCAGCGGAGGCGGGTGGTCGGACGGTCGCCGGCCATTCGCCGTCACGCTGGTACGCGGCACCGCGCCGGGCTCGCTGCCATTCGCCGGCGAGCGTGGTGGCTGTCCATTCGAGAAGTGATCGGCCGGCGGGGTGGCATGACCGTTGGCAGGCGTACCCGCCCGTTCAGCCGGATCAGGCCGCCAGCCGAACTGCGGCTGCCCGTTCCCTGATGGTCGAGCGTGGTCAGATGCGCTGGGCGTCGCAGGCTCGCGCGCCTTACCCAACGAGCCGCCCACCGGCTCCGGCCCCTTCCCTTCCCGAACCTGGACGGCTATACCCCTTCCCGATGGAGGATATAGCAGTTACGAGGCGAAGCGCCAAGAGTTTCGTCCCCCTTCGCGCGCTGGCGCCGCCCTCTCCATACCTTTCCGGCAGGATAACACGAGCGCCAAATCGCGTCAAACCTGACCATACAGAAGACAGCGCCGGTAGCCTACCACCCAGCAGTCCTATTTGCCGGTGTTGCAGGCCGAGGGCACACCTTCCCAGGAGGCACGCGACATGGCCGCCCCCGGCAGTGTAGGATTCCGCAAGCCCGAGCGCAGGCGCCTGTGGCCGACGCCGCCATCAGCAGGAGACCGAGCTGATGTCGCGAGAGATCCAAAGGCACGTACGCCCGATCTGGCCGGATACCGGGTACGTCGTGGAGACGGCCCACGCCATCGTCAACCCGGCATCCGGCAGCGGCCGTCCCGCCCGCGCCTGGCCAGCACTCAAGCGGCGGCTCGAAACGCTCGGTCTACGGGTAGAGGAGGAGCACACCAGCGGCCTGGGTGATGCCACCCTGATCGCCCGCCAGCTACTGCAGCGCGGCGCGCGCGAGCTTATCGTCGTGGGCGGCGACGGGACCTTGAACGAGGTCGTGAACGGCTACCTCGGTCCCGATGGCCAGCCCATCGCCCGGGACGCCGTGCTGACGATCGTTCCCTGCGGCACCGGACGCGATTTCCCCCGGCTCTTCGGGATCACCCGGCCCGAGCAGGTCGTGAGCCTCCTGCGGGACGGCGAGGTCTGCCGGGTCGATGTCGGCGTGGTTGAGTACCGCAGCCCGAGCGGGCACCCGGAGCGGCGCTACTTCGTCAACATGGCCGATGTCGGCCTGGGAGCCGAGACGGCAGCCTGGGTGAGCCAATCGGCCAAGATGTTCGGGGGCTTCCTCGCTTATCTGCTCGGCGCTGCTCGGACGATCCTGCGCTACCGTAGTCGCCCGCTCGAGCTCCGGGTCGACGGCGACCCAGTTCATCGCGGGCCGGCGTTGATGGTGGCGCTGGCCAACGGCCGCTTCCATGCCGGCGGCATGCGGATCGCGCCGATGGCCTCGGTGACCGACGGGATGCTCGAAGTGTTCATCCTGCACGACGTCTCGCGCTGGCAACTGCTCACCTCGCTCCTGCCGGCGGTCTACCGCGGTGGGCATATCGGCCACCCGGCAGTCCAGCACTGGCAGGCACGCCGGGTAACGATCCACGCGCCCGAGCCGCTGCGCATCGAGCTCGACGGTGAGCAGCCAGGCTTTACCGACGTGACAGCCAGCGTCCTGCCCCGCGCGGTCGCGTTTCGGGTGCCGCGTGGCACGTGCGAGGGCATGGGCAGAGGTTGACCGGAAGGCAGCGGGTCTGCCACAATGAGGCGCGCTCCCCCGGCGGGCAGCGCCGTCTCGCCATGACGCTGGAACGACCCACAATGGAACGATCCTCGGGGGACACAGACAGAGCGGAGCGGTGGGGGCACGGTGAACATGCAGTCTGAGCCACTGATTGCCACGATGAATCTCGATCGAGATGAGCCTGAACGGGGAACCTTCACGATCATCGGGGAGAGGTTGACTCCGAGATTAGCATGGTGCGCCGAGGGATTGCGCCAGGAGCTCCAACGGCGGGGGCACGAGTTCTTCGAGCGTCCGATACCGGATATCCGGCTAGTGCTGAGCGTCTTCCCGCACGACAAGCCACAGCAGTACCGCCGGAAGGCCCAGGCCACCTTCGTCGTCGGGATCACCGAGCTACCGGAGCAGCCCAGCGATGTCCTGGTCGCCGGCTACCCCTATCTGCTGCGAGCACTGGCGAACCTGGTGATCCTCCTGTTGCCCGGCCAAGAGGGGATCGAGGCCCACTTCATCACGCTGGAGCGCGGCCACTACACCGTCCGGCACCGGCCAGGACGTGACGACGACTTCTTCGCAGAGATCTACGAGCGCCTCCACCCGCTGGCGTCCTCGCGTCTGGTGATCAACAACATCTTCCGCACTGACCTCGAGCCGGAGCTGTGGAACGGCGACGAGATCACCGAGCAGATCTCTCGCGCCGGCAAGCGGCTGGACGCCATGAACCTCCTGCCGGCGCCGTTCCCCGTCCACGAGATCTTGACCGAGCGGGAACTGCGACACGTGAAGCGGCTCTACGGCCTCGGGGGATTGAGCTACGGGAACCTGAGCGCGCGCAAGGATCGCAATCGCTTCTGGATGAGCGCCAGCGGCGTCAACAAGGCGAAGCTGGAGGTGATCGGCCAGGACATCCTCCTCGTGTCCGGGTTCGACCCCGCCATCCCTGCGATCATCCTGAGCGTGCCGCCCCACGTGCAGCCCCGGCGCGTCTCGGTCGATGCGATCGAGCACTGGATGATCTACCAGCAGCACCCCGAGATCGGCGCGATCGTCCATGTCCACGCCTGGATGGAGGGGATCCGCTCGACCGAGATCAACTACCCGTGCGGGACGATCGAGCTGGCCCAGGCCGTCTCCCGCCTGCTGGCGCAGGAGCCAGATCCCTCGCGGGCCGTCATCGGCCTGAAGAACCACGGCGTGACGATCACCGGCCGGAGCATGGACGAGATCTTCGAGCGGATCGAGGGGAAAATCATCCCTCAGGTGCCGATGTCCTAAGCTCCTCAGAATCGCGCCAGCCTGCCGCTCACGCTGCGACGGCACCGGTGCAAGTGCGCCGCGCTCGCGGTGTAGGGGGGCGACGAACCTGGTTGCCTGGCAGTCCCACTACCTGGTGCCCCACCAGTCTCACCCAGCACGCGTGGAGCAGCGTCGCGCCGCTGTCTCACCATGCCCAATCTGCTACGCCACAGGGACGACTCGTGCTGCCTTCTACGCGCTAGGTGGCCTCGCCGTACGTAGGATCGACGCCTGGAACTCGGCTCCCGGTATGCCAGAGTCGAGGACCTCCTCGACGGCTCGCTCCACGTTGTAGGCGACGCGACGAAACTCCACCGACCAGCCGTCCTCGCCGAGCGTGAAGACAGTGTAGGCGGCTCGTTGGTCGCCGTCGAACGGCAGCCCAACGCTGCCGACCGTGGCCAGGAGCCGCCCATCGATCCACCGCTGGTACTGCACGTGGATGTGACCGTAGGCGAGCGCCTGGCCACCGGCTTGATCCAGCATCCGGCGAGCCAGCTTCTCCGGAGCGCCTTCCGGTACGGTATCGTGCGCGTTCCACGGCGTTGCGTGCACCACTGTGAGCGCCCGCCCTGCCGGGGCCGGGATCACGCGGGCCAGCGGCAGGCTGGCCAGGTACTCGATCTGCTCAGCCGACAGGCGCTCGACTGCCCAGCGGTAGCGCTGGAGCATCGGCTCCGACGCCGTGTGGCGCTGCGACTCGTGCGCGACCTTCGCCGGCACCCGGCCCCCGGTGGCGAGTTCGACGATGAACTCGTCGGTGTTGCCCCGCACTGCTGGGAAGCCACGCTCCCGAATACGATCAATGCACTCCGCCGGGCGTGGGCCACCGAACGCGAAGTCGCCGCCCATCACCACCGCGTCGTACGGTCCGGTCGCGTCGAGCTCGCTGAGCACTGCATCTAACGCCTCCAGATTACCGTGCGTGTCAGAGATCACCGCGACCCGCATCCTGCCCTCCTTCCAGGCACACCGGATGATCGCCAACGTCCCCCGCGCGGTTTGCTAGGATCAAGGAGGGGACAATCGATGCTCCTGGCGCCCCCGACGATACCAAACGCGAGCGCGACCGTTTGTCTAGATGAATCCCACCGACGAGCACGATGCGGTAACCCGACGCGCGAAGGAGCGGTAGAGAGGTGTGATCTGTGGCT
>Ga0101941_1002097_pt1 | contig 10285 bp, 7 predicted proteins | sample DewCreD2012metaG_3_FD_75242 | JGI IMG/M metagenome (GOLD analysis project Ga0101941, IMG submission 75242) | Hot spring sediment bacterial and archeal communities from British Columbia, Canada, to study Microbial Dark Matter (Phase II) - Dewar... ...
CCGCCGACCGGCCCGCTCCGCCGTCACTCGAGCGAGCGCGCGGCGCGGTGCTCGCCATCGACGACGCCGACCAGCTGCCGTCCGCCGCACACGCCACGCTGCGACGCCTCTTGCGCGAGCTGCGCAGCGCACCGCTGCTCGTCGCCATCGCCACCGAACGCACACCGCTCTCGCGCCCCGCCGCGTGGCTCGCGCAGCTCGAAACCACGGTGCCGACGATCGAGCTCGCGCCAGCGCCGCTCAGCGGCGACGCCGTCCGTGCGCTCGCGTGCGCCGCTCTGGGCGACGCCGCTGGCGGCGATGTCGCCGCTGTCGTCGCTCGCCGCACTGCCGGCGTGCCGGCGCTCGTCGCGATCGTTCTCGACGCCGTGCTCGCGGGCGGCGCCGCGGGGAGCGCGTGCCCGGCTGCGGCCGTGCGCTTCGTCGACCGCCTGCTCGCGCGGCTCGGGCCGCGCGAGCAGCGCCTCGTCGCCGCCACGGCGGTTCTCGCCGACATCGCCCGCGAACGGCCGGATCTGGTGGTTGAGCTCGCCGATCTCGAGATGCTCGAGCTCGCCGGCGCTTGCGAGCGCGCGGCCGCGGTCGGCTTGTTCGCGAGCGTCGCCAGGCCGGAGTTCGCCGCCCCGCTCCTCGCCGACGCCGTCGAGCGCAGGCTGACGCCGGCGGCGCGCGGCCAGCTTCATGCCCGTGCCGCGCGGATGCTGGCCGGCGAGGGCGCGGCGCCCGCCGCGGTGGCGCGACACGTGCTCGCGGCGCCGCCACGGGCGTTCGACGGGGCGCTAGCGGTGCTCGCGGACGCCGCGCGCGAGGCTCTTGAGCAGGGCGCGCCAGCGCACGCCCTCGCGCTCGTGGAACGCGCGCTCGCCGAGCGTCCCGACCCGCGCACGCGCGGCGAGCTGCTGCTGCTGCTCGGCCAGGCGCAGCTCGGCTGCGGTCGCTCGCAGGCGGTGGCGACGCTCGATGCAGCGGCGCGACAGGCCGACGCCTCGACCGCGGTTGTCGCCGCCCGTGCCGCGGCGCGGGCACGGGCGATGGCGGGCACGCCCGACCCGGCCGCAGCCCTCCGTGACGCCCTCGCCCGGCACCGCCGGCTGCCGCCGGAGGAGGCGCTCGTCGCGCGCGCCGAACTGGCCGCGCTCGAGCGCGCGTTCGTTTCCTCGGCGAGCGCGGGGAGCGCGCTCGCCCGCGAGCTGCGGGCCGCGATCGAGGGTGCGGCCGACACCCGACGCGAGCGCCCGCAGGCGCACCCCAGCTCGCCGGCCGTGCGCGGCGCGCTGGCGGTCGTCGCTTGCGACGCCGCACTCGCCGGGGAGCCGGCAGCCACCGTGGCGGCGCTCGCCCGCGCCGCGCTCGACGCACCGGTGCGCGAGCTGCTCGACGAGCTTTCGCTCGGCTATCTGGCGCTGACTGCGCTGATCTTCTGCGACCGCCTCGACGAGGCCGACGCCGCGTTGTGGGCAATGGTCGGGGAGGCCGAGCGGCGCTCGCAGGGTCTCGCCCACGTGCTGGCGACCGGCCTGCGGGCGGTAGTCGCGCTGCGCCGCGGGCGGGTGGCGCTGGCACGCGATCTCGCCAAGTCGGCGATCGAACGCGCGACCGCCGACGGCTGGGGCGCTCGGCAGTGGGTGCCGGTCGAGGTGCTCGCCAGCGCGCTGATCGAGAGCGGCGAGTTCGACGCGGCGGCGCGCCTTCTGGCCGAGCGGCGTGCCCACAGCGACCCCGACGAGGGTTGGGCGCCGGCGGCGACAGCGATCGTGGAGGGCCGGCTGGAGCTGGAGCGCGATCGTCCCGAGCGCGCCCTCGAGCTGCTCGACAGCGCGGGAGCGCACGCCCTACGCTGGCGGGCGCCGTCGCCGGGCGCGCTCGCCTGGCGGCCGCTCGCCGCCTCTGCCGCTGCGGCGTGCGGCCAGCTTGACCGTGCCCGCGGCCTACTCGCCGACGAGCTCGCTCTCGCCGACCGCGCCGAGCTCGCGCGCCCGCGCGCGGCGGCGCTGCGGGTGCTGGCGGTCACCGGCGTCGGCCCGCCCGCGCGCCGCTCACCGCACCGAACCGGCCGCGATCGCCCGAGCCGCGCGGTCACCTCGCGCGAGCGGATCGCGTGGCTCGAAGAGGCGGCAGGTTTGGCCGGGCGGATCGAGGCCGAGATCGACCTCGCTTATGTCGAGGCCGACCTAGGTGCGCTGCTGCGACGACTCGGTCGCCGCCGCGACGCGCGGGCGGTACTGGCGCGCGCGGTCGAGCGTGCGCGCGCATGCGGCTCGCAACTCGCGGCCGAGCGCGCCGCGCGCGAGCTTGCCGCTGCTGGGGGTCGCCCGCTGCCGCCCGCCGGCCGCGGCGCGACGGCGCTTACGGCTAGCGAGCTGCGCGTCGCGCGCCTCGCGGCCGCCGGGCGCTCGAACCGCGAGATCGCTGACGCGCTGTTCATAACTACGAAGACGGTCGAGTACCACCTCTCGCGCGCCTACCGCAAGCTCGGCATCGCTTCGCGGCGCGACCTCGCCGCCGCGCTGCGCGACGCACAACCGTGACGGCGGCGCCGCCAGCCCGACGCAGCGCTACAGCAGCCCGCAGCGGCCGAGAGCCGCGGTCGGCAGGAGCCCGTCTCGCAACGCCGAAAGCGCGGCCGTGTACCACGCGTTCGCAGCGGCTGCGGGCGACGGTGCGGCCGGCTGGCTCGCAAACCACATCGCTCGCCCGATCGCGGTGTTCGCGTTCCTCGTGCTCGCGTTGCGGCTCGGGGGCAAGCGCGAGCTGGCGCAGGCCAGCGTGCTCGACCTGGCGGTGCTCCTGATCGTGTCGGAGGCGCTCCAAAACGCGATCATCGGCAGCGACACGTCGCTCCCCGGCGGGCTCGTGGCGGCGGGAACGTTGTTCGCGGCGAACTACGCGTTCGCGCGCCTGCTCTACCGCAGCCCGCGCGCCCGCCGCCTGCTCGAGGGAGCGCCGCGCGTGTTGCTCGAGGACGGCGAGCTGCTGCCCGACGCCTGCCGGCGCGAGGCGATCACCGAGGACGAGCTACGCTCGGTGGCGCGCGAGGCGGGGTTCGAGCGGCTCGAGGACGTCGGCCTGATCGTGCTCGAGCCGAACGGCCACATCTCGGTGATGGGTCCCCGCGCGGCCGAGCACTGGCGGCGCCGACACCGGCGCCACTCGCACCGGCACGCTGCCGGGGAGCGCAGCGGCGAGCCAGAGCGCGCACGGCAGGCCGAGCCGGATGGCGAGAGCGCGCGGAAGCGACAGGACAAGCGAGGGGACGAGCCAGCGGACGATCGGAACCTCGAGCGAGGAGAACGGGAGCGATGACCGAGCGGCTGACGGACGAGGAACGGGCGGCGGTGCGCGAGCGCCAGGCGGAGCTCCGCCGCGCAGCGGGCAAGCGGGGCGCAGCGCGCAAGGCCGAGGAGGCACGAGCGTGCGCCGAGAAGATCGCTGCGCTCCCCGAGCCCGACCGCACGCTCGCCGAGCGCATCGACCGCATCGTGCGCGAGACCGCGCCCGAGCTCGAGCCGCGCACCTGGTACGGGATGCCGGCCTACGCGCGCGACGGCAAGGTGCTCTGTTTCTTCCAGCCGGCGAGCAAGTTCAAGGCGCGTTACGCGACTTTCGGTTTCACCGACCGCGCCGCGCTCGACCAGGGAACACTCTGGCCAACGTCGTTCGCGCTGACCGCGATCGGCGACGCGGAAGAGCGCACCCTGCGCGAGCTCGTGGCGCGCGCGGTGGGGCGGTAGGAGCGACGGAGCGGTAGCGGGTTGGACGGCTAGGTGAACAGCGCACGCCGAAGCGCGTGCGACCCCGCCCGCCGCGTAGTTGCCCCGTCGTTTAGTTGCTCTTTATCGCTACGACGATCGTTTACTCGCAGTCGATCGCGGCGGTTCCGTCGGTCGCGGAGTGCGCGCCGTTGGCGAGAGCGACGAGATCGGCGTGGAACACCTCTCGCGCAGGCTCGTCGAGCGACTCCGCGGCCCTGTGCGCCGGCCCGTACCACCCGAGGAAGAAGTCGACCCGCTGCTCAGGCGAGAGGAAGCGTTGGCAGAGCGACCCGCGCTCGAAGTCGAGGCTCGCAGCGCGATCGGCGAACAGTTCCTCGACTCGCTCTTCACTGCCCCACGCCATCGGGGAACGGAGCTCTGCCGGCGGCGGCACGTGTTCTCCGATGGTCGCGAAGAGGCGGCCGATGAACCCGGACGGGGTCCAGTTGACGATCGTGACTGTCCCACCCGGGCGCGCTAGCCGGAATAGCTCCGCTGCCACCCGCTCCTGGTCGGGGGCGAACATCGCCCCGATCGCCGACAGCACGTAGTCGCAGTCGGCATCGCAGCAGGGCAGGTCCTCGGCGTCGCCTGCCACTAACGCGACGTCGAGGCCCTCGGCGGCAGCTCGGCGGCGCGCCACCTCCAAGAGCTCGGGTACGTAGTCCACCCCGACGGCTTCACAGAAGCGGCGTGCCGCCGCCAGCGCTACGTGACCTGTGCCGGTTGCGACATCGAGCACTCGTGACCCCCGGCGCACATCGACCGCCTCGACGAGCTCGTCGGCGAGCGGCGAAGTCACCCACGCCACCTTGCCATAGTCGCCGCTGCTCCATATCTTCTGCTGCCGCGCATTGATCTCGGCGAGTGTGGCCATGACAACCTCGCTTCGGTGGTTGGTAGAGCGAGGGCTCACGGAACACGCGAGAGCCCCACCCCCCGCTCCGGCACACTCGGCGCGGCCCGAAGCCGTGTTGTTGCTGCCTACCCAAACAGCGGGCCACGCACACATCGAGCATCTGCCCATGTGACTCATCCAACTGCTAGCCCCATGTTTCGGTAGGCGCCACGACGGGTACTACCCCACCCGTCACAGCAGCGGGCTGTCGAGCTGTAGCCGGCAGGCGCAACCGTCGAATGGACAGGTCGGACGGAGCCAGTCAGCAGGCGCACGTGACAGTCCCCGCCGCGCGCAACCGCTAGGCGAGTTCGACCGAAGGAGAGACGTAATGGGTAGCGCAAAGCTGCAGGGTCGGTTGTGGAGTGCGCGGGCCGAGGACTGGGCGACCTACGTCGAACAAGTTGGCTTGCCCTTGTTTGGGGCGGCGCTCGATTCGGCGCGCGTAACCAAGGGCACCCGCCTGCTCGATGCCGGGTGCGGAGCCGGGCTACTTGGCCTGCTAGCGACGTTGCGCGGGGCCCACGTGGCGGCTCTCGACGCTGCGCCGGGACTACTGGCGATAGCGAGGGACCGCCTGCCCGCCGCGGATGTGCGCGAGGGCGACCTCGAGGAGCTCCCGTTCGCCGATGCCAGCTTCGATGCCGTGGTTGCCGTCAACAGTGTCTTCTTCGCCGCCGATATGGCGGCCGCGATGCGCGAACTCGTCCGCGTCACCGAGCGCGGCGGGCGAGTCGTCGTCACCGCATGGGGACCACCTGAAAAGTGCGAATTCCTTCAGGCGGTGAGGCCCGCGCTCGCCCCGCTCATGCCGCCCCCGCCGCCCGACGCGACCCCACCGCAGCCCGGGGCCCTGTCCGAGCAGGGAGCACTTGCGGGCCTACTAGAAGCGGCGGGGTTGCGGTTGGTAGACGAAGGCGAGGTCTCCTGCCCGTTCGTCTTCCCAAGCTCCGAGGCATCGTGGCGAGGCAACTCGAGCGCTGGAATGAATCAAGCGGCCATTGCTTACAGTGGCGAAGACGCAGTTCGCGCCGTGTATACCGCCGCCGATCGCGCCCACACCCGCGTTGACGGAACGGTCCGTTACGAGAACGTCTTTATCTGGGCTGCTGGGGAGAAGCCAGGGCTGTAGACGGTCTGTCGCGACGCTTACGGCGTGGGTCGTGACAGGGCCCGCCAGACCCGGCGCGCAGAGAGCGGGTGGCATGCCAACCGCCTGGCGCGGACATGGCGCCTGAAGAGAGCGAGTCGCAGCGAGAATGAGTGTCAAAGAGATGCTCGTAAGAGACGCGCGTCGGGGGTTAGAGCCGTGGACTCTGGCCCTGCCCGAGACTGCTCGCTGTTCCACCGTGTTGGCCAGCGCCAAGCACACTCGGGCGCAAGCGGCACCCGATCGCGGCCCTGGCGCCGACCCCCGCGATCCCTAACAGGTGCGCGCGGCTATTTCCTCGTCCTCGCCGGCGGCTGATCGGTGGCCTTTTCGAGCTGGATCTCCCAGATCCGCATCTGCAGCTCGACCTCTTCGGGCGTCCACCGGTGCCTCACGTTGTCGGCGTGGCGCCTCACGTCCACCCACACACGGTTGATGACGTTCGGCCAGTTTGCGGGGTTGTCGGAAGAGGGGTCGCCCATGTGCCAGTACTTGCGCTCGTCGAAGTAGAAGTACTTGCGGTGCGCGGCGTTGAACCGCTCCACCACCCCGTAACGCTCGATCGCGTCGATCAACTTGGCGTGATCGTCGGGATCGCAAAACTTCTTCGTCGTGTACTCGTGCGGATACGTGCGGGCGAACGTCCAAGCGAACTTCCACTTCGTCCGCTCTATGATCTCGCGCAGCTCTTCGGCGTCGGCTTGCGACAGTTGACCCCGCTGGTTTTCCGGCATTTGCTCTCCGATCTCGTGAAGCGCTTCTGGAGGTACAGTCGTCTGGCGGCGAGGGTTGCTGCCAATAAACAAGCGGATCCCTATACGAGACACCGTGGCCAGGCAAGACAACTGCTCCGGAGCGTCAACCCAGCCGGTTTGACGGATGTCGTAGGTGGCGCGGTGGCTGAACGCCTCACAGAGCGCGAGGCCGCAACGGTCGGTGGCGGGAGCAGCACAATGAGGGCAACCTCGCCGGCCCGGCCGCTTCCGCCGCCCAGAACGAACGCCGCCGCGGCCGCGCGCCCAGGACTAGCCCGAGCGGGCGCCGTGAACATCTGCAGGTCACTTCGTCGTGGTGGTGTGCCCCTGCTGCGGCCTGGAGCTGCGAAGGGGACGCGGTCGACACCGTAAGCGCGAAGCTCGCTCCTCGCTAGAACCGCGTCCCTGCACTGCCCTCTAAACGGTCAACACGCCAGCCTTTTGGAGCGCCTTCGAGGCGCTGTTCAAGGGCAGGGGAGGACCAAATAAGCAGGCGATCAAGCCTGTGTTTGCGCACGAGCCCCGAGCAGCAGCACGCGGTGCCGCCTACACGAGGCGCTTCTCGCGCGCGCCGCGTCGTCCCCTACGGCCTCAACAGCACTTTGATCGCCTCGCGGTTGGCCATGGCGCGGTACCCGGCGGGGGTTTCGGCGAGCGGCAGCGTGAGGTCGAACACCCTGCCTGGCTCGATGCGGCCCTCGAGCACGTCGGGAAGCAGCTCGGGCAGGTAGGCGCGAGTCGGCGCCGGCCCGCCCGCGATGCGCACGTTGCGGTAGAAGGACACACCGCCACCCGGCAGAGCCGTGTGCTGCGGCACGCCCACCCGGCCGACGGTGCCGCCCGGCCGCGCGAGCTCGATCGACGTGCGCACCGCCTCGTCGGTTCCCACACACTCGAGCACCGCGTGCACACCGAGCCCACCGGTGAGCTCGCGCACGCGCTCGACCGCCTCCTCGCCGCGCTCGGCGACGACGTCGGTCGCTCCGAACTCGCGGCCGAGCTCGACACGGTCGGCGTGGTGGCCGAGCAAGATGATCCGCTCGGCGCCGAGCCGCTTGGCGGCGAGCACCGCGCACAGACCGACGGCGCCGTCGCCCACCACCGCCACCGACTTTCCCGGCCCGACATCCGCGACCACCGCCGCGTGGTGGCCGGTGCCCATCACGTCCGACAGCGTCAACAGCGACGCGAGCAGGCGCTCGTCGCTTTCCTCGCCGACCGGCAGCTTGTACAGCGTACCGTCGGCGAACGGGATCCGCACCGCCTCGGCCTGGGCGCCGGTGCCCGGAAGCGTGCCGAAAAAGCCGCCGTTGACGCAGCCTGTCGTGAGCCCCTCGCGACAGATCGCGCACGTCCCGTCCGAGATCGCGAACGGCATCACCACGAAGTCGCCGGGGCGAAGGTTCTCGACAGCGCTGCCGACGGCGTCGACGACACCGATCGCCTCGTGGCCCATCGGCTGGCCCGCGGGCGTGGGCGGAAGACCCCGGTAGGGCCACAGGTCGCTGCCGCAGATGCACGAGCGCACCACGCGCAAGATCGCGTCCGTCGGCTGCTCGATCCGCGGGTCGGGCCGCTCCTCAACGCGCACGTCGCCGGCGCGGTACATCACGGTCGCCTGCATCTACGCCGCCACCTCCTCTCGCGCGAACGCTGAGCCTCCGCCGCGACCGCCGGCGCACACCGTGCTCAGCCAAGCCACGGCTGCGCGGCAAAGCTAACAGCCGGCGGCTAGCAGCAGACGCAGGTCTCGGCGCACGCACAAGCGTCGTGCGCACGGGTACTGCCGCCGTTCGCACGGCCGGTCGGCGCGGTGCAACCAGCGCGGTCGGCGCCCGCGCCGGGGGCGGGCGCGAGCGCGGCGCAGCACCCCTCGCCGTGCCAGGTCGCTAACCCCTCGCGCAGCGCCACGCCGGCGATCGCGAGCGCCACGAGCGGATCGAGCCACCACAGGCCCAACAGCGCGTTGCCGGCGAGCCCGACGAGCGTCGCCGCAGCCAGGCCGGCGCAGAGCAGGTTCTGGGTGCCTTCGCCGCGCGTGGCGAGCGAACCGAGCGCGCGCGCTAGGCGCCTCTTCCACACGCCCAGGACCGGCATCGCGACGAGGCTCGTTGCGGTAAGCGCCATGCCCACGACGCTCACATCGGGGCGCTCGCCCGTCGCGAGGTGGCGGACCGCCTCGAACGCAACGTACGGTGCCAGCACGAAGAACTGAACCGCGACGAGCCGCTGCGCTTTCAGTTCCGCGGTGTGCGAGCGAAGCCTCGCGCCCGTGAAGCGCCACACGATCACCACGCTCGCGAACCCCTCGATCGCCGAGTCGATCCCGAACCCCATGAGCGCGATCGAGCCCGCGACGATGCCCGCGGTGATCGCCACCGCCCCCTCCACAGCCATCCACCCAAGGCTCACCCACGACAACAGCCGCGCGCGGCGGGCTGCGCGCAGCCAGCCGGCGTCGAGCGTTTCTCCCGCTGCGGGGAGCTCGACAGCGACAGGTGGTTGCGTGGCGCTCCCTCGCGACACCCGATCGAGCGTAGCCGGCGGTCGCGGGCGGCAGCGCTGCGAGCGAAACCCGCCCGCGAAACAGCGCTCGGAAAACCGGCCAGCGCTTCGCCTACACGCCCAAGCCGCCGCAGCGACGAGCCGATCGAGATCGAGCCATGATCCGCTCCCGCACCGTGAACGATCCACCGAACGCCGCTACGTTCGCGCTCCGCGGCGATCGCACGCTGGCGATCGCCGCGATCGTCGCGCTCGCTTGGAGCCTCACCGCCGCTGCGGCAGCGCAGCGCGCAACCGCCGGCACCCACACTACGCACTTCGCTGGCTCGCCCAGCCGCCTTACGCACCCCGCCGGCTCGTCGACTCTTCCGCACGCGCGGGCCTACGGACTCTGGACCCCGGGGCGTAGCGACACCTGTCCCAAATCGCTCCACGACCGCTACGCGGTGCGCGGGCCCGACGGCAAGCTCTATCCCACCTGGCACCCGCCGCGCGTGCGCCTGCGCGACGGGCGCACTTGCACGTTCGGCCATGAGCACGGGCGCGACCCGCGCGGGTCGCACCTCTACCGCTGGCTTGCACGCGAGCTGTCGCGGCTCGGTGCGCCTGGCGGCCGGCGCGGCATCCCGTTCGGTGTCGCCAACGAGGCACTCGACCGCTTCGCTCAGCACACACAGGGCGCGCCCCACCGCCACGAAGACCATGTCGGCCACAAGATCGAATGGCAGAACGACGTGCCGCTCGAGGCATCGATACCCGGAGGGCGGCGCAAGCGCACCGGCGTGCGCTGCGACTTTCTCGCCAAGATCCACCAGGGCACCCACTCGGCCGACGCCTTCGGCAACAATCTCCACGAGCTCGTCTACGCCGCCCGCTGTAGCGACGGCACCGCGATTGCCGCCACTGTGCTGTCGGCGTTCGGGCGCGCCAACGAGTTGATCCGCTCCTGCGACGGACGCACCGTGATCGCGGCTGGCACGAGCTTCGCGTACCCCGCCTCGAATGGCGCGCGCCTGATCCCCGACGACGTCTGTGTGCGCCGTCACCTGCTGGTACCGGCCGGCGCGTTCTCCGACTTCTCGCGCGGCCTCTACGAAGACTGGCTGTCGGCCAACTATCTGCGCACCCGCAGCGGACGGCTGCTCGCCTACTTCGATCCCCACTTCGCGGTGTTCAACCCAGCCCGCTACGCCGACACGGCTGGCGGCACGCGGCCTCCGGTGCT
>Ga0101941_1002099_pt1 | contig 10253 bp, 13 predicted proteins | sample DewCreD2012metaG_3_FD_75242 | JGI IMG/M metagenome (GOLD analysis project Ga0101941, IMG submission 75242) | Hot spring sediment bacterial and archeal communities from British Columbia, Canada, to study Microbial Dark Matter (Phase II) - Dewar... ...
GCCCTCCGGCAGGGAGTCGTAAAGGCCTTGCATACGCTAGTGTTACAGGAGGAAGCGGAGGAGGAGAAGGAAGGCGAAAAGCGCCCCCAGAATCAGGAGGAGGGGAGGGAGGAGGAGGCTGTAGGTGGCCAACACCAGGGCCAGGAAGTCCTTCCAGTCCGGCTTGGATTCCCCGTCCACGCCCTCCAGTATAGCCCCGCCCTTCCCGGGCCCGGGGTACTGGGCCGCGCCCGCCTCTGGTAGCATGGGGCTATGCCCCTTTCCAAGAACGCCCGCAAGGTGCTGAAGGTCCTCGCCCGCCGAGGCGCTCCGGAGGTGCTGGTGGCCTTGGGCCGGGGGCCTTCCCGCTTTTCCGATCTCCAGGCCTTCCTCCTTCTCTCCCCCCGCACCCTGGCGGAGAGGCTAAGGGAGTTCCACCTCCTGGGTTTCGTGGAGCGCCAGGCCTTCCCCGAGGTGCCCCCTCGGGTAGAATACACCTTGACCCCGCGGGGCAAGCGAGTTTTGGAGTTTTTGCGGGAATTGGAGGACGTATTGGAGGGTTCCCAGGAGGTAAAGCGGTGAGGGCGCGAGCCATCGTGGTCACGTCGGGCAAAGGCGGGGTGGGCAAGACCACCACCACCGCCAACCTCGGGGCGGGCCTGGCCAAGCTAGGGGAGAAGGTGGCGGTCATTGACGTGGATGTGGGGCTCCGGAACCTGGACGTGGTCATGGGCCTCGAGGGCCGGGTGGTCTTTGACCTCATCGACGTCCTCGAGGGCCGGGCCAAGCCTCGCCAGGCCCTCATCCGGGACAAGCGGGTGGAGAACCTCTACCTTCTCCCCGCTTCCCAGACCAAGGACAAGGAGTCCCTGGACCCGGCCCGGTTCCAGGACCTGGTCCGCCACCTCCTCGAGGAGGAGGGCTTTGACCGGGTGCTCATCGACTCCCCCGCCGGCATAGAGAAGGGCTTCCAGACGGCGGCGGCCCCGGCGGAAGGGGCCTTGGTGGTGGTGAACCCGGAGGTTTCCAGCGTCCGGGACGCGGACCGCATCATCGGCCTTCTGGAGGCCCGGGAGATCCGGGAGAACTTCCTCATCATCAACCGCCTGAGGCCCAGGATGGTGGCCCGGGGGGACATGCTCTCGGTGGAGGACGTGGTGGAGATCCTGGGCCTCAAGCCCATCGGCATCATCCCCGAGGACGAGCAGGTCCTGGTCTCCACCAACCAGGGGGAGGTCCTGGTCCTTAAAGGGACGAGCCCCGCCGCGGTGGCCTACCTGGACACCGCCCGGCGCCTCCGGGGGGAGGAGGTTCCCTTCCGGAACCTGGGGCTGGACTCGGACGCCCAGGGGCTTCTCGGGGTCTTGCGCAGGCTCTTCGGAGGGCGCTGATGCGGTGGCGTAGAAAGAGCAAGGACTGGGCCAAGGAGCGCCTGAAGCTCGTGCTGGCCTACGACCGGGCCAGGCTCTCCCCGGGCCTCGTGGAGAACCTGAAGCGGGACCTCCTGGAGGTCCTGCGCCGCTACTTCCCCGCCCACGAGGAGGGGCTTTCCGTGGCCCTGGAGGAGCGGGGGGAGAAGATGGTCCTGATCGCCGACATCCCCTTGAGGTGAGGGTTGACCCTGAGGCGGCCCAACCTCCTGGCCTACGACTGGGGCCTGGTCTTCCTGGCCCTGACCCTCACGGTCGTGGGCCTTTTCAACCTGAAAAGCGCGGCCCCCGATCCCGGGCTGGTGGCCCGGCAGCTGGTGGCCCTGCTCCTTGGCCTGGGCTTCGCGGCGGGGGTGCAGTTCCTTTCCCGCCGCACGGTGTTCGCCCTGGCCTACCCCCTCTACGCCCTCTCCCTGGTCCTCCTGGTCCTAGTTCTCGTGGTGGGGCGGGAGATCAACGGGGCCCGGGCCTGGTTCGTGGTGGGGCCCCTGCAGTTCCAGCCCTTTGAGCTGGCCAAGCTCGGCCTGGTCCTGGCCCTGGCCCGCACCTTGGAGGACCGCCCCATAAGGCGGGTCTGGGACTACCTCCTCCCCGGCCTCCTCACCCTTCCCGTGGCCGCCCTCCTCCTCCTTCAGCCCGACCTGGGGGCCACCATGGTGGTCCTCTTCGGGGTGTTTTCCGTGCTCTTCGCGCGGGGGCTGCCGTGGAAGCACCTCGTGGTGGGGGCCTTGACCCTGGTGGCCCTGGTCCCCACCGTGGTCTGGCCCAACCTGAAGCCCTACCAGCGGGAAAGGGTCCTCATCGTCCTGGACCCCTACCGGGACCCCCTGGGCCAGGGCTTCCAGGTGATCCAGTCCACCATCGCCATCGGCTCGGGCGGCCTCTTCGGCAAGGGGTACGGCCAGGGGACCCAGACCCAGCTCGGCTTCGTCCCCTTCCGCCACACGGACTTCGTCTTCGCCGTCTGGGCGGAGGAGTGGGGCTTCGTGGGGGCGGTGGCCCTCCTGGCCCTCTACGGCCTTCTCCTCCTCCGCCTCTTCTCCTTGGCCCTGGAGTGCCCGAGGCTCTCCGACCGCCTCTTCCTCGCCGGGGTGGGGGGGATGCTGGGGTTCCAGGTCCTGGTGAACCTGGGGGTGGCCTTGGGGGTGATGCCCGTGACCGGCCTCACCCTGCCCCTTTTTTCCTACGGGGGGTCCAGCCTCGTCTCCACCCTCCTCTCCTTGGGGCTCGTCCTTCTCGTCCACCGGGACCGGGCCGAGCCCTAGGGGCTTGCCCGGGGCCTCAGGGTTGCTAAACTGGGCCCCGTGGCCGGGGACGCGCTGGTGCGCCTCTTTGGGGTGCGCAAGAGCTTCGGCGGGACGGTGGCCCTGGACGGGGTGGACCTGGAGATACGGCGGGGGGAGTTCTTCAGCCTCCTCGGACCCTCGGGTTGCGGAAAGACCACCCTTCTGCGGCTTCTTGCGGGCTTTGAGACCCCCGACGGGGGCCGCATAGAGATCGGGGGGAGGGACATGGCCGGGGTCCCTCCCTACGAGCGGCCGGTGAACACCGTCTTCCAGAACTACGCCCTCTTTCCCCACATGACCGTGGTGGGGAACATCGCCTTCGGCCTCCGGATGAAGGGCCTTCCCCAGGAGGCCATCCGCCGCAAGGTGGCCTGGGCCTTGGAGCTGGTGGACCTCCTGGGCCTCGAGGGCCGCTATCCCCGCGAGCTTTCCGGGGGACAGCGGCAGCGGGTGGCCCTGGCCCGGGCCCTGGTCCTGGAGCCCGAGGTGCTCCTCCTGGACGAGCCCCTCTCTGCCCTTGACCTGAAGCTCCGCCAGGAGCTGAGGGTGGAGCTCATGCAGCTCCAGAGGAGGCTCGGCACCACCTTCATCTTCGTCACCCACGACCAGGAGGAGGCCCTCGTGATGTCGGACCGGATCGCCGTGATGCGTTCGGGCCGCATTGAGCAGGTGGGCCTGCCCGACGAGGTCTACGAGCGGCCCAGGAACCGCTTCGTGGCCGAGTTTCTGGGCCGCTCCAACTTTCTTCCCGCAAGACCCCACCCCCTTGGGGCGGAGACCCCTCTCGGCCCCCTGCGCCTGCCCCGCCCCTTGGAGCGGGCGGCCGTCTTGGTCATCCGCCCGGAGAAGATCCGCCTCTACCCGGCGAACGGGGCCTCGGGCCGGGAGAACCTGGTGCGGGCCCGGGTGGAGGAGATCGTCTACACGGGGGCGGAGAACCAGTACTTCCTCCGGTCCGGGGAGGTGCGCCTCCTGGCCTACACCCTGAACCAGGACCTGCAGGAGCCCGGATCCGAGGAGTTTGCCTACGGGGAGGAGGTCCTGTGCTACCTTCCCCCGGAAAATCTGGTGGTGCTCCATGAATGAGGCCGCTACCCCCGCCCAGCGCCTCCTGCGCGTCCTGGTCACCGTGGGGCCTGGGGGGCTTTGGCTTCTCCTCTTCGTCCTCCTGCCCACCCTCCTCGTCCTCTTGGCCTCCTTCCTGAGCCGGGGGCCCTACGGGGAGCTCCAGGGGCCCCTGACCCTGAAGAACTACGCCCGCCTCCTCGAGGCCCCTTACCTCGAGGCCTTCGCGGAGAGCCTTTTCGTGGGAGGTCTTGCCACCCTTCTCTCCGCCCTTTTGGGCTACCCCCTGGCCTTCCACATCGCCCGCCACCCCAGGCGGGACCTCCTCCTTTTTCTCCTCCTCCTGCCCTTCTTCACCAACTTCCTCATCCGGGTCTACGCCTGGCTCATCCTCCTCCAGCGGGAGGGCCTCCTGAACGCCCTTCTCCAGGCCTTCGGCCTCGGGCCCTTCGCCTTTTATCCCTCCTTCTTCGCCGTGCTCCTGGCCACGGTCTACACCTTCCTGCCCTTCTTCGTCCTCCCCGTCTACGCCAGCGTGGAGCGCATAGACTGGCAGCTTCTGGAGGCGGCCTACGACCTGGGGGCGAGGCCCGTTAGGGCCTTCCTTCACGCCGTCCTCCCCCAGACCTACCCCGGGCTTTTCGCGGGGAGCGTGCTGGTCTTCATCCCCGCCATGGGCACCTTCGTGGTGGCGGACCTCCTCGGGGCGGGGCGGGTGGTCCTCATCGGCAACCTCATCCAGCAGCAGTTCGGCCTCTCCCGCGACTGGGCCTTCGGGGCCGCCTTGAGCGTCTTCCTCATGGGCTTCGTCCTCCTCGCCCTCTACCTTTACGCAAGGACCCAGGGGGAAAGGGGGCTTGAGGAGCTGGTATGAGGCGGCTTCTCTCCCTCCACGCCCTTTTCGTCTACCTCTTCCTCTACCTGCCCATCCTGGTCATCGCCGCCCTCTCCTTCAACGAGGGCCGGCGGGGGGTGCGCTTTACCGGCTTCACCCTGAGGTGGTACCAGGAGCTCTTCCAGGACCCGAGGGTCTTGGAGTACTTCGCCAACACCCTGGTGGTGGCCTCCGTCTCCACCCTGGTCTCCACCGTCCTCGGGACCCTCCTCGCCCTGGGCCTCGTGCGCTACCGCTTTCCCGGGAAGGGCTTTTTAAGCTACCTCCTCTACATCCCCGTGGTGGTGCCGGACGTGGTCATGGGGATCTCCCTCCTCCTCCTCTTCGCCTTTTCCCGCGAGCTCTTCGGCCTGCCCCGGCTTTCCCTCACCACGGTGATCCTCGGGCACATCACCTTCCAGGTGGCCTTCGTGACCCTGGTGGTGCGCTCCCGGCTCCTCCTCCTGGACCCCGCCCTCGAGGAGGCCGCCCGGGACCTGGGGGCGAGGGGCCTCCAGACCTTCCTCCACGTGACCCTGCCCCTGGCCTGGCCGGGGGTGGCGGCGGGGGCGCTGCTCGCCCTCACCCTCTCCCTGGACGACTTCGTGGTCACCTTCTTCACCGCCGGCCCCGGGGCCACGACCCTGCCCCTCTACATCTACTCCAGCGTGAAGCTCGGGGTAAGCCCCAAGGTTCACGCCCTCTCCACCTTGGTCGTGGGCCTTTCCGCCTTCTTCCTGGCCCTGGGGTATGCTCTTAGCCGGAGGCGCGTGTGATGCGGAAGGGCTTTCTCCTCCTTCTGGCCCTCCTCCTCACCGCCTGCCCCAGGCGGGCGGGGGAGAGCACCCTCTACTTCCTGAACTGGGCCGATTACATCCCCGAGGCGCTGGTCAAGAAGTTTGAACGGGAGGCCGGGGCCAAGATGGTCCTGGACACCTTTGAGTCCCCCGAGGCCATGCTGGCCAAGCTCAAGGCAGGGGCGGACCGGGAGTTCTCCCTGGTGGTGGCCCCCGATTACTACGTCCTGCAGATGGCCCGGGAGGGGCTGATCGCCCCTCTGGACCGGGGCAGGCTCAAGAACCTGGGCCACCTGGACCCCTTCTTCCAAACCCCCCCCTACGACCCCGGCCTCCGGTACTCGGTCCCCTACCTCTGGGGCACCACGGGCCTGGCCTACCGGCAGGACCTGGTGAAGGGCCCCGTGGACTCCTACGCCGTCTTCTTTGACCCGGCCCGTCAGGTGGGGCCCTTTTTGCTCCTGGACGAGATGCGGGAGACCATCGGGGCCGCCCTCCGGTACCTGGGCTACTCGGTGAACACCAAGGACCCTCTTGTCCTGGAGAAGGCCAAGGAGCTCCTCATCGCCGCCAAGAAGCGCTCCGTGGGCTTCGCCGGAGGGGTGGAGGCCCTGAACCGCATCCTGGCGGGGGACGCCGCCCTGACCCTCGCCTACTCCGGGGACGTCCTCCAGGCGAGGCAGGAGGACAAGCGGCTCCGCTACGCCCTGGCCAAGGAGGGGGGAACCCTATGGACCGACGCCATGGTGGTCCCCAAACGGGGCCCGGCCCAGGACCTGGCCTACCGCTTTATGGACTTCCTCCTCCGGCCGGAAAACGCCGCCGAGCTCGCCACCCATACCCGCTACGCCACCCCGGTGGCCAAGGCCCTTTCCCTCCTCCCCGAGGCCATGCGGAAGGACCCCACCGTCTTTCCCCCGGAGGAGGCGCGGGCGAAGCTGGAGTACCTGGAGGACCTGGGGCCGGCCATCGCTCTCTACGACCGGGTCTGGACCGAGGTTAGGGCCAGGTAAACCCCGGGAAGGGGGGGTTTGGGGTAGGCTGGGGCCATGAGGCTGGCCCTCCTTCTCCTCCTCCTCGGGGCCGTGGCCCTGGGCCAGGGGGACGACCTGTGGAAAAGGCTCTGCGCCCAGTGCCACGGGGAGAAGGCCCAGGGGATGCGGCCCTACCCGGGCCTGCAGGGGGCAGCCCCCCTCTTCGCCACCCCGGAGGGAAGGCGCTACCTGGTCCTGGTGGTCCTCTACGGGAGGAAGGGGGAGGCGGGCCTCATGCCCGGGTTTGCCCAGCTCAAGGACGAGGAGCTCGCCGCCCTCCTGAACCACCTCATGGCCCTCCTCAAGGCCAAGGGGGAGCCTTTCAAGCCCGAGGACATAAGGAAGGAGCGGGGCCAGAACCTGGCCCCGGACCGGATCCAAAGGCCCTAGAGGGGGTCTTCCAGTACAGCCCCCTCGTCCGCCTGGCGCACCAGGGCGGCGTAGCGGGCGAAGAGGCCGTGGGTGAAGGCGGGGGGGCGGGGCCTCCAGGCTGCCCGCCGGCGCTCTAGCTCCTCCTCGGGGAGGAGGACCTCGAGGCGGCGGCCTTCCACGTCAATCCTCACCCGGTCCCCCTCTTCCAGCAAGGCGATGGGCCCGCCCACGAAGGCCTCGGGGGCCACGTGGCCGATCATGAGCCCCCGGGTGCCCCCGGAGAAGCGGCCGTCGGTGAGGAGGGCCACCTCCGGGCCCAGGCCTTCCCCCACGAGAGCGCTCGTCACCGAGAGCATCTCGGGCATGCCGGGGGCGCCCTTGGGCCCCACGTAGCGGATCACCACCACGTCCCCGGGCCGGATCCCCCCCTTCAGGACCTTTGCCATGGCCGCCTCCTCGGAGTCAAAGACCCGGGCCGGGCCCTCAAAGTGGGTGCGCTCGGTGCCGGCGAGCTTGAGAACGGCCCCCTTGGGGGCGAGGTTCCCCTTCAGGACCACGAGCCCCCCGTGGGGCTTGAGGGCCCTTTCCACGGGGAAGACCACCTTCTGCCCCTCGGCCTCCCGGTAGGCCCTTTCCACCTCCTCCGCCAGGGTGCGGCCCGTGAGGGTCTTTTCCTCCCCAAAGAGGAGGCCCGCCTCCAGGAGGCGCTGGAAGACCAGGGCCGTCCCCCCGGCCTCATACAGCTCCCAGGCGGTGTAGGTGCCCCAGGGCCTGAGGTCGGCGATCACCGGGGTCTTGCGGGAGATTTGGTCAAAGTCGTCCAGGCTGAGCTCCACCCCCGCCTCCTTGGCCAGGGCGAGGAGGTGGAGGACGGCGTTGGTGCTTCCCCCCGTGGCGGCCACGGCGGCGATGGCGTTGAGGAAGCTTTTCCGGGTGAGGAAATCCTGGGGCTTCCAATCCATCTCTATGGCCCGGGCGAGGGCCCTTCCCGCCTCCCGCGTGGCCCTAGGCTTCTCGGGGTGGACGGCGGGGATGGCGTTAAAGCCCACGGGGGAGAGGCCCAGGACCTCGAGGGCCATGGCCATGGTGTTGGCGGTGTACTGCCCGCCGCAGGCCCCGGGGCCGGGGATGGCCCGGCGCTCAATCTCCAAAAGCTCCTCCTCGCCGATCTTTCCGGCGGCCCGCTGGCCCACGGCCTCAAACACCTCCACGATGGTGAGCTTCCGGCCCCGCCACTCCCCGGGAGCGATGGTCCCCCCGTAGAGGACCATGCCGGGGACCCCGCTCCTTATGACCCCCATGGCCCCCCCGGGAAGGGTCTTGTCGCAGGCGGAGAGGACCACCATGCCGTCGTAGAGGTAGCCCTGGGCGATGAGTTCCACGCTATCCGCGATGACCTCGCGGCTTACGAGGCTCGCCCGCATGCCCGGGGTGCCCATGCTGATCCCGTCGGAGATGGCCGGGGCCCCGAACTCAAAGGGGAAAAGCCCGGCCTCCTTGAGCCCCGCCTTCAGGTCCAAGGCCAGCTGGCGCAGGTGGAGGTTGCAGGGCATGCCGTCGGTGAAGGTGTTCACCACCCCCACGAAGGGCCTCCCGAAGTCCTCGTCTCCCACCCCCACCGCCCGGAGCATGGCGCGGGCGGGGGCCTGCTGCAGTCCTTTCTTGATCCGGTCCGACCTCATGCGTCCCTCCAGGTGGCGATCTTCCCGTGGAAGGCCCTGGCCCTGGGAAGGAGCCGCACCAGGGCCTTGGCGACCTCTTCGGGCGTCCTCAGCAGGCCTTCCTCCTTGTAGCCCCGGAAGACCCGCTGGAGCACCGGGGCCGCTCCTCCTTGGGCCTCCCGGGCCGCCCTCTGCATGTCCGTCTCCACGACCCCGGGGCGGTAGACGAAGCAGGCGACCTCGGGGGCCTCGGCGGCAAGCTGCCTCGCCAGGTGCTCCTCGGCGGCCTTGGCCACGGCGTAGGCCCCGATGCCGGGGAGGTTGCTCTCCGCCGCCCCCGAGCCCACGTAGACGGCCACCCCTCCACCCTGGCGGAGGAGATGGGGGTAGGCGAAGCGGGCGAGCTGGTAGCCGGCGATGAGGTTGGCCTCGAGGACCTCCATGAAGAGGCCCTCCGCAAGCTCAAAGAGGAGGGGCCCGGGGTGGAGGACCCCGGCGTTGTGGATGTAGCCCTGGAAGTGGCCCATGCGGGTTGCCCTCTCCACCAGGGCCTCGGCCACCTCCGCCTTCCCGGCGCTTCCCGCCACCCCTTCCGCCCTCGCCCCCAAGGAGCGCACCTCCTCCAGCACCGCCTTAAGGGGGGCCTCCCTGCGGGCGTTCAGCACCAGGTCGTACCCCGCCCGGGCGAGCTCCAGGGCCAGCGCCTTTCCGATGCCCCGGCTCGCCCCGGTGAGGATCAGGGTCTTTCTCATAGCAGCTCCTCCGTGGGGATCTCCACCCCCAGGAAGGAGAGCCTGGCCCCAGGGCCTAAGGTTTCCCCCTCGCGGTAGCCCTCCCCCTCGGGCTTCCGGTGGAGGAGGACCCTCTGGTCCAGGAGGTCCACCACCCAGACCTCGGGCACCCCCGCCTGGGCGTAGAGGGGTAGCTTCACCTGGAGGTCGTAGCGAAGGGAACTCTCGGCCACCTCCACCACCAAAAGGGCGTCCCGTCCCTGGGGCAGCTCCTCCTCGTAAAAGTCGGGCCGGGGCTTAAGGAGGGCGAGGTCGGGGTAAAGCTCCGACGCCCCCACCACCAGGGGGCTTTGCACGAAGAGGATGGCCTTTTGGGGCACAAGGGGGCCGAAGAGGGCGGTGAGCTTGGCCACCTTGGCGGCGTGGCGTTTTCCGATGGGGCTCATCTCTACCAGGTCTCCTTCCACGAGCTCCAGCCTCAAGTCCTCCGGGAAGACCCCGGCCTCCACCATGCGGTGGAACTCCTCCAGGGAGACCTTGTGGCGGGTCACGGCAGGACCTCCTTGACCGGCACTTTCAGGCCGAGGACCGAAAGCTCCCCGGCCTCGAGGGCCTGGGCCTCCCCGTACCCCTCCCCTTGGGGCTTGCGGAAGACGTGCACCCGATCCCGCACCAGGTCCACCACCCAGACCTCGGGGACTCCTGCTTTGGCGTAAAGGGGGAGCTTCACCTTGAGGTCGTGGTCCAGGCTGGTTTCGGCCACCTCCACCACCAAGAGGGCGTCCTTGGCCTCGGGTACCCTCTCTCGGTAAAAGTCTTCCCGATAGGAGAGAAGTACCAAGTCCGGTTGGGGCTCGGTGTCTGGGAAGAGGCGCAGGGGGTCCTGAACCTGAATGAGCGCCTTCTTTGCTTGCTGCAGGGGAAAGAGCACGTTTAGAAGCCGCTTCAACGCGGCCATGTGCCGCTTGCCTACAGGGCTCAGCTCCACCACCTCCCCCCGGATGAGCTCCACCCGGTCGTCCTC
>Ga0101941_1002104_pt1 | contig 10224 bp, 9 predicted proteins | sample DewCreD2012metaG_3_FD_75242 | JGI IMG/M metagenome (GOLD analysis project Ga0101941, IMG submission 75242) | Hot spring sediment bacterial and archeal communities from British Columbia, Canada, to study Microbial Dark Matter (Phase II) - Dewar... ...
TTCGTTGCGCCGCGTGCACACGCTTCGCTGGTGCTGCGGGCGTACTACGGCATCGAGCGACGCGCACGGCAAAGGGGCTACCAGCTCCTGATGGCGAGCTCAGAGAACGATGTCCGGCATGAGGAAGAACTGGTGGAGCAACATCTGCAGGCGGGGGCACAGGGCATCGTGCTTTATCCGGTGACGCGCTGGCGACATCAACTGCCTGCGGACTACCTGCGTCATCGCTGGCGTGACGTGCCGATTGTCATCTTCGACATCGGCTATGAGGAGTGGGAGCGCCCGATGGTGTTGTTTGACAACTTCAGGTTGGGCTATGAGATGACGCAGGCTTTGCTGGCGCATGGGCACCGGCGTATTGCCTTCCTGCCTCTGAACCCGGACTGCCTGCACCGCTCCATTCACGAACGGCGCGAGGGCTGGCTGAGTGCGATGCAAGATGCCGGTGTGCCTGTCCCGCAAAGCTATCTGCGGTGGACGCCACTGGAACGCCGGGAGGAGAACATCGATGGCGAGGAGGTCGCCCATCAGCTGCTGCAGATCTCCCCTGTGCCCGATGCGCTTATTGCATGGGAAGATAGCACTGCTGTATCTATCATCCGGGCGTTGCAGAAGCTGGGCGTCTCCGTGCCCGAAGAGATTCGGGTGGTGGGCTTTGACGACCTGGAGGCTACCCATTTCTTCCAGCCGGCGTTTCCCACCTCGCAGCCCGACTTCGCCCGTTTAGGCGAAATCGCGGTGGAAGTGCTGGACGAATGGTTAAGTGGCAGGCAATCCACGCCACGCACGTACATTCTGTCGGTACCGGTTCTGTGGCGTGAGCCGCGCACTCTGCGGCGCATTCACCCCAAGGAGGGAGGTTCCGAGTATGAAGCGTGAAGTATCACCCGTGACCGCTGTGGTCGTCATTGTTGTAGTGCTGCTGATCATCGGCGGCGTCTACTGGTGGATGACCGAGGGACGCACGGCGGGCGGTAAGGGTGCAACACCACCGCCGATGCCACCCGATGTGCAGGCGGAGTTTCAACGACGTCTGGGCGGTCCTGCCCCTGCCGGTGTGACTTCTGGCAGGGGACCGGGCATGCCCGCTCCAGCTCCCGCTGGGCGCTGAACCTTAAAAACACATCACACAAGGAGGGTTAACATCATGAAGCGACACGCTTTTACCTTGATTGAGCTGCTGGTGGTCATCGCGATTATCGCGATACTGGCAGCCATCCTGTTCCCGGTGTTCGCTCAGGCACGGGAAAAAGCGCGACAGACCTCCTGCCTGTCCAACTTCAAGCAGATAGGGCTGTCGGTGCGTATGTACTCGCAGGACTACGATGAGAAGTTCCCGATGGGCACCTACCCCGGGCCGCGAAACTGGGAAGTGAACCCGGACGTAAACAACTTCGATGGGAACGAGGGATGGGAAGATTGCGGTGGTTGGTGGGCAGGCTTCAACCCCGGCGATGGCGGTCCTAACTATTCGGGCTGCGCCTACGGCAGCGAGTTTTACCGCACGCTGATGGTAGTGCAGCTGGGTCCGTACCAGAAGAACAAGAACATCTGGTACTGCCCGTCGGACAGGTACCGTGACCCATCGCCTGCGAACATGCAGACGGGGATGCAGTCCTATCACTGGTTCCCCAACTGGGTGTACAACACCTGGTGCCCCGGCAGCGCAGGCTATCCCGGTCCGTTCCCCTGCGTGCGGTATCCCGACGGCACTTTCAAGAGCCTGGCTGACATGCCGCCGGATGAGAAGTCGGAGTACATCGCCGAGCGTATCCTGTTCACCGAGCGCGGCGTGTTCGGTTGGGATGGACCGGATGCCTATAGCGGCTCAAGCCCGAACGCCACCTTCAACCACTCGCAGGGCTACAACGCTACCTTCTTCGACGGTCACGCCAAGCTGATTAACTACGGTCGCAAGTGGACGACCATCCCTGCTACCGGCTGGCCGCCGGACCGTGCACCGCAGTAGTACAGCAGGACGGTAAACCTCTCCCGAGCCCCTCTCCCTGCGGGAGAGGGGCACTTCTTTTTATCGGGGGTACCCCGGACTGACGCCCCTCGCCAATTATGACCGTATTGGGGTGTCTACTGGTGGTCCGCTACACGTGATTGTTTGGATAGTGAGCAGAGCAGTTCCGCTTGCCTGTCGTTCTGAGGCGAAGAATCTCGTGTTAACGGCACATTGAGATGCTTCGCTGACGCTCAGCATGACAAGAAGGCTGGTTTCCCTGTCATTCTGAGCGAGGCGAAGAACCTCGTTTGCCGACACGCTGAGACGCTTCGCTAACGCTCAGCATGACAAAAAACACACCAAACTTGTCATTCTGAGCGAAGCGAAGAATCTCAGAGATGCTCCACTGCGTTCAGCATGACAAGAAAAAGACGAGATGCTTTGCTAATGCTCAGCATAACACGATAGATACGTCATGCCCTTGAACTGTTCCCTCCTTCTCGTATAGCATACCACACCTGCTCTCCTTTGTGAACTTTATTCCTCCTGCGGATGTATCATCACCTTCATGCCCTCGCGGTTCTGCATCACCTCGAAGGCGCGATGAATCTGCGAGAGGGGAAAACGGTGGGTAATCAAAGGAGCTACTCGCACCTTCTCCTGTGCCAGCAACTGCACCGCCAGCTCGTGGTGTCTCGGCACCGAGCCGTGTGAACCGGTGACGAAGCACTCTTTATAATGAATCGTGTTGGAGTACACACTCATCGGGCGCGTGCCTCTGGGCAGACCGCCAAACAGGTTCACGTATCCCCGGTGCGCCACCATCTCAATCGCCTGCTCGTGTGCCTCTACCGATGCACTGGCGGTAATCACGATGTCCGGTCCCTCACCGCCGGTCTCCTCGCGGCAGCGAGCTACTACGTCCTCTTCCTCTGAACAGATGTACACGTCCGCTCCGTAGAAGCGAGCCAGCTCCAGCCGTGCCTTGCTGCGCTGCACGGCGATGATTCGGGTCGCTCCCATCACGCGGGCGAGGTCAATCAGCATACAGCCGATGGGTCCCAAGCCGATGATGACCACGCTCTTGCCCAGCCCCATGTTCACCAGCTCCATGCCGTTAATGGCACAAGCCAGCGGCTCCGCCAGCGCGGCGGTGTCGTAGTCCATGTTATCGGGAATGGGCGTGACGGGTCCTTCGTCCAGTAGTAGCCTGGGCAGCTTCATGTACTGCGCGAACGCGCCGGGTATCTGGTAGCCTACCGCATAGTTAATCGCGCAGTTGTTGCCCAGCCCGTTGCGACACCAGCGACACTGCCCGCAGGGCACGTCCGCACCAATCGCCACACGGTCGCCCTCTTTCACGCGCGTCACGTTCTTGCCTGCCTTCACCACCACGCCCGCCGCCTCATGCCCGATAATCGCAGGCGGCTTTACGCGCGGGTTGCCGTGATGCAGGATGCGCACATCGGAACCGCAGATGCTCACCGATTCCACCCGCAACAGCGCGGAATCGTCATCTATCTCCGGCTCAGGCACCTCTTGAAGCACCAGCTTGCCCAGCTCTTCCAGAACGGCTGCCAGCATCAGTCTTCCTCCTGTTCGTCAGGGTGTATCAGCACTTTGCAGAAGAAACCTTTCCCCTCGCGCATGGCGTGCAAGGTTTGTATTGCCCGGCTCAGCGGCACGCGGTGAGTGATGAGCGGCTTGAGGTTCAGCTGACCGGATGCCACAGCCTGCAGGGTAGTATGCCAGTCGTCGTCCGCGCTGTATACCGCGTACTCCGAGTTCCATGTGCCGTACAGGTTTACCTCACGCCGCATGAGCTGCGAGAGCAGGTTAGCGGGAAAGGTAACATCCGCCGACGGGTTGCCCAGCACCACCACTCGCCCGCTCCGCCGGGCACAGGCGCACGCCTGCAGAAGCGTTTGCGGCACCCCTGCTGCTTCGAGGCATACATGCGCTCCCTGCCCCTCTGTGAGCGAGGCAACAACCTCCTCAGGGGTGTGATGGGCGGCGTGATAGGCGTGCACAAAGCCCAGCCCCTTCGCCATCGCCAGCTTCTCCTCCACGATGTCAAACAGCACCACCGGCGACGCGCCCATCGCCCGCGCCCATTGCGCCGCGATCAGCCCAATCGGTCCTGCACCGAATATCGCCACCGTTTCGCCCGGCTGGCATCCTCCAGCACGGCGCAAAGCATGTAACGCCACCGCGGCGGGTTCGGTCATGGCCGCTTCCTGCAGGCTCACGCCGTCGGGCACGCGCAGCAGGTTGCGCACAGGAGCCACCACGTACTCTGCAAACGCCCCGTCTCGCCTCGAGCCAAGGTAGTCGTACGACTCGCACTGCACATACTTGCCCTTCTCGCAGGCGGCGCACCGTCCACACCATATCAGGGGAAATACCGCTACCCTGTCGCCCGGCGCGAACCGCACAACGCCTTCGCCGCATCGCTCTACCACGCCCGCGAACTCGTGACCGCATATCAACGGAAAGCGATACGTGCCCTTCGAGAAGATACGGGGGATGTCGGAGCCGCATACGCCACAATACGCTACGCGCACCAGCACCTCATCCGCTTTGGGTTCGGGAACGGGCATGTCCTCATACCGCACATCGGCTACCGCGTGGAGCACCAGTGCTTTCACCTAAGCCTCACCTCCGACACGCTGCCGAAGCCCGTCACGCACCGCCTGCACCACCCGCCGATAATTCTGCCAGAGCGTTCCCCCCGGATGATAGAGGCTGCTGGAACCCAGCACCAGAATATCCGCTCCTGCCGCAACCATCTTCGGGATGTTCTCGAAGCTCACGTTGCCGTCTACCTGAATGGGTATGTGCTGATACCCCCTCTCATCCAGAAACCGTCGGCAGTCGGCGATTTTACGCAGAGTCTGTGGCACCGCCCTCTGACCGGCGAATCCCGGGTTGACGGTCATTATGAGCACGAAGTCCAGCTCCTCGAGGACGTAGTCCAGCACACTCAGAGGGGTTGCCGGATTGAGCGCAACACCTGCCTGTGCACCTCCCTCGCGAATCAGGGTGAGCGTGCGGTGCAGGTGTCGGGAGGACTCCGCATGTACCGAGACCATCTGCACTCCCAGCGTCAGCAGCTTCTGCACAAAGAAGTCGTTCTCTTCCACCATCAGGTGTACATCGAAGGGCAGATTTGTGCGCTGGCGCAGCTGCTCCATCACCACCAAGCCCATCGGCATATTCGGCGTGAAGTGCGCGTCCATCAGGTCAAAATGCAGGTAATGCACGCCCATCGCCTCCAGCCGGCGCACGTGCGATTCCAGATTCAGCTGGTCCGCGCACATCAACGACGCCGAGAAGCGAACGGGATATACGGAGGGCAGGGCAGAGGAAGCGAAGGAAGCGGGAGTGTGTTCTGGTGGAGCGCACCATGTTTCACGCAGGTATCGCAGTGACTCGCGCAGTGACCTCTCCAGATGGATATCGCTGTAATCGCGCCCCAGCTTCGGTCCCGAGATTTCCAGATAGCCTGCCACCCTGTCTACGGGCAGAAGATGGGCGTTCGCGTGTAGCAGGTCGCGAAACCGTTCTACCTGCACAATGCCCTTTGCTCTTTCCTCTTCGCCGAAACCGAACGTAGAGTGAAAGAGGGAATCGGTGTTCTTCAGATGCACCTCGTACAGGTAGGGCAGAGCGGCGTGGAAGGTCTGCAGATTATCCCAGACGACGTTTCCCGCTTCGTCGGCGTAGCCGTGCGAAGTGTCGGCGCAGAATCCCACGCGGGCAGTGGTATTCGGGTGCTGGCGATGATAGGCGGTGAGTTCCTCTCCCATCTGCCGAATCTCGTCTGGCAGGGTTGGGGGTTCCGCTAGGCAAGACATCGGCTCGATGGTCAGCCAGGGTATACCCTGCTCATGCGCGAAGTGCATCAGTTCCTTAAGGTGCTTCAGGTAGCGCGCGATGCCCTGTGGTTTGGTGTGCATCTCGTCGCGCAACACCGCGCACGGGTTGTGCCCTACCGACTGCGCCCCCAGGATGCCGCCAATCTGGATATAACGCTCGAACATGCGCCTTGCCACGCTTTCCCAGCCCGGCTCGTTGCGGAAAAAGCCTCCCAGTTCGCGGTGCGCGGTGAACAGGCTGTAGATACGCACTCCTGCCTTTTCCGCCTGCTCACGTAGCCAGTGGAAGAAGTCGTCAGGTAAGAGATAAAACTCGAAGGTACTGCCCAGCTGAATGTACTCCACGCCCTCTTCTGCTGCCAGCCGAAACAGCCAGGGGTAAGAGTAACGATACTCTATCGGGTCGGTTTTGACACCCAGCAGAAGCTGCAGAGGAGTGCTCATACCGTGTGCCTCTTTCGCTCCACAGCGCGAGCGATTTTGTTCAAGATAGGCAGCGATTCGTGGCGTTTTAGTCGTGCCAGCGCAACGCACAGCGCGTCAAACAGAGCCAGCTGCACCAGGCGCGCGGTGATGGTTTCATCCAGCCATTGGGTACGCCCGGCGGAGGTAATCAGGCAGATGTCGCACAGCTTCGCCAGAGGGGAACGACGAAAGCTGGTCACGCAGATGGTGCGCGCGCCCGCTTCTTTCGCCAGCTCCACCGACTCTATCGTCTCGCGGCTCGCCCCTGAATAGGACACCGCCAGCCCCACATCGCCCGGCTCCAGCAGTGCTGCGTTGATTGCCTGAATATGGTCATCCACGGAGAAGAGGGTGTTGATACCGCATCGCTGTAGACGGTACTGCAGGTCCATACACACCGGCAGTGAACTGCCTACCCCGAATATGGCAACCCGACGTGCGCCGGCGATGGCATCTACTGCCCGCTCGAACTGCGTCATATCCAGCAGCTCCATCGTGCTGGCGACCGCCTGAACGTCCATATTCAGCACCTTTTGCACCAGGCGGGGAAGGTCGTCCTCAGGCGACACGTCGCCGTGCACGTCGGGCACAGGCTCGCGATGGGGTGCCAGATCCGCTACCAGAGCCAGCTTGAAGTCTGCGTAGCCTTTGAAGCCGATGGAACGGCAGAACCGTACCACCGTAGTTTCGCTCACACCGCTGCGGTCGCTCAGGTGGATAACGCTACAGCCTCGCGCCTCTTCGGGGTGGTTCAGCACGAAGTCTGCTACTTTGCGCTCCGCTTCGTTCAGCGACGTGTACAGCGCGGAAACTTTTTCCAGTACCGAAGCCATGATATTCGCCTCCACTTAATATTTTAGTGGAGTAGAAAAAATTTGTCAACCGGATTTTGAATAAAAGAAAAATTGTGCGACGCGAGACAAGGAGGAGATGTGGAAAGCGTGATGGGACTGCGGTACGACATAGCTGCGGTGAGGTGAAAGTGCTCCTCAAGCTAGCTCACCGCCTGCAGCCCGAATCGTGGCATCTGCTCCTGTATCCGCTGCCACAGCGACTCATCGACCGACACTCCCGCTTGCTCAAGCGCCATGCACACCGCTGCGACCACCATCGGAAAGCGTGGGCGTACAACCTGCGCCAGAGTGCTGCGGTAGACTCGTTCGCGGAAGGCTTCATGCAACGGCTCCGCCGCCGCCGCGACCCCTCCTACTATCCCGACGGCAACTCTGCTGTACTGCATATCGAGCTTGCGCAACGCCACCACCGCCATCAGCCCCAGCTCTCTGCCCGCACTGCTGAGGATGCGTATCGCCACGCGCTCCCCAAGCCTGGCGGCATCCGAGACCGTTCGGGCGACGGAGGCGAGGTCGGCACGCGAGAGCTGCCCGGAGTAAATCAGGCGGTGTAGCGCGCCCAGACCATCCACGCCGAAATGCTCCAGAATGGCGCGCTTCAGCCATGTAGCCGGAGCGCGGCCATCCTCCGCACGGGTACATGCGTTTATCGCCTGCAACGCAATCCAGTATGCACTACCCTCATCGCCCATCAGGTATCCCCATCCACCGACGGCGGCGGTCTCGCCTGACTCGTTCATCCCGAACGCCACCGAGCCGGTGCCGGCTATCACCACTGCGCCCGGCGCGCCTTGTGTGATACAGTACAGCGCGGTACGTGTGTCATGTGTGACCACCACCTGCTCAGCCGGCAGCTCCTGCCGGCAAATCTCTTCCACCAGCGGACCGCCTCCCGTCGTGCCACATAACGCCACTGCAAAGCGCGCATCCGAGCACAAAGAGGCGCTTTGCAACGCACCGCTCAGCGCTGTCCGCAGAGATTGGCGAAGGCGTTCCGGTCCACCGGGTTCGTGGATGTGGTTCGCTGCTCCACCCACCCCAAGGCCAAGCAGATTGCCCTCGATGTCTGCTATCAGCGCGCGCGTGGTGCTCTGCCCGCCGTCGATGCCCATCACCAGCACCTTCGGCACTTCCTTTCCCTCCCTGCTATCGGTGTGTCATCTATAGTGTGCGGACTTCCGCCATCAGTATCTCCTCGTGGGTCGCGCTGTTCGCCTGTGCCAGGTATCCTGAGCCATCACGGGTGCGAGAGGCGTGCACCACAATACTGGAACGTCCCTCTATCACCACATCATCGAACAGATTGCCCACCATCATTGGATTGATTCCGACGATTTCAGGATGCTGCTGGCACGCCTGCCATAGACCCGTCTTCCAGCTTTCTGCTTGCTCAAGCGTCCATGGCAGCGGGTTAAACGATGGCTGTGCTATCAGCAGCGCCTTCTGCCTTACCAGAGCCTCGATCACGTCCGCGTGAAAGCCGTCCAGGCAGATGGCAACACCCAGTCTACCTGCAGGCGTGTCTACCACCCGTAGTTCTTCTACCTTGCCCGCGTTGAGGTCCATGCCCTCTTGCTGTTCCAGCGGGATGAGATGCACCTTGCGTTGTGTGAGAATCAAACGACCTTTGGGGTCAAACACGTAACAGGTGTTGTACACTTCACCAGGGTGCTTGCTGTCGGGCAGTGGCGCACTGCCTGCTACCAGGGTCACACTGTGCTTGCGCGCCGCTTGTGAGAACAAGCGACGATATCGGCTCTCCAGCTTTTTGCCCAGCGCCAGCAGAATCGCCCGCGTCGAAGAGACCCTGTAGGAATCCATTGCCCGGCGGATGGGTAAGGCGTAGCGCTGTGAAAGCACTGCAGCCGCTTCATAGATGCTCTTACAGCCCTTAACCGCCTCATAGTCATCGAGAAAAAGCATTCCCAAGCCGATGTCCTCGGGAAAGACAACCAGTATGGGGACATCTGACCGCACGCGCCGCCTCACAAAGGCAAGCAACTCATCTATGCGATTCGCCATGCGTTTCTCGCTCTGGTAGTCCTCCAGCGTCACATGCATCTGTATAGCGACGAGAACAGCTTCGCTACTCGGCTTCATTGCCACTACCCCCGCAACATTACCACTATTATTTCGAAGCGGTCTTTCCGTTTCCTGCAAAACAGGGCAACAGTCTTGCTCTACCCCAATACTTCGGGCGCCAGCAAAAAATCCTCCATAAAAACTCCTTAATACTTCTCTGGTAACATCCTAACGATAGCAAACAAACCCAGAGGAGGTGCTACTATGCGCTCTCGAAAAGCCTTCACACTGATTGAGCTGCTCGTCGTGATTGCTATTATCGCCATACTGGCGGCGATTCTGTTCCCGGTCTTCGCGCAGGCACGGGAAAAAGCACGGCAGGCGAGCTGTCTCAGCAACGTCAAACAAATCGGTACGGCGATGATGATGTACGCGCAGGATTACGACGAAGTGTTACCGCGCAACGCTTACGCCGATCCCCCGCGCGTACTGGAGGGTCCCCACTTCGTGAACTGCTCCACCCCGCGCTGGATGGACGTGCTTCAGCCCTACATCAAGAACCTGCAGATTTTCAACTGTCCCAGCGACCCGTTCTCGCCGATTAGCGGCACGCTGTGGACTGGTCAGCCCCACACGCTGATGGAGAACAGGCGTTACGTGTTCCAGCCCTACTCGCCGGATGGCTCGCAGGTGTTCCGCGAGGCGGATTGCGGCGATCCGTTCGGCACAACGAATGTGGGCAGGCGATTCGGCAGCTACGCCATTAACAACATGTATTATTCCTCGGCAGACAACTTTACACCGCCCAATAACCAGCCGATGGCTGCTATCGCCCAGCCGGCGGATACCGTGCTGGTGGCAGAGGTTCAGGGTTACGGACAGAGCGCAGACTTCTACCGCCGTGACCTCAACGACCCCCAGCCGACCACGCCACATATGAATTTTGAAAAAATAAACGTATTTATGTTATGCTACTGGTGGAGGTGAGGAGGATGTCACGCCGCCTGCATCTCCACCTGACCGATGAGCAACGTCGCGAACTTACCGGGGCACG
>Ga0101941_1002105_pt1 | contig 10210 bp, 12 predicted proteins | sample DewCreD2012metaG_3_FD_75242 | JGI IMG/M metagenome (GOLD analysis project Ga0101941, IMG submission 75242) | Hot spring sediment bacterial and archeal communities from British Columbia, Canada, to study Microbial Dark Matter (Phase II) - Dewar... ...
CTACAACTCCGAGTGGCTGGAGGGCCTCACCTTCAAGGAGGTGGTCCGGCTCACCTCCCTTATGACCGTGGCCCAGATGCTGGAAAGGGAGGACTTCAAGAAGCGGTACGAGGAGGGGGTGCCCATCTCCCTGCACGAGTTCCTCTACCCCTTCGCCCAGGCCTACGACTCCGTGGCCATCCGGGCCGACGTGGAGATGGGCGGCACGGACCAGCGCTTCAACCTCCTGGTGGGCCGGGAGGTGCAGCGGGCCTACGGGCAAAGCCCCCAGGTCTGCTTCCTCATGCCGCTCCTCCTAGGCCTAGACGGGCGGGAGAAGATGAGCAAGAGCCTGGACAACTACATCGGCCTCACCGAGCCCCCGGAGGCGATGTTCAAGAAGCTCATGCAAGTGCCGGACCCCCTTCTTCCGAGCTACTTCCGCCTCCTCACGGACTTGGAGGCGGAGGAGATAGAGGCCCTCCTGAAGGCGGGCCCCGTCCCCGCCCACCGGGTCCTCGCCCGCCTCCTCACCGCCGCCTACGCCCGGCCCCAGGTCCCCGCCCGCCTGGACCGCGCCTTCTACGAGAGCCTGGGCTACCGCCTCGAGGCCTTGGGCAAGGACAAGGAGGCGGGCCCCGAGGCGGTGCGAAGGGCGGAGGCCCGCTACGACCAGGTGGCGAAGGGCGGCATCCCCGAGGACCTCCCGGAGGTGGAGATCCCCTCCTCCGAGCTCCAGGAGGGCCGGATCTGGGTGGCGAGGCTCTTCACCCTGGCGGGCCTCACCCCCTCCAACGCCGAGGCGAGGAGGCTCATCCTGAACCGGGGGCTCCGCATAGACGGGGAGCTGGTCACCGACCCGGCCCTCGAGGTGGACCTCTCCCGGCCCCTCGTCCTCCAGCGGGGAAAGGACCGCTTCGTCCGGGTGCGGCTGGGGGGCTAAGGCCATCCCCGGCAAAAGGCCCCTGGGGGGCTTCCCCATAGCCCCGGCCAGGGCATCCCGTGTGGGGCAACCACGGCGCGGGCGCTTAGCCCCCTTCCATGGGCCTTAAGGGCACCTCGTGCCCGGTGGCGTAGAGGACGCCGCCCTCCGCCTGCAGCCTGAGGCGGGGCAGGGGATAGCGGGGAGGGCCGTACACGGCCTTCCCCCCAAGCAGGGGGTCAAAGGCCCCGAAGTGGCAGGGGCAGCCCAAAAAAGGCCGCTCGTAGCGGAAGTTGTAAAGGAGGGAGGCCGCCTCGGGGTCGGGGACGAAGTTCACCGTGCACCCCTGGTGGGTGCAGATGCGGCTTAGGGCGAGGTAGTGCTCCTGCCCCAGGGAAAGCCCTCCGGGGACGGGCCCGGGCAGGCGGAGGAGGAAGGCCTTGAGCTCCCCGAAGGGAAGAGGATAGAGGAAAGGCTTCGCCTGCCACACGGCAAGCTCCCCGAGCCGGGCCACCGCCACCTTGGGCCCCTCCCTCCAGGTGGGCCTTCCCACCTCGGGGCGGGGGCGGAAGCGCAGGTTGTAGGTGCGCACCCCGAACCAGGCGAAGAACCCTCCCGCCACCGCCACAGGGAGGTAAAAGACAAGGTCGCGGCGCTTCATGGCTAGAGCTTGGCCAGGTAGTCCAGGAGGGCCTTGAGCTCCTCCTGGGAGAGGGGGATGGCGGGCATCGCCCCCCGGCCCTTTAAGACGACCTCCCGCACCGCCTCCGGGGCCTTCAGGATGGGGTTTCCCTTAAGCCTGGGCCCCACGCCCCCTTCCCCCTGAAGGCCATGGCAGGCGGCGCAGCGGGCCCGGTAGACGCTCTCCCCGTCCTTCCCCCCCTGGGCCTGGGCCCGGGCCATGGCGATAAGGGCCTCCACCCGCTCCCGGGCCTCGCCCCCCGCCTCCAGGTACCGCTCCCAGGCGCGGATGGCCTCCGGCATCCGCCCTTCCTGGAAGTAGAGGTTCCCCAGGAAGAGCCACCCTTCGGCGGCCTTGGGGTCGGCGTGCTGGGCGACCTCCAGGAAGACCCGGGCCTCCTCCAGCCTCCCTCCCATGAAGAGGAGGATGCCCACCCGCCTCAGGGCCTCGGCGTTTCTGGGGTCCTTCTTCAAGACCCCCAGGTAGGCCTCCGCCGCCTGGTCAAAGGCCTGGAGCGCGTAGGCCCTCCGGCCCCAGGCGAGGAGGTCCTCCACCGCCCCGGTCCTTTGGGCCTTTTCCGCGAGGGCCTTGAGCTCCCGGGCCTCCTGCCTGGCCGTGACCGTGGTCTCCCCGGGCAGGCGGGGGAGGGTGTAGCGCCAAAGCCCCACGCCCAAAAGGGCCACCCCCCCGAGCAGAAGGGCCGCGGGCCAGGGGCTTCGGGCGCGGGAGACGGGCGGGCGGTAGCCTTCTAAAAGCCTTTCCAGCTCCACCATCCGGGCGAGGGCGAACCGCTTCTCCTCCCCCGAGAGGGCCTCCACCTCCTCCTTCAGGACCTGAAGCTCCCTAAGGAGCTCCTCCCGCCTCGGGGGATCGGGAAAGGGCTCCTTGGGCCCGAGGAGGGGCCTCAAGGCCAGGAGAAGGCCCAGGAGGAAGAGGGCGAGGAAGAGGAGGGTGGCGATCATGACGGGGGCTCGCGCATCCGGCGGTCCGCCTCCTCCAGAAGCTCCGGGGGAAGCGGCCTGGGCCGGAAGTAGGCCGAGAGGCCGAGGCCGAGAAGGAGGAGGCCGAGGACCGGGAGCACCCAGACCCAGAGGGTCACGCCGCGCCTCGGGGGCGCGTAGAGGATCCACTCCCCGTAGCGCTCCACGAAGAAGGCCTTGATCTCCTCCTTCGTCTTCCCCTCCTTCAGCATCTCGGCGATGAGGCGGCGCATCTCCTGGGCCACCCCCGAGTTGCTCTCCGCCGCCGACTCCCCCTGGCAGACGGGGCAGCGGAGCTCCCGGGCGATGCGGAAGACCTCCGGGGAGAGGTCGGGGGGCGGCGCTTCCTGGGCCAGGGCGGGAAGAAGAAGGGCGAAAAGCAGGAAAACCCACCTCATCGCAAGGCCTCCTCTAGGTAACGCTCCAAGGTGGCCTCGTCAATGGCCCCCGCGTGCCGGGCCAGAACCCGGCCCTTCTGGTCTATGAAGAAGGTCTCGGGCACCCCGTACAGGCCGTAGTCCACCCCCACCCGGCCGCGGGGGTCGTAGGCCTGGGGGAAGGTGAGGCCGAACTGGGCGAGGAACTTGAGGGCCTCCTCCTCCTTGTCCTGGGTGTTCACCCCCAGGAGGAGCACCCGGCCCTGGTGGCGGCGCCAAAAGGCCTCGAGGACGGGCGCCTCCTCGTAGCAGGCGGGGTAGCACCAGCTGGCCCAGAAGTTGAGGACCACGGGGCCTTTCCCCAGGTGGTCGGCCAGGCGGAAGGTCTCCCCCCACGCCGCCCGGTAGGGGGGGAGGAGGGGCAGGATGAAGTCGGGGGCAGGCCGCCTCTTCTGGGCCAGGACCGAGGGAAGGTCCTTGGGATTCCGCTGCATTCCCCACCAGAAAAGCCCTCCCAGGGCAAGCAAAAGGAGGAGCCAGAGAGCCCCCCTCACGCCGGGCTCACCCCCTTCACCTCCTTGGGCCTCCCGGCGGGCCAGAGGCTGTAGAGGGTGCCGAGGACCATAAGCCCTCCCGCCACCCACATCCAGAAGACCAGGGGCGTGAGGATGAGGCGGACGGAGGCCCACTCCCCCTTCTCCCGGTCAAAGTCCATGAGGAGGAAGTAGTAGTCGTTCCCCGGGGTGTAGACCACCTTGGGCGCGGGCAGGGGGGCGTTCATCTGGGGGTAGAAGTGGAGGCGGGGCCGCACCTCGCCGAAGCGGTCGGTCTTGAGGAGGGCCTCCACGGCGAAGCGCCGCCCCTCGTCCAGGGCCCTCACCCCCTGGAAGGTGAGCCTGAGCCCCGCCACCTCCCAGGCCTCGCCCCGGTAGAGGGTCTTCTCGCTCTCCAGGCGGTAGGTCTGGCTGAAGGCGATGGCGAGGCCCATGAGGGCCACGGCGAAGTGGACCACGAGGCTCCCCACCCGCCTCCGGTTCTCCAAAAAGCCCCAGGGGGAAAGCCCCGCCCGCACCCGGCCCAGCACCCCCTCCCGGGCGAGGAGGAGGACGGCAGCCAGGTTGTAGAGGAAAAGCCCGAGGGCCAAGGAGGCCCCCGGGGTGTAGCCCCGGAGCAGCCCGAGGAGGGTGCCCAGGACCAGAACCCCAAGGAGGAGGTAGAGGTTCCGGAGGGCCTCCTCCCGCGCCCTACGCCAGGGCAGGAGGGGCCCCACCCCCATGAGGAGGAGGATCCCCGCCCCCAGGGGGGCCGAGAGCTGGTTGAAGAAGGGGGCCCCCACGCTCACCTTGGCCCCGGCGAAGGCCTCCACCAGGAGGGGGTAAAAGGTGCCGAGGACCACCACCAGGGCCCAGCCCGCGAAGAAGAAGGCCCCGAGGAGGAGCGCCCCCTCCCGGGAGAAGGGGCGGAAGGCCGCGGCGTCCCGCACCTCCCGGGAAACCCGGGAGAGGAGGCCCAGGCCGAGGCCCGTGGCCAGGAGGAAGAAGCCGAGGAAAGCGGGCCCCACGGGGCCCTCCGCGAAGGCGTGGACCGACTGGAGGACCCCGCTTCGGGTGAGGAAGGTGCCGAGGACCGTGGCGGCGAAGGCCAGGGTCACAAAGGCGAAGTTCCAGGCCTTGAAGCCCCCCCGGGTCTGCTGGACGAGGGCGGTGTGGAGGAAGGCGGTGGCGAGGAGCCAGGGAACGAAGCTGGCGTTCTCCACGGGGTCCCAGGCCCAGTACCCGCCCCAGCCCAAGACCTCGTAGCTCCACCACATCCCCGCCACCTTCCCCGCGGTGAGGAAGCCCCAGGCCACGAGGGTCCACCACCTCGTCTCCTCCACCCAGGTCTGGTAGCGCCGCACCGCCATGGCCGCCACCGCGTAGGCGTAGGGCACGCTCAGGCCCACGAACCCCAGGTACATGAGGACGGGATGGACGGCCATCATCCAGTGGTTCTGGAGGAGGGGGTTCGGGCCCACGCCGTCTTGGGGCGGGCTGGCAAGGATCTCAAAGGGGCTGGCGATGGTGGCCATGACGCCGAAGAAGAAGACCTGGATGCCATAAAGCACGGCGAGGACCAGGGAGGCCCGCCAGGGGTCCAGGGCCTTCTTGCTGGCGAGGAGGGTGTAGAGGGTCTGGAGGAGGCCCCAGAGGAGGAGGCTGCCCTCGAGGGCCGCCCAGGGGGTGACCAGGGTCACCCAGAGGGGGTCCTTGGTGGAGTGGTTCCTCGCCACGTAGGCCAGGCTGAAGTCGTGGGTGAGGAGGGCCCACTCCAGGGCGAGGAAGGCGGCGAGGGCTCCGAGAAAGGCGAGGGGCACGAGGGTCCTCGCCCCCCTTAGAAAGCGCCCGTCCCCCTGGAAGTAGGCGAGGAGGGCGAGGGCGAGGCCCAGGAGGCTGAAGGCCAGGGCCAGGCTTACGCTTAGGTTGCCAAGAAGGGCCGGGGTCATTTGGCCTCCTCTATGAGCTTGCGCACGTCCTCCGGGGTCCAGCCCGCCTGGGGGGGGCGGTAGCTCTCGGAGTGCTTCACCAGGAGGTTCCGCCCCTGGAAGACCCCGCCCTCAAAGCGGCCCTCCACCACCACCCCCTGGCCCTCCTTGAACATGCCGGGGGGCGTGCCCTTGTGCAGAACGGGCACCTCGGCCACCCCGTCCGTGAGGACGAAGCGGAGCTCCAGAAGGTCTTTGTCGTACCGCACCGAACCCGGCTTCACGAGCCCCCCCAGGCGCACGGGGCGGTGCTGGTACTTGGCCTGGTCCTGGAGGTACTCCGAGGGGGTGAGGAAGTAGACCAGGTTCTGCCCCAGGCCCCCGAAGATCATGTAGCCCAGGGCCCCCAGGACGACGAGGATGCCCAGGAGGTACTTGCCCTTCACCGCACCCTCCGGTAGCGAAGGAAGAGGTACGCCAGGTAGCCGAAGACCGTGAGGTAGGTGAGGGCGTAGACCCAGGTGACAAACACTTCCATCAGGCCTCCTCCTTCCTTTCCTCGAGGGCCGCCAAAAACCCCCGGAAGCGCACCAGGCCCAGGTAGAGCAGGGTGAAGACCAAGAGGTTGAAAAGGAGGGCCTGGAGCATCTCCGGGGCCATGTGGACCTTCCCCGTGGTGAGGTCAATGGACTGGGTCTGGTGTAGGCTCCGCCACCACTTGACCGACATGTAGCTGATGGGCACGTTGATAAACCCCAAGACGCCCACCGCCGCCGCCGCCTTGGCCCGGAGCTCGGGGTCCTCTATGGCCCCCCGCAAGAGGAAGTAGCCCACGTACACGGCGAAGAGGATGGCCGTGGTGGTGAGCCGGGGCTCCCAGGTCCAGTAGACCCCCCAGGTGGGCCTCGCCCAGAGCATCCCCGTCACCAGGGCGAGGCCCAGGAAGACCAGGCCGATCTCGGCGCTGGCCCGGGCCAGGCGGTCGTACCGGGGGTCCTGGCGGAAGAGGTAGAGAAGGGAGTAGAGGAAGGTGACGAAGAAGGCCAGGTAGCCGAGCCAGGCCCCGGGCACGTGCAGGTACATGATCCGCACCAGGTAGCCCTGGTTGACGTCGGGGGGCGCGGCGAGGGCCAGGTAAAGCCCCACCGGCAGAAGCAGGACGCCCAGGGCCAGGAGGGCCCAGGTGAGGGCGTCGGGGCGTTCGGGACTCTCCGTTTTCAGCATGGCTTGCCTCCGTTTCCCAGCATACCCACCCCTCCTGTACGCCGTCTGTAACCCCCTTACCCCTCCATCACCAGCGGGAAAAGCAGGGTGCTGGCGGTGAGGTAGACCACGTCAAAAACCCAAAGGAGCTGCCACCAGCCCGCCACCTCGTCCCCAGGAAGCCCCTCCAAGAGGCCCACCGTGGCCCGCACCGCCGCAAGCACCACGGGCACCACCAGGGAAAAGAGGAGGAGGGGCAGGAGCACCTCCCGCCCCCGGAGCCGGGAGAGAAGGCCGGCGTAGAAGGTGGCCACGCTGGCGTAGCCCAGCATCCCTAGGCCCAGGGTGAGGAAAAGGGCGAACCCCCGCTCCAGGGGCAGGTAGAAGAGGCCCCCGACCACGAGGAGGGCCAGAAGGCCCATGGGCAGGAGGAGGAGCATCTGGAAGAGCAGCTTCCCCAAGTAGATCCACTCCTTTCCCCCAGGGGTGAGGAGGAGGTCCTCCAGGGTGCCGTCCTCCACCTCCAAGGCGAAGGCCCGGGTGGAAAGGAGGGTGCTCATGAAGGCCAGGGCCACCCACAAGACCCCGGGGGCCGCCCGGCGCAAGGGCCCCTCGTCCGGGCCCAAGGCCAGGGCCATGACGAAGAGCATTACCCCGAGGAAAGCCGAGACGGAAAGGAGGCCGAAGCGGTCCCGCACCTCGAGGCGGAGGTCCCTTAAGGCCAAAAGCCACACCCGCCGCGCCGCCCAGAGCCTCCCCGGGCGCAAGCCCCCGGTCCTCCGCAGGCGCACGGGCCTCACGCCTCCCCCAGCCTCAAGCTGCGGTCGGCCACGGCCTCCGCCAGGGCCCGGTCGTGGGTGGCGAGGACCACCCCCGCCTCCTTCCGGGCCTCCCAGAGCACCTCCAAGAGCAGGCCCCGCCCCTCGGCGTCCAGGGCGGTTTCCGGCTCGTCCAAAAGCCAGAGGTCCGGGCGGAGGAGGAGGAGGCGGGCCAGGGCGAGCCGCTTCCGCATCCCGCTGGAGAAGGCGGCGAGGGGGCGGTTCTCCGGGAGGCCGAACCTCTCCAAAACCCCCTTCCAGTCCCCGGCCCGCCCGTGGAAGGCCAGGTCGTGGAGGAGGTGCTCCCTGGCCGTGAGGTGGCGGTGGAAGGCCGGGGGGCTGGGGAGGTAGAGGGCTAGGCCCTGCCGGGCCACCCGGCCGCGGGTGGGCTTCAAAAGCCCCGCCATCAGGCGGAGGAGGGTGGTCTTGCCCGAGCCGTTGGGACCGAGAAGGGCCACCGCCTCTCCCCTTTTCAGGACGAAGGTGAGGTCCCGGAACACCCAGTCGCGGCCAAACCTCTTGGAAACGGCCTCGAGGCGCAAGAGCATGCCTACCCCAGTTTAGGCAACCCGAAGGAGGACAAAGGTCCCGGACCTCACAGGTACCTCTGCAGCCACTCCGGGGTGATGCGCAGGAAGAAGGCGTTGAGGACGGTGAAGCTTCCCGTGAGGAGGAGCAGGCCCACCGCCACGAGCACCACCCCCGCGAAGACCTCCGCGTAGTGGGCCAGCCGGCCCGCCCGCCGGAGCCATCCTTTCAGCCGGTCGGCGAAGAGGGCCACCAGGAGGAAGGGCACGGCGAGGCCCAGGATGTAGGCCAGGAGGAAGGCTACCCCACCGCCCACCGCGGTGAGGGTGAGGATGGCCCCCAGGATGGGGCCGATGCAGGGGGTCCAGCCCAGGGCCAGGGTGGCCCCGAGGAGGAAGGCGCCCCAGGGGCGGGAGGTCTCCCCCTCGTAGCGAAGGGAAAGCCCCAGGCGGGGCCTCAGGCCCAGCATGTAAAGGCCGAAGAGGACGAGGGCCACCCCCCCCGCCTGGGCCAGGGCCTGGCGGTGCGCGAAGAGGAAGTTCCCCAGGAGGGTAAAGGGAAGGCCCAGGAGGAGGAAGACCACCCCGAAGCCCAGGACGAAGAAAAGGGCGTTGAAGAGGGGGCGCCCCCGCTCCCCCCCCAGGTAGAGGAGGTAGGTGGGGACGAGGGGCAAAACGCAAGGGGAGAGGAAGGAGAGCACCCCTGCGAAAAAGGCCGCCGCCAGGGAAAGGGTCATGCCTCCATCCTAGGGCAGGGTGAGCCAGGGGAAGCGGCGCTTCGCCTCGGGGTCCAGGTGGAGGAGCTCCCGGGCGGGCATCCGGATCCTGGGCAGGGTCGCCTGGTTCACCGGGGTGTCCGCGTCAACGATGCCGTTCAGGTAGAGGAGGTAGGCCACCAGGTGGTAGACCTCCTGGTCGGTGAGGGTGCCCTCCTGGCCGAAGGGCATGGCCCGCCGGAGGTAGTCAAAGAGGGTGGTGGGGTATGGCCAGTAGTTGCCGATGGCGTATTCCACAGGCTCGGTGCTCGGGGTGATGGGGAAGGGCTCGGAAACCAGGCGGTTGAAGGGGTAGCCCTCCCCGCCCTTGCCGTGGCAGGAGGCGCACTTCTCGGCGTAGATGCGCTCCCCCTCCGCCACCTTGCCCTCCCCGGGGGGCAGGCCCCGGCCGTCGGGCAGGACCACGGGCCTGAGGTCGTACTGGCGGGCGAGCTCCTCGCTGATGGGGGTGCCAAGCTGGTACCGGGCGGCCAGGGCGAGGCCCGCAAAGGCCAGGATCCAAAGGACGCGCCTAGACATCCAACACCTCCCCCCCGCACCCCCCGGCGGGGCCGGAAACCTGCCCTCCCAGAGGCCGGTCCCCGTTCACCACCCGGCCGTCCGGCAGGACCCGCCAGGCCTGGATGGCGTTGTAGTGGTAGCGGTTGTTCCTCCCCCACTTCCTGAAGAACTCCTCCCGGGTGGGCTGGGTGTTCCCCTTCTCGTCCCAGGCCCGGCTCCAGAGGACCACCTCCTCCCCCTGCCAGTACCAGGGCATCTTGAAGCGCACGAAGGCGTAGCGCTCCACCGGGGGCTCGAGGGCGGCCTCCCGCCAGGTCTTCCCCTCGTCAAAGGAGACCTCCACCTTGGCGATGCGCCCGTGGCCGCTCCAGGCCAGGCCCCGGATCTCGTGGAAGCCGGGCTTGAGCCGCTGGAGCCCCGAGGGGTAGGTGATGATGGACTCGGGGTCCATGACCCAGGTGAAGGCCAGGATCCGGCCGTCCGCCATGACGTCGGTGTACTCGCTGGTCTCGTCCTTGCTCATGGCGGGGAGGTCCGTGACCAGGATGCGCCTTAGCCACTTCACCTGGATGCTCCCCTCCCAGCCTGGGACCACCAGCCGCACCGGGTAGCCCTGCTCGGGCCTCAGGGCCTCCCCGTTTTGGGCGTAGGCCACCAGGACGTCCTCCATGGCCTTCTCCAGGGGGAGGGAGCGGGTGTACATGGCGGCGTCCATACCCTCGGGGATGAGCCACCGGGCCCCCGGCTTCACCCCCGCCTCCTTGAGGAGGAGGGCCAGGGGCACCCCGGTCCAGCTGGCGTTGGAGGCGAGGCCGCGGCTCCGGGTAGCGGTGAGGTTGGGGTCCGGGGGGTTGCGGTAGCCGTTCTGGCCGTTCCCGGCGCACTCAATGAAGTAGGTCCGGGTCACGGAGGGGAAGCGCTTGAGGTCTTCCAGGGTGAAGACCAAGGGCCTTTCCACCATCCCGTGGATCACCAGGCGGTAGG
>Ga0101941_1002108_pt1 | contig 10203 bp, 7 predicted proteins | sample DewCreD2012metaG_3_FD_75242 | JGI IMG/M metagenome (GOLD analysis project Ga0101941, IMG submission 75242) | Hot spring sediment bacterial and archeal communities from British Columbia, Canada, to study Microbial Dark Matter (Phase II) - Dewar... ...
GGCCGATAATCTGGAGCCCCTGCCGGAAAGCATCGATTTCGTCCGCGGGGCGGCCGTGCCGTCCTTTGTCACGGCCTGGCGGGCCGTGGTCACTGCCGGGGAAGTCAGACCCGGTGATGACGTCCTGGTCCTGGCGGTTGGGGGCGGCGTCGGTGTGGCCGCCCTCCAGATCGCCCTCCGGGCCGGCGCCCGGGTTTTCGCCGGCGCCAGCACCGCGCCCAAGCGGCAACGGGCCACCGAACTTGGGGCCGTCGCCGCCGTCGACTACACCGCCGGCCCGTTCTCGGAATGGGTCCTGGCTCAGACCGGCGGAAGGGGCGTGGACATCGTCGTCGACACCCTGGGTTCCACGTGGCCCGAGAGCATCCGGAGTCTGGCGCGGGGTGGTCGGCTGGTGGTGTCCGGGGCGACGGTCGACAACCGGCCTGTGTTCGACATCCGGGAGCTCTACCAGCGGCACCGGTCCATCCGCGGCGCCCCGATGGGGAACCGGCAGGAATTCCGGCGGGTGCTGAAGCTGGTGGCCGAGGGGCTGCTGGAGCCCGTTATCGACTCGGTGTTTCCCCTGGAGGATATCGCGTCGGCCCACCGGCGGGCTGAAAGCCGGGAATCCTTTGGCAAGATCGTAGTCACAATTTGAACCGGAGGGTCGGCATGTACAGAATCGGCGCCCTGACCATTGGACAGGCACCCCGGGACGACGTGGTACCGGCGCTCCGGACGGCTTTCCGCCGTCCGGTAGAAGTGCTGGAGAAGGGAGCCCTGGACGACCTGGACCGGACGGCCATATCGGCCTTGAGGCCGGACCCGGACGAGGTGGGCCTGGTAAGCCGGCTCCGGGACGGAACGGAGGTTCTGCTTTCGCAGCGGAAGCTGATGCCCCTGATGCAGGCGGCGGTGGACGACCTTGTGGCGGCGGGGGCTGAGCTCATTGTCGTCCTTTGCGGTGCTGACTGGGCCGGGCTTCGCAGTCCGGTCCTTCTCGTCAATCCGGGCCGGCTCTTCCCGGCCGTCATCGGGGCCCTGGCCGCCGGCCGGAGACTCGGAATAATCAAGCCGTCCGCGGGGCAGGTGGAGAAGGAGCGGGCCCGCTATGCCGCCATGGGCATCGAGGCCGTTGTGACCGCCGCATCTCCCTACGCCGGCCCGGGGAGGCTCGAACTGGCCCGGGCGGCGGCCCGGGAGCTTGCGACGGCCGGGGTGGACCTGGTCTGGATGACCTGTATTGGCATGGACGATGCGATGCGGGAGGTCGTCGCCCAGGAGACGGGCCGGCCCGTTATCCTGGCAAGGTCGCTCCTCGGGGCGATCCTGGAGCAGCTCCTTACCCCGGCTGCAGTCGCCGGGCCCGAAAGGAGGTAGTGAAGGTGGTTGAACTGGCCGCAAGGCTTATGTCCGACGTATCCCCCGACGAGATGATGCGACACCTGGAAGTTTTCGCCGGCCTCGACCGACTCTCCGGGGGCGAAGGGGAACGGCGGGCCGTCGAGTATTTAGCCGGCGCCCTTGAGCGGTACGGGGTCCGGACCGAACTTCTCGAATTTGAAAGTTATATAAGCTACCCACTGGAGGCCGAGCTGCTGGTTCTCGAACCCGAATCAAGACAGATCCCCTGCCGGACCCGGAGCTTTTCGGCTTCCACGCCGGCTGAAGGGCTTGAGGGTGAGCTGGTGTTCGTGGCCTCGGCACCCCGGGATGAGCGAACCGGTCATCTCCTCGGGCGGGGCGACGTCGCGTCCGCTTACCGTGAGGTTAATGTCCGGGGGAAGGTGGTGCTCACCACCGGCGGCGGGCCGGACGCGCTGAAAAATGCGCAGGATGCGGGCGCCTTGGCCCAGGTCCACATGTGGCCGTCCGATGAGGATGTGGTCCACGAAATGATCGTCACGCCGATCTGGGGAACGCCAACCCCGGAGTCGGCATCGATGCTGCCGCGCATTCCGGCCCTGTCGGTAAAGCGGCGTGACGGCGAGTACCTGCGCGGGCTCATCCAGCGGGGGCCGGTCAGGGTTCGGGTGAGGGCCCGAACCTGGACCGGCTGGAAACGGCTCCCGCTGCTCGTTGCGCACATCGACGGCGTTGAGGAGCCCGAACGGTTCCTGCTGGTCGGCGCCCACATCGACTCGTGGTACGAAGGGGTCACCGACAATGCCACCGGAGACGTCTGCCTGCTGGAGATGGCCCGGGTACTGGCCCGGCACCGCACGGGTCTCCGCCGGAGCGTGCGCTTTGCCTGGTGGCCGGGCCATTCGGTCGGGCGCTACTCCGGTTCCACCTGGTACGCCGACCACTACTGGGAAGACCTCCGGTACAACTGCCTGGGATATTTGAACATCGATTCGCCCGGAATTCGTGGGGCGGCCGTCTGGGACTGCCGGTATAACATGGGCGAGGTCGAACAGCTTGTTGCCCGGGCAGTGAGGGAAGTCACCGGCCAGGAAGCCAATGTCCGCCGGCCGTTTAAGGCTGGCGACCAGTCGTTCTGGGGCATCGGGCTTCCGTCCCTGGGGGCCTTCCGGATGCTGCCGGCCGACCATCCCGACCGGGCAACCGTCGGGGGAAGCGGGGGCGGCTGGTGGTGGCACACCCCGGAAGATACGCTGGATAAGGCCGACGTCGGGGTGCTGGCCAACGACACCCGTCTTTACCTGCGGCTGGCGGCCGAACTGGTCGTTCCGCGGGTTCTGCCCTTTGAGTTCGTCACCGTGGCCGACGACTTTGCCCGCGTCCTGTCGGACCTTCAGGAAAGGGCCGGGGCGCACCTGGACCTTTCGGTAGCCCTCGACCGGGCCCGGAGGTTCCGGGAGCTGGCGGCCCGGCTGGAGGCCGCCCGGCAGGAGCTGGCCGGAAGCGAAGGGGACGGCCGGGTCGACCGGCTCAACCGGGGACTGATGGGGCTAAGCCGCATCCTTAATCCGGTGCTTTACACGGTTTCCGGCGATTTCGACCAGGACCCGGCCCTGCAGCTGCCGATGCTGCCCGGACTCCGGCGGGCCCGGGAGCTCCCTGAACTTGACCCGGCCGGCGACGAGTACCGGTTCCTGATGACCCGGCTGGTCCGGGAACGGAACCGGGTAAACGACTGTCTGCGCCGGGCCATAACCGAGGTGGAAGGGCTGCTGGCGGAGCTCGCTTGAGGTGACCGGCTACGTCGTCGCCCGGCTGGGCCAGGCGGTTGTGCTCCTGTTTATCATGAGCGCGGTGGTTTTTGCCGTGGTCCACGCCGCTCCGGGCGGCCCGGCCATTCTGAACAACCCGGACATCGACCCCAGGCTGGCCCAGGAGATGGCCCGCAACCTGGGACTGGAAGACCCGCTGCCGGTCCAGTACGGCCGCTGGCTCGGCAACCTGCTTCAGGGCAAGCTGGGCCGGTCTTACCAGCATCAGCTGCCCGTCGAGCAGCTCATCCTCGAGCGGCTTCCGGCCACCCTGCTGCTTACCGGCACCGGATTATCCCTCTCCCTGCTGCTGGCCATTCCCATCGGGGTCCTGTCGGCCACCCGACCCTACAGCCTGCTGGACCGGCTTGCGACCATCGGGGCTTTCATCGGGGTGTCAATACCGGTCTTCTGGCTGGGCATCATCCTGATCATCCTGTTTTCGGTGGAACTTAACTGGCTGCCTTCCGCCGGGATGCTCACGGCCGGAGCCCCCTTCAGCCTCGGTGACCTGCTCGCCCACCTGATACTGCCCGGCCTGGTGGTCGCAAGCTTTCCGCTGGCCCAGCTTGTCCGCTACACCCGGTCGGCCCTGCTGGAAGTCATTCGTCAGGACTACATTCGAACGGCCCGGGCAAAGGGCCTTTCCGAATGGCAGGTCCTCACCCGGCATGCGCTGCGAAATGCGCTGATACCGGTGATTACGGTGACTGGTCTTCTCGTTCCAAGGCTGGTCGGAGGCGCGGCCATAACCGAAACGGTCTTCGCCTGGCCGGGCATGGGCCGGCTGGCGGTCGATGCCGCTTTCACCCGCGACTACCCGCTGGTGATGGGGATAACGCTGCTCATGTCGGCCGTCGTCGTTGCGACCAACCTGCTTACGGACCTGCTTTACATGTACGTCGACCCGAGGATCCGGTTTGACTGATGGCCCAGACTGCGGTTAGCCTACCGGCCCGGGTTGAAGCCGCCGGGCCCGTTGCGACCTTCTGGCGGCGGTTCCGCCGCAGCCGGCTGGCCGTGGTCGCCCTGCTCTTTCTGGTCCTGGTTCACGTCCTGGGAGCGGCCGCTCCGGTGGTCGCCCCATACCCGCCGGAGGAGGTGGACCTGACCCGGCGCCTGGCGCCGCCCGGGGCCGGGCACTGGCTCGGGACCGACGAAAACGGCCGCGACGTCTTTTCCAGGCTCATCTACGGGGCCCGGGTCAGCCTGCTTGTCGGGCTTTTATCGGCGGTGGTCGCCGTAGCGGTTGGCACCGTCGTCGGCGCGGTGGGCGGCTATTTCGGTGGGGTGACCGATGCCATCCTGATGCGGTTGACCGACGGGATGATGATTCTGCCCACCTTCTTTCTGGCTCTCCTGGTACTGGCGGTGTTTGGCCCCGGAATAATCAACCTCATCGCCGTTATCGGGCTCACCTCCTGGATGGGTGTTGCGAGGGTCGTCCGGGGGGAGGTTCTCCGGACCCGGCCCCAGGAGTTCGTGCTGGCGGCCCGGGCCCTTGGGGCCGGGAATGCCCGGATTCTCGCCGTGCACGTGCTGCCGCAGGCGGCGCCGGCCATAATTGTGGCTACCACCCTCGGTACCGCCCAGGCGATCCTGACCGAGTCCGCCCTGAGCTACCTGGGCCTGGGAATTCAGCCGCCGACCCCGACCTGGGGCAATATGCTGGCCTCGGCCCAGCACTTTCTCTGGGTCAGGCCGGAGCTGGCCGTCTACCCCGGGATTTTGATTTTGCTTACGGTGCTCGCCTACAATAGCGTCGGCGACGCTTTACGGGACGCGCTGGACCCGTTCATGAAGGAGTAAGGAGGACAGGAAGGCATGAGGCGGACGTTAACCCTGTTGCTTGCAGCCCTGGTGGTTCTTTCCGGCTGTGCGCCGGCGGCACCTGGTCCGCAGCCCTCCGATTCGGCCCAGCCGAAACGGGGTGGTACGCTGCGCATCGCCATGCTCGGGGACGCGACCCCAAACCCGTTCACCTGGCCGGGCCAGCTTCCCACCATCCTGGTAATGAAGACGATGTTCAATACCCTAACCAAGTTCAATCCGAAGGACAACTCGCTGGTCCCGGACCTGGCGACCGAGTGGTCTATCGGACCGGACGGAACGAGCTGGACGTTTAAGCTGCGGAGCGGCGTCCGCTGGCACGACGGTCGGCCCTTCACGGCGGAGGATGTCAAGTTCACCACTGAGAACATCATCAACCCGAAGGTGAACGCCCTCTTTCGCTCGAACCTGGCCGGTGTGACCGGGGTTGACGTTATCGACACCCTGACGGTGCGGATAAATTCTCGGGAGCCCATCGCCTCCCTGCCGATTCTGCTGGGCTACAACATTGTCATTGCTCCCAAGCACCTTTTGGAAGGTAAGGACCTCAATGAAATTCCCGAGTTTGTGGCCAATCCGGTCGGAACCGGCCCCTTCAGGTTCAAGGAGAATGTGCGCGGCGACCACTTCACGGTAGTCGCCAACGAGGACTACTTCGAGGGGCGGCCGTACCTGGACGCCATCGTGTTCAAGGTTATCCCCGACCTTAACGTCGTCACGGCTCAGCTCCGGACCGGGGAGCTCGACCTGGCGATGGTTGAGCCCCAGAACCGGCAGGCGCTGCGGGGCGCCGCCAACCTTGATTTCATTATTGCCGAGGAACCGAACGTTTTCTTCATCGCCCTCAACAATACCCGGCCGCTTTTCCAGGACAAACGGGTCCGGCAGGCCCTGATGTACGGTCTCGACCGCAAGCTCATCGTCGACACGATCCTTGAAGGGCTTCCGCCCCTGGCCACCGGCCCCCTCCCGAAGGCCCTGGGTGAGTTCTACGACCCGGACCTTAAGCCGTATCCGTACGACCCGGAGAAGGCGAAGGCCCTGCTGGCCGAAGCCGGCTGGCGTCCGGGGCCCGACGGCATCCTGCAAAAGGACGGCCAGCGGTTCGCCTTTGAGCTGATGGTGGACAAGGGTAACCCCACCCGGGAGCAGATCGCCGTAACCGCCCAGCAGTACTGGCGCCGCCTGGGAATGGACGTAAGGCTTGACGTCCAGGAGTGGGCGGTCTACCTGAGCCGGGGCAACAAACTGCCGGGCGATTACGACGCCCGGACCGGCTGGCGGATCACGGCGCCGGACCCGGACAAGACGGCCGAATACGCAACGGGCGGAGCCAACAACCACTTCGGCTACTCGAACCCGGAGGTTGACCGCCTCCTGAGGGAGGGCCGGCGGACCTTCGACCGGCAGAAGCGCATCGAAATTTACCGCCAGTTCCAGCGGGTCGTATACGAAGACGTCCCCATCATCTGGATTTACTACCCGGTTCAGATTCTCGCCGTCAACAAACGGGTGCGGGACCTGCCCGCCGGGGATTTGCGGAACGTGCTCACTTACATGCACAGAGTGTGGATCCAGTAAGGGCCCAAACCAGACCGGTCTTCAGCATCCGGTTTCCGCCCGCCCAGCCGCCCGAAAGGCTTATCGCGGCGGCTGGGCGGGCGGAAGAGGCCGGCTTTGCCGGCATCTGGATGGTGGATACACCCCTGGTGGCCGACGACATTTTCGACCCTTACGTCGACCTGGCGGTATGCGCCCTGAATACGACCCGGGTCTGGCTGGGGCCGGCGGTCTCGACGTTTCTTCTCCGGCATCCGGTGACCGTTGCCGCGGCGGTCCTCGGCCTGCACCGGGTTGCCGGACCCAGGGTGCGACTTGGGGTGGGAACGGGCGGGAGCGCCGCCGTGACCATCGGCGCCCTGGCCGGCCACCATGGGGCCTATGCCGGCCGGGCAACCGCGCACCACCGGGAAGTCCTGCGGATGGGCATTGACGTGGTGAGGCGGGTTTTTGCGGGCGAGAGGGTGGACCTGGGCGGCCGGGCGGTCCGGACATCCGGGCCCCGGCAGATTCCGGTTTTTGTGGCTGCCAGCGGGCCGAAGGCTCTTAAGCTTGCGGGTGAGCTGGCCGACGGGGTGATAATCCAGCTCGGGTCTGACCCCGACATATTTCGGGAAGCCGTCCGTACGGTCCGGGAGTCCGCATCCCGGGTCGGCCGGGACTCGGATGCCATCACCGTCGTGGCCTCGGTTTTTGCGGCCGTGTCTGACGACCCCCGGGTTGATATCGACCATATTCGGCCGCTGGCAAGTTACTTCTACAGCGTCACACCCTGGGTATTGGAGAGGGCCGGGTTCAGCGTCGCCCGGCGTTTTCCCGACCGCATCCCGGAGCCCGACCTCACCCACGCCCGCAACTGGCAGGACGCGATGGAGGTCGCAAAGATCTACATTCCCGACGAGGTCGTCCGGCAGCTCTGCCTGGTGGGGCCGCCGGAAGCGGCCGTCGAACGGGTCCGCCTGCTGGCGGGAGCCGGCGCGGACGAAATCTTCCTCCGCTGGTGGAGCAGTTACGACCTGCCGGTTCCCCTGATGGAGGTGTTCCGCCGCCGGGTCATCCCGGCTTTCGTTTAGGAGCCGTTTCTCCTACTGTTCCAGCCAGACCTCGTGCATGTAAAGCAGGGCGTCCCGGTAGCCGATGCTGGGAAAGTTTCTGACCTTCCGGTTCATCGCCCGCAGCTCGACCGGGTGGTAAATGAACACCCAGGGGAGGTCGTCGGCCAGGATCTCCTGAATCTTATAGTAAATTTCCCGCCGTTTGTCATAATCAAACACCCTCCTGGCTTCCCGGAAAAGGCGGTCAAGCTCCTGGTTGCAGTACCCGTATTCGTTTGTGGCACCCCCGCAACCGAAGTAGCTGAAGACATCGGGGGAATTTGGGGTCACGTAGTAATAGATGGTGGCCTCATGGTCACGCGGCCCACGGACCCGGTTGAGCATGGCGTTAAACTCCATGAAGTTGACCTCGGCCTGGACGCCGATGGCCTTCAGGTTCTGCTGCACGATAAGGGCCGTCTGCTCGCGTTCGGTGTTGCCCTTGTCGCAGAGGGCTTCAAAACGGAGCTTTTCCCCGCCCTTCTGGAGGACGCCGTCGGGTCCCGGCTGCCAGCCGGCCTCCCGCAGGAGCCGGCCCGCCCGCTCCGGGTCATACGGGTAAGGCTTCAGGTTTGGATTGTACCAGGCGTTGAAAAAGGGCGGGATGATGTTGGTGGCTACGAACCCCTTCTCACGGGTGGTCTGGCGCATTATCGCCTGCCTATCAATGGCGTGGGCCAGGGCCTGCCTTACCCGCCGGTCGGCAAACCACCGGCCGACCCTCGGGTGGCCGAAATTGAGGCCCATGTAGCGGATATCAAACTGGTAGGCTTCGTCGATCCGGATGCCCGGCACGTCTTTCAGGGCATCGAAATGGTCCATGGCGATGACTGCCATGTCCCCCTCGCCGGTCCTGAGCTGCGCAACCTGAGTGTTAAGCTCAGGGATCACCTTAAAGATGATGGCATCCAGGTAGGGGGCACCTCGGAAGTGGTTGTCGTTTCGCACCACCGTCAGGTGGTCCCCCCGGACGTGCTCCTCGAATTTAAAGGGGCCAGTTCCGACCGGCCCGTTGATGAAATCCGCCGGGTTGGCTGTGTCCTGGCCCTCAAGCCGGTGCCGGGGCATAATCGAGATGTTGTAAGCAAGCAGTTCCGCAAGGGAGGGAAACGGCTCACTGGTCACCAGGCGGACCGTGTACTTGTCTGGCGTCTCGATCCGGACGATGGGTGCCAGGTTGCTTAAAAAGACGCTTCCGGCCCTGGGGTCCTTAAAAACCTCCAGGGAGAACCTGACGTCGTCGGCGGTGAAGGGCTGGCCGTCGTGCCAGGTTACGTCCTTGCTTAGGTAGAAGGTCCAAGTCAGGCCGTCGGCCGAAACCTCCCACCGTTCGGCCAGGTCAGGCTGTGGCGTCAGGTCCTTGCCGTATTTTACGAGCTGGCTGTAGATCACCTTGTTGACGGCCAGGTCCTGTACCGCCGACCTGGGCGGCCAGGGAGTTATCGGGGCGTTGACCGGGAACCTGAAGACCCCGCCGCGCCGGGGCTGCCCGCTACCGGCCCCTTGGGGAGACGAACTCTGGGAACCCGGGCCGCAAGCGGCGGCAAAAGCCCCCGCCACCAGCACCCCGCCCGCTTTAAGAAAATCCCGCCGGGTGATTTCAGACATGGTTTCCTGCCCTCCTTGAAAGTTTCCCCGGTCAGAGCTCGCCGGAACGCGGGTCCAGCGCGTCCCGCAGTCCGTCGCCGACGGCGTTAAACGAAAGCACCGTAAGTAAGATTAAAAGGCCAGGCCACAGCGCCAGGGTGGGGGCGCTCCAGATAAAATTCTGAGCCCCGGAGAGCATCTTTCCCACGATGGCGTCGGCGGCTGAACCCCGAGCCCCAGATAGCTTAAACTCGATTCGGTCAGGATAACCTGGGCGACGTTGAGACTGGATGCGACGATCATTGACGGCACCGCCTGGGGCAGGACGTGACGGGCGAGTATCCGGGCCTCGGGGGCGCCCAGCGCCCGGGCTGCCAGGACAAACTCGAGGCTAATGCAGCGAATCACTTCGCCGCGGACAACCCTGGCCGTGGGCATCCAGCTGACCAGACCGATGGCCAGGACCAGGATCGGGATCTGCGGGCCGAACACGGCCAGCACGGTCAGGAGCAGGAAGAACAGGGGTATTGATAGCATTCCGTCGGTGAAGCGCATGATCAGCGCGTCCGAAGCGCCCCCAAGGAAGCCGGAGACCGCGCCCAGGACGGTCCCGACAACCATGGCCACGGCCATGGAAGTCAGCCCGACCGCCAGGGTTATTCTCCCGCCGTACAGCAGCCGGGAAAGAACATCCCGCCCGCTTTCGTCGGTCCCCAGCGGATGGGCTGCGCTGGCCGGTGTCAGGCGCGCCCCCAGCTCGATCCGGTCGGGAGGGTAGGGGGTGAGCAGCGGCGCCAGAACTACTGCTGCCGTGACCGCCAGCAGGTACACCAATCCTGCGACGGCGAGGCGATTTCGTAAGAAGCGCCTGAGGGCCCGGCGGCCCGGCGACGCCACGACACGGCCCGTTAGCTCCGGACGGGCAAGCGTGGCGCCGGTCACCGGAGTCGCACCCTGGGGTCGAGGTAGGTGTA
>Ga0101941_1002112_pt1 | contig 10155 bp, 13 predicted proteins | sample DewCreD2012metaG_3_FD_75242 | JGI IMG/M metagenome (GOLD analysis project Ga0101941, IMG submission 75242) | Hot spring sediment bacterial and archeal communities from British Columbia, Canada, to study Microbial Dark Matter (Phase II) - Dewar... ...
GTGTGGACTGGCGTTTTGGGGTGTGGGATGCGCGTGAGAAGTTGCGTCGCCTGTACCCTAAATAACTAAGGTGGTGATGTACTAGGGTTTTCAACTTCTTCAAGGAATTTATCCCAACGCTCTCTACCACAAGACGGACCTGCGTCAATAGTGAAGTCTGGAATAGTAAATGGCGCACCATATCCCACTCCGCCCCATATTCTACCGTATACCTCATTTGAACCAGCATCTATACCGAACATAACCACCAGAGACCACCAAAGTTTCCGTATTGACTCCCCGTCGGGATCTACCCAGTGGAGCGGATCATTCACGCAGTACCCATATGCATTCAGCGTCAGCGGGGCATAGATAGACCCCAACCACGGATCCTGCTGCAAGAACCTGCCCAGTGCAGGGTCATACCAGCGCACGCCCACCTTCTGCAACCCGCCCGTGAGCGCCTCGTTGCGATACCCCCACGCGCCATTCCAGTCGTAGGTCTGGCGTGTGCCGCTCACCAAGTCGCCAAACGCATCGGTGAGCGGCGTAGGCGAATAGGCTCCCATCGGGCTACTCGTCGCTGCCAAGTTGCCGCGCGGGCTCTGGTATACAGCCTGCGTACTTGCCAACTGGAAAGGTCTCATTGTAACCAAACGCTTTTGACTACTATATATACCAAATATGGTAGGCAACTCAAGGAGAGAGTCAGCAGCCCGTACACTAGGCTGCGAAAAGAGAGCTTTATGTTCTCATTGCCAAACAATCTAAGACCTATCTTCAATCCCAAAACAAGCCCAAAAACGATTGACAGAACGCCAGCAACAAGATCTTTCCAATCGAAGCTTGAACTTGAAAACGTCTGTCTCAAAAGTATCGGAAAAGTTCCACCTAAACTACCGAATACTATAGTGTATACTAACTCCTCGCCCTCCACTCTTGAGGTGTGAGCGGAATCAGCGTTCGTTTCGTCTGTTTCCACTGTGTTGTTTCCATCGCCGATAGAACTGAATGTAATCCAAAATAACATAATCATTACCTCCTTGACGATTGTTGATATGCCTTGTGATGGCGATTGAAGGGTTATGCTGACATGAAGGTGTTGAGGATAGGGCGTGGCAACCGCGCCCGTACTGAGTGGCGAGTAGAGGCGCAGCCGCCACGCTCACGCAAAAGCCCAATGCCTCTGCGCTGCCGAACGATTTCTCGAACACTCTCCACGAACCTTCCTCCTCAGTGATATGCGCGCGCTACTGGATCATACGCTCCAGGTGGGATATACCATGGATCGTAAGGTTGTGGGTGCACAGAACCAGAACCGGAACCAGATCGTATGGGGATGCGAATATCTATAATTGATCCTAGAGATCCTACGGTGTCTCCAGCAGTGTCTGCACCTATCGCCTCGGCAATATCTCCTCCAAGTCGCGTGTTTTTTCCACCTGGTCTAGAACCAAATAATCGCCTTGCGCAGTATTTACCCACAGGACGTAAAAGCTTTCCTCCAATCGGCCCAGCGATTCCACCTCCTATGGCTCCGAAGATTGCGAACTCGCCAACCTCTCCCCAGTCGATGCCGGGTTTCCCGTCTAAACTTTGAATAATGATTTCTGCGACCGCGCCAGCAACTGCTCCACTCGCTGCACCTATTGCTATAACAGCAAGAAGCGGGAGCATTCCACTCGGATCCACCACATTCACAGGGTCATTCACGCAATACCCATATGCATTCAGCGTCAGCGGCGCATAGATCGACCCCAACCACGGATCCTGCTGCAAGAACCTGCCCAGTGCAGGGTCATACCAACGCACACCCACCTTCTGCAACCCGCCCGTGAGCGCCTCGTTGCGATACCCCCACGCGCCGTTCCAGTCGTAGGTCTGGCGCGTGCCGCTCACCGAGTCGCCAAACGCATCGGTAATCGGCGCAGGCGAGTACGCCCCCGTCGGGCTGCTGGTCGCTGCCAAGTCGCCGCGTAGGTTCCAGTGCTTGTACTCAGTGCCTGCGTTGCTTACCTGCTGGTACATCGCGCTACCGTAGCCGTAGTATACCCAAGCTTTCGCAAAGCCAAACCGTTTCTGAGACTGATAACTATGCATATAAGTAAGTGATAAACATAAACGATGTAAACCACGCAGCCAACATCAGCCCAAAACCGAGCCATTTAGTGCGTCCCCCCTCTCCTCGTGTTGACCCCTCTCCAAACGCTATAAAGGCGAATCCAGCAAAAAGTGCTGTAGCTACACTGGGTCTAGTATCCAAGACTGTACTGTCTAATATTCCAGCAGCCAGACCAAAACCTGCAAATAGCGCGAAGGAGAGATATTTCATCTCTGTCATCTTTCTGTTGAGCCAACAATCGGGGTTTTTAGACAGGTAGCATAGCAATAGACCCGCCGCTACAGCAAGCCACCCCGTGAACGACGAATGGAGCGGTCCCACACTAGAGATCCCGATACTTTGAAAGCATTCTGACCTGTACCATCGCACAAGGGTTTGCACAGTGCGCACACCATTCACCTCCTTCACATTTCCAAAGGGTATGGAGAGCAGCTATGGGGTGAGCGATGGTAATACCCAGAGGGTGTACCCACAGCGCCAAACTTCCTAAACATTTTAGGGCATCAATCTTGTTCATCCCCTGATAGACTGTCTAAACGACTGCGGATGGATACGCATCGCCTGTTGATAAAAGTCGGTCGCCTTCTGTGATTGCCCCTGACGATCTTCAATAACTCCCAGATAGTAAAGCGCAAGCGCACGCTTTCGGCGTCCGCCAGATTCCTCGATCGTGACCCGCTGCAACACACGCCGTAGATACTGCTGAGCAAGATGCGGTCGCCTTCGCTCAATCTCCACTCTAGCAAGACCAATCCAGGCAAGGGCATTATCGCTGTCGCTTTCGACTGCTTGCCGATAGGAAAGCTCCGCCTTTTTCAAAAAAGTCCGCTTCTTCTTGTGCAAGTAGAAATCCATCAATAGATCGCCTTTGACGCGGAGTAGCATGCTATGCTCCCAGCCGCGAAAGGAGCGCTTCAAAGATAGCTTGACTTGCTCTAATGCCTTGTCAAGTTGACCGAGGTTTGCAAGCGCATATATGGCACCCAGATGGATATTCACATCTGAGCCATCAATTTCCATCGCCTCAAGGGAAACCTCCAGACACTGCTCCCATCGCCCCCGCTGTGCGTACAAACACATCAGGTAAAAACGTGCCGTAAAATTTTTCGGCTCATTTTTTATTTGTCGCTCAAGCTCTGCGAGAGCGGCTGGAATCGGTATCTCTGGAGGTGGATACTGTACGACCGCTGGTCGAGCTTGCGATTTTCTCTGGTGTTGCTGGGCACTATCACGACAACCAGCGCCAAGTGCCATTAGCAAGCCGAATCCAACAAGACTACACCAAAAATATAGTTGTGGGAGGAAGACTCTTTTCAGTCTTTTCCTCCCTGCCATGCCATGCGAGATTAGTTCCATATTTCCCTCCGCCCTATACCCGGGTCTCGGTGTACAAATCCTGCAGAATCGATATAGACAGGCTTGCCTGGTTGAAACGGACCGTAATCTGGATACTTTATATCGGGCCACGGACCGAACATTCCCATTGCGAAATCAACAATGTCAATGTCAGTCCCGGTGTAGGACTCAAGGATGTCGATCACGCAGACTGTAAACGCAAGAGCTCCTCCACCTCGCACCCGCAAGTTGGCTCCTCCTGTCATCTGTCCGCCTCCCATACCTACCCCTATCCCGTGCGCAGGGTTTAGCGAACCTTCTGGTGGTGCGAGGGCATCTCCTGGTGCTCTCTCTATCACCTCGTCGAGAATCAGCCCACCTACTATTCCCACTGCTATGGCGGTTATCCCACTCGGATCCACCATCTGGATGGGATTATTCACACAGTACCCATACGCATTCAGCGTGAGCGGCGCATAAACAGACCCCAACCACGGATCCTGCTGCAGGAACCTGCCCACCGTCGGGTCGTACCAGCGCACGCCCACCTTCTGCAACCCGCCCGTGAGCGCCTCGTTGCGATACCCCCACGCGCCGTTCCAATCGTAGGTCTGACGCGCGCCGCTCACCAAGTCGCCGTAGGCATCCGTTATCGGCGCAGGGGAGTACGCCCCCGTCGGGCTGCTGGTCGCTGCCAAGTCCCCACGCCAACTCCAGTGCTTGTACTCAGTGCCCGCGTTGCTCACCTGCTGAAACATCGCGCTGCCGTAGCCGTAGTATACCCACTGGAACGGGTCGTTGCTACGCTGCCGACTGCCCTCCGCCACCAGCGTGTCGCCTGAGTAGAGATACACTACCTCCAGACTGCTAAGCACCGGCATAGCTGCACCAAAATCTGTGAAACTCTTTCCCACTTAGCTACGCGACACGCTAACCCCCGATGACTTCCAAAGGAAAGGAATAATCTGCGCATGGTAGTGGCTTTAGGGACTCTCATGCTCTTATATTGTTGGATATTACCATCGCAATAGGAGCTATCAATCCTAACAGCACAGAAAGTATAATAGAAATTAATACAAAATGAGACGCTGTCGGTGTAACAATCATATGAAACATAGAGCAAACATAAAGGCTTCCAGAGATGAAGTACAAAATCACGCCAAGCAGTCGAGAAACTTCCTTCGCGGAGCCAAGAAATTTCTCTGGGCATCGTAGAAACTCTCTGAATAAACGCATCGGACGCAAAGCAAACCAATTAACTACATAAGTCGTCAGTGCAAAGAGCACGGACACCCACAGCAACCAGTTTTCGAGTACCATCTAACGCAACCCCCTTGGATTGGGAATCCAGTACCTAGGTTTGTATTCATCAAAGTAATATGGTGGGTACTTGCGTTCAAAATTCGGCGGTCGTGGGCGATCTGGATGAGAATAATAATAACAGTGCGCTCGTTTCCATGCCTCTCTCTTTTCTTTATCCGTTGGCGGCGGAGTTTCAGAAGGCGGTTCAGGCAAAGTATCGGCAAGCCCATCTCCGAAGATGTAACCGCCAACTACGCCTACTTGGGTGGATATTCCAACTACGCCAACCGCAATCAGCGCTGATACGGGAGCAGTAACCACCAAACCCAACCCCGCAAGAGCCCCAAGAACCAAGCCTCCCCCAATCCCTACCTTTTCCATCCATTCAGGCACTAAACCTAAAGCGTCGAAGTAACCCAGAGGGTCATTCACACAATACCCATACGCATTCAGCGTCAACGGATCATAAATAGACCCCAACCACGGATCCTGCTGCAGGAACCTGCCTACCGTCGGGTCGTACCAGCGCACACCCACCTTCTGCAACCCACCTGTGAGCGCCTCGTTGCGATACCCCCACGCCCCGTTCCAGTCGTAGGTCCGACGCGTGCCGCTCACCGAGTCGCCAAACGCATCCGTTATCGGCGCAGGCGTATAGGCTCCCGTCGGGCTGCTGGTCACCACGCAGGTTCCAGTGCTGATACCCCACTGATCGGTTGCGATTCGTTGGCACTTCGTAACCATAATAAAGAAGTCTCCTACCTGCTGTCGTCCATAATCGTAATCCGATATACACCCACCCCTGACTTCACCTTGCTCGAATCACTCCACGCAAAAATCTCTACCTGCCCAGAAGGATTAACTTCAATCCATTCGCATCCCCAACCCAACCGTATCTGCAGGTCTGAATCTATTGTAGCGAGCACAGACTTTGAGCCTGTTAGAGGTAGCTCCCAAAACAGCTGCCCCGACTTATCCCCACAGGCAAGCCGACTGACGTACTGACGCCCACTACGCACCTGACTGTACCAGTACAGCCGCTGCAAACGGTCGACCCCTACCAGCAGCCACCGTTGAGGATCCAGACCTCTCGGTGGGTTCACGGACTCCACCCCTCTACCACCTGTTGCTCTGCCGCTCACATACACTACGCCATCCTGTCCGATTGCTGCCCCCGTGACGCCTTCTATAATCTGAACGCACTCTCCCGTGCGCATCGAATACTCATTCAGTTGACCCTCACTCACCAGACCATTCAACTTGAAATGGCGATGACTGCAGAGGTAGCTTCCTCTTGAGGGCGCAACGCGAATCCAAGTTGGCGGTACAAATGGGACTTCGCCCTCCAGCGGAAGGACGGATAGAACCTTCATCTCCCTGCTGAGGTGCACCACTTGTGCAGGACGCTTTGACGCCGTTAGAAGAATTATCAAGCCGTGACTTTGCCCGCTTGTTGCGGAGGAGCCGCCGACAGGATAGAACTCGGGAGCAAACGGGTTTTGGAACCACTTGGACTGTTTGGTATGCAAGTGCACGCGCAGGATACTGTGGTGCATCGCGTTGGCAATCCAAAGCTCCTTATTCGCGGTTGTGGTGAACCAGACGCCGTAGCCATCCAAGAAGGGGGATCTGGCAGGAGGATATTCGAACTGATGGGGCTTTGTACCCTTGTCTCCCCGCCAGAGTGTTGCTACCCGAAACCGAACAGAGTACGCCATTCCTCAGTCCTCCGTCCACCTTCCGATGCGGTAAGGTTCTTTATTCGGGTCGTCCCAGCGCCATACATTCCCATTTCTCGTTCCGACAAACAGCGTGCAGAATGGGTATTTAGGGAGTATGTGCCAGAAGAAAGCCCTGTCTTGTTCGCTGAATCCCTCTTCATGAACCCCAAGCCCGCCAGGATGTGTATGGTAGTTGCCCACAACCTCCCGCCGACCATTAAGGGTTTGAGGTTCTGGAGGTTTCACAGAGTTGTAGTCCCCCTTTGCTGGATGACCGTAAGTGAATTTCCCTCTCTCTTTGTCGTAGTGCAACCAGCCAGAGTACTCCGCACCTTCTTCTATAGATTTGGGCATGTAGTACTTTAATTCATCCATGGCTGCCGCATTAAGAGAATCAAAGTAATCACCTGGCTTTAGACCACTCACGTCAGCTGTTTGTATAGGATTATTTACACAGTAAATAAATGCATTCATAGTAATTGGCACATAAACATCCCCCAACCACGGATCCCGCTGCAAAAACCTGCCCACCGTCGGGTCGTACCAGCGCACACCCACCTTCTGCAACCCGCCCGTGAGCGCCTCGTTGCGATACCCCCACGCGCCGTTCCAGTCGTAGGTCCGACGCGCGCCTGCTATCGTGTCGCCAAACGCATCCGTTATCGGCGCAGGCGAATACGCACCTGTCGGGCTGCTGGTCGCTACCAAGTCGCCCCGCAGGTTCCAGTGCTTGTATTCCGTTTCCGTAACATCTATCTGTTGATACACTGTACCATCCTCAACAAAGTGTACCTACTCCACGCTGTCCCACTACTTCGTTTGCATATCTTTTATAGTCTTTAGCCCGATGATTATTAGCTCGATTAACGCACCCTCTGTCAAAGGCAAAAAGGACTGAGGGTGGGTCTTAACCGCCTCTTGGTAGAACTTTTCGGCTTGATGCGGCTTCCCTTGCACCTCCTCTATTACCCCCAAGTAGTAGAGAACCAATGCCTTTTTCCTGCGCCCACTCGGCGCATCGATATCTACTTGCGATAAGGCTTTTTGTAGTCGTCGCTTTGCCTCGGCGTATTGCTTGCGGCTGATCATCACCCGCGCAACCCCCACTTGGGCTTGAATGTTTTTCGGGTCAGCTTTCAACGCTTGTTGATAGTCAGCTAACGCTTTCTTAAGCCATGTCGACTTATTGGTAGAACGATAGCGATCCATGTAAAGATCGCCTCTTAGTCGCAACAAAGCAGAGCGATCTCCAGCATCCCAAGATCGTTTCAGGGCAGTCTGAACAGCTGTCTCTGCCTCTTGCCACCTCCCTAAGTTAGCGAAGGCATAGACAATCCCCATGTGAACATTTATATCGGTAGCGTCCAGCTGGCGCGCGCGAATTGCGTACCGCAAGGATTGTTCCCACTTGCCTTGCTGCGCATACAAACACATCAAGTAAAAGAGAGCAACAAAGTCATCGGGTCGCTGGCGTAGCTGTGCAAGCAGATATTCCTCAGTGTAGGGAACATCAATCTCGGGAGGCGGATACTGGATGAGGATAGGGTTCCTGCGTGGCAAGAAGGCTGTGCGCTCTGAGGTCGCGGACGAGCCTGACGGCGGTTGGTTGGGCTGCCCACACATATCAACAGAAACAAAAAGTACCCAACCCAGAAGAAGGGCAACCCTCACCAGGGACATCCTATCACCTTGCCATTCTCTTCTCTTAAATGAGTACATACCTCACCTCGTTAATGATATCTCTGCCTACGACCTGGGCCAGGTTCCCAATGATGCCTACCCAAAGGATCCTCCCAAGTGGAAGAGCCCGGTGGTGGAGAGTATAGTGAAGGAGGTTCTGGTCTCGGCTCTGGTTTCGGTGCCGGTGCAGGTGGTGCACCTGGTGCGCCCACTACACCCAAACAGGGCTCAGGAGGGGCAGGTATCGTCTGTCCCGGGGTGGTGGGGGACGGATAAATCCAGATATGATCACCGGGGTCAAAACCGACTTCGCTTTGTATTATCTGGCGTTGTTTAGGAGTAAGGTCCTTGCGAATCCACTGCAGCCCACTCGGATCCACTGCATTTACGGGGTCATTCACGCAGTACCCATACCCATTCAGCGTCAGCGGCGCATAGATAGACCCCAACCACGGATCCTGCTGCAGGAACCTGCCCAGTGCAGGGTCATACCAACGCACGCCGACTTTCTGCAACCCGCCCGTGAGCGCCTCGTTCCGATAGCCCCACGCCCCGTTCCAGTCGTAGGTCTGCCGCGCGCCTGCTATCGTGTCGCCAAACGCATCGGTAATCGGCGCAGGCGAATACGCACCCGTCGGGCTGCTGGTCGCTGCCAAGTCGCCGCGCAGGTTCCAGTGCTTGTATTCAACACCCGCGTTGCTTACCTGCTGGTACATCGACCCACCGTAGCCGTAGTATACCCACTGCAACGGGTCGCTGCTACTTTGCCGACTGCCTTCCGCTACCAGCGTGTCGCCCGAATAGAGATACACCACCTCCAAACTCCCGCGCACTGCACGCACCCGACGACCTAACCCGTCGTACTCATACACCCACGCGATGTCGTTCTGATTCGTTGGGTTCTTCAGAAGCACCAAGTTTCCTTCCGCATCGTAGCCTAACTCCCAAGTCTCATTTCCCACACGGCGCACCACGACATTCCCGTCCAAGTCGTGCGCCCAAGCCGGGTTGTTCAATGCCACCAAGGCGCGATACGCTTGAGCAAACGTATCGCGACGACTATTCTCAAAAGCTGCCAAGATGAGCTTCTTTTTCATCTCCAAGCATTAATCTCTCGAACCAGTCGAACGCTTTGTAGACGGTATTCCCTTTCAGTGCCCACGACCTCTACCACGATGGTCGCTTTGCGGAGTCGTTCAAAAGACACGCGGTACTCAATTTCGAAGCGAGTAGTATCTATGCCCAAGCGCGTAGGCTCAACATGCCCAAATTCTACCACTCTTCCCACACGATAGAATCGCCACTGTTTAGTTTTACCATAAGTGCGCTCCATAAGCGCCCACTGTTGCTCGATTCTTTTTGCACATGCGGAGCAGTTTGTTAGGCTAAGCAGTCGTTTGGAATCATGACTTATCAGTGCATCCATTGTCGCATTCCCGATTCGTATAACTTCACGAAAAGATACATATAAGTGTATAAATCCCGACGAAAGGAAAAGCACTGTGCCAGACAGAGCAATCAAAATGAACCCCACATAGTAGCGTCTCTTTGCTCCCATCTTGTATTTGCCCCCCACTCAGCGTTCCCACCAGTAATCGGGTACACCCGTAATGTACCTTGCATTATCTTCCCACCATATGTACCTATCACGCCACTCATCGAACTCCTTAAAGGAGTGCCCTAACCCACCCCAACCAGTACCTGACAGTTGACCCGGAAGTCGGAACCCACAGCGGACGTAGCCCGGCGATCCAGGAGGCAAGGTTACACCAACTGCAGGTCCTCTATTGCCCAGATCAGCTGGTATATCTAGCCACACAGTACCTGTAGGATCTCGAAAACCAACACTTGCCTCAAATCCTCCAGGATGCGGAGTTGGGCTAAAAGCATGACCGCAATTGGGACAAACAACTTGGTGCGGTTGCATTCCAAGGGCGTCTACCATCGAAATCGGGTCATTCACGCAGTACCCATACGCATTCAGCGTCAGCGGCGCATAGATTGACCCCAACCACG
>Ga0101941_1002113_pt1 | contig 10153 bp, 5 predicted proteins | sample DewCreD2012metaG_3_FD_75242 | JGI IMG/M metagenome (GOLD analysis project Ga0101941, IMG submission 75242) | Hot spring sediment bacterial and archeal communities from British Columbia, Canada, to study Microbial Dark Matter (Phase II) - Dewar... ...
ACAAGGAAGCCGATCGCCTGCGCGAAGAGCTGGCCGGCACCGTGTCGGACATGAAGCAGAAGAAGTTCAGCAAGCGCCTGAAGATCCTCGAAGCCTTCTCCGAGTCCGGCAACCGCCCGGAATGGATGGTGCTGACGGTCGTGCCGGTCATCCCGCCGGAACTGCGTCCGCTGGTGCCGCTGGACGGCGGCCGCTTCGCGACCTCGGACCTGAACGACCTGTATCGCCGGGTCATCAACCGTAACAACCGCCTCAAGCGCCTGATCGAGCTGCGCGCCCCCGACATCATCATCCGCAACGAAAAGCGGATGCTGCAGGAATCGGTCGACGCCCTCTTCGACAACGGCCGTCGCGGTCGCGTCATCACGGGCGCCAACAAGCGTCCGCTGAAGTCGCTGGCCGACATGCTGAAGGGCAAGCAAGGCCGCTTCCGTCAGAACCTGCTGGGCAAGCGCGTCGACTATTCGGGCCGTTCGGTCATCGTCGTGGGTCCGGACCTGAAGCTGCACGAGTGCGGCCTGCCCAAGAAGATGGCTCTCGAGCTGTTCAAGCCGTTCATCTACGCGCGCCTGGACGCCAAGGGCCTATCGGGCACCGTCAAGCAGTCCAAGCGCATGGTCGAGCGCGAACAGCCCCAGGTGTGGGACATCCTCGAAGAGGTGATCCGCGAGCACCCGGTGATGCTGAACCGCGCGCCGACGCTTCACCGTCTGGGCATCCAGGCGTTCGAGCCGAAGCTGATCGAGGGCAAGGCCATCCAGCTGCATCCGCTGGTCTGCGCCGCGTTCAACGCCGACTTCGACGGCGACCAGATGGCCGTGCACGTCCCGTTGAGCCTCGAGGCCCAGCTGGAAGCGCGCGTCCTGATGATGTCGACCAACAACATCCTGTCGCCCGCCAACGGTCGCCCGATCATCGTGCCGTCGCAGGACATCGTCCTGGGTCTGTACTACCTGTCGGTCGCCCGCGAAGGCGAGCCGGGTGAAGGCAAGATCTTCGCTGACCTCGGCGAAATCGAAGCCGCCATGGACGCCGGCGTCGTCAGCCTGCACGCCAAGATCAAGTCGCGCTTCACGGAAATGGACGCCGACGGCGTCGTCCGTCGCCGGGTGATCGACACCACCCCGGGCCGGATGAAGATCGCCGCCCTTCTGCCGCAGCACACCGCGATCGGTCACCGACTGATCGAGAAGGCGCTGACCAAGAAGGAAATCGGCAACCTGATCGACGTCGTCTACCGTCACTGCGGTCAGAAGGCGACGGTCATCTTCGCCGACCAGATCATGGGTCTGGGCTTCAAGGAAGCGGCCAAGGCCGGGATCTCCTTCGGCAAGGACGACATCATCATCCCGAAGCGGAAGGAGGCGATCGTCGCCGAAACCCGCACCCTGGCTGAAGAGTACGAGCAACAGTATGCCGACGGCCTGATCACCAAGGGCGAGAAGTACAACAAGGTCGTTGACGCCTGGGCCAAGGCCACCGATCGCGTCGCCGACGAGATGATGGCCGAGCTTCAGATGAAGCATAAGGACGAGAACGGCCGCGAGAAGGAAATCAACGCCATCTACATGATGGCCCACTCCGGCGCCCGTGGTTCGCAAGCCCAGATGAAGCAGCTGGGCGGCATGCGCGGCCTGATGGCCAAGCCCTCCGGCGAGATCATCGAGACCCCGATCGTCTCGAACTTCAAGGAAGGCCTGACCGTTCAGGAATACTTCAACTCGACCCACGGCGCCCGTAAGGGCCTGGCGGACACCGCGCTGAAGACCGCCAACTCGGGCTACCTGACCCGTCGTCTGGTCGACGTGGCGCAGGACTGCATCATCGTCGAGGAAGACTGCGGCACCACGCGGGGCATCACCCTGCGCGCCGTGGTCGAGGGCGGCGACGTCCTCGTCTCGCTGGGCATGCGCGTCCTGGGCCGCTTCTCGGCCGAGGACATCAAGGATCCGGCGACCGGCGAGATCATCATCCCGGCCGACACCTACCTGACCGAGAACATGGCCGACGCCATCGAAGCGGCCGCGGTGCAGTCGGTGAAGGTGCGCTCGGTCCTGACCTGCGAAGCCAAGGTCGGCGTCTGCGGCGCCTGCTACGGCCGCGACCTGGCGCGCGGTACGCCGGTCAACATCGGTGAAGCGGTCGGCGTCATCGCCGCCCAATCCATCGGTGAACCCGGCACTCAGCTGACGATGCGGACCTTCCACATCGGCGGCACCGCCCAGGTGGCCGAGCAGTCGTTCTTCGAAAGCAGCAACGACGGTACCGTCCGCGTGACCGGCGCCACCGTGACCGGTTCGGACGGCTTCCTGGTCGTCATGAGCCGCAACACGGCCGTGAGCGTGCTGGTCGATGGCAAGGAACGCGAGAACTACAAGCCGCCATACGGCGCGCGTCTGAAGATCAAGGACGGCGACAAGGTCAAGCGTGGCCAACGCCTCGCGGATTGGGACCCCTACACCACCCCGATCATCACCGAAGTGGCCGGCAAGATCCGAGCGGAAGACCTGGTGGACGGCTTCTCCGTCCGCGAGGAAACCGACGAAGCCACCGGCATCGCGCAACGCGTGATCGCCGACTGGCGGACCTCGGCCCGCGCTTCGGACCTGCGTCCGGCCATGGGCGTTCTGGCCGAAGACGGCTCTTACGTTCGCTTGGCCAACGGCGGCGAGGCTCGCTACCTGATGTCGGTCGGCGCCATTCTGTCCGTCGGTGACGGCGACATGGTCAAGCCGGGCGAGGTCATCGCGCGGATCCCCACCGAAGGCGCCAAGACCCGGGACATCACCGGCGGTCTGCCGCGCGTCGCCGAACTGTTCGAAGCCCGCCGTCCCAAGGACTGCGCGGTCATCGCGGAAATGGACGGCCGTGTCGAATTCGGCAAGGATTACAAGAACAAGCGCCGCATCAAGATCACCCCGGAAGTCGACGCCGACGGCAACCAGGGCGAACCGGTCGAGTTCCTGATCCCCAAGGGCAAGCACATCGCGGTGCACGATGGTGATTTCATCGCGCGCGGCGAGTACATCATCGACGGCAACCCGGATCCGCACGACATTCTGCGCATCCTGGGCGTCGAGGCCCTGGCCAACTTCCTCGTGGACGAAATCCAGGAGGTCTATCGACTGCAGGGCGTGCCGATCAACGACAAGCACATCGAGACGATCGTTCGTCAGATGCTGCAGAAGGTCGAGATCCTGGAGCCGGGCGATACGGGTCTGATCAAGGGCGATCACCTCGACAAGCCTGACTTCTATGTCGAGCAGGACAAGGCTGTCGCCCGCGGCGGTCGTCCGGCCACGACGCAGCCCGTGCTGCTCGGCATCACCAAGGCGAGCTTGCAGACCAAGAGCTTCATCTCGGCCGCGTCGTTCCAGGAAACGACCCGCGTCCTGACCGAAGCCTCGGTGCACGGCAAGACCGACACCCTGGAAGGCTTGAAGGAAAACGTCATCGTGGGGCGCCTGATCCCCGCCGGTACGGGTTCCTACCTGCGCAGCCTGCAGCGCGTCGCCGCCAAGCGCGACGAGCAGCTGGCCCAGCAGCGCGAAGATGCGATGGAGCCGCTGCCCGCGGTCATCGCCGAAGACGCGTAAGGCTTTCTTCGAAGACTGAACGGAACGGCCCGGGAGTGATCCCGGGCCGTTTTGTTTTGAGGCGTCCCGCCGCCGCGATCGCTCCAGCCTCGAGGCCGCGCTGTTCGGGAACCGTATGCGCCTAACGCACCGCATGCGACGGAACGTCGCGGTGTTCCCGTATCTTCCCAGGGGCTTAGACGGTTAAGCCTTACTTCAGGCGTTCTGGGGCAAGGTCTAGCAATCCACCACAACATCGGCGCCCCAATGCGTTCTGACATCTCCACCAAGGTCAGCCTCACGGTTGTGGCGGCCTTCATGGCCTTGTTGTTGGCCCTGCTGGCCATCGTCGGCAAGAACTCGCTCGACTTCGCCAAGTCGCAGGCGGTCAGCCAACAGGAGGCCAGCATGCGCGTGGCCTGGGACGCGGTGGGCGGTCCGGGCGCGGCCTTCGCGCGCGAAGGCGACAAGCTGACGGTCGGCGGCAAGACGCTGAACGGCGACATCGCCACGGTCGACCACGTCAAGGACCTGGTCGGCGGAACGATGACCATCTTCATGGGCGACACCCGCGTCGCCACCAACGTTCAGAAGCCGGACGGCAGCCGGGGCGTCGGCACGCCGCTGGCCAAGGGCCCGGTCTATGATGCGGTGCTGGGCCGGGGCGAGTCCTATCGCGGCGAGACCAAGGTGCTGGGCAAGCCGTATTTCGCCGCCTACGACCCGATCAAGAGCGCCTCGGGCGAGGTGATCGGCATCCTGTTCGTCGGCGTGGCCAAGGCCGACTACTTCCAGCCGGTCTACCGTCAACTGATCTGGCTGGCCGTGGCCGGCGTGGTTCTGGCCGGCCTGGGCGTCGCGGCCTCCGTGACCATGGTCCGCCGCCAATTGTCGCCGCTGCGTGACCTGCGTGACGCCATGAAGCGGGTCATGGGCGGCGACCTGACCGTCGCCCTGCCGTTCGCCGGGCGCCGCGACGATATCGGCCTGATGGCCGACGCGGTCCACGCCTTCCGCGACGAGGCCCGCGAGAAGGGCCGCATCGAGGCCGACGCCGAACGCCATCGCCAGGCCGCCGAGTCCGAGCGCCGCCTGTCGGCCGACCGCGACAGCCAGCAGGCCGAACAGCAGGCCCTGGTGGTCACGCGCCTGGCCCACGGCCTGGACCGGCTGTCGGCCGGCGACCTGACCGTCCGCCTGACCGAGGCCTTCGCCCCCGACTACGAGCGCCTGCGCGCCGACTTCAACCAGGCCGTGGAACGGCTGGAGCGGGCCATGGGCGCCGTCGTCTCCGCCGTGGGCGGCCTGACCTCGGGCGCCAACGGCATCGCCGGCGCGGCCGGCGACCTGTCGGCCCGCAGCGAACAGCAGGCCGCCTCGCTTGAAGAAGCGGCCGCCGCCTTGACCGAAATCACCAACGCCGTCCGCGTGGCCGCCGATGGCGCGCGCGGGGCCCGCGAGGCGGTCAGCCAGGCCCAGGCCGAGGCCGGCCTGTCGCGCAACGTCGTCGACGAGACCATCCAGGCGATCGGCGGCATCGAGGCCTCTTCGCATCAGGTGGCTCAGATCATCGGCGTCATCGACGAGATCGCCTTCCAGACCAACCTGCTGGCTCTGAACGCCGGGGTCGAAGCGGCTCGCGCCGGTGACGCCGGTCGAGGCTTCGCGGTCGTGGCCCAGGAAGTGCGGGCTCTCGCCCAACGTTCGGCCGACGCCGCCAAGGAGATCAAGGTCCACATCGCCGACTCCGCTCGCCAGGTCGAGGCCGGCGTGGTGCTGGTGGGCCGGACGGGCGAGGCCCTGCAGAAGATCGCCGGCCAAGTCGGCGCCATCGACGGCGTCATCGGCCAGATCGCCGCCTCGGCCGCCGAGCAGGCCTCGGGTCTGTCGGAGGTCAATATCGCCGTCAGCCACATGGATCAGGCCACCCAGAAGAACGCCGCCATGGTCAACCGCTCGGCCGCCGACAGCATGACCCTGGTGCGCGAGGTAGAAGGCCTGGCCGCCCTGGTCAGCCACTTCAAGGTGGGCGCGGCTAGCGCTGCTGGTTCTGACGCTCGGTCGTCTTCCGACGCTCGTCGGCCTTCCGCGCATCGTCCAGCCGCTTAAGCGCCTGCTGCTGGGCCGACTTCCGCCGGCCTAGCCCGTCCTGCTCGGCCCCGCCGACCCAGGGGATGTCCTTCATCGTTCCCGGCCCTTCACGGCTGGTATGGTCCACGCCGACGCCCATCGGCGCGTCGCGATAGGCGCGGTCGGCCTGCTGCCTCAGCGCCTGGGCGTCGAAGCCTCGCCGTTTGCCCGCATCCATCGGCGCGTCATAGACGGGCGCGTTTCGGGCCGTCGCGCCGAACTTCTCGTCGCAATGTTCCTGTTCGCGCCGATTGAGACCCACGGCCTCGGCGTTGGCGCAGCCCGCGGCGCTGCCGCGCAAGGCGGTGCGAAGATCGCCACGCGGACCCTGCGACGGCGGCGCGGCGCGGGCCCCGGTCTCGCGGTTGGGCGGCGCGGGCGGTCCCGGAACCGGCGCGACGCCCAGCGGCTGGGCCCAGGGCGGCGCGACCAGGCGCGGCGGGCGCGGCCGCACCGGCAAGGCCGCGGTGGCGCGGTCTGGACTGGCGGCGATCTCCGCCGTCGGCCGGCGCGGCACGACGCTGCGTTCCAGGGTGACGGTGATGGCGTCCTCGTCGTTGGACCGATCCTGGAAGCCGATCATCACCGGCCATCCCAGCGCCGCCAGGATCACGGCGTGCAACAGCAGCGACCCGAGGAAGACGGCGCCGTTTCTCAACCGGGTTCTGCGCGCCGCGTTCTGGGACAAAGACGAAAGCTCGACAAGGGCAAGGGCGCGAGGTTTGCCACCGCAAGTGGCGAAACCGTGGCCCGAACGTTAGATGGGATGTTAGATCGCTTGTGCTACCAGGGTTTTCGCCCTCCCAAGCGTGCGATCCAGACTGGCGAAAGCGGCGCCTTTGGGCCGCCGTCAACGACCTAAACCCGCGAATTGACTCGGCATTGACGCGGGAGGCGTTCGCGAGTAGTTTCCGCGCTCTTTTCGAGGCGGACCCTGTCCGTCCTGATAAGCGCCCGTCCCTTACCCGACGGATAGCCCGCCGGAACGCCTTCCGCGTCCCGGCGAGTTTCGTGTTTATCAGGTCCTCATCCGAGGCCGAGACAAGCCGGAATAAAAACGACAAGGACCCTGAAGCGCCTCGGCCGAAAGGCACACGCTTCCATCAGAGCAGAGACTTAATGCCTACCGTCAACCAGCTCATCCGCAAACCGCGCCAGCCTAAGCCGGTCCGGAACAAGGTGCCCGCCCTGAAGGGCTGCCCCCAACGTCGCGGCGTTTGCACGCGCGTCTACACGACGACCCCGAAGAAGCCGAACTCGGCTCTGCGTAAGGTCGCCAAGGTCCGTCTGACCACCGGCATCGAAGCCGTTTGCTACATCCCGGGCGAAGGCCACAACCTGCAGGAGCACTCGGTGGTGCTCATCCGCGGCGGCCGCGTCAAGGACTTGCCCGGCGTCCGCTATCACATCCTGCGCGGCGTCCTCGACACCCAAGGTGTCAAGGATCGTAAGCAGCGTCGTTCGCTCTACGGCGCCAAGCGTCCGAAGTAAGGAAAAAGAAGAATGTCACGCCGCCGTCGCGCCGAGAAACGCCAAGTTCTGCCGGACCCGAAGTTCGGAGACCTGGTGGTCACCAAATTCATGAACTACGTGATGTACGAGGGCAAAAAAGCCGTCGCCGAAAACATCATCTATGGCGCTTTCGATATCATCGAGAACAAGCGCAAGGACCAGGGCCCCCTGGAAACCTTCCATTCCGCCCTGGACAACGTCGCTCCGGCGATCGAAGTCCGGTCGCGCCGCGTCGGCGGCGCCACCTATCAGGTGCCCGTGGAAGTGCGTCCGGACCGTCGTCGCGCCCTCGCCATCCGTTGGCTGGTGACCGCCGCCCGCAAGCGCGGCGAGAACACCATGACCGAAAAGCTGGCCGGTGAGTTGCTCGACGCCTCCAACAACCGCGGCACCGCGGTGAAGAAGCGCGAAGACACGCACAAGATGGCTGAAGCCAACCGGGCGTTCTCGCACTACCGCTGGTAACCTTTCTTACCAGCACTCTTTCAGGCGCGGGCGGTTTGCGATAAACCGCCCGCGCCGCACGTTTAAATGTCCTCACTCCAGGTTGGAGCGAGGCAGTCACACAGAGCTAGATCCATGGCCCGCCAGCATAAAATCGAAGACTACCGTAACTTCGGCATCATGGCGCACATCGACGCCGGGAAGACGACGACGACCGAGCGGATCCTGTATTACACGGGTAAGTCGCACAAGATCGGCGAAGTCCACGACGGCGCCGCGACCATGGACTGGATGGACCAGGAGCAGGAACGCGGCATCACCATCACGTCGGCCGCGACGACCGCTTTCTGGAAAGAAAAGCGCCTCAACATCATCGACACCCCAGGCCACGTCGACTTCACGATTGAAGTCGAGCGTTCCTTGCGCGTTCTCGACGGCGCCGTGACGGTGCTGGACGGTAACGCCGGCGTCGAGCCGCAAACCGAAACCGTCTGGCGCCAGGCCGACAAGTACAGCGTTCCGCGTATCGTGTTCGTCAACAAGATGGACAAGATCGGCGCCGACTTCGACAAGTCGGTCGAGTCGATCCGCGACCGCCTGGGCGCCAAGGCCGTTCCGATCCAATTCCCGATCGGCTCGGAAAACACCCTTAGCGGCCTGGTCGACCTGGTCCGCATGAAGGCCGTCATCTGGGACAACGACGCCCTGGGCGCCAACTTCCGTGACGAAGAGATCCCCGCCGACCTGCTGGACAAGGCCAAGGAAGCCCACGCCTACCTGGTTGAAGCGGCCGTCGAACTCGACGACGAAGCCATGGAAGCCTATCTGGGCGGCGAAGAGCCTTCGGAAGCCGTGCTGAAGAAGTGCATCCGCAAGGCCGTGCTGACCGGCGCCTTCTATCCGATCCTCTGCGGCTCGGCCTTCAAGAACAAGGGCGTGCAAACGCTATTGGACGCTGTCGTCGATTACCTGCCGTCGCCGCTGGACATCCCGCCGACCAAGGGCATCGACTTCAAGACCGAAGAAGAGATCGTGCGTAAGGCTTCGGACGAAGAGCCCCTGTCGGTTCTGGCGTTCAAGATCATGGACGACCCCTTCGTGGGCTCGCTGACCTTCTGCCGCATCTATTCGGGCAAGCTTGAAACCGGCATGGGCCTGCTGAACGCCACGCGCGACAAGCGCGAGCGCGTCGGCCGCATGCTGCTGATGCACTCTAACAATCGCGAAGACATCAAGGAAGCCTTCGCCGGCGACATCGTCGCCCTGGCCGGCCTCAAGGACACCCGCACCGGTGACACCCTGTGCGATCCGCTGAAGTCGCCGGTGATCCTGGAGCGCATGATCTTCCCGGCCCCCGTCATCGAGATCGCCGTCGAGCCCAAGTCGAAGGCCGACCAGGAAAAGCTGGGCGTCGCCCTGCAGAAGCTGGCCGCCGAAGATCCGTCCTTCACCGTCTCGACCGACTTCGAAAGCGGCCAGACGATCCTGAAGGGCATGGGCGAACTGCACCTGGACATCAAGATCGACATCCTGAAGCGGACCTATAAGGTCGAAGCGAATATCGGCGCGCCGCAGGTTGCCTATCGCGAAAGCCTCGGCCGCAAGGTCGACATCGACTACACCCACAAGAAGCAGACCGGTGGTACGGGCCAGTTCGCCCGCGTCATGATCACCTTCGAGCCGGGCGAGCCGGGTTCGGGCTTCGTGTTCGAAAACTCGATCGTTGGCGGCGCGGTGCCGAAGGAATACATTCCCGGCGTCCAGAAGGGTCTGGAGTCCGTCAAGGACAACGGCCTGCTGGCCGGCTTCCCGCTGATCGACTTCAAGGCGACCCTGACCGACGGCAAGTACCACGACGTCGACTCCAGCGTGCTGGCGTTCGAAATCGCGTCGCGCGCCGCCTTCAAGGAACTGCGTGAAAAGGGCGCTCCCAAGCTGCTCGAGCCGATCATGGCCGTCGAGGTCGTGACCCCGGAAGAGTATCTGGGTTCGGTCATCGGCGACCTGAACGCCCGTCGCGGGATGATCCAGGGCCAGGACATGCGCGGCAACGCGACTGTCGTGAACGCCTTCGTGCCGCTGGCCAACATGTTCGGCTATGTGAACACCCTTCGCGGGATGTCGCAGGGTCGCGCCGCCTTCACCATGCAGTACGACCACTACGAGCCGGTGCCGCAACACGTCGCCGACGAAGTGATCAAGAAGTATTCCGCCTGATACCTTTGGATAAACCGGCGGACATCGTCCGCCATCACCCCTGACAAACTGGATAAGCCCCTACTCAGGGGACGGAGAGAAGAAAATGGCCAAGGAAAAGTTCGAACGCACCAAGCCGCATTGCAACATCGGCACGATCGGTCACGTTGACCATGGCAAGACGACGCTGACGGCGGCGATCACGATGACGCTGGCCAAGGCCGGTGGCGCCAAGGCGATGAACTATGCCGACATCGACGCCGCGCCGGAAGAGAAGGCCCGCGGCATCACGATCA
>Ga0101941_1002129_pt1 | contig 10071 bp, 6 predicted proteins | sample DewCreD2012metaG_3_FD_75242 | JGI IMG/M metagenome (GOLD analysis project Ga0101941, IMG submission 75242) | Hot spring sediment bacterial and archeal communities from British Columbia, Canada, to study Microbial Dark Matter (Phase II) - Dewar... ...
GGTCGAAGCGGCCGGGGCGAAGCAGAGCGGGGTCGAGCACGTCCGGACGGTTGGTCGCGGCGATCACGATCACGTTTGTGGTGCTGTCGAAACCGTCCATCTCGACCAGGATCTGGTTGAGCGTCTGCTCGCGCTCGTCGTGGCTGCCGCCCAGCCCGGCCCCGCGCTGGCGGCCTACCGCGTCGATCTCGTCGATAAAGACGATGCACGGGGCGTTGCGCTTCGCCTGGTCGAACAGGTCGCGCACCCGGCTGGCGCCAACGCCGACGAACATCTCGACGAACTCAGAGCCGCTGATGCTGAAGAAGGGCACGCCGGCCTCGCCGGCCACCGCGCGCGAGAGGAGCGTCTTGCCGGTTCCGGGCGGGCCGACGAGCAGCACGCCCCGGGGGATTCGCGCGCCGAGCGAGGCGAACTTCTCGGGGTACTTGAGGAACTCGACGATCTCAGCCAGCTCCTCCTTCGCCTCTTCGACTCCGGCCACATCATCGAAGGTCACTGTCGGACGGTTGCTGGTAAAGACGCGCGCCCGGCTCTTCCCGAAGGACATAGCCTGGTTGTTCGTCCCCTGAGCCTGTCGCATCATGAAGACGAAGACGCCGATCAGGAAGAGCGTGGGCAGGATGAACGTGAGCGCGCTCAACCAGCTACCCCACTGGCTGGCCGGATTGACCCGGAGCTCGAAGTCTCCTGCCTGAACGCCGAATTCCTTGAGTACGTCATAGATGTTCGTGTTCGGCGGGAGCGTCGTCGTGCGAATCTCTTCCGATCCAACGTAGTGCACCTGCACCTCGTTGGAGTTCTCGGTCATGACGAGCTGCTCGACCTTACCCGCCTTGATGTCGGCGGCGACATCGGCCATGTTGATGCGCCGGCCGCTGCTTCCGCTGTTGACGAAAGTAAACCAGACGGCAACGACTGCGATGATCAAAATCATCCACACAAAGCCGTTGCGCAACCACTTGTTGTCGGACATAGAGCGACCTCCGCGTGCCACGTTCGCTCGTCCCCGCAATCCAGCCCGCAGAACGCGGCGATCACTGGGGCGCTTCGATTATAACAGACACATCCCGCTCACTATTGTCGGGTGCCGATCGGAGGCCAGCGACGCAAGAAGCCGCGCCACACCGGCCAATTCAGGCGTCCGCTAGAAGGCGCCTGAACCCTCAGGTCGCACGAAAACGTCTCTTCGCACGCGGGCGAGGGTTACAGAGAGCTACTGTCCGCGATAGACCGCGACAAACGGCAGGTTTCGGAACTTTCCTGCGACGTCCAGCCCATAGCCGACGACGAACTCGTCCGGGATGTCGAAGCCGACCCAATCGATCGGCACCTCGAGCGCGCCTGCCTTCTGCTTGCGCAGCAAGGCCACCACCTTGAAGCTCGCCGGATTGCGGCGCCGCAGAACGTCGCTCAGATACTTCAGCGTCAGGCCGCTGTCGACGATGTCTTCTACCAGCAGAATATGCTCACCTTCGATGGGGCGGTCGAGATCCTTGATGATCCGCACGACTCCGGAAGTGACGGTAGCCTGGCCGTAGCTGGAGACGGCCATGAAGTCGATGCTGAGCGGGATCGGCATGTGGCGGACCAGATCGGCCATGAAAACGAAGGCGCCCGTGAGCACGCCGATCAGGAGTGGCCGCTTTCCCTGGTAGTAGCCAGTGATCTCGTGCCCCAGCTCGCCAACACGCCGTTGCAGTGTCTCCTCGTCGATGAGCACCCGCTCGAGCCCGAGCTTCTCGGCCAGCACGTGATCGTCCTGCACCGTGAACCCTCTCTCCCTCGTTGTGAGTTCCACTGGCTCCCGCACCAGCTCAGCCTCGATCAGTCCTTGCGGGTGCGAGAACGACCTCCCCATAAGCTCGCCGATCCACCAGACGACGCGACCGTCGGCCAGCAACGGCAACCAGTCGCGCAGGTAGGCCGGCACCTTCCGGTTCACTAGCCAGTCCTGCAGGCGAACCGGCGGCCGATCCGGGCTCAGCAGCAGCCGGTCCCCAGGTCGCCGTGTTCGCAGGACCCAGCCCTCGACCGCGCTCCGATAGCGGAGACGCCAGCGGTTGCCCAGAGCGATCTCCGCACTCCCGACCAGATCGATGGACGTGCCCGGCTCGAGGAGAGGCACACCGGACTCCCGGCGGAGCGCCTCCTCTAGCCTCCCCGCCGGCCCGATCGTGGCGGCATTGTACTCGATGATCGCCTCCCAGCCGCGGCCGAGTTCGATTCTCGTTCCGACCCGACCTCGCTCCGCGCCTGTCCGCAGGGCCTCCAGCCGTTCGAAGGTGGGAACGAGCTGCTCGTCGCTGGCGCGCAGCACCGCCGCGATCAGCACTCGCCGCTGGATCGCGAGCGGCAGGCTCGCCAGACCTGCCCGGTCGACACGCGCCACGGTCCCCTCATGCCTGACCAGGATGGCCGCCTGCTGGACCGCCTCCGCTTCCAGGCAGGCTGCATCGTCCTGCAGCACTTCGGCGACCCGCGCGATGACCTCGGTCGCGCCGGGAGAGATCTGCTCCAAGAGGGGCATAACTTGGTGCCGTAGCCGGTTGCGCCGGTACTCCAGTTGCCAGTTGGTTGGGTCTTCGACCGGCGTGAGTCCGAGCGCTGCCAGGCACGCCGTCACGGCTTCGCGCCGAAGCCCGAGCAGTGGGCGCAGGATGGTGAGCTCGATTACATCATGGCCGGCAGGATCCAACCGAACCCGTCGCCGGGTGATCGGTCGCATGCCCGCCAGTCCCTCGAGGCTGGCGCCGCGGAGCAGCCGGAGCAATACCGTCTCTGCCTGGTCATCGCGGGTATGGGCGACCGCGACCCAGGACGTGCCGTGCCTCCGGGCCAGCCGGCCGAGCGCGGCGTAGCGTGCCGCGCGCGCGGCTGCCTCCGTCCCCTCGCTGGGATACTCGGGCCAGGCCGCCACGTCCACCTGCTCTACTTCGACCGAGACGCCGATGTCTGACCCGAGCGCCAGCGCGCGCTCTGCGTCACGGGCGGAGTCCGGTCTCAACTGGTGATCGACGTGTAGAGCGACGACGTGAGGGCCGCGTCCCTGCCGTTCCAGCGTGGCCAGCCCCCAGAGCAGCGCCAGCGAGTCGGGTCCTGCGGAAAAGCCGGCCACGACCGTGTCTCCCGACGCCAGGCCCGCGTCTCGCAGCCGGTTCGCGATCTCTTCGAGAAGCGTGCTGGCAGCGGCCGGGAGATCAGTCATGAGGGCTGCTCCTGGCAGTGGTGATGCCGTGAGGCGCGCTTAGTCCTAAATGATAGATGGCCGGCAATGCCGGCCACTGGGATCGCTCGTCTTTCGGGTGCCGGTGGGCGGATTCGAACCACCAACCAAGGGCTTATGAGTCCCCTGCTCTGCCATTGAGCTACACCGGCCCAACCTCCAGCGGGATAGTGTAGCAATCACGGGCGTGGGACGTCAACTGCCGAGGATGACGCTGGCTTCGCCCCGGGGAGGGGTTTGACCGGTGAGCGCGTCCGTGGTAGTATACATCAAGTGCTTGATTGATATGTGGATCCTCTTGAACGGAGGTCAGGCGTGACGCGGGCCCAACAGCTCCTCCTCGCGACGCTGGCGGTGAGCTGGTATAACGTGGCGGTCATCTGGCTCATGCAAATTCTGATCTACCCGTCCTGGGCGTTCATCCCCAGTGCCGACTTCGGCCAGGCGCAGGGAAACCACTTCGTGCGTCTCTTCATCGTGGTCTTCCCGCAGGCCACCCTCGCGACACTGAGCGCGCTTGCGCTGTTGCGCTGGCGCCCGCCGGGAATTCGCAGAGCCGCGCTCTGGCTCGGGCTCGGTATCCAGCTCTCTCTCTGGCTCCTGACCGCGCTGCTCTGGGGCCGCTGGCAGGGACAGATCGCGCTGGGCGATGCCCCGCCCGGGAGTCTCGGGCCGGCCAACGTCGAGCTGTATCATCTCCTGGTGGCCACCCACTGGCTCCGGGTCGGGCTGATAACGGCCTATGGCATCCTCGTCTTCTGGATGGCCTATCGGAGCTTCAGCCGGCCTCGAACCGTAGAAGTCGACGCGCATGGAGGGGCACTCGTTCCAGGAGAACCGCGACCGGTGGAAGGCTGAGGGGTGAACAGCCGTTCGATGGAGGGACAACGATCGCGCGGCGCGAGGGCCGACCGGCGAAGGGAATTGATTCGCATCGCTTACCACCAGCTCGCGGAGCGCGGGTTCGAGGGCCTGCGCGTGCGCGACGTTGCCAACGCCGCCGGAGTGAACATCGCGACCCTCCACTACTATTTCCCGACGAAAGAAGACCTGATCTACGCGGTGATCGGATATCTCGCGGAGCAGTTCCAGGTACCGGCCGCGGCGCCGGTTTCTGGCGAGAATGTCTCCGCGCTCGAGGAGCTGCGCTGGGAGTTCGCCGATCTGCGGGAGCGCATCCGCACCGCTCCGGAGCAGATCGCCGTCCTGGCCGAGCTGCACGCCCGGGCGAGGCGAGATGCGAATCTCGCCGCCGCGCTCCGCGGGCTCGACGCCGGCTGGCAGGGCTACCTGGCGAGCATCATCGAGCGTGGGATCCGGGAAGGGATCTTTCGCGGCGATCTGGAGCCGTCCGCCGCGGCCGAAGCGATCGTTGCCCAGATGAAGGGCATCGGCTACCAGCTCCTCTCCGATCCGGACTCTGCCCGCGCCGACCGGCTGGTGGCCGAGCTTGCCGAGCAGGTCGAGCGCTGGCTCCGCCACTGACGACCGGACGGTTGCACTCGCCATCATCCTGTGGTGGACTGAATTACGGTAGCTATCACGCGTAGTAGTTCGAGCCCCGGGGTCTCGTTGACTCACACCGGTAACGGCGTCGGTAAGCCTGGTTGAGCGACTGGGTTCAGGGTGAACTGGCACCTCCGGCGACGCCCGAGGCACCGCCTCGCGTGCACTCTGAACTGCACGTCTACGATCTGGCTCGGCGCACCGAGCGCATCCTCTCGACGAACCTCCCAACTTACCCGGTCGTCTTCCGGTGGCCGTACCTGATCTGGTCCGAGCTACAGGCTCCTGGCCAGCGCGGGCAGCTCGTCATGGTGGACGCCCAAACCGGCGCACCCGTGCCGCTGCCGGCGCCGCTCGCCGCGCACCAGCGACACGTCATCTGGCTGGCGACCAGTCCGGATCTGCTCGCCTGGAGCGACGGCCGAACGCTGTGGGTCTGGCGGCCGGGACAACCTGAAGCTCAGGCGATCTTCCAAAAGCGAGGCAGAACCGATGACGATGCCATCCAGTTCCTGACGATCGCCGGGCCGCGGGTCTCCTGGCAGCCGCCGGCGCGCCCTCCGATCGTGGCCGACACGCGGAGCGGCAGCGTGACCGAGATGCCTGGCCACAGTGAGGGCTTCGGCGACCTGCTCCTCGTCCTCATCCCGAGCCGCCAGGGGCCGCCGGAGATGGATCCGGTTTTCGACCACCTCTTCGCGCCGCCCGACCTAGTGCGCCTCGTACCGGTCGCCGCCCTGCCTCCGCTGCCGGGCTGCGAAGGCGGCACGTAGACCGGCTGTATCCCAGCCTCACCGGCTGCTCAGTGGCTCCCCGCCTTTGGTGGCGCAGTAGAGCTCGCCGGATCCCGCGCATCGCAGCCGTGGAGGTGGTCGCGCGTCGCCGTCCTCGGCTGGCCTGGAGTGCCAGAACGCGCTCGCGGGACCGACCAATCCCTCGCTATACTGTCCGCAGCGTCAGTACGGGGAGATTGGAGGTCTGCTGGATGACCGCCCGACCGCCGACCTTCGTCCGCGAGCGCCCGCGCGGCCTGCTGCGGCTCTTCCTGGCCATGCCGCCGAAACTCTACCATGGCCCATTCGCGCGCCTGCTCGCCTGGCGCTGCGTGATGCTCCTGACCACCACCGGCCGGAAGACTGGGCTGCCCCGGACCACGGCCGTCAGCTTCATGCCGCTCGCGGATCGCTGGATCATCTTTAGCGGCTTCGGAATCCACTCGAACTGGTACCGGAATATCCTCGCCAACTCGGAGGTGACCGTCCGGATCGGCAACCGGCGCTGGCGCGCGACCGCCCACGTAGTGGAGGACCCGGCGCGCCGGCGCGAGCTGATGCTTCGCATGCGCGACTACTCGCGGCGCTGCGGGCCGCCGATCGCCCTGCGGCCGCTGCTGCGCGCGCTGCGTCTCTTCGACTACGACGCCGAGATTGCCCTGGCGGTCGCCCACGCAGAGGAGCTGCCCGTCGTCGAGATCGTTCCCCACACGCGGCTCTGAGCGCTGCGCCGTGGCACAAATCCTGACCTAGCCACTGGGGTATCATTGAAGGCCGGTTCCATCGTAACGGCCCTGAACCGTTGACAGCTCGTGCACCCACGTTGAACACGATCCGACAAACGACTTCGACTGGAGGATGACGATGTCCAACCCACTCAAGCAGCTCGGCGCGTACGGCCAGAGCTTCTGGCTCGATTTTCTGAGCCGCCCGATGATCACCTCGAGCGAGCTCGCACGGCTAATCGAGGATGACGGCCTTCGCGGCGTTACCTCGAACCCGACGATCTTCGACAAAGCGATCGGCAGCACTGACGAGTACGACGAGGAGATCGTCGAGCTGGCCGCACGCGGGCTCTCGAGCGAAGCGATCTTCGAGGCGCTCGCAGTCCACGACGTTCAGAAGGCCTGCGATCTGCTCCGGCTGGTCTACGAGGCCGCCGATGGGCAGGATGGGTTCGTCTCGCTCGAGCTGCCACCCGATCTGGCCTACGACACCGAGGGGTCGATCCGCGAAGCGCGGCGGCTCTTCGCGTTGATCGATCGCCCCAACGCGATGATCAAAGTGCCCGGCACGCCCCAGGGGATCCCGGCCATCGAGCAGCTCATCGCCGATGGCGTCAACGTCAACATCACACTGCTCTTCTCGATCCAGAACTACGAGCAGGTGATGGAGTCCTATCTGCGCGGTGTGGAGCGGCGGGCCGAGCGCGGGCTGGCCGTCGACCGGATCGCCTCGGTGGCCAGCTTCTTCGTCAGCCGGGTCGATACGGAAGTCGACCGCCGGCTGGACGAGCTGATCGCGCAGACCGAGAGCCCTGAGCGGCGGGCACGGCTCGAGGCGCTCAAGGGCAAGGTCGCGATCGCGAACGCGAAGATCGCGTACCAGCGCTTCAAGCGCGTGTTCCTCGAGGGCGAGCGATTCAAGCGGCTACAGGAGCGTCACGGCGCCCGCATCCAGCGACCGCTCTGGGCTAGCACTAGCACCAAGAACCCGGCCTACAGCGACGTCATGTACGTCGAGCACCTCATCGGCCCCTACACGGTGCAGACGATGGCTCCGGTGACGGTCGAGGCGTACCGCGACCATGGCCAGCCGCGGCCGAACACGGTCGAGGAGGGCGTGGAGGAGGCCGAGCAGACATTGGCTGCTCTCGCCGAGGTCGGCATCAACTACGACGAGGTGACCGAGCTCCTGCAGCGGCAGGGAGTAGACCTGTTCGCCGAGTCGTACCGGAGCCTTATGCGCCGGATCGACGAGAAGCGTCGGCAGCTCGCCGTCGCGATCGAAGGGAGGGCGAGCCAGCTCGGCCCTTTTGATCGTGACGTCCGGGCCACCGCCGAGCGGCTAGTCCGGCAGAGGGTCATCGAGCGGCTGTGGGCGCGCGAGCCGAGCATCTGGAGCCAGGATCCAACCGTGCAGCGAGCAATCGCCGAGCGGCTGGGCTGGCTGGCGGTTCACGAGACAATGCTCGAGCGGGTAGGCGAGCTGGAGGCGCTGACCGAAGAGGTGCGCCAGGCCGGCTTCCGGCAGGCGGTGCTGCTCGGAATGGGTGGGAGCAGCCTGGCACCCGAGGTCTTCCAGCGGGTGTTCGGCAACGAGGCCCGATCACCTGAGCTAATCGTGCTGGACACCACCAATCCGGATACCATCGCTCGCCTCGAGCGGGAGCTTGATCTCGACCGCACGCTCTTCATCGTGAGCTCGAAGTCCGGCACCACCATCGAGACGACGAGCCTGTATCGCTACTGGTACAGCAGGCTGGCCGAGCGCAAGGGCGAGGCTGCCGCCCGGCACTTCATCGCCATTACCGATCCGGACACGCCGCTCGCTCGGGAGGCTCAGGAGCGCGGCTTCCGGCGTATCTTCCTGAACCCGCCCGATATCGGCGGGCGCTACTCGGCGCTCTCCTACTTCGGCTTGGTGCCGGCTGCGGTGATCGGCCTGCCGGTGCGAGCGCTGCTTGAGCCGGCCCGCGAGATGGCCGAGCGCCTGAGGGCCGAGCGGATCGACAATCCTGGCCTCTGGCTGGGTGTGGCCCTGGCGCGGCTCGCCGAGGCCGGCCGCGACAAAGTCACCTTCATCACTGAGCCGGCGCTGACCAGCCTGGGCGACTGGCTGGAGCAGCTTCTGGCTGAGAGCACTGGCAAGCAGGAGACCGGGCTGGTGCCGATCGTCGGCGAGCCACACCTGGCTCCGGAAGGCTACGGCGCTGACCGCGTCTTTGTCGGCATCGACCTGGCGCTCCAACCGCACCCGCAGACCGAGGCGCTGCTGGGGGCGCTGGCGGCGGCCGGTCATCCGGTCCTGCGATCCCGCCTCTGGAATACCTGGGAGCTCGGCGCCGAGTTCCTCCGCTGGGAAGCGGCGACGGCGATCGCCGGCGCGCTGCTGGGCATCAACCCGTTCGATGAGCCGAACGTGCAGGAGAGCAAGGATCGAACCGGCCGGCTCCTCGACGGGTTCGCCAAGACCCGCGAGCTGACGACGCCGCCGGCAACTGCGGCCAATGAGCTGGTACTCGCCAGCGGCATCCCGGCGGCCAGCGTCCCGGAGGCGATCGAGCGGTTCCTGGATGAGGTGCGGCTCGGCGGCTACCTGGCACTGCTGGCGTTCGCCGATCCGATGCCTGAGGTGGACAGCCGCCTGCGGGAAGCGCGCCGGCTGCTCCTGGAGCGCCTCGGGGTAGCCACCACGCTCGGCTACGGGCCGCGCTACCTGCACTCCATCGGCCAGCTCTACAAGGGCGGCCCGCCGGGCGGAGCCTTCCTGCTGATCGTGGTGGAGCCGCGGGGCGATCTCCCGATTCCCGAAGCGCCGTACACCTTCCGCACGCTCTTCCTGGCGCAGGCGTTCGGGGACTACCAGGCGCTGGCCGACCGCGGCAAGCCGGTACTGCTCTTGCGGATCACCGGCGATCCTGCCCACGGGCTGGACTGGCTGCTCCAGCACCTGGTCACCGCGGCGGCACGCTGAGCGGTCGTGACGCGAGCAGTGGGGAGTAGAGAGCAGATGGAGCTGGCAATCGTCGGCTTGGGTCGCATGGGCGGCAACATGGTGAAGCGGCTGCTGCGCGATGGTCACCGTGTGGTGGCCTATAACCGCAGCCCGGGACCGGTGCGCGAGGCCGAGGCGGCCGGCGCGATCGGCGCCTATAGCCTGGAGGAGGTCGTCGAGCGGCTGAGCCCGCCGCGAGTCGTCTGGTTGATGGTGCCTGCCGGTGACCCGACCGAGCAGATGGTGGACGCCTTCGCGGAGCTGCTGGCGCCCGGCGACGTCCTAATCGACGGGGGCAATTCCTACTGGAAAGACTCGGTGCGGCGAGCCGAACGCCTGCGCGAGCGTGGCATCGCGTTCCTCGACGTCGGGACCAGCGGCGGCATCTGGGGGCTGGAACTCGGCTACTGCCTGATGGTCGGCGGCGATGAGGCCGCTTTCCGGATCGTGGAGCCGGCCTTCCGCACGCTGGCCCCCGAGAACGGCTATCGACACGTGGGGCCGAGCGGTGCCGGCCACTTCGCCAAGATGGTCCACAACGGCATCGAGTACGGCCTGATGCAGGCCTATGCCGAGGGCTTCGAGATCTTGCAGGCATCACCCTACGACTACGATCTGGCTGGGCTGGCCAACCTCTGGAACCACGGCAGCGTCATCCGCTCCTGGCTGCTGGAGCTGGCCGAGCGGGCGTTCCAACGAGATCCCCGACTGGAGTCGATTCGAGGCTATGTCGAAGATTCGGGTGAGGGCCGCTGGACAGTGCTGACCGCCATCGAAGAGGATGTCCCGGCTCCGGTGATCACGCTCTCGCTGCAGATGCGGTTCCGCTCGCGCCAGGCGGACTCCTTC
>Ga0101941_1002131_pt1 | contig 10063 bp, 10 predicted proteins | sample DewCreD2012metaG_3_FD_75242 | JGI IMG/M metagenome (GOLD analysis project Ga0101941, IMG submission 75242) | Hot spring sediment bacterial and archeal communities from British Columbia, Canada, to study Microbial Dark Matter (Phase II) - Dewar... ...
AGGGTCGATTTTTCCTGATTCCAGTTTAGCGATAAAAGATTGGCTAACGCCTGCTATTCTTGCCAATTCCGCTTGCTTTAGGCCGAGTCTTCTTCGTCGTTTACCTATTTCATCTAGTTCTGGAAGCATGTTTAGTAATGTCTCTATCTCTATAATATTCTTTTTGGAATATTCTATTCAAAAAAGCATATAACGGCGTTATGCAATGCTATGTCGACACATAAATCAAAAAAAGGAGCGTATGAAATTGACAACCAAAAAAAGATTAGATACAATAGCCGTTCACGCAGGCCAAGAATTCCCAGATCCTACTACAGGATCACGGGCGGTTCCAATATACCAAACGACTTCTTATGTCTTTAAAAACACAGAGCATGCAGCGAATCTTTTCGCTCTAAAAGAGCTTGGCAACATTTACACAAGAATAGTAAACCCAACAAATGACGTTTTCGAAAAAAGAATTGCAGCTATTGAAGGGGGAACAGCAGCATTAGCTGTAGCTTCAGGGCAAGCGGCAGAAACATTAGCGTTGCTCGCGATAACACAGGTAGGCGATGAGATTGTCTCAGCTAATAATCTTTACGGCGGCACCTACCAGCTTTTCCGCCACACCTTCCCAAAACTCGGCAGAAAGGTCAAGTTTGTCGATTCACAGAAACCTGAAGAATTCAAAAAAGCCATAACACCAAGAACCAGGGCGCTTTACGCTGAAACAATTGGTAACCCCAAACTTGATGTGCCCGACTTTGCTGCCCTCGCGGAAATAGCTCATGGAGCAGGAATTCCACTGGTCATCGACAATACAGTAGGCATAGGCCTAGTTCGCCCAATAGATTATGGAGCAGACATAGTTGTCGCGTCAGCTACAAAATACATAGGCGGACACGGAACCAGTATAGGCGGCATAATCGTTGACAGTGGCAAATTCAAATGGGACAACGGCAAGTTTCCCGAATTCACTGAACCAGACCCAAGCTACCACGGAATCAAATACTGGGATACATTTGGAAACTTTCCAGGATTAGGCAATGTCGCTTTCATATTCAAGGTTCGCACTCAACTACTGCGCGATATAGGCCCCGCTTTAAGCCCATTTAACGCTTGGCTATTTCTTCAAGGCCTAGAAACATTGCCACTTAGGCAACGCCGTCACTCTGAAAATGCCTTAAAGGTAGCTCAGTTTTTGAGACAGCATCCGCTTGTAAACTGGGTTCTCTATCCTGGACTACCCGACAATCCTAATTACAAGATTGCATCTAAATACCTAAAAGGCTACTATGGCGGTCTAGTCGGCTTCGGCATTAGGGGAGGCAAAGAGGCTGGTCGCAGACTTATAGAATCAGTTAAGCTGCTATCGCATCTGGTGAATATTGGAGATGCAAAAAGCCTAATTGTGCATCCAGCTTCAACAACACATCAGCAATTAACTAAAGAAGAACAACTATCCACAGGAGTAACCGAGGATTATATTCGATTATCAATTGGATTAGAGGATCCAGAGGACATAATCGCAGATCTTGACCAAGCATTAAAGCAGGCAGCTAAGCCTTAAAATTCAGCATTTAACAACGTAATGCCGCAACATTTTAAGGAGGATGACCAGACTCGCTACAACCGAACTGTTGGAAAAGACAGAAACAAAATACTTCACATTTGCTCATCCACCCACAGAGTTTACCATAGAATCAGGAGAAAAGATAGGTCCTATCACGCTGGCGTATGAAACATATGGTACGCTTAACAAGAAAAAATCAAACGCCATCCTAGTTCTTCATGCCCTTTCCGGTGATGCACATGCTGCAGGCATAAGCAAAAGTGACGGTACAGTTGGATGGTGGGACAACTTAATCGGGCCGGGTAAAGGTATAGACACCGATAAATATTTCGTTATATGTTCTAATGTCCTCGGCAGCTGTAAAGGCTCCACAGGTCCTTCTTCAATTAATCCCCAAACAAGTAAACCCTACGGCATCGCCTTTCCAATAATAACAATTGGCGACATGGTAAACGCGCAACGTCATCTGATTGATTATTTAGGCATAAAGAAACTTTTAGCTGTTGTAGGCGGCTCAATGGGCGGCATGCAAGTGCTCCAGTGGATGGTTTCATATCCAGAAAGGATACTCGCGGCCATTCCGATAGCTACTACGTTGAAGCATACACCACAACAAATCGCGTTCAACGAGGTCGGTCGGCAAGCAATAATGGCTGATCCAAACTGGCGTATGGGTGACTATTATGGTGGGCCAAAGCCAGTTAAAGGTTTAGCAGTTGCACGGATGATAGGTCATATCACATATATGAGCGACGTTTCAATGGAAAAGAAATTCGGTAGACGCTTGCGAGCAGATAAAGAACCATATAAGTTTAGTGCAGACTTCGAAGTTGAAGGATACCTGCGCTATCGTGGCGACAACTTCGTCAAGCGATTTGATGCTAACTCATATTTATACATAACCAAAGCCATGGACTACTTTGACCTGCTAAATGGTAAATGCTTGAAAGACATTTTCAGGGGTCTGAAAGCAAGAGTTCTGGTAATTGCATTCAAGTCTGATTGGCTCTATCCGCCTTATCAATCACTGGAAATAGTTAAAGCTTGCAAACTCGCTGGCGTCGAGGCTGCGTACTGTGAAATTAACTCCACTTATGGGCACGATGCTTTTCTATTAGAAATCGAGGAAGAGGCGCATCTTATCAAGCATTTCCTGAACAAAGTTTCAAATGAACAAGGGTAATGGGATGTGATCTGGCTGCCGAAATCTATCAGACTTGATTATCAAATTATCTTAAACTGGATAAGCACTGGTAGTTCAGTGTTGGATCTTGGTTGCGGAGACGGTGCCCTTCTAGCGATGCTTATAAAAATCAAAAATGTTCATGGGCATGGTATAGAAATAAACGAAAATGCTGTACGCAAATGCGTGGCACAAGGTCTAAACGTTTTTCAACAGGACATCGACATAGGCTTATCTGAATACGCAGACAAATCTTTCTATTACGTCATATTAAACCAGACTCTACAACAAGTAAAAAACCCAAGTTTCGTTTTGAAAGAAGCCCTCCGTGTAGGCAAGAGAGTTATCGTCGGCTTCCCAAATTTTGCTCATTATTCGGCTAGATTTTCAATATTTTTCAGAGGAAAAGTTCCTGTGACTCATGCGCTTCCATATGAATGGCACAATACGCCAAATCTACATTTCTTAAGTATACTCGACTTCAAGGATTACTGTAAAAAGAAAAATATAAAAATCGAAGACCAAGCTTTTACATCAAAAAATAAGCGAGTGCGATTTCTTCCAAATTTCAGGGCAGAATTTGGCTTTTTCCTGCTTTCAGATAAGCTAAGAATAATAGACCCTCACATTAACAAGTAATACCTGTAATAAGCAAGCCTAAATTTTTAAACAGCAAAGTAAGCCTTTTAATATTCACTACGCTATTATTGCCACATAAAAACACCATAGCTCATGAAACCTCGTAATTCACAAAAGCGCGGGGGTTGCCAAGCATGGCCAAAGGCGTAGGACTGAGGCTCCTATCCCATAGGGGTTCGTGGGTTCAAATCCCACCCCCCGCACCTACACTGAACCCGCCAAAGCTGAGCTTTACAATTTTGTCCGTTTGTGTCCGATTAGAACGATATGTTTCTATACTATAGGAAATATGGAAGACTTTTACATATGGATTTATAAATTTGAATAAATTTAATTTTTGGAATCAAATGGAAAGGCGAGAAGGCAATGTCGATGAGGTGCCCTATAATAGCTTTCTGTTTATTGTGCCTTTCAGCTTTAATAATTATGCCAGTTATGGGCTACCCGTTAACGCTGGTTGCATACTGGAGCTGCGACGAAACAGGCGGAAACGTCTTGCCTGATTTAACTGGCGGTAACGACGGAACCATCTATGGAGCAGCACTTGCTACTGGAAAAATCAGCAATGCGCTCGCTTTTAACGGCGACGATGTCGTTAATGTTACTGACGCAACAGAACTCAAACCTGCCCATTTCACAATAGAAGCTTGGATATTTATAAACGAGACTAGCGGCTTAGCTGATATAGTTGCAAAGCATCAATACGGTCCAGATGCGGGCTATGAATTGCGTCTTTATAATGGGCTCTTGCAGTTTGTAATGGCCGGTTCATCTGGTTGGCAGGTGCTTTCTGCGTCACCATTGTCTCTTAATACTTGGCATCATGTTGTAGCCACCTATAATGGGAGCCAGATGGTTATTTATGTGAATGGCACTAAACGAGCTTTTATGGCTGCTTCTAGTGTATCTCACTCGGATAGTAAATTGCAAATTGGTGGTCATGATTCTTGGACTGGTTTCGAGCGGGGCTTTCATGGTTACATTGATGAGGTTGCAATATACAGCGAAGCGCTACCCGCAGATGTCATACTGAGCCATTACTTGCTTGGCGGGGAAGGACACGACTATTTCTTTGTGGTGCCCGAGTATCCCATAGGAAGCTTGGCAGCTATAATTGTTTTCTTCTCTGCGTTCATGTTGCACTTGCGGCGTACAAAACGCACGAGTTTGCACTTAGTTAACTGAACAGGAAGCTGAAAGAACAATAACCCCCTTTTTTCCGCTGGTTTTTTATTCTCACGCTGCGCATTTATTATTGTGAGTTTGAAATGCCGAGTGTTTGTTTAGTCAAGCCCTGCAAGGTGTGTGGTAAAAGCACTGAAGGCGCCAACTTTACGTGCCCAAAATGCGGGACATCCGTGTGCTTCTACTGTATGGCAGAAATCATGCGCACGGAACGCAGTAATCCCAAGTGCCCTGTTTGCGGTGAACCGATCACGTGAAGCTTCTAAAAGCCTGGGTTCTTTTGTTGTCAGAATATGCGCTTAGCTGCTGAGCAGTAGCTTTGAGAAGCAACTCTTTTATTGAATTCCTAAATTATTTAACAAGCACCTGCATTTGGTTCGCCACTTTCAACTTTGGCTCTCCAGTAAACTTGTCATGTTGCCCAAGAAAGGAGGGTTTAAAAGATTAAAAGAAAAGCGATTATCGGCTTTGCTTTGGTAGCGTTGGTTTTAATTTTGCTCATTTCAGCGGCCATAATCTTGGACAGCGCCTTTAACAAATGGCAATCGAACGCAAATGCTTGGCCCATGTTCCACCATGATTCAGCGCACACAGGCTTTTCTGCTTCCGACGCGCCGAATACCAATCAGACCCTGTGGCGTTTCCACACTGGCGGCCCGGTGGATTCTCCTGTTGTTTCCGATGGCGTAGTTTACTTCGGCTCGTTAGACGACAAAGTTTACGCTTTGAACGCAACGACAGGCGCTGTAATCTGGACGTACACAACTGGAGCCAACGTGCTTTCTCCTGCCGCCGTCGCTGAGGGCATGGTCTTCGTTGGCTCGGAGGACTTCCATGTTTACGCGTTGAATGCCACAACCGGCGCCTACATTTGGAGTTACAAGACGGGGTACTTCGTGGATTCCGCCATCGCCTACGCAGCTGGCGTCGTCTACGCGGCTTCGGAAGACTGGAATGTCTACGCCTTTAACGCTTCAACCGGCGCCGTACTGTGGGTTTACACCACAAGCGGCCAAATCATGTTGTCTTCGCCCGTCATCGCTAACGGACTAGTCTATGTCGGCTCTGAAGATCATTACGTTTATGCTTTGAACGCTTCTACTGGCGCTCTCGTATGGCGCTTCAAGACTGGAGACATGGTGGTTTCCACACCTGCTGTTGCAGGCGGCATCGTTTACATAGGCTCCAACGACTGCAAACTTTACGCACTAAACGCCTTCACCGGCGACGCCATCTGGAGCTACACAACTGGTGGGCCTGTGTTTTCTTCTCCTGCGGTGGTTGGTGGCAGGGTTTTTGTGGGTTCTTGTGATGGTAAAGTTTATGCGCTGGAGGCTGAATCTGGTGTGGTTGTTTGGAGTTTCCAGACGGCTGGTCAGGTTGCTTCGTCGCCTGCTGTTGCCGGCGGCGTCGTTTTTGTGGGTTCTTATGATGGGAAACTTTATGCGTTGGATGCCGCTTCAGGCAAGCTTGTCTGGTCTTTTGCTGCTGGAGGCGCAGTGGTTTCTTCTCCTGCTGTTGCCGGCGGGAAAGTTTTCTTCGGTTCTCATGATGGCCAAGTTTACGCCTTGAACGCTTCTGATGGTAGCGTCGTGTGGTGTTACTTGACGGGTGACATGGTGGTTTCTTCTCCTGCTGTTGCCGGCGGCGTCGTTTTTGTGGGTTCTTATGATCATGTGGTTTACGCGTTCGGTTCTCCTTAGCGCCGTGGGCGTAGCGTCTTTTGTTTGGTTGTATGGCTTTTTGGTTAGATATGTTTTTAAGTTGTGGCGCGGGGATATTTGGTCGGTGACGCTTTGTGCTTTTTAAGCAGGTTCAGCAGCACGGAGACAATTTTTCGTATGTAATAGCGGATGAAGTAGCGGGTGAGGCGGCTGTGGTTGATCCGAGTTATAGCGCTGGCGAGTTAATCCGCTTCTTGAGGAAGGCGAATTTGGCGCTGAAGTATATCTTTAACACGCATGGGCATTCTGATCATACCGCGGGGAATGCGGAGTTGTGTTCGGTGTTTCCTGGTGCGAAGATTGTTGCGCATAAGCTTTCACGTGTATCTGCGGATCTGCTGGTTGATGATGGCGATGACCTGTGTGTGGGCAAGATTCCCGTGAAGGTTATCCATACGCCTGGGCATACTCCTGATAGCATTTGCCTGTTGGTTGATGGAAAGAAGCTGTTGACGGGTGACACATTGTTTGTAGGCGAGTGCGGCAGGACTGATTTGCCTGGCGGCAACGCCCGAAGCATGTACATGAGCCTTTTTGGTAAGCTGCTGCGGCTCGGGGATGATGTTGGGGTTTATCCTGGCCATGATTATGGTGTTCGGCCGTTCTCGACGATTGGCGAGGAACGGCGGTCGAATTATACGTTGCAGCCGCGTAGTCTTGAGGAGTTTGTGGAGTTTATGCGGACGCCTTAGAGTGTTAGGTTGTTTGCTTGTTGGGTTTGGATGTTTTTGGGAAAACCTTTAAGCCTTATTGGGTGTATTCATAGTAGTGTTGGTGGGTTTGTTGGTTGGTTCGTCCGATGCCAAGGTGAAGCGTAAAACTTTTGTGGCGCGTGAGGATTTGCTTGACAGCCTTAGCAAGGTTGCCGACGAGCGCGGTTACAGCCTCTACGCTTTGGTGAATGACCTTTTCGACTTGGCGTTGAAGGCTGACGCGTTGGGTTTGGATTTGCGGCGTGTTTTGGATGAGCGCGGTGTGCTGGAAACCGCGAAGCGTGCTGGTTTTGTTTTGGCTTTGGAGAGTCTCTGCTATGATATGAGTGATTTGGCGTATGAGAAGGCGAAGGGTAAAGCCCTTAAAAGCTGGTTTGAGGCTGGGGTTTGGCTTGCCAAGCGCTATGTTACCAGCGGCGTGAAGGATCCGCTTGAGGCTTTGCGGCGGGATTTAGGCACTTTCATGTGGAATGCTTCGCGCTTTTCGCTTGAAGGCGGCGGCGATAAGGCTTCTGTAAGTATTTTTAGTCCGCGTTTCAGTGAGGCTTACACTTTTCTGTTGGCTTCCTTCTTTGAGGGGCTTTTATCTGGGTTTGGCTATGAAGTTGCAGAGAGGGAAGTGTTTAAAGGCAATATTCGTTTAGAGGCTGTGAGGAAGAAGAGCAATGCCTGAAGGTAAAGGTAAACGGCTGGTTTATGTTCCTGAGGATTTAATAGGTGACGTCTTGGAGGTTTCACGCGGTAGGGGCGAGACTGTCGCCAAGTTTGTTGAGGAGGCTGTGCGATTAGCTGTTAAAGCGAGTAACGTGGGTTTGACTCCTGAAAAGGCCGCTGAGGCGCTGGAGGTTTTGCAGGCTCAGAAGGTTTTGGGCGGCGCTTTTGTGCCTCAGGAGGCGCTGGATTACATGATGGAAAACGCTTACAAAACTGGGCATGATGGGTTACTTGCGAAGTGGTTTGAGGGCGGTGTGCTTCACGGTCGCTATCTGAAGGAGCGTTTCAATGATCCTGTTGAGGCTTTACGGTGTTTTCTTGAGGCTACTCGTTGGGATTTGAACGAGGTTGATGCTGTGCGAGATGGCGAAGCAGTGCGTTTGAGATGTGTTTCTACGGCTTTGTCTGTGGAGTCCACGGAGCTTTTATGCAAATTTTTAGAGGGCGTTGTGAAAGGGCTGGGCTGTGCTGTTCAGAATGCTGAGTGTCTTAAGGGCATGGTTATATTGACTTTTAAGCTGTAAACTGACGGTTGCGCATAATATCCGCGTGTATATATGGGTATTGGAAATGTGCACAGTTTCTAGTTCGGGTTAATTTTTGTTTACACTAAGTATAAATATGATGTCTGCAGATAGCATTACACACAAAAAGTGAAAATAGGAGAAATACGAAAATGCAAACAAACAAGAAAACACTATCCCTGCTTATAACCGCGCTACTCACACTATCAATGATAATCGCTGCAGTGCCACTAGCAAGTGCAGCTATTATCGACCTGGGCCTTTACAAAGCCGACAAAACTGCTACGCTGACAAGCGGTGCTGTTGGCACAAAAGTTTTGGTAAACGGCACTGGCGCTAACCCCTTCGGTCAAGTTAAAGTTTACTGGGAATCAGTTGCTGGGACAGTATTGAACACAACAACTGCTAGCTCCGCTGGGTACTTCGAATGTTTAGTAACTATTCCTGCAGCAGTTAACGGCGCTCACTACATTATAGCTCAAGATAACTTAGGCTACGCTAACGGTACTCAATTCACAGTAACCGCCTCAATGACTCCGCTTTACATCCCGCCATTCTTCGTTACCAAGGTTTTGCCAGGCGACTCGCTTGCTGTTGGCGGTTCAGGCTTCAGCGCAAACAAAAGCGTCAACATCCTATTGAACCGAACTTCAGGCAACGTTACACTTAACACTGGTACTGTTACAACAGACGGTGTCGGCGCATTTTCCACATCAGTAATCATCCCATCAATACCCGTGTCTGAATATGGCACCTTGGCTCTATTCGCCGTTGACGCTAACAACGTTACCGCCACAACCTACATTATCGTAGACTATTACATCAATGTAATGCCGCCTTCTGCTCCTCCAGGAGTAACCGTCTATATCTCTGGTAGAATTCCAGCAAGCAAAGACTACGAAATAAGGATAAACGGTACAACTGTAGAATCAGGGACGTCCGGCTCAACTGGTACCTTCTCAGAAACCTACCCACTCCCAACGTTATTAGCCGCAGGAACATATGTGGTGAACGTAGTCTGGGATGTAACAGAGAGCAGAAGCACAACCTTAACGGTTGGTCCAGCACCCTCTATAACCCTAAGTGTAGCAAGTGGTGTAGCTGGCACAACCGTTACAGTAACTGGCAACAGTTTCTCAGCGTTGGCAAACGTGACACTAACCTACGGTACGACAGTTGTTAACAGCACTGCAATGGACTCACGCTTCGGCCCAACCAGCTTATCCGGTGGCTTCAGCGCCAACTTTGAGGTTCCAAATCTTACTCCAGGCGCCTACGTCGTTAAAGTAACCGACCAGTATGGCGCATCAGCCCAGACCACCTTCACAATACTTGCAGCACCCACCACCACCATCAACCTGCGAGCAGCCCAATACATGCAAGGAGACACCTTAAGCTTCAACATATACACAACAGATCCTACAGTTACCACAATAGCCGTCACCATACTTGACCCCAATGGAGGAGTCTGGTGGAGCGGCTTTAACTGGACCCTAGTCAACATGGTCACCTACTCCACAGTACCCTACGCAGACCAAGTAGACAGTAATAAGAACCCACTAAAGCTACCTGACGATGCACCAACGGGCTCATGGAACTGGACCATATACTACGGATCCAAGAAAGCTACAGGACTCTTCACAGTAGTCGAGAAACCAACCTTAGCTTCAGTACAAGCCAAAATTGACGACCTAAGCGCTAAGATAACAGCGCTTGAAGGCAAAGTTGACGGCCTAGACATTGCCGGTGTAAAGAGCCAGTTAAGCTCACTCAGCAGCCAAGTCGCAGGAATAAGCAGCGCTGCATCCAGCGCAGCATCAGCAGCT
>Ga0101941_1002137_pt1 | contig 10024 bp, 9 predicted proteins | sample DewCreD2012metaG_3_FD_75242 | JGI IMG/M metagenome (GOLD analysis project Ga0101941, IMG submission 75242) | Hot spring sediment bacterial and archeal communities from British Columbia, Canada, to study Microbial Dark Matter (Phase II) - Dewar... ...
AGGTCGTCCGAGGCGGGCTGCGTGAACGGGTGGTGGACCGAGACCCACTTCTCCTCCTCCTCGCCCCACTCGAACAGCGGGGGCTCGGTCAGCCAGACGAACGTCCACGCGCCCTCGGGCACGAACCCCAGACGCGCGGCGAGGAGGCGGCGGAGCCCGTCGAGGGCCACGTTCGCCCGCGCGGGCTGGTCGGCGACGATCAGGACCAGGTCGCCGTCGCCGGCGCCCGTCGCCTTCCCCACCCCCTCGAGCTCCTCCGGCGTGAGGTGCTGGACGACGGGCGAGCGGACCTCGGACCCGGCGAAGCCGATCCACACGAGCCCCGCCGCGCCCCGGCCCCGGGCCTCCCGGACCAGCCCCTCCAGCTCCTTCCGGGGGAGGGAGGCGGCCCCCGGCGCGGCGAAGCCCTTCACCACCCCTCCCGACTCGAGGACCTGCGCGAACGCGCGGAACCCGGTCCCGGCGAAGACCGGACTCAGGTCGGCGAGCTCCATCCCGTAGCGGAGGTCCGGCTTGTCGGTCCCGTAGCGGGCCAGGGCCTCGTCGTAGGTGAGCCTCGGGAACGGGACGGGGACCTCCACGCCGCTCGTCTCGCGCACGAGCATCGCCATGAGGGGCTCGACCAGCCCCAGGACGTCCTCCTCGTCCACGAAGGACATCTCGATGTCGAGCTGGGTGAACTCCGGCTGGCGGTCGGCGCGGAGGTCCTCGTCGCGGAAGCACCGGACGATCTGGTAGTAGCGGTCCTGCCCCGCCACCATCAGGAGCTGCTTGAGCTGCTGGGGCGACTGGGGGAGCGCGTAGAACGCACCCCGCTGGAGACGCGAGGGCACGAGGAAGTCCCGGGCGCCCTCGGGCGTGCTCCGGGTGAGCATGGGGGTCTCGATCTCGACGAAGCCGCGCGCGTCGAGGTAGTCGCGGGTGAGGCGGGTGACCCGGTGCCGGAGCGCGAGGATCCGCGTCATCTCGGGGCGGCGGAGGTCGAGGTAGCGGTAGCGGAGGCGGAGCTCCTCGTCGGCCTCGGCCCGATCCTCCACCGGGAACGGCGGGGTCTCGGCGGCCGCCAGCACCTCCACCGCCGAGGCCGCCACCTCCACCTCCCCGGTGGCGAGGGCCGGGTTCACCGTGCCCTCCGGACGGCGGCGGACCACCCCCCGGACCCGGACCACCGACTCCGACCGCAGCCCCTGGGCGGCGGCGTGGGCCTCGGGCGCCTCGCCGGGGTGGAACACGAGCTGGACGATGCCCAACCGGTCGCGGAGGTCGACGAACGTCACGCCGCCGTGGTCCCGCCGCCGGGCCACCCACCCGCAGAGGACGACCTCCTTCCCGGCGTGCTCGGCCCGGAGGGCCCCGCAGGCGTGGGTCCGCATGGCGGTGGCGAAGGGGTCCCGCCCGCCCATCTCATCGGCCCCCGGCCAGCCGGGCCGCGAGCTCCGTGGCCGCCACCCGCTCCTCGGCCCCGTCCGCGAGCCGGCGGAGCGTCACGGTCCCCTCGGCCGCCTCCCGCTCCCCCACGATCGCCGCGTAGCGGGCCCCGCTGCGGTCCGCCATCCTGAGCTGGGCCTTGAGCGGGCGGTCCTCGAACGCGGCGTCCGCGGCGATGCCGGCCGCCCGGAGCTCCCGGACCAGCTCCCGCGCCCGCCGCCTGCCCCCCTCGCCCACGCCCACCACGAAGGCGGCGAGCCCCGGCTCCTCGGGCGGCGCGAGCCCCTCGTCGGCCATCGCGAGCAGCACCCGCTCGAGCCCCATCCCGAAGCCCACCCCCGGCACCCGGGGGCCGCCCAGGGCCTCGGCCAGCCCGTCGTACCGCCCGCCCCCGAACAGCGTGGCCTGGGCCTGGGAGAGCACGAGCGAGACGAACTCGAAGGCCGTCCTCGTGTAGTAGTCGAGGCCGCGGACCAGGGTCGGGGTGGGCACGGGCTTCAGCCCCTCGGCCTCGAGGCCGGCGAGCACCCCCTCGAAGTGGGCGCGGCACGGTCCGCACAGCCGGTCGGTGATCCGGGGGGCGCCGGCCGCGACCTCCCGGCACCCATCGTCCTTGCAGTCCAGCACCCGGAGGGGATTCGCCTCGAACCGCTCACGGTGCTCGTCGCGGAGGCGGGCGCGCCTCGCCCGGAGGTACGCGAGCAGCTCCTCGCGGTAGGCCGGCCGGCAGGCCTCGTCCCCGATCGAGTTCAGCTGGAGCTCGTAGCGGGAGAGCCCGAGGGAGCGGAGGAGCGCGTCGCCCAGCACGATCACCTCGACGTCCGCGGCGGGCCCGGCCGCGCCGAACACCTCGACCCCGAACTGCCGGTGCTCGCGGTACCGCCCGGCCTGGGGCCGGCCGTAGCGGAACATCCGGGCCAGGTAGTAGGCCTTGAACGGCGAGGGCAGCTCCCTCATGCGGTGGAGGTAGGCGCGCATCACGGGCGCCGTCCCCTCCGGCCGGAGCGTGAGCGAGCGCCGGCCGCGGTCCACGAACGTGTACATCTCCTTGGTCACGACGTCGCTCGTCTCCCCCGCCGTCCGGGCGAAGAGCTCGGTGGCCTCGAACGTCGGGGTCTCGACGTAGCGGTAGCCGTAGCGCCGGGCCAGCTCGGCGGCCCGGTCGTAGAGCGCGCGCATCCGCCCCCCCTCGGGCGGGAGGAGGTCCAGCGTCCCCCGGGGCGGCGACAGGTCCACTAGGCGAGCCCCACGAGGAACGGGTTCGTCGCCCGCTCCCGGCCCACGGTCGTCCGGGGGCCGTGGCCGGGGAGGACCGGGAGGGGGTCCGGCAGCGCCAGGAACCGGCGGAGGCTCCGCCGCATGTCCTCGGCGGAGGAGTTCGGGAAGTCGTGCCGGCCGATCGCGCCGGCGAAGACGAGGTCGCCGGAGAGCAGCAGGAGGTCGCCGGCGCGGTAGCAGACGCTCCCGGGCGTGTGGCCGGGGGTGTGGAGGACCTCGAGCGAGAACCCGGCCAGCTCGAGCACGTCGCCCTCGACGACCGTCCGGACGTCCTTCACGGGGACCGGCGGCTGGGGGAACCCCGCCCCCCAGGCCTCGGGGTCCTCGAGCGCGAGCCGGTCGGCCTCGTGGATGTAGAGCGGCAGCTCGCCGCCGCAGAACTCGGCGGCGGCCCCCACGTGGTCCGCGTGCCCGTGGGTGGCGAGGGCGGCCACCGGGCGCTTGCCGGCGCGCTCCAAGAGGCCCAGCACCCGCCCGGCCTCGAAGCCCGGATCCACCACGACCGCCTCCTCCCGCCCGTCGAGGGCGAGGAGCCAGCAGTTCGTGTCGAACGGGTTGTCCGCGAAGACCTCGAGGTACATCGGGCCGCCATGATAGTCGGGCCGATCCGGCCGTCGTCCGGCGCTCCGGGTCCCGCTTGAAAGGGGCGCGGGGGGGGGCGATAGCATCCGCGTGAGCGATGCGAGGGCCCGTCTGGATCGCCAGCTACGCTGTCTTCTCGGCGACGGTCGTGTGGCTGTGCTTCGCGGTGCTGTTCCTCTTCCGGGAACGGGTCGCTGCGCGCGAGGCGAGCACCTGGCCGAGCTCCACCCTCCGACCCGGCGCCCCGCTCCCACCCATCGGCCGGAGCTCTTCGGGGGACGTTCATGTCGATGACGACAGGATCGTCGTCGTGGCGTCAGCGGACGCTCCGACCACGTTCGCGCTCCTCGTGGCCGCGCACCACTTCGCGGACGAGGTCGACCTTCGCCTCTCGGGGATCATGGTCGATCCCGAGAGCGGCGCGGATCCAGCCTGGATGGATGACCTGCCCGATCCGCTGGCCCACGCGCTGCGGTTCGTGTCGCCTCGGGACCTGGCCGCATGGAACCTCGATCGGCTCCCGGTCACGCTGGTGGTGCGCGGCGGGAGGTTGCGCCATGCGGTCCACGGGACGATGACGGCGAGGCAGCTCCGGGAGCACCTGTGGATGTTCTGCGCGGACCGGCTCGGCTCCCATGCAAGGGGTGGAACCCTCCGTGCTCCGTGAGGCTAGGGTCATCACGCGGCGCGGCTTCCTGGCCCGAGCGGCAGCCGTGGCGGCCGGTGCCTTCACGTACGTCGTCCTCGGCAGCTCCAGGGCATGGGCCCCGAGCTGCATAGCCGGGTGAACTGCTGGCACACGTGGGACTTCGACAACTGCGTGAAGAAGGTCTCTCCGTCGAAGTGCTTGAGCAAGCCCAACAGATGCGCCACGTGGGGACCCCCCTCGACCGCCGGTTGTGAGAGCACGGTCACTTGCAGTTGCGGTGCTTACTACGCAAGGTGTCACTGCTACACCTCCCCGCATTGCTGTTGCATGCCACGGATCTGCGTGTCCTGCGATGGCGTTTGCTCCTGCGACTTCGGGCAGCAAGGGTGTTACTACTGTCTGTGAGATCGACGGTGAACCAGGATGACGTGCACATCTGGATCTGACACCGGGGCCAGGCTCGCAACGCTCCACGCCCTGGTCGGCGAGGACGTCGAGGTCTTCACCCTCGAGGTGTTCGACCCTGCGCTCGACACCCCGTCGGGGCGGTCAGACATCCTCCGGGCCATGCTTCGTTGCACGATCCCGAGCCTCGTCCTCCGGCCTGACGCACCCGACGCCCTGGACCTCGATCCCGGGGAGATCAGGGCGCAGGTACGCGACTACCCTCATGGCCTCACGGTTGCGAGAATCCACGTCTACGAGGACTGGTCGTGCACCGGGGAGCTCGGCGACGAGGTGGGACCGCCGCCCAGGTTCACGAGCCCGGACGGCGGCAGCAGGTGGCTCGATCGGATCCAGTTCTTCATCGGCGCCAGGATCATCGAGGAACTCCGAGCGCTGCCGAGCGCGACCGTCGAGCCGAGCCCGGATGACGGCGGTGGGTGAGCATCCCCGCCGTGTGCACCCGCCATGCTCTCCCTCCTGAGCGCCGCGCTACGGATCGCGATCGCAACGGTCTTCGTGTTCGCGGCGCTGGGGAAGCTGATCGCCCTGCCGTGGAGCGCCGAGGAGAGCTGGAACCCTTTCCCGAGGCTCGGGAAGATCTGGGTCGAAGTCGTCTACCCCCTGGTCGCGGTCTCCGAGCTCATCCTGGCGTTCGCCGCGCTGCTGGCGCCCGCCCCGTGGGTTTCGGCCCCCGTGATCCTCTTCCTCCTGCCCGCGACCGCGTACGGGGCCGCCAGCGTCCGACGCACCGGCTCGTGCGGGTGCTTCGGGCGGTCCCGCGGCGGCCCGCTGCGACGGCTCCTCGTGAGGAACGGGGCCATCGCGGTGTCGGCGCTCGAGCTCCTAGGCGTGGAGTCCGCACCAGGGCCTGCCGCACGCATCGCATGGGTCCCGTGGGTCGCGCTCCTGAACGCCTTCCTCCTCGGCCTCGTCGGTTCCCTGGGCATCCTCCGCACCGGCCGGGGGTCACGGGGACGCGCACCGGGTGCGCTCGCCGAACGGCCGCACGCGTAGCCTGGGCGCACTCACGGCAGGTCGGCGCCGTAGAGCACGAGCGTCACGGGGCCGTCGTTCACCAGCTCCACCTCCATCCGCGCCCCGAACACCCCGCGGGCCACGGGCACGCCCCGGGCCTCGAGGGCACGGGCGAACGCCTCCACCCGGGGTTCCGCCTCCTCGGGCGGCGCCGCCTGGGTCCACGACGGGCGCCGGCCCCGACGGACGTCGCCGTACAGCGTGAACTGCGAGACCACGAGGGCCTCCCCGCCCACGTCGGCCAGGGCCAGGTTCATCTTGCCCTCGGCGTCGGGGAACACGCGGAGGTTCGCCACCTTCTCCGCGAGCCGCTCGGGCTCGCCCGGGCGGTCGTCGCGGCCGGCCCCCACGAGCAGGAGGAACCCGCGCCCGATCCGGGCCACGTCGCGCCCGTCCACGGCCACCCGGGCGCGGGACACCCGCTGCAGGACGACCCGCATCTACCTCGGGACGACCCGGGCGGCGTCGTAGACGTTCTCGACCTTCCGGACCGCGGCCAGGATCGTCGAGAGGTGCGCGATGTCCCCCAGCTCGAACGTGAACCGCAGGCGCGTGATCCGGTCCTTCCCCACCGCCGAGGTCGCCGAGAGGATGTTCACGTGGTGGTCGGAGAGGACGGTGGCCACGTCCGACAGGAGCCTGGTGCGGTCCAGGGCGTCCACCTGGATGGTCACCACGAACGAGGTCGGCTTCCCCTCGGCCCAGGAGACCTCGATCAGCCGCTCCGGCTCCCGGGCCAGGGCGCGGGCGTTCGGGCAGTCGGTCCGGTGGACCGACACCCCCTGCCCGCGGGTCACGAACCCCAGGATCTCGTCGCCGGGCACCGGGGTGCAGCACCGGGCGAGCTTCACCCACACGTCCGCGATCCCCCGGACCACCACGCCCTTGGAGACGTCGGGGCGGCCGATCCGCACCGGCCGGGCCAGGGGGACGTCGGTGACGTCCTCCTCCGGCGCCCCCGCCACGATCCGCTCCAGGCGGGCCACCACGGACTGGGGCGAGACGTGCCCCTCCCCGATGGCCACGTACAGCGCGTCGAGGTTCGGGTACCCGAGGTCCTCCACGACCTGCGCCATGGCCTCGTCGGTGGCCAGGCGCTTGAACGGCAGACCCTGCTTCCGCATCGCCCGCTGGAGAAGCTCCCGACCCTGCTCGAGCGCGTCCTCCCGCCGCTCCCTCGAGAACCACTGCCGGATCTTGGTCCGGGCCCGGGGCGTCCGGACGAACCGGAGCCAGTCCCGGGAGGGGCCGGCGTCCTGGGCCTTGGACGTGAGGATCTCGACCGTCTCCCCCGTACGGAGCTCGTAGTCGAGCGGCACGAGCTTCCCGTTCACCTTCGCGCCGATCGTCCGGTGCCCCACCTCGGTGTGGATCGCGTAGGCGAAGTCCACCGGCGTGGCCCCGGCCGGGAGGTTCACGACGTCGCCCTTGGGGGTGAAGACGAAGACCTGCCCCCCGTACAGGTCGATCTTGAGGCCCTCCATGAACTCCCGGGGGTCCGTGGCGTCCTTCAGCCACTCGAGCATCTGCCCGAGCCAGGCGAGGTCCGCCTGGTCCCGTCCCTTCCGCCCGCCGCCCTCCTTGTACCGCCAGTGCGCGGCGATCCCGTACTCCGCGGTCCGGTGCATCTCGTGGGTGCGGATCTGGACCTCGATCGGCCGGCCCCCGGTCCCCACCACCGTCGTGTGGAGCGACTGGTACATGTTGGACTTGGGCATCGCGATGTAGTCCTTGAAGCGCCCCGGGACCGGCTTCCACAGCGCGTGGATCGCGCCGAGCGCCGCGTAGCAGTCGCGGACCGAGTCCACGATGATCCGCAGGCCGAGGAGGTCGTAGATCTCGTTGAACTCCTTCCCGCGGAGCACCATCTTCTCGTAGATCGAGTAGAGGTGCTTCGGGCGGCCCTCGACCTGGGCCCGCACCCCCACCTCCCGGAGCTTCGCCTGGGCCTGCTCGATCACCTCCTCGAGGAGCCTCTGCCGCTCGCCCCGGCGGGCCTCCACGAGGTTCGCGATCTCGCGGTAGGGGCCGGGGTGGAGGGTCTTGAACGCGAGGTCCTCCAGCTCCCACTTGACCTGCTGGACCCCGAGGCGGTGGGCGAGCGGCGCGTAGATCTCGAGGGTCTCGGTGGCGTTCTCCCGCCGCTTCGCGGGCGGCAGCGGCGCCAGGGTCCGCATGTTGTGGAGGCGGTCGGCGAGCTTGATCAGGAGCACCCGGACGTCCCGGGCCATCGCCACGATCATCTTCCGGACGTTCTCGGCCTGCTGCTGCTCGCGGCTGCGGAACCGGATCCGCTCGAGCTTCGTGACCCCGTCCACCAGCCCCGCGATCTCGTCCCCGAACTCCCGCCGCAGCTCGTCGAGCGTGAGCGGGGTGTCCTCGACCACGTCGTGGAGGAGCGCGGCGGCGATCGTGACCGCGTCGAGGTGGAGGTCGGCCAGGACGTGGGCGACCGCCAGGGGGTGCTCGATGAAGGGCTCCCCGGAGAGCCGCCGCTGGCCCCGGTGGGCGGCCGCGGCCACCTCGTAGGCCCGCTGGATCAGCCGGAGGTCGGCCTTGGGGTGGTAGCCCTTGACCTTGCGGAGGAGCCCCTCGATCCCGTCGCCCCGGCGCGGTGGCTCACCGGGCCGCAGGCGGGCCAGGAGGCCCTCCCTCCGCTCCACCCGTACCGGCTCCGGGACCTCCACGCGCGCCTCCTCGGACGAAGTGTAGCCGGGGGAAGCGCGGTCCAGGGCGCGGGGCCGCGCGACCCGGTCCATGGCCGGGCCGCCCCGGGATCAGTAGGTGAGCAGCGTGAACAGCTCGTAGTCCCGGAGCCGCTCGCGTCCCCCGAGGAACGTGAGCTCGATCAGGCAGGCGATCCCCACGACCTTCCCGCCCACCCGCTCGACGAGCGACGCGGTGGCCCTGGCCGTCCCCCCCGTGGCGAGCACGTCGTCCACCACGAGCACCCGCTCGCCGGGCCGGATCGCGTCCTTGTGGATCTCGAGGGCCGCGGTCCCGTACTCGAGCTCGTACTCCTCGGTGATGGTCTCCCAGGGCAGCTTGTCCTTCTTCCGGACCGGCACGAACCCCGCTCCGAAGTGGTACGCGACGGGCGAGGCCAGGATGAACCCGCGCGCCTCGATCCCCACGACCTTGTCCACCGCTCCCCGGCCGAAGTGCACGACGATCAGGTCGATCACGGTGGAGAACGCGATCTCGTCGGCGAGGAGGGGGGTGATGTCCTTGAAGACGACGCCGGGCTGGGGGAAGTCCGGCACGTCCCGCACCAGCGCCTTCAGGTCCTCGATGTTCATCCTCTACCTCCGCTTCCGCTTGGCGGGGGCCCGCCGCTTGGGCCTGGGGCGGCTCCGCGCGGGCGTGCCCGCGCCCCGCGCCGCCCCCCCGGCCGCGGGCTGGGTCGCCGGGGCCTCCGTCGCGCCTCCGCCCTCGAGGACCCTGAGCGCCGGACGCCCGGTCCGCGCCCGGAGCTGCCGGAGCCTCGGCTCGCGCTCCTTGAGGAGCGCGAGGATCGGGGCCGCCACGAACACCGACGAGTAGGCGCCGCTCCCCACCCCGACGGCCAGGGCGAACGCGAAGTCCTTCAGGGTCTCGCCGCCGAAGAGCAGGAGCGCGACGATCGGGAGCAGCGTGCTCAGCGAGGTGTTCACCGACCGCATCAGCACCTGGTTCAGGGAGGTGTTCACGACGCCCGCGTAGGTGTCCCGGGCGACGAGCGCCACCGAGGCCGTGTTCTCCCGCACCTTGTCGTAGATCACCACGGTGTCGTAGAGCGAGTACCCGAGGATCGTGAGGATCGCGATCACCGTCGCCGGGGTCACCTCCCGTCCCACGAGCGCGTAGATCCCGGCCGTGATCAGCAGATCGTGGAACAGGGCCGCCTGCGCCCCGACCGCCATCTTCCACTCGAACCGCAGCGAGATGAAGGCGGTCACCGCGATCAGGAAGATCACGAGGCCCTGGAGCGCCTTCCGCGAGATCTCCGAGCCCCACGTCGGCCCCACGTCCTGCCGGCTGATCTCCTCCACCCTGGTCCCGGCTTGGCGCGCCAGGGCCTCGAGGAGCTCGGCCCGGGTCCGGTCGTCCATCCCCGAGAGCGACCGCGTCCGGACCGAGAGCTCGTCGCCGTTCACGATCTGGACCTCGGCGTCTCCCAGGCCGAACCGGGGGTCGCCGAGGAGCCGCCGGACCTCCTCCACGGACACGCCGGTGCGGTCCGGGTAGCGGAGGAGCGCGCCCCCCTCGAACTCCAGGGAGAAGTTCAGGCCCCGCCAGAGGAGCCCGACGAGCGAGAGCGCGAGCAGGATCCCGGAGAGCGCGAACCAGGTCCGGGAGCGGGCGATGATGGGGAGGTTCGGCACCCGGTGGCCCCGGAACGTATCGAGGGCCTCGCGGAGGTTCACACCGACCCCCCTCCCGCCGGCGCCGGCTCCGCCGCCACGCCGCTCACCAGGCCGAAGCCGCGGAGCTCCGTGAGCCGGCGGCTCCGGGCGATCAGGAACACGAGCGGCCGCTTGAGGAAGTAGACCACGAAGACGTCGAGCACGGTCGAAAGCCCGAGGGTGAGCGCGAACCCGCGGACCGACGACACCGCCACGAGGT
>Ga0101941_1002138_pt1 | contig 10015 bp, 8 predicted proteins | sample DewCreD2012metaG_3_FD_75242 | JGI IMG/M metagenome (GOLD analysis project Ga0101941, IMG submission 75242) | Hot spring sediment bacterial and archeal communities from British Columbia, Canada, to study Microbial Dark Matter (Phase II) - Dewar... ...
CGCGAACCTGGCTCAGGTCGATCCCGTGCTCGGCGGCCAGCCGGCGCACCAGCGGCGAAGCGCGCACCCGTTCACCCGGAGCGCGCTCGGCGACAGCCTCCGTCGCCTGAGCGGCCGGCGCGCCCACCGGCTGCTCGGCCTTCTCCTCCCGTCGCGCTCGGCCATCCGCGGCGGCGGCAGGCGCTGCTGCAACCTCGACCTGCTCGCCCGGCTCGCCGACGATGGCGATCGGCTGGCCGACCGGGATCGTTTGCCCCTCCTGCGCCACGAGCTTCAGGAGCACCCCGCTCTCGAACGATTCGATCTCCAGGTTCACTTTATCGGTCTCGATCTCGGCGATCGGCTCCCCGCGCTCCACGCGGTCGCCTTCCCGCTTGAGCCAGCGCAGGATGGTGCCCTCGGTCATGTCATACCCCATCTGGGGCATGACGATCGGCTTAGCCATCAGTCGTTCCTCCGCGCTCGTGACTGGCTGACCGCTCGATCGCTTCCGCTAGCCGACGGCGACCGGCTGCTTCTGGTAGAGCACCTGGCGCACCGCTTCGACCACCCGGTCCTTGTTGGGCACCACCAGGCGCTCGAGGTTCCGCGCGTAGGGCATCGGCACTTCTAGGCTGGCGACCCGGGCGATCGGCGCATCGAGGTAATCGAAGGCCTTCTCTTGTACCGCCGCAGCGATCTCGGCACCCATGGCCAGCGTGCGCCAGCCCTCCTCGACCACCACTAGCCGGTTCGTCTTCTGGACTGAGCGAACAACCGTATCGATATCCAGCGGGCGGAGCACCCGCAGGTCGATGACCTCGCACTCGATCCCCTCGCGGGCCAGCTCCTCGGCCGCTCCCAGCGCCAAGTAGTACCCGCGCGACCACGAGACGATGGTCACGTCGGTTCCCTCGCGGCGCACCTCGGCGCCCTCCAGCGGCAACAGGAAGTCCTCGTCGTCCGGCACCTCGCCCCGGTTGCGGTAGATCAGAGAGTGCTCGATGAAGATCACCGGGTCGTTGCCGCGGATGGCCGACTTGAGGAACCCTTTCGCGTCCTTCGGCACGGCCGGCATCACCACGCGGAGGCCGGGCACGTGGGCGAACCAGTGCTCGAACGTCTGGGAGTGCGTGGCGCCGAGCTGGCCGAAGCCGGCCGCTGTCCGGATCACCACAGGCGCGGTGAACTGGCCGTTGAACATGTAGTGGAGCTTGGCCGCGTGGTTCACGATCTGATCCAGCGCCAACAGCGAGAAGTTAATCGTCATCAGCTCGACGACCGGTCGCAGCCCGCCGATGGCCGCGCCGATCCCGGCACCGACGATGCCTAGCTCAGCGATCGGTGTGTCGCGGACGCGCTTGGGGCCGAACTCCTGCAGGAAGCCACGCGTCACGGCGTAGGAGCCGCCGTAGGCGCCGATATCCTCGCCCATCAGGAAGACGCGCTCGTCGCGGTACATCTCCTCGCGCAGCGCCTCGCGCAGCGCGTCACGATAGGTAATCTCACGTGCCATCCGTCTCGCTCCTCGCCGTCAGCTCACCCGAACCGGCTCGGCGTAGACGTAGTCGGTCACCGTCTCCGGATCGGGATCCGGGCTCTCATCGGCGAACCGAACCGCCGCCGCGACGACCTCATCGATCTCCCGATCGATCTCGTCGAACTCGGCTGCCTCAGCTTTACCCTCTTGAGTCAGCCGGTTGCGGAAGAGGACGATCGGGTCGCGCTGGCGGCGGTACTCCTCGATCTCCTCCTTGGAGCGGTACATCTCCGGGTCGGCCATCGAGTGCCCGCGGAAGCGATAGGTCAGCGCCTCCAGGAAGAATGGCCCTTTGCCGGAGCGGCAGTGCTCGAGCGCTGCCCGGGTCGCCTCGTAGACGGCCAGCACGTCCTGACCGTCCACCCGCTCGGCTGGGATGTCGTAGGCGCACGCTTTCCTGGCCATCTCGCGCACGGCCGAGGCGTGCTCGACGGCGGTGCCCATACCGTACAGGTTGTTCTCGCAGAGAAACAGAACTGGCAGCTTCCAGAGCGCTGCCAGGTTCATCGACTCGTGGAACGGCCCGGCGTTCGTCGCTCCGTCGCCGAAGATGGCTACGGCTACTCGCCGCTCGTCCAGGTACTGGCTGGCCAGCCCCAAGCCGACCGCGATCGGGAGGTGGCCGGAGACGATGGCATACCCGCCCCAGAAATTCTTGCTCGCGTCGGCGAAGTGCATCGAGCCGCCACGCCCGCCGACCAGCCCGGTCGACTTGCCGAACAGCTCGGCCATGCAGCGACCGGGATCCAGACCCAGCGCGAGCGCGTAGCCGTGGTCGCGGTAGTGGGTGACCAGGTGGTCGCGCTCGTCCATCGCGTGGATAGCGCCCACTGCCACGGCTTCCTCCCCGATGTACAGGTGGAGGAAGCCGGCGATCTTGCCGAGCGCGTACTGCTCGGCCGCCGCTTCTTCGAACCGGCGAATGAGGACCATCCGCCGGTACATCTCGAGCAACTCGCTCTTGGGCAGCGCCAGCCCGGGCGAGCGCCCATCTACCGTACTGGTCATGCCAGCCTCCTGCCTTCCGCCCCCGTCGTCCGGAGGCGGCTCGCTACACTTCCCGGCACGCGAGCGGCTCTGCCGCGTGCCCACGCTGTGCGCGGGTCTCTCCATCCGCTGACCACGCCCGCACGTCATGCTCCTTGCGGGCATTCGAGCCTCGTCAATGGGATCACCCGGCCAACTGAAATCATTCGGGCCGAGCCACCTACAACATCTAGGTTATCACACTGAGCCTCCGAGCTTATACCCGATTCGTCGCAGAAACGCCTCCCGCTTGGCCCGATCGTCGTCGGTCTCGACGCCGAGTGGCTTGAACCCATCGACCACTCCGAGCACCGCGCGCCCCTCGCCGGTATCGGCGAGGATTACCTCGACCGGGTTCGCGGTCGCGCAGAAGATGGTGCAGACCTCGGCCACGTTGCGAATTGCCGGCAGGACGTTGATCGGGTAGGCGTTCCCCAGCATCACCAGGAAGCAGTGCCCGGCCGCGATGTTGAGCACGTTGCGCCGGGCCAGCTCCGTCAACTCCGGATCGGTTCCGCTCCAGCGCACCAGACGCGGTCCCGACGACTCGCTGAAGGCGAGGCCGAACTTGATTCCCGGCACCGACGTGACCAGCGCCTCGTGCAGATCCTCGACCGTCTTGATGAAGTGCGACTGCCCAAAGATGATGTTCACGTCGTCCGGCTTCTCGATCCGGACGCTCACGAGCTCGATCGGCATCGCCGTCCACCCCCTTCCTACGCTGCCCCTCCGGGCAGCACCACCGCGCGTCCCTTGATCTTCCCCTCGTGGAGATCGCGGATGGCCTGGTTGATCTGCTCGAGCGGATAGAATGTTACCGCCAGCCGCACCTTCCCCTCGCCAGCCAGCGCCATCAGCTCGAGCAGGTCTACGTACGTTCCCACCAGGTTACCGATGATGCTCTTCTCCTCGGCGATGAGATCGATGGCCGGTACCTCCACCGTACCCCCGTAGCCGATGACGAAGTAGGCTCCGGCTCTGCGTGTCATCGCCAGCCCCTGCTCAATCGAGCCGCCCTCGCCCACGAAGTCGAGCACCACTTCAGCTCCCTTGCCACTGGTCAGCTCGCGCACCTCGGCCACGACGTCAGGGCCGGCGAGCACCGCATGCTCGGTGCCGAGCTCGCGTGCCAGGCTCAGGGCCAGCTCCGAGCGATCCACGACGACGATGCGGGCTGGGCTGAGGTGGCGCAACACCTGGAAGGCGATGTGGCCGAGCCCACCGAAGCCGATCAGGACGGCCCAACTTCCCGGCTCCAGCATCCGCGCGGCCCGCTTGGCTGCATGGGACGCGGTCAGGCCGGCATCGGCATGCGGTGCCACCTCTCGTGGCTGGAGCCCGTCGGGTAGGCGGACGAGATTGCGCTCCTTCGTGAGGAGATACTCGGCAAAGCCGCCGTCGCAGTTAAGACCTGGAAACCGGCTGTTCTCGCAGTGCATATCGTTGCCGCGTCGGCAGGCGGGGCATACGCCGTCGGTGATCAGCGGGTGGACGATCACCGGATCGCCGGGTCGGAAGCCGCGCACGCCTGGGCCGACCTCCTCGACGAAGCCCGCGTTCTCGTGCCCCAGCGTGTAGGGTAGCTCGACCGACACCTTGCCACGCCAGATTCCTTCGATGATGTGGAGATCAGTGCGACAGAGCCCCGCACCGTCGATTCGGACGATGACGTCGTCCGCTTCCCGGATTGCGGGATCGGGAACCTCGTCGATCGCGAGGTAGTCCGGGCCTCGGAACTCCGGATCGTATCGATGGAGGCGTGCGGCACGCATCGTTCCCTCCTTTGCCTGGGAGCCCGGAAACGTTCCGTGTGCCTTTCATGGTAGCACTGCCGAGTTGGCAGCGGGCAGGCACATTCGCTATGCTGGGGCGTTCACCAGATCACGTGCTGGCGGAGTGTGCGACGATCGTGAGTGGAGATGAGCAGCGCATGCGCAAGCAGACCGTGCGCCGGGCCAAGATCGTGGCCACCATCGGCCCGGCATCGTGGGACGAGGACGTGCTCGCCGACCTGTTGCGGGCGGGGGTTAATGTCGCTCGGGTCAACGCGGCCCATAACGCTCCCGAGGAGCGTCGGGAGATCATCGCACGTATCCGTCGGGTGGCCGGGCGGGACGGCCGTCACATCGGCATCTTGCAGGATCTCGCCGGCTGGAAGCCGCGCACCGGGCCGCTGGCGGGCGAGGACCCGGTTCGGCTGATCCGTGGGCAGCAGGTCGAGGTCGTGCCCGATGGCCAGCCGCTGGAGCCGGGGCGGATCTCGATCGAGGACGAGGCGCTGACCGGGCAGCTCGAGCCGGGTAACCGTGTTCTGATCGCCGACGGATTGCTCGAGCTCGTGGTCGAGCGGCGGGCGGGCCGGCGGCTGCAGGCTCGGGTGGCCCGTGGTGGGCTACTTCTCGGCCGCCAGGGCGTCACGGTGCCGGGACTCCGGGGCCGCCCGTTCACCCTGAGCGACCGCGACCGGGCCGATATCGCCTTCGCCGCGGAGCACGACCTCGAGTACCTCGGGGTGAGCTTCGTGACCAGCCCGGCCGATTTGGAGCTGGTGCGCGAGGAGCTGCGGCGCTGCGGCGCGCGGGCACACCTGGTCGCGAAGATCGAACGCCCCGAGGCTCTGGAGCGGATCCACGAGATCGTCCGGGTGGCCGATGCGATCATGGTCGCCCGCGGCGACCTGGGAGTCCAGCTCCAGCCGGAGGATGTGCCGATCGCCCAGAAGCGGATCATCGAGGCGGCTCGTGCCTGTGGGCGTCCAGTCATCATTGCGACACAGATGCTGGAGTCGATGGTCAACCAGCCGATCCCGACCCGTGCCGAGGTGACCGACGTCGCCAACGCGGTCATCGAGGGGACCGACGCGCTGATGCTCAGCGCCGAGACCGCCACTGGCCAGTACCCGGTGGAGGCGGTCGAGATGATGGACCGGATCATCAGCGCGACCGAGCGGCACTTCCCACCGGCTCGCCCGGCAGCCAGCGAGGCGCCGACCACGATTGCCTCGACGATCGCTCGGGCAGCCACCGATATCGCGCGCCGCTGGGAGGCGGTCCAGCTCATCGCGGCTATCACGCGCACGGGGTTCACTGCCCGCGAGGTCGCGCGCGAGCGCCCGGAGACGCCGATCGTCGCGCTGACGGTAGACCCGTACGTCGCGCGGCAACTCGCGCTGGTGTGGGGCGTCTACCCGCTAGTAGCGCCTTTCGCCGAGTCGACCGAGGAGCTGATCGACGAGATGTCGAGGGAGATCGTCGAGGCTGGCTACGCGCAGCGCGGCGATCACGTCGTGTTCACCGGCAGCCTGCGCTACTTCCCGGAGCCGGGCCACACCGATACGCTGCACTTGCGGCAGTTGTAGGGCCTGGTCACGGGCATCAGCCCTCGCAGCCGACGCCATCCTGGTCGCGATCGAACCCCTGTGGGTCTGGTGGTAGGACCTGGAAGCGACGGTAGGGGATCTCCGCGCAGCGGAGGTCGGGCGGCGGGGAGGGGATGCAGGCGTCCGGGTAGGCCGGGTCGCACTGCCAGGCGGGATCGGGCGGGGGCTGGTAGCCGTTCGGGAGCGGAGCGGGCTGCTTGCTGAGGTGCTCATAGCGCCAGGCGTAGTAGTGCCGGCCGACGTTGCCGGCTTCCACCTTCCAGCCCTCGGGGTTGTCGGGTGTGTAGGTCAAGACGCGCCGCTCGAAGACCTGCACCAGGACCCAGCGCTGGACGCCGCCGACGCGGATGCGCGTCCAGTAGGCCTCGGTGAGCGGGAAGCCGGTGGCGTAGAACGGGTTCTCGAAGAGGCGCGCCTCGACACGCTGGCCGTTCTCGTAGACCGGCCCGGCGCTGTTCATGAACTCCCAGAAGACCGAGGCCACCGCGTGGTTGGTCTCCGGCACGAGGTATGCAGCGGTGACGCCATAGGTGGCCAGCTCGGGGTTCTCCGCGACGACGCCTGCGCGGTCGAGGGTCTGCGTGATGACCTGGCCGACCGGCAAGGGGGCCGTGCCGAGCAGGGTGCTGAAGCTCGCGTAGGTCGGCCCGTCCGGGTCGTCGGCGTCGCCGGCGATGTAGATGGCAGCGGGCGGGTGGGGCTCGAACGTATCCTGGCCGAGCTGGAGCTGGCCGGTGACCAACTCCTTGGCCAGTAACCCGTTGGTGACGTACCAGGGCGAGCGCGGGTCGGCGGCCGGGTCGGTCAGCTCCATGCGCGTCTTGTCGAAGTACTGGACGAGCCTGACCCCACCGGGGGCCTCTCCATACGGCTCGCCCATCGCTCCCGTAAACGGGCCTGGTCCCCACATCCAGGTCCGGTGCGCGACCCCCTCCAGTACCGGGCGGTCGGTGCGCGCCCAGGTGCCGGCGAACGCGCCGGTGGCGATCGGCGTCGGCTGTGCGAGGGTCGCCGGCGCGGCAAGGAGTGCCACGCTGACCATGGCTGCGACGAGTCGACGTGCCAACCGCATGCATGCTGCTCCTTCAGAGCTTACGGTATCCCAGCGGCGACGCCGCTTTCTCCACCTATCTTACCGGCGACCCTGTGCGTGTGGAGGAGCCGTGGGAATGTACAGGCGGGGACGCGCGTTTGCAGTGGGATACTGTACCGTGGCCGGTGGGCCGCCGGTCGAGGGGGATGAGGTGAAAGGGGGAATGCAGTGAGCTCGCGGCCCTTTCTGATCCTCGGGATACCCGGCAGTTTGCGACGCGGCTCCTACAACCGCGCGCTGCTCCGCGCTGCCCAGGAGGTGGCGCCGGATGGCGTTCGGATCGAGCTGTTCGAGCTGCACGACATCCCACCCTACAACGAGGACGTGCGGCAGCAGGGCGTTCCTGAGCCGGTCGCGCGGCTGAACACGGGTATCGCAACCGCCGACGCCGTGCTGATCGCGACACCGGAATACAACTGGAGTATCCCGGGGGTTCTGAAGAACGCGATCGATTGGGTGTCGCGGCCGCCGGCGAGCACGCCGCTGCGCCGCAAGTCGGTCGCCGTCATCGGGGCCTCGGGCGGCTTGTCCGGCACGATCCGCGCGCAACTGGCCCTGCGGCAGGTGCTCTTCTCCCTCGAGAGCTACGTGCTCCCCAAGCCCGACCTCTGGGTCCGCAACGCCGGCCAGCTCTTCGATCAAGAGGGGCGGCTCATCGACGAGGAGACCCGCCAGCGCCTCCACGAGGTGCTCGTGGCCCTGGTAGACTGGACGGAGCGTCTCCGCGACTGACGCTGCTCCAGCTCCGGCTCCGTCCCGTCGTGATGGGAGCAAAACGATGCCCACCCAACCACGCCTGCCTGGTGATACCTCCCTCGGCTGGGTGAAGCTCCGCGTTGCCGACCGGGAGCGCTCGCTCCGCTTCTACCGCGATGTGCTCGGTTACCAGGTCGACCTGCCGGACGACAGCACAGCCCGGCTCCGGCCCGCGGCTGGCCGCCCGGCGCATTTCGTGCTCAGCGAGCTTCCCGGCGCTATCCCCCGGCCCCAGCGCTCGACTGGCCTGTACCACACGGCCATCTTACTGCCGCACCGCCGCGAACTCGCGCGGATCATCCGCCGCCTTGTCGACGCCGGCTGGCCGATCGGCGGGGCTGCCGATCACGGGGTCAGCGAAGCGATCTACCTCGACGATGCCGAGGGCAACGGGATCGAGATCTACGCCGACCGGCCGCGCAGTGCCTGGCCGGCTCAGGGGGAGCAGGTCGCCATGTATACCGACCCGCTCGATATCCCCGATCTCCTGCGCGAGCTCGCGGCCGACCCGCAACCGTGGTCGACGATGCCCCCGGATGCGCGCATCGGGCACGTGCACCTGCAGGTCAGCGACCTCGACCGCGCCGAGGAGTTCTACTGCGGCATCCTCGGCTTCGAGGTGACCCAGCGCAGCTATCCCGGCGCGCTGTTCGTCTCTGCCGGCGGGTATCACCATCACCTCGGGCTGAACATCTGGAACAGCCGGCGGGCCGGGCCGCCGCCGCAGAATGCGACCGGGCTGCTCGCGTTCGCCATCGTCATCCCCGAAAGGCCAGCCTGGGAGGCCGCGGTCGAGCGCGTGCGGGCGGCCGGCTTGCCCGTCGAAGAGGCACTGCGCGACGAGTACGGCATTGGCGTCGCGACGCGCGATTTCGACCTGATCGGCGTCGAGCTCTGGACACCGGCCGCTTGAGGCGGTCTCAGGCGGGCAGCGCCGAGGCCGGGGGATCAACCTCTGCCTCCGCGGTTCGCCGCGGCCGGAAGAGCTGATCGCCGAGCCAGGCGATCGTCACCAGCCAGACCGGGAGCGACAGCAGCCAGATGAAGACCTGCTCGCCGAGGGGGGAGAGCGCCCCGGGCAGCCAGCCGCGCATCAGGCTCATCAGGTACGTGCCTTCGAGCAGCAGCACGGCCATACCGGTGTACCAGCGCAGCGGGCCGAGCTGGAACGCCACCAGCGCGAGCGGCACGAGCCAGCTCAGGTACTGCACGCCGAAGCCGGCCGTGACGGTAAAGAGCAGCAGAATGACGGTCAGCATGCCGTCCAGGAGATCCCGCGAGCGTCCCAGAGTCAGGTAGAAGAGTCCCAGCGCCGCCAGCGTGGCGTACGTCCCGTACCGGCTGGCCAGCGCGAAGAGGGACTCCGGCTCCAGCGGTCGCAGCCAGGCGAGACTAGACTGCCCGGCGGCCGCCTTGAGCAGGTTCAGTACCGCGGTGTAGCCCCACCACCCCGTGACGGCGCGGTAGCCCAGCACGGTGCCCAGGATGTCCCGCAGCGAACCTGGCCAGAACGCCAGGTACACGATCAGGCCGGCTGCAACCGGGAGCGCTGTGCCGGCCGCCAGGCGCACTCTGGCAGCCAGGCCCGGTAGGTGCAGCAGGAACAGTGGTAGGAAGACGGCCGGCCACGTCTTGTCGAGCACGCCGAGCCCGAGGAGCAGGCCCGCCGCGAGTTGCCCACTAGCCGCCGCGCCGTGGAACTGAAGCCAGTACCAGGCCAGCAGCGCACAGAGCAGCGGGAGCGCGTCGAACTGGCCGTGGTAGGCGGCGACGTAGAGCGCGATCGGGTGCAGTGCGTAGAGCGATGCGACGAGGGTCGCTGGGTCGGCGCTGGCGAGACCCCACACGGATGAACGCGCCGGCAGCTCCTGCGCGCTCCAGAGCTTCCGGCTGGCCTGGTAAAGGAGCCCGGCGATGGCAGCGTCGGCCAGGATCGCCGGCAGCTTGACCAGCAGCGAGAAGGGCAGGTCGAAGGAGAGCGCCAACCAGCGCGCCAGCGCCATGCCGTACATCTGGAACGGGAAGTACGGGTGACGGCCCTCGGCGTCGGGGTGCGTGTAGACGTCCTGGCCGGTACGCACGAGGTCGGCTACGATGCGATACGACTCCATGTCGAAGACCGCCCCTGAGGGCAGGACGACCGCCGGGAGCAGCCGCGCGGCCAGCGCCAGCAGGACGATCGTCGCCGGCCCCAGGCGCGGGCGAAACTGGCCGAGATCGAGGGCGAAATAGATCGCGGTAA
>Ga0101941_1002147_pt1 | contig 9942 bp, 9 predicted proteins | sample DewCreD2012metaG_3_FD_75242 | JGI IMG/M metagenome (GOLD analysis project Ga0101941, IMG submission 75242) | Hot spring sediment bacterial and archeal communities from British Columbia, Canada, to study Microbial Dark Matter (Phase II) - Dewar... ...
ATCGACTTCAACGGCAACAACGTCCTTACCGTGAGCTGCAGCCCGCCCGTGCCCGGTTGCGGCAGCATCGGCTCCAATTCCGATATCACGTTCGACGGCAGCGGCAGCTCGATGGAGGCGACGGTCTGGGGCAACCTCGGGGCGATGGGCAACATCGAGGAGCTGCCCACCGGCTTCCAGGTCGAGGGCGACGTGGCCGGCGGCCAGGGGAAGATCGACGACCCGTTCGCCGGAGTGACGGCGCCAGACTGTGCTGCCCTCCCCAAGCGAACCGTGCCTCCAGGTGATCCCAAATCGCTCATCCCTGGCCGTTACGTCGATAAGATCCAAGCGAAAGACATCATTCTCGCTCCCGGCATCTACTGCTTCGAGAACGAGGTCAAGCTCACAGGAGCGAACTCGTCGATCACCGGAGCTGGGGTGCTCCTCTACTTCGCCGATCCAACGGACTGTTCACGACGAACAACGCCACGATAAACCTCAGCGGGCCTACCGACCCTCAGTGGCGAACGATCGCGATCTGGTTCGCCACCTGCAATGGAGTTCTCGATCTCAACGGCAATGCCGACATGACGATCACCGGGGCCGTCTACGCGCCCTGCTCGCACGTCGACCTCGGCGGCACCGCGGACTCCCAGGTCGTGAACGGGATGGTCATCGGCCGCACGATCAAGCTCCACGGCGACGTGACGATCAACCTGGTGACCGACAGCAACTACACCGCCGGCCCCAAGCAGGTCTACCTGGTCGAGTAGCCACTGGGGTATCACCCTCACCCCCTTCCCTGGCCTCCGGCACGTTCGGGGGCCTGCTGGTGGCTGCTCGACCGATGCTCGGAGCGTGGAGCCGGTGACGCGCCCGCGCTCCTGGCACCATGCCCGCCGAGCGGCAGGGTGGCGTTGACCCGGGCGGCGTGCCGGTCCAGCGTCCCCAGTCCGGGCCCGGCCAGGGTCTGAGCGCGCGTGGAGCGGCCAAAGCCCAGCATGGTCAGTTGGGGACACTCCTGGCGGCAGGCCGGGCGGCGGGCGAGGGCGTCGCTCACGCAACTGGCCGAGGGGCAAGGGGTGGGCTGTGGCCCGCCGCGGCACTGGGGCAGCCCCCTTCGAGTCAGCGGCCGACCGGCGCGACCGGCCGAAGACGCCCCACGTTGCCAAGCCCCGCGGGAAAACACTGACCTGCAGGCGCGGGCTTCAGTCCCACCCACCCGGCATCCACAGACCTGGCGTGGTCGAGTCCTGAGGCTCTCCCCAGGTATTGACATCGGGGCACGGGGATGCTACTATGATAGTGGGTCCCGACGGTTCGCGGGAGGGAAATCGAAAGCCGAAAGGCGAGTAGAAAGTACCGAACAAGGATCGTCGGGGCCTATCTTTTTACCTCGATCAACCCCTGCTCTCCACGGAAAGGAGACCGCAATGCCGATCTACGCGTTGCTGACCAGGCTCTCCCCGGCGACCCTCGGCGAGTGGGCCAAGTGGGCCGGCAAGGAGACCGCGGCTGACCCGAAGCTCATCGCTGAACTCGGTGAGCAGGTCGCACAGTCGCTCAAACAGCAGGTCCCCGAGGCCAAGTGGATCGCCAGCTACGCGGTTCTCGGCCCGTACGACTATCTCGATATCTTCGAGGCGCCGGACAATGAGACCGCCGCCAAAGTAGCAGCGGTCATTCGGACTCACGGGAACGCCACCACTGAGACCTGGCCACTCACGCCGTGGGACCGCTTCCGCGACCTGCTCCGCGCGATGGGTACACAGGGCATGTAGCTGTCCACTGGCCTGATCGGACACGCTCATCCCCTTCAGTCACCGGGCAAGAGCGTGCTCTGGGATTCCTTGGCGGGTTCGACCCGTCGCTCTCCCGGCATGCGGAGGCCACGGAGCAGCGCGAAGAGCGCCAGATCGTACACGCTCTTGAGGAGGCCTGCCGCGACCAGCGCGAGGCCCGAGACCGGGTTACTCCAGACGAGCCCAGCGGCTGCCGGCGCGATCGCTGATCCGGCGGTGCGAGCGGCGGCGGCTAACCCGGCGGCCGCCGCTCGCTCATCCGGCTCGACGAGCGAGAGCAGGAGCGCCTGGCGCGGCGGCACGTCGAGCGTCGCCGTCAGATGCCGAATAACGAAGAGAGTCGCTGCCAGCTCGACGCTCGGCATAAGCGGCACGAGCATCAGGATCAGGTTAGCCGGCAGGTGGGTGAACACCATGGTGTTGACAGGGCCGAATCGCCGGGTCAGCGGGGCGGCGAGCAGCAGCGAGCCGGCCATCAGGAACTGCGCGAGGGAGAACATCATCCCCAGGGTGGCGGTCGAGGCACCGAACTTCTCCGCGAACCAGTAGGCGACTGCGCTCTGAACCGCCAGCCCTCCGGCGAAGGCGTCCACGGCGAAGAGCGCGGAGAGCGTCAGGATGAGCCGCCGCGAGCGGTGCAGTCCCAGGAGCGACAGGCCGCCGGCCTGCACGCGAGGCGGCGGCTCGATCGTCGCCGGCAGGCGGCTGAGCACTGCCAGGAGCAGCAAGCCGATGGCGGCTGCGCCGAGGAACACGGTCCGGTAGGCATCCGACCCGGTCATGCCCAGGGACTCGGGTGCCGAGGCTGCCAGCGCCCCGATCCCGCTGCCGAGCATGCTGACAAGCGTGTGAGCAGCGAGGAGACCTGTCCGCTGCTCGGCGCGGGTCGCTTCGGCCAGCGCGGCCTGCTCGAGCGAGAGCGCCGGGCCGGCATCGTAACCGGTCGGGCCGAGTGCCCCGACGATCGCCGCTGCGAGCAACAAGGCCGGCAAGCTGCTGATGGCGAACACGAGACTGGCCACGACCAGCCCTAGTGTCGCCACCATCAGCAATCGCCGGCGGCCCAGCCGGTCGGCCAGCAAGCCGAAGAGTGCCGAACTGGCAGCGCCGCCAGCCAGCATCGCGGTGAAGACCCCACCAATGGCGACCGGCTCGAAGCCGAGAGCGCTCAGGTGCAGACCGAGCACGACGGCCACCGCGCCGAGCGCTACATGCCGCAGCCCGGCTGCTGCGAGCAGCAGCCAGACCGGCCTCGGCCAGCTCCAGCCGAACACGGTTTCCCTGTCCTTCCCCCTAATCCTGCTAGCCCGGGTTCCTTGCAGGGCGCACACCGGCGAGGATTCGTCCGCCGGTGCTCGAGGAGCCGACGGCGATGATACGCTCGCTGGGGCCCGCCTCCAGATACTGCCGCTCCCCGTCGGGCGGCGGCTCCCCTTGGCTGTCGCAACTGTGGTGCCGGAGCTCGAGGCGTTGCCTTACTTTCGCGCCCGCGCCTGCACGATAGCCCGGATCACCAGCAGGAGGGCGATCGCCACGAGCTGCCCGCCGAGGATGATCCGGTTGACGTCCAGCGCCGGCTGCCAGGTGACGGTACCACCCTTGATGACGTAAACGCCAGCCGGCCGCGCGCTCACGCCGAAGCCGCCTCCCCAGCCCCGCCCCTGCGCTTCACCCTCGCCACTCCCGCCCCCGGCGCCGCCGGAGATCTTCGCCACCGGGATGATGGTCACGCCGTCCCGCTCGTACGGATCGCCGAAGACCCGCTTCACGCTCATCGCGTCCTGTGCCTGGGCCAGAAGCTCGCGAATGTCCATGATTGCCCTCCCTGTCGTGCCAGTGCTGCTCGAGACCATTGCCTGGCGCGCTTACCCCTCTGGCTCCAGGGGGACGATGATCCAGAGGAGCACATAGGGAACCACGCCGGGCAGCCCGCCGGGAATGAAGAGCAGGATCCAGATGAAGCGCACCAGCCAGACGGGCACGCCGAACCGCTCGGCCAGGCCGCCCGCCACCCCGGCGATGATGCGGTGACGCCGTGAGCGGTAGAGCCCTCGCTGTGTAGCCATCGCTTCCTCCATTCTTCTACCGGGCGACGGTGCCATGCAGCAGCGGTTCGATCTCCGAGAGGAGCGCGTCCAGCTCGCGGAGATCGAACGCGTCGAGCGGGTTGCCGGCCACGCTGCGCAGGTAGTTCGTCCGGATGACGCCCCGGCGCCGCAGCACCTCCTTGTACATGGCGACACCGTGCAGGGCCTCGTAGTTCAAGAGCGGGAGCAGCCGGGCGTGCAGGTCGCGGGCCGTGCGCTCGTCGCCTGCCTCCAACGCCTCCCAGATCCGGACATGCACATCAGCCATCTGGCACGCTGGCATCGTCCCGCAGGCACCACGCCGGTACTCGTCCAGCAGGTAGCGCCCGCTGATGCCTCCCATCACGCCCTGGAGACGCTGCCCGGCCTGCTCCAGCAGGGCTGAGATCGCCCGCCCCGGCGGCAGCGTCTCCTCCTTCACGTACCAGGCGTGGTCGATCTCGCTGACGAGCCGCGCGATGAACTCCGGCTCCAGGCGCGTGCCGAGCGGGGCATCGTGGTTCTGGATGAAGATCGGGATCTCGACTGTCCCGGCGAGCGCTCGGTAGTAGGCCCGGATCGCAGCCGGTGGAACCGGCAGAGCATAGGTAGGCATCGCCATCACCGCGCTCGCCCCGATCTGCTGCGCATGCCGGGCCAGCTCCACCGCCGCCTGCGCGCTCCCAGCGGTCACGCCGACGACGGTCGGCACGCGCCCGGCGACCTCCTCCACCATGATCCGGGCGAAGCGACGGCGCTCCTCGTCGGTCAGCGTCCAGAACTCGGAGGCGTTGGCCGGGCCGACGACCCCGTGCACCCCGGCATCCAGGCAGAAGCGGATCTGCCGGCGCAGGCTCTCCTCGTCGAGCGCCCCACCCTCGTCGAATGGAGTGCAGAGGATCACATACACGCCGCGCATCTGCGATGCCATCGGATCCTCCTTCCCCGTCAGCGGATACCCCTGCCCCGAAGCACGCAGCCCAATTCAGCGAGCGGCCGTGCAGCGTTCTTCAACCGGGGAAGTTACCTCGTACCGGCGCGGAGCTCTCGACGGTTTCACCCACCTCAACCAGCTCACCCAGGCGCTCGGCGATCAGTTCCGCCAGGTGCAGCGCTCGCAGCGCGCTCCCCCCGGCATGCAGCCCGCCACGGATCTGCATCAGGCAGCCCGGGTTGTCGGCGACGATCAGCTCGGCCCCGGTCTGCGCCGCGTTGTCCAGCTTGCGCGTGAGGATCGCCGACGAGAGTTGCGGGTAGTCTACCGAGAACGAGCCTCCGAAGCCGCAGCAAACGCTCGACTCGCGCATCTCGACGAGCTCGCAGCCCAGCACCTCGGTCAGGAGCCGGCGCGGCGCCTCACGGATGCCGAGCGCGTTGTGCGACTGGCAGGCGTCGTGATACGTCACCCGAGGGCCGGGCCGGGTCCACCGCTGCGGCCCGAGGGCTGCTATCCGGTCCAGGAAGGTCGTGAAGTCGATCAGGCGCTCCGCCTGCCGGGCCGCCCGCTCCCGCCATTCGGGCTCCGTCCGGAACAGATGCTGATAGTCCTGCACCACCGCCGCCAGGCAGCTCGTCGAATTGGTCACGACCCAGTCGGCTTCGGTCGCCTCCAGCATCTGGATCGTCTGCCGGGCCATGGCCCGCGCCCGCGGCCGATCCCCCATGTTTGCCGCCACCAGCCCGCAGCAGTGCTGGTCGAGCGGGAACACGACGCGGCAGCCGCAGGCCTCGAGGACGCGCACGACCGCTTCGCCCATCTCGGGGAGCACCCGGTCGGTCAGGCAGCCAGGGAAGAACGCGACCGTCAGCCCGGCGGCGCGGCTGTCCTGGAAGCGCGGGGCAGGGACAGGCCGCTCGTGCCCGGCCCGGCCGGCCAAGTGGCGCAGCCGATCGCGCAGGGGCTTGCGCGCCGGGGCGATGAGATGCCGCTGCTCCGTTGCTCCGTTCAAGAAGGGGGTGCGGCTGAGGTACCCTTCGCGGTCGGCCAGCGGGGCGGTCGCCAGCGCGGCCAGCCGGGCCCAGCGGTCGCCGCTCCCCGGCTTCGTCCAGCGCTCCAGTGCCTGATCCTTTAGCCAGGGCAGCCCCAGGCGCTCGGCCACCCGGGCGCGCACATCGAGGATCAATCGTGGGATCGGGATGGCCACCGGGCAGACCAGCTCGCAGGCGTTGCAGGAGACGCAGAGGCTCTGCGGGTCGGCGACCGGCTCCATCCCGTGATGGATGGCGGTGAGCGGCAGGCCGATCGGCCCGGTGTAGATGTAGCCGAAGAGGTGGCCGCTCACGACCTGGTACGGCGGGCAGACGTTGGAGCAGGCGCCGCAGCGAATGCAGTAGAGCGTATCGACCAGCTCCGGGTCCTCGCGAGCTGCCAGCCGGCCGTTGTCGAGCAGCACGATGTGCAGCTCCTTGGGGCCATGCGCGCCGCGCACCGGGGTCAGCTCGATGTCTGAGGTCCGACTCGGGCCGGTGATGAAGCTCACGCGCACGGTGAGTTTCTGGGCAGTGCCCGAGCGCGGCAGCAGCCGGAGCATGGCGGTCACGTCGTCGAGCGTGGGCACGATCTTCTCTACGCCCAGGACGGCCACGTGCACCGGCGGCAGCGTCGTCACCAGTTCGGCGTTGCCCTCGTTGGTCACGATGACAAGCGTGCCGGTCTCGGCCACGGCGGCGTTGGCGCCGGTGATGCCCATCCCCGCCTCGATGAAGAAGCGGCGCAGCTCCTGCCGGGCCACGGTCACCAGCTCCGGCGGATCGGGTGGGATCTCACGCCCGAGCAGCCGGCTGAACAGCGCGGCGATCTCCTCGCGGGACTTGTGGATCGCCGGCGCGATCAGGTGCGAGGGGTGCTCCCCAGCGAGCTGGATGATCCACTCGCCGAGATCGGACTCGACGACTTGGATCCCAGCCTGCTCGAGCGCCAGGTTGAGCCGGATCTCCTCGGTCGCCATCGACTTGGTCTTGACCGCCAGCCGTATGCCGTGCCGCGCGGCGATGTCCCGGACGATCGCGCATGCCTCCTCCGGCGTGCCGGCCAGATACACCTGCGCGCCGACCGCCTCGGCCTCGCGGGTGAACTGCTCGATCAGCTCGGGCAACCGGGCGATGGCACTCTCCTTGCGGCGTCGCAGTTCCTGGCGCATGGCCTCGAAGTCGAGCCCGGCGAACGCCTGCGCGCGCCGCTCGCGAAAGGTCGACAGCGCCCGGTCGAGCGCGCGGGCCAGGTTCGGGTCGGCAATCGCGGCATCGAGCTCACGCTGGAACGTCTTGCTGCGGGCCGGCATCGCTAGGCCTCTCTCGCTGCGGCATCACGACCGGTCAGTCGAGAGAATCCTACTCCCTGCGGGGCGTCACAGTACACGTAGGCCACTCTAGGGGGCAGAGCCGGACTGGCCGATAGTAAAGAGTAGTATATAGAGTTCGACGCCCGGCCTCGTGCCTACCCGTTCGCGCGTTGCATCGCTCGAGGACAGGCGAGGTGATCGCCGGGATCAACCACCTGCCCGCGCGCACGGCGAGCCTGGCCAGGAGAGGACTGTGTCTCGAGGATCTCCCACCGCACCCAAGGGGCTCAGCATCTGGCAAGCCGTCGACCTCGGAGTGATCGCCTCCGGCGAGACGCGCTGGTATCGAACGCGGGTCGAGGAGCACGACCCGGCGACTGGCGAGCTTACCGTCGGCTGGCCGATGATCCAGCTCAGCTATGTCTCGGTTCATCGTGGCGACCTGGTCTATCTGGGGGCTCCGATCGCCAGCGACGCGCTCTACGTCGTCGAGTGCCTGGTCATGCAGGCTACGCTGGAACCGCAGGCCCGGCTACGGCTGCGCCCGGCTGGGGAGTGGCACCGCATGCAGCGGCGCGAGCATGTGCGCATCGAGGTGAGCATCGTTCCGGAAAGCGTGCATCTTCTGGTATCCGAAGGCGAGCCAGAGCCGCTCTCGGCACGGATCCTGGATCTCAGCGCCGGCGGCGCTCGCCTGCGCCTCGGAAAGCCGCTCCGCGTGGGCGACCGACTGGCACTCGCGTTCACCGTACCAGGCTGCCCAGGCCCGATCTCGACCCGCGCCGAGGTTCGACGCTGCTGGCCGATCGAGCATGCTGATCCTCCGCGCTGGGACGCCGGCTGCCGGTTCGAGAACCTGGGGCAGCGCGAGACGGACCAGCTCGTGCGGTTCATCTTCACCCGCCAGCGCGAGCTGGCCCGCCAGCTCCGCGGCTAGGGGTAGGACGACCCCATCCGCACCGATCTGAACCGTCACTGTGGAAACCGCGCATCCACCGCAGAGTCGAGTCGTGACCCTCCATACCGGCTTCCCCCAGTCACTGAGGCACACAGGCACGACCGCCAGGGCAAGAGCACGTCCCCGCCCTTGCCCCTTGAGATCTGGCTCTCCAGCGCAGGTGAGTCCGGCAAGCACGCTCTGCTCTGCAGGTTACATACCGTCGATGGAGAGTGCTACAGGCTCGCCGAGGAACGCCCCGTATCGCTCGAGCGTCGCCCGGAGCGCGCGCTCCTCGGCGCGGGCGAGAGGCCGGTAGAGTGAGACCGTCACCTCGATGGATCGCCCCCGATTCTCACGCCAGCGTCCCACCATGCGGCCATTGAGCAGGATGACTCGAAGGAACGCTCCTCGGTCCGTCACGAAGCCCGCGCGTTCCGGGCCCGAGAGAACGTCCCGGCTCTCGCTGTAGGCGATCACGATCTCGTCATACACGTGGACGAGGTCGGCTGCCGGGGAGGGCGGCGCCTCGCCGGCCGCTGCGGGGTCGAACCAGTAAGTCCGGCCGTCGACCTCGACCCGCTCGAGCTCGCCAGCGACTGCCTCGAGTCCTCGTCGCCCTTCGGCTGCGGTGAGGCTGGACCACTGTAGAAAGTCTCTCAAGGTCGCCGGGCCCCGGCTGGCGAAGTATCGGCGGGCGAGGAGCGCGAGCGCTTCATCCCGGCTCACGGCAGGCCCGGGCGGAACCCGCGCATCGAAGGCCACGTAGGTGCGCTGCTTCCCCCTCCGCGGGCCGCTGACGAGCACCCCGTCGAGCTCGGCCAGCATCAGCAGATGGGGCAGGCGCTGGCCAGCGGGATCGATACCCGCCCACTTGAGGGCATGGGCAAGCTCCTCACGGGTCTGTGGGTGCTCGGCCACCGCCCGCTCGAACGCCCGGTTCGCCCGCCGGCGAACCTCTGCGTAGAGCCCGAGCTCCCGGTGCCGCGAGGCCTTTCGGCTGAGGATCCTCGGCGCGGTGAGGCCGAGCAGCCAGCGGAGATCCTCAGGGTGGACGAAGTGCCAGGTGGGCCGGAGGACGTGGGTTCGGAGGATCCGGCCTTCGGTGAACGCCCGCTCGACATCGTGATCCGTGGCCGCTCCGGCTCGCTGCCCTATTGCCCACTTCGCTGGCGCGAAGTCCTGGGCTTGCATCGCTACGAGCCGTCGGACCACGTCCTCGGGCCGCTCTTCCCGGCGTCCCCAGAGCCCCTGCGCCAGCATCCTGCACTGTGCAATCGCTTCTACATTCACGACATATGACCCTCTGGGCCGGCGATGAGCCGGCGATCGCTCAATCCGCAGCGCACCTCAGACATCGCCGAACCAGCCATCCGGCTTCCGGACAGCGCGCGAAACCGTGTACCCGACACCGCCAGCTTCCGGTTGCCGACCAGCACAGTACGCTCCTCGAGCACCTCGGTACGCCTGGGCGCCCCCACAACATCTGCCAGGAGAACCTCCTCAGCCGAGCTCTTCGGCGAGCGCGACGATGATGCCCTCAGGGCCGCAAACGTAGCAGAGCCGGTATGTGTCATCGTATTGAACGACCTCGCCCATGAGTTTAGCCCCATGTGGGCGCAAACGCTCGAGGACATCCTCGATATCGTCGACGACGAACATGATGCGACGTATGCCCAGGGTGTTCACTGGCGAGTACGCCGGCTCAGGTTTGACCGCTGCGGGCGTGTGGAACTTGTCCAGCTCGATCCGAGCTCGGCCGTCCGGGGTCCGCATCATCACGATCTCGGATCGAACGTTCTCGAGCCCAACAATTCGGTCCACCCATGATCCCTCCACCGTCATCTGGCCCTCCAGCTCCATACCCAGGTCAA
>Ga0101941_1002150_pt1 | contig 9915 bp, 10 predicted proteins | sample DewCreD2012metaG_3_FD_75242 | JGI IMG/M metagenome (GOLD analysis project Ga0101941, IMG submission 75242) | Hot spring sediment bacterial and archeal communities from British Columbia, Canada, to study Microbial Dark Matter (Phase II) - Dewar... ...
GCAGAAGAACTACAGTGAGAAGATCGCTGAGGCCATTGACGAGGAGATCCGCAACCTGATCCAGACCGCCTACGACCGCGCCCGGGCCATCCTCATCGAGCACCGCACCGTCCTCGACCGGCTGGCCGAGCGCCTCATCAAAGAGGAGACGCTGGAGGGCGAGGAACTGGAGCGTGTCTTCCGCGAGGCCGAGGAAGACGAGAAGGCGAAACTGGCCGCCGCCTCCTGAGCCCGCACGCCGCGCCCACCGCCCGGCCCCTGTCGGCCGGGCTTTTGTCTTTGACCGGCCCCGGAAAACCTCTGCCGCCCCGACACCGCCGGTTGCGGCGACACGCTCCACCCGGCCCCGGGGGCGAGGGGGACCAGCGCGACCAGGATGGCTGGCCACAGCCGCGCAGCCGGTCATCTCACCGGCTGCCAGACCGCGCGAACAGCCGGTCACGTCTCCGCGAGAAACCGGCGCGGATGGGCCGCGCGCGACTCAGCCCTGCGCGCTCTCCTCACCCTCACGAATGGCGGTCCGCTCGGCCAGCACGCCGTAGAAGTCACCCCCCAGATGGTGCAGCGGCCGCAGGTCTCTCTCCTCTCGGATCAGCCAGTACCCGTCGAAGAGGTCCTCCTCAACCCGGGCGGCCACCACCTCGCCGATAAAGAGCGTGTGGTCGCCCGGCGTCACCGCCTCGACCACCGCGCACTCCAGATGGCCAATGCACTGCTCGATATGCGGCGCCCGGACGTAGCGCGGCTCCTCGGGACGCAGGCCGCTCACTGCGAACTTGTCCACATCGCGCCCGGAGACTCGCCCGCAGTAACGCACCTGGCGCACAATATCCCAGGGCGGAATGTTGATGACAAATTCCCCGCTGGAGCGGATGAGGTCGTGCGAGAACGTCCCCGGAAAGATGGCGATGGAGACCAGCACCGGCCGGAAACTGGCCACACTCACCCAGCCGACGGTCAGCACGTTGACCCGGTCACGGTAGGCGCTGGTCACCAGCGTCACCGGACCGGGAGCGAGCAACCGGGCAGCCTGTTCGATAGGCAGGTCGATCTTGGCCATGGACTTCACTCGGCGGCGGTCTCGACGGCCCGTGACCGGGTCTGGACCTGCTGCTGGTAGAGGGCGATGATCTCGCGGACCGTCGTGGCGTCTTCGGGGCGCTTTTCGCTGCCCCGGAAGCGCACCAGGCGGGGGAAGCGCAGGGCGTAGCCGGGCTCGGTCTCGGTCCGGCCAGCGGTGTGAATCGGTGAGCGGGTGATCTCGTCGGCCAGCACCTCAATGACCACCGCCGGCTCGACCCAGACGCTCGGCTCGATCAGCGAGCGCACCCGCGCCGGCCGCTCCGGCACCATGATCTGGTCGCAGCGGGCCCGGATCTCGCGCCACTCGGCGTCGGTCAGGCCGGTGCCGATCTTGCAGATGGTGACAAACTCGTCGCGCTCGTCGTCGTAGACCCCGGCCAGAAGCGCCCCCGCTCCCAGGGCGCTCCGCTTGCCCCGGCCGTAGAGATAGCCGAGGATCACGCAGTCGACCGTGTCCTGGAGGTGGCCCTGGCTGGTCCGCTTGAGTTTGACCCAGTTGAAATTGCGGGCCCCAGCCTGGTAGGGAGCGTCGAGCCGCTTGACCACCACGCCCTCCAGGCCGTTCGCCACCTGTTCCAGGAGAAAGGCCGTCAGTTCGTCGGCCCGGTTCGTGATCCGCTGGGGGGCGACGTGCAGCACCTCGCCCGGCGCCACCAGCCGCTCGAGCGCCGCCCGCCGCTCGCTGTACGGGCGGGTGGTGTAGTCCACGCCGTCGGCGTAGAGCAGGTCGAACAGAAAGAGGCGGAGCGGCAGTTCCTGGGCCATCTCGGCCACCTGGTGCTTGCGCCGGCGTTTGGTCGTCTCCTGGAACGGGTAGAACTCCTCCGACTCCGGGTTGAAGGCGATGGCCTCGCCTTCAACGATCGCCTCGGCCGCCATGATCTGCTGGCGGGCCCCCTCCTCGATCTCCGGGAACATGGTGGTCATGTTCTCCAGGTTGCGCGAAAAGATGGCGATCTGGGACCCGCGTTTGTGGACCTGTGTTCGGAAGCCGTCGAACTTGGGCTCGACCGCCACCAGGCCCAGTTTGGCGATGACCGCCTCGGCCGAGGGCAGCCGCTCGGCCAGCGCTGGCCGGATCGGTTTGCCAACCTGGACTCCCAGCCGCTCGACGGCCTCCAGCCCACCCGTCCAGAGCGTCCGGGCGATCAGCCCCAGGTCTGAGGTGAGATTGTAGGCCCGCTCCAGGCTCTTGCGGGCAGCCACGCTGCCGGTCCGGGCCAGCGCCAGTCCATCCAGAATCGTCGGATCACCGATGCCGAGGCGGAGCGTGCCGAGCGGCAGTCGGGTGAGGTGCTTGGCGGCCACCGGGTCGCAGCGCCGGAGGAGGTCGGCCAGGAGCATCACCTTTCGCTCGACGCTGCCCTCACCGGCGGTCTGGGCGATCTGGCGCAGTGTGGCGAAGACCTCGGCCACCGTCAGGTCGGCGGTCACAGCGCCCGACCGTTCGGCCGCCAGCGCCTGGGCCACCAGTCCCAGGTCGCCGACCTGCCCGTAGCGGCGGAGCACCTCGTCGCGGGTGGTCTCGAAGGCGGCGGCGATGGCCTCGGCCACCAGCTTCTCGCCCATGCCGATCTCGACCGGCTCAAAAAAGGGAGCGACCCGGCCCTGACAGAGCAGCACCACCTGCTCGATATCGTCGCCGCTCGCCTGGAAGAGCCGGGCCAGGATCTCGATGAGGGCTCTGCGGGCGGTGGTCGCCTCTAACTCCTCGAAATGGCGGGTGAGCGTCGCGAAGCGCATTCTCCCCCCACGGGCACAACCGGACCTCGCTTAGAGTATAGCACCCGGCGGGGAGAGCCTGACGTTGAAAAGCCGTAAAAGGCGCGACCGAACGGTCGGGGAACAGAAGGCTCTATGGACGCGGCCCCTCGGGCTCGGTGGTGGAGATCGACGGCCGGCGAGGCCGGATGACCTCGATCTCGTCGAGGTAAACTGGGCCGCCACAGCGCTGGCACCGCAACCGCAGCGGCCGGCCGGGTCGCCCGGCGGGACCACGCCCTGGCGCGGCGGACGGTGAGAAGACGGCGTACCGAATGGGCTGCGTCGTCTCGCCCTCGATCTGACCGGAGACATGCCCACAGTAGTAGCACTTGAGATCGGCGCGGATGCGCATGCCTCTGCCTCCCACTGGACCCGTCCGGAGCGGCTCCCGGCTGGGTCACGGGTTGGTACCCTCATCTCTCGCAAGATTCATACCGGGCAGGCCGACCGGGGCCACGAACGTCCGACCGTGGCATACTTGTTGCGGTCCCCTTGAGGGGAGGGAACCACAGGATGACAGGCAAACGGGGGAGGAAACACGACCGCACCCCAGCCCACCGGACCCGCGCCGCCCGGCACCGGTCCGACGAGCCTCTGCCGCTCGAGCTCGTCGATCCTCTGGAGGAGGAGTCGGAGGAGGACGACGCGGCGGCCGCCCTGCCATCGCCCGCCGCCCTCTACCTGCGGGAGATCGCCCAGGTCCCCCTTCTCAGCCCCAGCGACGAGATCGCGCTGGCGCAGGCGATCGAACGCGGGAAGCGCGCCCGGCAGATTCTGGCCCAGGCCGATGGCGACCCGACCATCGACCGGGCTCATCTGGAGGCCGAGGTCGCGGCCGGTGAGGCGGCCCGCTGCCGTCTGACCGAGGCCAATCTGCGGCTGGTGGTGAGCGTCGCCAAACGCTATCTCGGTCGAGGTGTGCCGCTCCTCGACCTCATCCAGGAGGGCAACATCGGTCTGACGCGGGCGGTGGACAAGTTCGACTGGCGACGGGGCTACAAATTCTCGACCTACGCCACCTGGTGGATCCGCCAGGCCATCACCCGCGCCATCGCCGACCAGGCCCGGACCATCCGCATCCCGGTCCATATGGTCGAGACGATCAACCGTCTGGTCCACGTCGCCCGCCGGCTCCAGCAGGAACTGGGCCGCGAGCCCACCGATGAGGAGCTGGCCGAGGCCACCGGTCTGTCGGTGGCCCGGATCCGGGCCATCTTTCGTCTCGCTCAGGGGCCGGTCTCGCTGCAGACCCGCGTCGGCGAGGAGGACGAGAGCGACCTCGAGGCCTTCATCCCCGACCAGACCAGCCCCACGCCGGCCGAAGCGGTCCACCGGGAACTCCTCCGTGACCAGATCGCCCAGGTGCTGGAGGAGCTGACCGCCCGTGAACGGCGGGCCATCGAACTCCGCTTCGGTCTGGAGGATGGCCGGCGGCGGACCCTGGAGGAGGTTGGGCGCGAACTCTGCGTCACCCGCGAGCGGGCCCGCCAGATCGAGGCCGAAGCCCTGCGCAAACTGCGTCAGCCGCGCCTCAGCCGCGAGCTGCGCGAGTTCCTCGAGTAGCCCCGGGGAAGCCCGCCTCCCCACCGCTTGACGGCCTTGACCGACGGCCGTAAGATCGGCCCGTGAGCGACAAGCGACCGACAGAGGCGTTTACCGGAGGAGAGTGGCGCATGTCCGCGCCGCAGCCGTCCACCGCTGCGCTGGCGACCCCGGACCTTATCGGGATGTACCGGGCCATGCTCCTGACGCGGGCCCTGGACCTCAAGGCCTGGACCCTCAGCCTGCAGGGGAAAGCGCATTTTGTCATCACCGGACGCGGCCACGAAGCCGCCCAGGTGGGCAGCGCCTTCGCCCTGCGGCGGGGGCTCGATTTCGTCGTCCCCTACTACCGCAGTCTGGGCGTGGCCGTGGCCCTGGGAATGACGGCCCGCGAGATTATGCTCAACGTCCTGGCCAGGGACGGCGACCCCAACGGCCGGGGGCGCCAGCTCTGCTGTCACTTCAGCGACCCCCGCAAACGCATCTTCTCGGGCTCAAGTGTGGTGGCGACGCAGATCCCCCACGCCGTGGGGCTGGCGCTGAGCCTGGCCCTGCGGGGCGACCCCGGTATTGTCATCACCTACTTCGGTGAAGGCGCCACCAGCAAGGGCGACTTCCACGAGGCGCTGAACTTCGCCGGCGTCTTCCGCCTGCCCGTTATCTTTTTCTGCGAAAATAACGGCTACGCTATCTCAGTGCCCCAGCACCGCCAGATGGCCATCCAGGACGTGGCCAGCCGGGCCGCCGGCTACGGCTTTCCCGGCGTGGTGGTGGACGGCAACGATATTCTGGCCGTCTACCAGGTGACCCGCGAGGCCATCGCCCGGGCTGAGCGCGGCGAGGGGCCGACGCTCATCGAGGCCAAGACCTACCGTCTGACGCCCCACTCCAGCGCCGACGACGACCGCACCTACCGGAGCCGGGAAGAGGTGGCCGCCTGGGAGGCCCGCGACCCCATTCGCCGCTTCCGCGAATATCTCCTGAGCGAGGGCCTGCTGACCGAAGCCGAGGACGCCGCCCTCCAGGCGGCGGTGCGGGAAGAGGTCGAGGAGGCTGCCGCCTTCGCCGAGGCCGCTCCCTATCCGCCCCCGGAGGACGCCCTGACCCACATCTACGCCGAGACCGAGGCCGCCGTACCGGGAGAGACTCCATGGCGACCCTCACACTGATCCAGGCGATCCGTGAGGCCCTCTGGGAGGAGATGGAGCGCGACGAGCGGGTGATCCTCCTGGGGCTGGACATCGGCCAGCGCGGCGGCGTCTTCCGGGTCACCGACGGCTTCCTGGCCCGCTTCGGCGAGCGCCGGGTCATCGACACTCCGCTCTCCGAGTCGGCCATCGTGGGGGTCGCCATCGGGGCGGCGGCCAACGGCTTCCGGCCGGTGGTCGAGATCCAGTTCGCCGACTTCATCCACTCGGCGATGGACCAGATCATCAACGAGGCGGCCAAACTACGCTACCGCTCGCGGGGCGCCTACGGCTGTCCCCTGGTCATCCGGGCGCCATTCGGAGCGGGCGTGCACGGCGGCCTCTACCACTCCCAGTGCGTCGAGGCCCTCTTCTGCCACGTGCCGGGCCTCAAAGTGGTGGTGCCCTCAACGCCAGCCGACGCCAAGGGGCTGCTCAAGAGCGCCATCCGCGATCCCGACCCGGTTCTCTTCTTCGAGCACAAACGGGCCTACCGCCACGTCCGGGGGCCGGTGCCGGCGGGCGACTACACCATTCCGCTCGGACGGGCCGACATCAAGCGCCCGGGCGAGCAGATCAGCCTCATCACCTACGGGCTGATGGTCCATCACGCCCTCGAGGCGGCGGAGATCATGGCCCGCGAGGGGATCTCGGTCGAGGTGGTCGATCTGCGTACCCTGGTGCCGCTCGACCGCGAGACCATTCTGACCTCGGTCAAAAAGACCGGTAAGGTGGTCATCGCCCACGAAGACACGCGGACCGGCGGCTTCGGTGGTGAGATCGCCGCCCTCATCGCGGAGGAGGCTTTCGAGTACCTGGATGGGCCGATCGTGCGGGTGGCGGCGCCGGACGTGCCGGCCATGCCCTACAGCCCGCCGCTCGAGGAATACTGCCTGCCGGGCCCGGCCGACCTGGTGGCGGCCCTCCGGCGTCTGGCCGCCTACTGAGACCAGCGTCCCGCCGCGCCCCTCTGGGATCCTCTGACCAGCCAGAATCCCCGGGCAAGGCTGGTCCCGGTCTGGCGATGGGGATCACCCGGCCTGGCCTCCTCCGAGGACCAGTCGGGCGGCCGGGGCGCGCCGTCGCCTCAGCCCAGCCCCCGGGCGGCCTTCTCGCGCTCCAGGCGCAGGTCGGCCTCGACCATCATCTCGACCAGCTCACGAAAGCTCACCGTCGGACGCCAGCCCAGGACGGTGCGGGCCTTGGTGGCGTCGGCCAGCAGGTGGTCCACCTCGGCCGGTCGCATAAAGCGGGGGTCGGTTCGGACGTAGTCGCGCCAGTCGAGGCCGACGTAGGCGAAGGCCAGCTCGGCGAACTCACGCACACTGTGCGACTCGCCGGTGCCCACCACGTAGTCATCGGGCTCGGGCTGCTGCAGCATCAGGTGCATCGCCTTCACATAGTCGCCGGCGAAGCCCCAATCGCGACGAGCGTCCAGATTGCCCAGGACCAGTTCGCGCTGCTTGCCCAGTTTGATGCGGGCGACGCCCATCGAGATCTTGCGGGTGACGAACTCCGGTCCGCGGCGGGGCGACTCGTGGTTGAAGAGGATGCCCGAACAGGCGTAGATGTCGTAACTTTCACGGTAGTTGACGGTGATGTAGTGGCCGTAGACCTTGGCCACACCATAGGGACTGCGGGGATGGAAAGGCGTGCGCTCGTTCTGCGGGGTCTCGCGGACCTTGCCGAACATCTCGCTGGAACTGGCCTGGTAGAACCGGATCGGGTTGACCCGCTGGCCGTTGCGCCGGCCGCTGCCCCCGACGATGCGGATGGCCTCGAGCATGCGCAGCACCCCCAGACCGGTCACCTCGCCGGTGAGTTCGGCCTGGTTCCAGGAGAGCGGCACGAACGAGACGGCCGCCAGATTGTAGACCTCATCGGGCTTGGTGTACTCCAGCGCGGCGATGAGCGAGGCCTGGTCCAGCAGGTCGCCATGGACCAGCTCGACATCGGGCAGGAGCCGCTCGACCCATTCACGCTTGGGATTGTTCTGGCCCCGGATCAGGCCGTAGACCTTGTAGCCCAGTTGCAGGAGATACTCTGCCAGATAGGTGCCGTCCTGGCCGGTGATCCCGGTGATCAGGGCGGTCTTCACAGTCCCTCCCCCTTGCTGGTGCGGTTAGTCGGTCGTCAACCGGTTTCAACCGCACCAGCGTATCGCATGAGCCACCGGCTGTCAACTCACCACCAGATCCGGCTCTCCAGGTCCTCGGCCACGTGCTGGGCGTCGCGGGTCCAGATGCCCAGACTGAGATATTTCCAGCCGCCATCGGCCAGCAGGCAGACGATATTCCCCTCCTCCAGTTCGCGGGCCACCCGCAGCGCGCCCTGCAGGACGGCGCCGCTGGAGACGCCGGCGAAGATGCCCTCGCGGTCGAGGAGCAGGCGTGTGCCCAGGACCGCCTGACGGCTGTCGACGATGAACTTGCGGTCGAGGAGATCCAGGTCCAGAATCGGCGGGATGAACCCCTCCTCCAGACTGCGCAGGCCCTGAACCGGGTCGCCCTGCTGGGGCTCGACGGCGACAATTTGAATGGCCGGATTGTACTCCTTGAGCCGGCGCCCCACGCCCATCAGCGTCCCCCCGGTGCCCAGTCCGGCCACGAAATGGGTGATCTCGGGCAGATCGCGCAGGATCTCCACGGCGGTGGTCTCATAGTGGGCGCGCGGGTTGGCCGGATTGCCGTACTGATAGGGCATAAAGTACTGCGGGTCGCGGGCCAGCTTCTGGGCGACCTCAATCGAGCCGTTGGTGCCACGCTCACCGGGGGAGAAGATGATCTCGGCCCCGAAGGCCTCAAGGATCTGGCGCCGCTCCAGACTGACATTGTCGGGCATCACCACCTTGACACGGTAGCCCTTGATCCGCCCGACCATCGCCAGCGCGATCCCGGTGTTGCCGCTGGTGGGCTCGAGGATGACCCGGTCTGGCGTCAGCAGCCCCTGGCGCTCGGCCTCTTCGATCATATATTTGGCGATGCGGTCTTTGAGGCTGCCGCTGGGGTTATGGCCTTCGAGTTTGGCGAAGAGACGGACCCGCGGGCTGGGGCTCAGGCGCGGCAATTCGACGAGGGGGGTATTGCCAATGGCCTCGAGCAGGTTGGCGCAGCGCATGGTCAGCGCCCCGTCGGAGTACGGCGCCCGGCGCATCCAGGCGCCCCTCCGGCGACGGCCGGTAGGATGGCGATGACATCGCCGTCGGCCACCGGCGTATCCAGCTGGGCCAGATAGCGGATGTCCTCGCCGTTGCGGTAGATGTTGATGAACCGGTGCAGACGCCCCTCGCCGTCGAAAAGTTGCGCCTTGATTCCGGGAAAAGCCCTCTCCAGATTCTCCAGAACCTGGCCGACCGTCGCGCCGGCCACGGTGACCGTCGGCGCGCCACCGGTGTACCGGCGCAGGACGGGGGGGATACGGACCTCGACGCTCATCAGTCAGGCTCCTCAGATCCAGGCTTGGGCCAGTCCGGCCACGAGACACCGGGCTGGGGGGAGAATGTCGAGAATCTCGATCCGCAATCGCAAGAGTATTATACCGATCCCGTCAAACCCGGGCAAACAGCGGGCGCTGCCTGGACTCTCCGCCCCCTTTCTGGTATCCTCGTGTACCGAGGAGCATGGCCTATGACGACACCGTTCTCCGAGACCCAGGCCCTGCACCTGCTGGGCCTGGCGCCGGGGGCCTCGCTGGCCCAGATCCGGCGGGCCTACCGCCGGCTGGCCCTGCGCTACCATCCGGACCGCCGGCCCGACGATCCGGAGGCGGCCGCCCGCTTCGCCGAGATCACGGCCGCCTACCGCTGGCTGGTCGCCCACAAAACGGCCAGAAGCGACGGCCCGGTCGTGCCACCAGACTGGCGGTCGAGTGTCGACCCGGCCCTCCGGCTCTGGGTCGAGCAGTTCGGCGATCTCATCTGACCGAGTTTCCCCGACTTGCCGGTGGCGAAGCCGCCCTCTAACATTGGAAAGGCGTGTCCGGGCCGGGGTCAGGTCCCCCGGCCACCCCGTGCAGGAGGAAGTTGGCGTGGCACAGAGACCGCCTCAGCGCAGCCCGGTCCGGCCGTCCTGGGCCCGGGCGCTGATCTATCGTTCATCTGCTGGTCACGCTGGGGGCGGTGGGCTATGGGGAGCTGACCTACGCCAGCCAGAACAATCTGCCGATGGCCACGCTGCGCAACCGGGCGGGGGCCTGGGTGGAGCCGCGTCTGCCCGCCATCACGGCGGCGGCCAGTCTGGCCCAGATTCCGGAGGACCTGCGCTTCCTTTTGGTGGACATGCCGGGCGCCGAGGCCTACCCCCTTGTGGGGGTGACCTGGGTGCTGCTGTACCAGGAGGCG
>Ga0101941_1002153_pt1 | contig 9903 bp, 7 predicted proteins | sample DewCreD2012metaG_3_FD_75242 | JGI IMG/M metagenome (GOLD analysis project Ga0101941, IMG submission 75242) | Hot spring sediment bacterial and archeal communities from British Columbia, Canada, to study Microbial Dark Matter (Phase II) - Dewar... ...
CAGCTTTTATTGCATGATGCTTTAAGAACAGCAGGGAATAATTTGAATTATCGAATCACTACAAATCTCCGTGTTGTCGGCGGGGCAATCAATAAAATGAAACGCAGAGTTTGGTTATACAAACACATAGACAACTTGCTATATCTCGCGCAAAAGAAATATGAACCAGGCTTAAGTGCACTGAGTTTCTTGTTAAAGATGGTGTTCATCTTCTTTGGTGTATCGACGGCAGGATTGTTGACCTTCCGGGTATTGTCACAAAAAATAATTCATGGTAACTCACTAGTTACAGATGTTCAAATGCAATCGTCAATGATATCTAAGAATGCATGGCTATTTATTTTATTTCTCGCGTTGTTATCTTCTTTGCTCCCTTATGTATACCTAAGATATAGATATTCAGAGCGTAAAGTGAAAGCGAGTTATGATCTGTTGGAGATTGTTAAAATAATCGCAAAGTTTACTCATCTATCTATTGATAAGTGTTTGTACCGAACATCAGAGTACTTAGAAGACAAGAATGTGCTGAAGAGGCCATTAAGGGTTTTAAGTGCAAGTTTTGCAAATTACAGTAGTGATAAGGAATTGCGCTTTGAAGCGCATAGATTTTCTAAAACTGTAAACACAACTTTCGGAATAGAATTTATCTCCGATCTTTTGTATGCGGAAAAAGAAGGTAGTCAATATCTTAAAAACTCATTTATGGTCTTAAATCAAACAATGGAGCAACAGAAAGAAACAATTTTAACGATGAAAACGCGAAATAGTGATGCTGTTAAATTAGGGACCTATGGAAATGTAGGAGTACTTTTAATTTGTATTCCTACTTTCATGTACATGTTAGGAAAAGACATTTACTATAAGCTGCAATTTCAAACTACAGTCGGCTTAGTGTTCATGTCAATTATTTTAGCAAGTTTGTTTCTGAGCTTTGTTTTTAGCTCAATGTTGTCTAAACCAAAACTTGATTATCATTAAAAAGGGGGGGAGGAGAGTTGGAACGATTATTCATGATGATTACCGTTATTGGACTGGCTTATTTCGGGTTTCTGATTCTATTCAGTTCGAAAGAGAGCGGGAGTAAATACAGAAAAAACGGATTAGAAAATCTTAAAAAGAGATTTAATAACGAAACGGTTCAAACCGTTCTTGATGAATCAGGTCTTAAGTTGACGGCACAGAGGATAAATATTGTTCGTTATTCCATCGCCGGTCTCTATATTCTAATACAATTCATGATTAATTTTTTGCGAGCTTCTTCGTTTTCGACAATTGATCTACTTGTAGCTTTAACTTTCTTGTTAATCTCAAGTCCACAACGATATGCACCCTTTGGCATGATCCTTTCAAAGATTCAACAAAGAGCGATTATTCAAAAAGATGGTGAAGTTATTTCCTTTATGCGTCTGTACGAAAATAATCGCCTCCGTAAAAGTGGACATGTGCAGTTTGGTGTTTTTTGTGCTCAAATGGCGGAACATTTCATGTATATCCGAAAAGATTTGCTTCAACTGTCTGAGCGGTCGGTTGATGATGGTGCTGAAGAAGCAATTGATTGGTTTTCCAAACAGTTCCCGTCAAATCACGCTTTTATAGGTGATGTGCGCTCTATATTCATCGCTATCGAAGGAATGAATGACAACCAAGAGGCTGCAAACTACTTGCGAGATCAGAGTAAGGCAATCGCAAAAATTTCGAGTGATCAATACCAGAGAAAATGGTCGCGTACTGGAGACATATTTAACGTTCTTAATGCGATTCCTTCTATTACTACATTGTTGGATCTTGTCGTACTTGCGTTACTATACGTAATGCTCATAAAAGGAAACTTTGATGGTGTTAGCTTGTTCTTGTAGTAGGTGTTATGTGGATTAATTAACAGTCCATATTTACCATAAATAAATTCAAATTGAGAAGGAGATTGAAAAGAATGAAAGATCATACGTTTGCAACTGCTTTGTTTATTGTTATTGGGTTCCTTTGTGTTGGCTTGGTTTTAACTACAGTAGTACCAATTGTTCGCACCTATATTACAAATGTGGGTACTGCTAAACCAACAGTTCCTACTTCTATGCAAGTGGCACCAACCAACTATGAAAAGAATATCACTATCACACTGCCTACCCAAGCTGCATGAAGGATAAAACTATTGCAATTGCAATTTATTTGACCATTGGACTTGTCCTAGCTGGTTTATTTATGAGCACTGCATCAAATGTAATTGGCAGCGGACAAGACGATGTAATCACGTATACAAAAAAAATCGAAAATTATTAAAAGAGACCGTCCTCCGAGCGTTGTTTATGTGGCTTGTCCTGTACATTCTACTGCAACCGTTGTTCAGTTACATTGATTACTTACTAGATGTGCAGGTACAGGCGAATACTTCTTATCTCACACAAAAGGCGGCTGTCGAGGGGATGGTCACATCTTCAATGAAAACTGAGGTAATTCATAACTTAACAGCTTTAGGATTTGACCCAGCCAAGATTATTATTACAAGTAGTACTGAAGCCCAGGTGAATCGGCAAAGTAGAATTGATGTTTATATTAAGGCACCGCGTATTCATTTATTCCCCTTTGATTTTTCCAGTGGGGTGCAGCCTGCATATTATTACGGACATGCTTCAATAATGAGTGAATATCTGGATTAAGGAATGAAGACGAATGGACTATATCATTAAACTCGCTTTTGTTCTCTTGATTTTTATATATAGTTGGTTTTTCCAAATACAAAATCAAGAGTGGGATAGAGAGCGAACTTTGCTTAAAAATGCAAATAATTTAGCGGTGCATGATGCTTCTCTACAAATTGATGAGGCAGAGCGTGCACATGGGCACATCATTATTAATCCAGACGCAGCCTACAAAACGTTTCAGGATACGCTTCAGGTTAATTTAGGTTTGGATGATAGATTATATCCTAACGGCAATAGTAAACTTCATGACAGTGTGAAAATAGTTGAGTTTGTTATACTAGATGAATCTTCAGGAATCACGTTTCCTTATCTTTATGAAGACATAGCAAATGGAATTACCAAGTATATAAAAGGCCCTTCTATAATTGCCGTTATAGAAACTAAGCATCCTGTATTAATCTCCAGGACTAAATCACAAAAGCCTATCCGAGTACCTGCTATTCAGGAGTTAAACACAGATGACTAAAAGAATAAATAATAGAGGAGAAAATTAAATGAAAAAGACATTTATAAAAGTAGCAGTTGTATTACTAGCAGGGCAATTGTTCAACGTTGGAGGGTTTGCTCAAAATGATCGTGTAGCTGCAGCAACAGCAACAGCACAATTGATGAAGGATAATCTTTCAAAATATGGATTAGTGAAGGATGTAGAACTTCCTGTGACAGTTACGGCAGGTGGACTTAGTTATACATTGGAAAAAATTATGATCTATGATACCAACTCTACAACCGCCCAAGCGTTGATTAAAAAGTATGGTTACACCGGAACTGAGGGCAGAAAATATTTTATTTGGACAAAGATTACTGTTGCGAATAATAGCAAATCTGTTGTGCAGTTTGGATCTAAAGATTTGAGTGATAAGTGGAGACTTCATTTTGGAGAAGAAGCATGGACAACTATGCCGAGAAAATTCGCGGAAAAAGTAAACAACCCTGAAGCTCTTTGGGCATGGGAACTTGCACCAGGAAAAAAGCTATCCACTTATCAGGCGTTTACATATACCGATGACTTCAAATGGTTTGTAATCTGGGTGGACAACAAGTCTGCATCAGGAACAAAGTATGTTGTCAAAAAGCCGGAGTAACAAACAAATATGAAAAAAAAACCTGTAACTATACTGATGCTTGTATGTTTAATGGCCATATTTCTAATTCCTACTATAGCTTTTTCAGCTCAAGATCCAAGTATAAAGTCTGTATCAGTGAACGTTCCCGTTAGTAGTGGGCTAACGGGATCAGATAATGCAGCTAAATCATTTTTGTTGGATTTACCAAGTGGAGTTGTAGCATCCACAATTCAAACTGGCTCATTCAAATACTCCGGGAATAATGAAATTATTAGTTCAATTAGTATTGAAAATGGAAAAATCAAGCTAAAGCTTAAAGGGAATGAGAAAACGGAAACCTTTCAAGTTAGAGGAACGGCCGGTGACTTCGATAAGACTTTTATAACAGTTCCAGGTAACTCTATCTGGCGATATTCAGACGGCCGGCGCTGGCAGATCAACGATTGGAACTCAGACACGGGGATAACTTCCAGTTACAATGTCAATGCTACTGACTCCCTCACACCATCAGAGGAGCCGCCAAAACGAATCGTAACTACAAAATCGGATGTGGCCGATCCAAGTACAGCCATATGGTACAGAAATGAGGCGAACAAGGTAAGCTTTAGCGACATTATTACATCTAGTATTAAGCCATTTATTCTTCCATTAATTAACGGATCGGGTTCAGCGGTATATAAAGGCAACCAACTCGTAGTAACACACACAATCCCGACTTCTAACTTTGCCCCTGAGAAGGTGCCAGAAAGTTTTGAGAAAGGTCCATGGGTGCTGGGGCGCTTGTATTATGCAAGGGTCCCTTATTATTTCACGGCCAATGCAAAAGTGACCACGTATAGTTACGCAGGCGTGGTTAGTTTTGATTATAAGCTTTCAACAGAACCAACTTTAACCGGCGAAGTCCAACTATTGAAGCCAAACCCGAACCCGACTCAGGCGACAGGTAGCGACATTCCAGTCACACTTTCCTTGAAGGGATTGCTAAGCGCCTACGCGGATACCTCAAACATTCAGGAGTGGGTATTCTACGCAAAAGAATCCGGAAATGATGGCAGTTTGCTTACAAAGAAGGATTATAGCAAGGTATTAACCAGTACACAGACCTTTGATTTTAAAATACCGAAGTCAAAGACTGCAGCCAGTAAGTTTACTCAAGAATATACGTTGTCAGTTGTCGTGCGCTTCACGAAGCCGATTGTTACAGCAGATGGGACAATCAGCAGCTTAACACAGTCATTCTCAGCCAGTGCCGGTACTTATACCGGAGGTCCAACAACACCTCCAACGGCTACACCTACTCCGGCACCTTCAAACCTTAAACCCCCTGTAGCCAGAATATCTATGCCAGACCAAGTGGTTGCCGGTGAAAAATTTATTGTATCAGGAGCAGACTCCTTTGATTCGGATGGAACAATCGTGAAATATACCTGGCAACACCCGAATGTACAAGATGCTTTATACGGCAAATCGAGTGACACACGTTACGGTTTGGACTCCATTGATACGACCCAGACCATCACTCTTACCGTGACCGATAATGATGGACTCACAGCTACGACTTCCCGTGATATTAAGGTGGTGGCTCCAGCGCCAGCTGCCAAACTACAGATTCTTGGCACACTTAAAGAAAACCGTAAAATAACGCTGCATAATGCCAGCAAAAATGTTTCAGATGATTTTCCAATAATACCGGGTAAGACGAGGTTTACGGTTTCAGCAGTTTCCGGGGGGACGAATACTGATATAAAAGTTAGTGGGGCTTTAGTGGGGGCAGATGATGTTGACATCCTGATAAAAGTTGCAGGACAGTACCAAGCCACACTCTATGTCGAAAATACTGCAGGATACACTGGAATGAAATCAATTACCTTTACCGTCGAACCGGATCAAGCACCTGTTCCATACATATCCATGCCTTACACTGTGTACCGTGATCCAACAAATGGGAACAAGGCAAGCATAACCCTAGAAGATTTGTCTATCTCTCCAGACTATGATTTTTTAGCTAGGCGAGTGTGGGAGTATCGATACGATTCAGACAATGATGGGAATTTTGCCGAGGAGACGTGGGTACTCATTAGTAATGGCAATCTGGATCGATTAAATTTTTATCCAACCGAAGTGGGACGTTATGAAATTCGTCTAACAGTGAAGGAAGAGTTTGGCCAACCGACCATAGATGAATTTGTCACAGTAAATGATCGTAAGTCTGCGGATACAGCTACCCAGAATGTTACTGAGCGAATCGTTACAGTGCTAAATCGTCCTCCATTATCGGATTGGTCATGGTAAAGAAGGAGGATTCCATGAAATTAAAACGAAGGGTTTCTAAAAAATCTAAACATAAAGTGGTCACAAAGCTAACTAAAATGACCTTATGCCTTATACTATTCTTCGCCTTTATGCCGTTTGCAAAGAATGGTGAAATTGATGTATATGCTTTGGATACTTCGGTTGTAAATTATATGGATGTGGAAATCCCGGCATTTACCGGATCACTGACTATGCCTGAGTATACTGAGCCCAATACGTATTGGGGATTTTACATCATATCCAAGGTAACGGGAACACGTAGCGGCTTTAAAATCACCAACATTAAGTTTAATCGCGTAACAAGAGTCTTAAGCTACGATCTTTCTGCGATAAATGTAACGATTAATATCGACAGGGCCCCTAATGTTCATGGCGGGGGAGAAAGTGCAATGAAAACTGCACTTGCCATTGCTCAAACTTATGTCGATCAATATGTTGTAGGTGATTTTGAAAATTATAGTTTTGTAGAACCTGATTTTCCAGCCCCTTATTATTATGGGTATGGTGCATCAAGTTCTAATCCTTCTCCGGGACCGTTTTGGTTTCAGGATTTCGTTTATCCTACTCGTGACTACTACTCACCAGTGACGACAAATCATCATGCAAGTTTCACTGTACCTGCTGGTAGTTACGCTTGGGATTTCTCACAGCGTGAGAGTCTTAATAACCGTCTTTTAAAGGGAGATCCGAAATCAATTCGTACAGTAATTAAATATCAAGATTATATATATAACGGTTTTAACAGCTGGTATCCTCTTATTGACACTACAGATGCGAAACTGGAGGTGAACTCTCCTCCAACCTTAAATCTAACCACACAAAACGGGGCTACCATCCTTAACGAAAGCGGGCAGAACATTTTTAAAGTTACAGGCTATGCACAAGATCCGGATAACGAGGAATTAGATGTAATCGTTGAGGTTCCTAATGTGTATTACCGGAAAATAAAAGTGTATAACTCCTATACTTCACAATATTTTGAGATTCCCATTGATGCAATAGAGGACTCCCTGCAGCCAGGGAGCTATACGGGAACCGTAACGGTTGTTGATAGGCATAACTACAAGGCAAGCGGCCAATTTACCTTCAACGTTAAAAACAAGCTGAAGAACAAAAACTTTTATTTAATCAATTCCCCGGTGGAAATTGGAAGCAGCTATTCCGATTATGAATCCGATCCGCAGTACAGTGTCCGATTCCGATACGATCAAGATTCCAGCTTTTTTGATAATCCTATGGGGACGATCTTTGACTCAGGGCTTTGGAGAGGGATGATGTATACTTCATTCCCGTACTCCGGATTATATAACGCGATTGTACAGGTTAAGGATAATCCGAAAAATGACAGCTTTGATGAATTCCGGCTGTGGAGCGGAGATAATCAATCGAGCCTTGTTTTTTTGATTCACCGCAAGCCGACGGCGCTCTTTTCGGCTATACTAACTGGAAATTCGATTCAATTGACGGACAACTCCTTTGACATTGATCATACCACCGCATCCAATAAAGGCCTGATCGACCGGCAATGGCAATGGCGTAAAGTAGGAGATGAGGTGTGGACAGACGGGCAGCTAAGTTCCAGGCCAACGACAGATGCGTATGAACTGCGTTTGCGGGTAAGAGACATGGATGGTCCGCTTGGGGTGGGGGTTTGGAGCGATTGGGTATCCCAAGTAGTTGGAACAGGAGCTAATCTCCCGCCTGTTGCTAATTTCATCATCGATCCCATTAATGTGAGTTATCGTAAAAGCACAACAATAACTGATAAATCTTATGATCCGGATAATGATTTACTGGATACCTATGAATGGACCATCCGAAAAAATGGAACACAGGTATACTACAAATACGGTTCCTATGTGATCCCTCCCAGCTTAACTACTTACGGTGTAGGCAGTTACGAAGTGATTCTACGAGTTCGTGATAATAAAGGAGCTTGGTCTAATAACTATTCGCAGTGGGCTACAGTCATCAATAATAAGCCGGTTGCCCAGTTTACGATGCCAACGCAGGTTTACCGTGATGATGTAGTGACCATGGAAAATACAACTCCAGATCCGGATGCGGACGGAGATGCGCTTACCTACAATTGGTATGGGCGTAAAGGGAACAGCAGCTACATTTACAGCGGCAGTAATCGTAATCAAAATGTAGTTATACGCAATCTGATTAATGGACTCGGTATCATAGACAAAGCGGCCGTTTCCCAGGATTGGGAAATGCGCTTAAATGTATCGGACGGCAGCCAGGAAGCCTATGCAACCCGGATGTTTGAAATTTTGAATCATGTGCCTACAGCGGATATGACGGGTCCGGCAGCTGCTACACAGTACACCACCCAAACGTACACCTCTGGCGCAGCGGATCTGGACAGTGCGGATATCAGCAGCCTGCAATATTACTGGCGTGTGATAGACAGTGAGGGGCAGGCAACGCTATTGCATAATAATAAATCAGTCAACGTGACTTTCTATCACACCGGGGTCTATACCATTGAGCACTGGGCTATAGATCAGATAGGTGCAAAATCGAATATTGCCAGCCTCAAGGTAATGGTAAGCGAAAACTTTGCACCAGCGATGACTTTGACTACCCCGTCCGGCACGGCGGCTAACCCGACAATCATTGATGCGGGCATAGCGGGTGATCCGTTAATCAAGTGGACGTACGTAGATCCGGAGAATGATCCTCAAGAACAATATAGGCTCGAATTTTATACTAAAGAGAACATCTTAGCCAAAACGATTGAGAGCACAGATAGCACCGGAGCATTGCGGCAGTACCAACTACCAAACGGTACATTCGAGAGGTTCAAACTCTTTACTATTTTAGGACGTGTGTATTCTATGTATTCCTGGTCCGAAGTCTCAAATGAGCGTGCCTTCATCATCGACAACCCGCCGCAGCCGGGTTTCACCCTCCTGACCGACACCGGCCGTAACGCCGCCCAGGTGCCAATCTACCGCACCGATACGCTCACGGCGGCAGGTACGGCTACGGATGCCGACATAGTGAATGGCGACAGCATCAACTACCAATATTATTTGAAGCCGGCAGGCGGAACGGAAGGGCTGGCTAGCTCGCAGAGCGCATTTACCAAGCAATTCAGCACAAACGGCACCTTCACCCTGCGGCAGGTAGTAACGGATTCCCTGGGTCTGACAAGAGAGTTGTCGCAGATCATCACAGTGGCGAACCGCATCCCTACGGCAAGTATTACTTACCCATCCAGCACCAGCCAGAGCGCTCCGACCGTGGTGAGCACGTTGACTCCTGTAATCAAATGGGATTATCAGGATGAAGATGGGGATCTGCAGCAGAAATACAAAGTGCGAATCATAAATCTGGCGACAGGGGCAGTGACGGCGCAATCGGAACAAACTTCCAGTGCTAAGCAATGGCAAGTGTCAGCTGGTGCAATAGTAGAGAATGTAAAATATGCGGTGGAAGTGGAGGCATACGATGGCTATGGTTGGAGCAATATATCTCCTCGAAAGTATTTTATGGTTAATTTACTGACTGTGCAGGGTGGGGTACAGCATACAGAGAAGTGGAATGAAAACCGTCAATCATACAATTTGAAAGAGAGTGGGAATGCCGAAAGTCCGCGGGGATTCAGTGTGTATTGGGCTGGTGAGGCGTTTGTGCTGCAGGCGGATACGACAGGGCAACCTAATACGGTTCAGGTGACAATGATAGGCGGTTATACCAAACAGCTCAGTCCGACTAGCAGTGAGCGGTTACGTTGGACAGGCGAGCTCTATGATACATCATTTGAGAAACTGCCGGATGGCCCGCTTACATTCACCTTTACAGCAACAAAT
>Ga0101941_1002155_pt1 | contig 9885 bp, 7 predicted proteins | sample DewCreD2012metaG_3_FD_75242 | JGI IMG/M metagenome (GOLD analysis project Ga0101941, IMG submission 75242) | Hot spring sediment bacterial and archeal communities from British Columbia, Canada, to study Microbial Dark Matter (Phase II) - Dewar... ...
TGGTGGCGGATGCCGCTAGGGCTGCTGCGTGCCTATACGGCCATGCTGCCTCGGCTGCAGGCGGAGGAGACGCTGCAGATGGTCACGGCGGTGGCGCTGGCGACGGGCAGCTTGCGGCAGCACGAGGCGCGGCGGCTGCTGGCTTTGCTCCAGCGCCAGGCCCGTGGAGGGAGCCGTACGTCTTCGCGGCAGCGGGCACCTGTAGCCCGAAGCGCTCAGGAGGCGGCTGCCCTCCTGCGACTGGCGGGGGTGCCTGTTGAGGTGACGGTCGATGGCTAACACCATCGGGACCGCTGTCCTGGAGCTGACCACCGACGACAGCAAGCTCAGGGCTGGGCTCCGGGGCGCAGAGCAGGAGACCCGCGGCTGGCTGGGGACGCTCCAGACCGCCGTGGGGACGGCGCTGGGCTTCGCCGGGGCCATCGTTGGCCTGAACGCCATCTCCTCTGTCTTTGATTTCGCTCAGGAGTCGGTCTTCGGGCTCAACAACCGGCTCCAGCAGGCCAGCATCGCCTTCACGACGATGCTGGGGTCGGGGGAGCGGGCGCAGGCGTTCCTCAACGACCTGGCCAGGTTCGCCGCCAGGACTCCATTCGAGTTCCCCGACCTGGTGACGGCCACGCAGCGGATGATGGCCTATGGGTTCCAAGCCGAGCAGGTCATCCCGCTCCTGACGGCGGTGGGCAACGCCACCGCCGCCCTGGGACTGGGCGCAGAGGGCATCGACAGGGTGACCACGGCGCTGGGGCAGATGCGGGCGAAGGGCAAGGTGAGCGGGGAGGAGATGCGCCAGCTCGCCGAGGCGGGCATCCCGGCATGGGACATGCTCGCTAAGAAGCTTGGCGTGGACGTGGCCACGGCAATGAAGATGGTCGAAGACCGAGCGGTCGACGCCAACGTGATGATCGAGGCCTTCATGGAGGGAGTAGGGGAGCGCTTCCCCAACATGATGGAGAAGCAGTCCCGGACGTTCGCCGGTGCCATGTCCACCATCAAGGACTCGCTCCAGATGGGCATTGCCACCGCCTTCCGGCCCTTCTTCGAGCTGGTGACGGCGGGGATGGTGAAGTTGGCCGACATCCTCTCCAGCGATGCATTCCAGCAGTTCGCCCAGCGAGTGGCGGGGGTGATTCAGGGGCTTATAGACCGAGCCAGGGAGTTCTTGCCCACGGTGCAACAGCTCTTCGCTGCCTTCGCCGAGCCTGGGGCGGCTTCAGGTGTTCTCGCTATCCTCAACCCTCTTGGGGCCCTGGCGCGGGAAGTGCTGCCAGCTCTCATGCCCTTATTCCAGGCCCTCGCCCAGGCCATCGCCCAAATAGTGACGGCGGTGGGGCCACCTTTCGCGCAGCTCATCGGGGAGGTAGGGGCTATCCTGCGGGATGCCATCGCCAAGGTGCTGCCTAACATCGTGGCGCTCCTGCGGCAGCTCGCGCCTGCCTTCGCGGCGGTGGCTGCTGCCCTGTTCCCCCTCATCTCGCAGGGGCTCCAGGTGCTGGTGAGCATCCTCCTGCCGCCCCTCATCGACCTTCTGTCTGGGCTGCTGGGCTGGCTGGCCAACAACGAAACGGCGGTCAAGCTGCTTGCTGCTGCTCTAGTGGCCCTTGTGGTGGTGATAAATCCAATACCAGCAGCCATCATGGGCATTATCGCCGTGGTGGGCTTGCTCTCGCAGCACTGGGATGAGATCAAGGCCAAGACGATGGATGTCTGGAACAGGATCAAGGACTTCCTGACCCAGAACTGGCAGGAGATCGTCTCCATCGCCGCATTGGTGCTCCTGGGCCCGGCGGGGCTGGTGGCCCTCTTCACCACCAACGCCTTCGGGATCCGCGACAAGGTGGTGCAGGCGTTCCAGGAGCTCAAGGACCAGCTGGAGGGCATCTGGAACGCCCTCAAGGCGGCGGGCGAGGCCATCTTCGGCGCCCTGCGTGACGCCCTCGCCGGCGCCGCCGACTCGGCCCGCGACCTGGTGGTGGGCGCCTTCGACAGGATGCGGGACGGGGTCTCGGGAGCGCTAGGGGGCCTCCTCTCCATCGTGTCCGGCATCCCCGGCCAGATCCTCTCGGCCCTCGGCGACCTGGGCGGGCTGCTGTGGGACGCCGGTCGTAAGCTTATACAGGGCCTCATCGACGGCATCCGCTCCATGCTCGGTCCCCTGGACGATATCGTGGGTGGCATCGCCGGTCGCATTAAGTCCCTCAAGGGCCCCTTGCCCGAGGACCGGCGGCTCCTCGTGCCTGAGGGGATGGCTATCATGGAGGGGCTCGCCGAGGGCATAGAGCGGGGTCTGGCGCGTGTGCACTCCTCGATTGGGGAGGTCGTTTCAACCATCACTGACGTCAGGTTGCCCTCCGCCCTCCGGCCGGTGCCGACCGCTCCGGTGCCGGGGGCGGCGGTCTATCTGCAAGTGGACGTGAATGCCGCTGACTACGAGACCTGGAAGCGCGGGGTGCTCGCGGCCGTTGAGCGCCTGCTTGATGAGAAAGCTGCTCGCGCCGGCCTGGCTGGCTCTAGCCCCATCCTGGCTATAGGCACCGGGAGGCTGTAATGGCCTGGTCGTTCGCTGGCTACACGTTCCCCACCGAATGTGAGCCACCATTCCGCCCAGGGATGCCGGCATGGGTGAGGCAGCGCAAGGTTATTGTCCAGCAGCCGATCAATGCTGACACAGATGTCTTAACTGATCTGGGCTGGGCCTCGGCCCGCCGCACCATCGAAGGGCTATGCACCGCCGCCTTCCGCGACCAGATGCTCTCTTTCTACTACAACCGCACCGTCGGTGACCTAGTAGACCATCACGGCGAGCAGCAGCGAGCCCAGATACTAGAGCTAGAGTTCGTAGAGGTTAACCCTCCACCCCTACCCTATCGCTACCGGATCACCTTCATCGCTAGGTGACGGCGATGGCCTATTCCGTTACCAGCCCGGAGCGCGTGGCCGAGTTGAGGGTGCTGGTGGCTGGAATACCCCTGGCGAACGTCTTATCGGTGAACATAAGCTTCAGCCTCAGCGCCCCTGTCCCCACCGCTGAGGTGGTGATAGCTGGCGGCCTCCCCTCCTGGGTAAAGAGAGGTGCCGGGGTGGCTATCGAGTTTTCTGGTCGCCGCCTTTTCACTGGACAGGTCAAGGTGCGGCGGCGCGAGGTAGGGCAAGGCCGTCTGGCATGTGTGGGCAAGACTTCGATGCTGTGGCGGCCCTACAAGGTGGCGGGATGGGTATTCCAGAACGTGACTGCCCGAGCTGCAGTCGAGTCCATCCTGGACGAGGTCGGGATCACCGACCGGTCTCTGGACATAGCTGACTGGACGATAGGGACTCGGAGACCAGCAGTGCTGGATATGACCACCCCAGGCGATGCTGTGATGAAGATCATAGATGTGGACGGTCATCTCCTCTACGAAACGCCGACTGGGACTCTGGTAATACGGAAGCTGCTGGAGGTTCCGGCGGCGGGGCCGGCCCGCACCTACTCCACGACCGGCAGCGCCCCCTGGGTGCTGGATATGGGAGACGACGAAGACGAAGACCAGGCTAAGAAGAGGGTATATGTCCTCGGGGCGGCCCTCCCAGAAGTAGACTCCGAAGGCAACGAGATACAGGTTCAGGTGAGAGCGGAGGCCCTCACTCTGGACGACAGTATAGTCCCTGGGAATCCAGAGCTCTACTCCATGACTTACAACAACGACCTTATAGAAACGAACGAGAAGGCAGCGGAGGTGGCGCTGCGCCTCTTGGACAAGCACCACAGGGTGCTGGAGCGCATAGAGCTTACCGCTCCGCTAGACCCTGACATACAGCTAGCGATGACCGTCCAGATCCAGGACGACGCCATCACTGGGCGGAGGGGGCTCTGGTTCGTGTCAGACTACACGCACTCGATATCCGGCTCCGAGATAACGACTCGCATGACTCTAACGGGAGGGGACCGTTCTGGGACGCAGGGGCTATTGGCGCCGATGGCCGACTTCTGGTGGATCGCCGAGAGGGAGGTGGTAGGTAATAAAGAGATGGTCGTCGTCCAGCTCATAGACCAGTCCTCCGACCTGGATGGCACCATCTCAAACTACAGGTGGCAGGACGACTATGCCGGCGGTGCTATGGACCAGAGCGGGGCAACCCTGAGGCGCATCACCAGGGCCTACGACCCAACCATAGATGGGGAGGTAACCGTCACCCTCACGGTCACCGACAGTGACGGTCTGATGCGGTCGGCCACGAAGAGGATAGACCTGAGGAGGATCTCTGGCAGGGACGATATGCATCTTAACGAGACGGCGGTGGCAGCGAAGAACACTGCCATGCTCACGGTGGACGGCGGCCTGACCTGGACCGACCAGAGCGGTGCTTGGCTCTCGGGAGACCTGATATCGGCGACGTTGGTGAGGATCGATTCCCCCGACACTCCCAATGTGCTCATAGTCGGCACCAGCACGGGGCGTATCTACCGAAGTAGCGACCGTCTGGCTACGGCCCCTGTCCTTGTCCTACAAGACCCCGATGGGGCACCTATCACCCGTGTTCACTGGTCGGATGACCCTACTCGCCCACAGGATGTGTGGGCGGGCACCTCTGACGGCAAACTCTATCGGAGCACTGACGGCGGGCAGACATGGTCTCTGTTCAAGGCTTTCGGCACGACGCAGCCCATCTACGATATCGGAACTCCCCAGGGGAGAGTGATCGTGTTCGGGGGCAGGGCTGACTACCCAGAGACGCTGATACAATACTGCGACCTGAGCGACCCCTTCACCTGGCGAAGCGCCTCGCGCACGTTCCCGGCTGGGAGTGCCGCCTGGCACATCCGCCGTGCACGCACTAATGACTGGAAGGAGTATCTCCTAGGCTTCGGCGGCGGGCGGTATCCACCACTGGTTTACACACCAGATCTATGGGCACCGACCCCAGAGTGGCGAGAGGCTCAGGGTCTGCCGTCTGGGCTCACGAGCTTCCGGTCGTTGGAGGCCAACAACGGCCGAATTGGAAGCTTCATTGCTGTGTTCGACAGTAAGGACGTTTGGGTGACCGAGGACGGTCAGAACTGGGCACAGAGGCCAGGAGTCATACCTGGGAGCGCCAGTAACAGGCCTTACGACCTACATGTTGTGCCTGGATTCCAGGACTGCCACCTGCTGGGGACAGTGGAAGGGGTCTATAAGAGCCTAAATATGGGGGCTAACTGGTCCAGCTTCCGCCCTGCTGCCGGCATCAGCAGCTGGCCAGCTGGTGCCGAGGCGCGGCAGATAACCGTGCGTCTCCGGCCTGGGACAGGTGCCGTATCTCTGGACGAGGTGCTAGTGATAGTGCGACAGGGGAGCACTAGCGGCCCCTACTTCCTACTGCGCAGGACAGTCACCGGAAGTTGGGCTGTCGTCAACTCCAATCTCCCGGGTAATCCGAGACGTCTACGTGCATACCCCTGGGGAGGCTCGTTCGTGCTGTTCTACTGTGACTTGCAGAGCTCGGAGTCCGCTTTCAAGGTGTGGGGCCCGCTCAGGCGGAGCACGGACGGAGGGCAGACCTGGTCTCCTGTCTTGGATCGTTGCGCCGCTATAGACAGAGGGCCGGACGGAACGTTATGGGCCACGACGCACAGCACCGAGATGGCGAGCACCGGCGAGCCTCGCTGGTGGTATATCTACAAGAGCACGGACGGTGGGGCCACCTGGCAGCAGGTGGCGACCCTAGACATGGACGTTAGCGGCGGAGCTGGAACCGATGTGGTATCACTGACCACCATAGCTGTTGACCCCTCGAATGCTAACCGAATCTTCCTGTCAGGGGCCGCGTTAGGTGGCAATCACGCCCATGCTATCAGCACCGACGGCGGTGCGACGTGGACGATCAGGAAGTCTGACGCCATGGTTGCTGATTCGATCTCAGCAAATACTCACGCTGTCTGGGGGGCTAATGGACGCATCTTGAAGGTTCAGTTCCAGCAGCCTCCAGATATCTACCGCTCCGACGATCTTGGTGTGAGCTGGGTGGAGGCATTTAACACCGGTTCGTTCATGAGCAGCGACCATTGGAATCACGCCCTACGTGTAGGGCTGAGCAACATCTTCTTTGCGGGTGGCCATGACCGAATAGACTCTATCAACTGGCTACTGAGGTCAAGGGACAATGGCCAGACATTCGAACGCTTGGATAATATTCTCCCGGTAACCACATACCCTAACCTGGAAGTTGTGGGGCTGGCGGCGAGTCCTGACGGGGAAAGGCTCTATGCGGTGTTGGATCTATTTTCCCCATCCCGGAGGACAGCCGTCTATCTCATACAACCACTGAACGGGGATAGTCCCACCGCAACCGATATAACTGGAAACCTAGCCACGGTCGTAGGGGGTAGCACGAACCGCCCCTTCCAACAACCTATCGCGGTGATACCAGCATGACGCTGAGAGGGATCCCGACTCCCAACATAATAGCCCACCTTCTGGCCGAGGTGGAGAGACTAAAGGCAGCCCTGGCAAGAATAAGCGATGGGAGGGAGCCGTTGGTGGTGGCTCCTTCCTTCGGCGGAGGTGGTAGCCCGCCCCCCTCTGCTGCTGTTCATGCCATCCTTGGCGACCGCCATACAAATGCTCTCAGGGTCGTTCCTGGAACTGGGCTCACCGCTTCCTACGAGGGGGGACGGGTGCGTGTGGGGGAGGAGATCTACAACATCGCGGCTGGGACAGTGTCTCTGGCCGCCTCGTCTACAAACTACATCTATGTGGGGTCGGGCGGGACTGTGCAAGTTTCGACTTCCGGCTTCCCTCCTGTAAGCATCCCTCTGGCGGTGTTAGTCACCGACTCCTCGCAGGTAATCTCGATTATGGATAAGCGGGCCATATTATCGGCTCCAGCTTCGCTGCCACATGAGTTGTGGTCTGGCACCCATACGGACGTGGACACCGCCGACACCCGCAACGACGGCGACGTGCTCACGTGGGACGCTACCGCCCAAAAGTGGAAGGCCGCCCCTCCGCCCGGTGCCGGCACCGGAGCGCCGACCGATGCGGAATACATCACCTACGCTTCCAACGCCGCCCTCACGGGCGAGAAGGTGCTGGGGACGGACATCGTCCTCAGGGGCGTTGCCTCCTCCAGGCCCGCCGCGGGCCTGGCGGGGAGGCTCTACTACGCCACCGACGAAGGGGTGCTCTACCGGGACAACGGCACCTCGTGGGAGGTATACAGCGACGCCCTCCACGCCATGACGTGGACGTTCACGGGTGCCGACCTGACCACCACGACCGGCGCCGTGCGGCTGAGGCCCCCGCGGGCGGGCACAGTCCTGTTCGTCCGTTGCTCCGCCGGGACTGCCCCCGCCGGTCAGGACATAATCGTGGACGTCAACAAGAACGGCACCACCATCTTCACGACCCAGGCCAACCGCCCCAAGGTGCCTGCGGGCAGCAACGACGGGCCTAACGCCACGCCCGACGTGACGTCCTTCGCCGCCGGCGACGTGTTCACCTGCGACGTCGACCAGGTGGGGAGCACTACGGCCGGGGCCGACCTGGTGGTGACGCTGGTATGGGTGGGGGTGTAGGCGGTGCCGCAGGACTGGGTTCTCTACGGGCCGGCGTCCCAGGAGATGTTCCCGACCAGCCGCATCCTCAACACCCACGCCCTGAACGACGCCGACAACGCCCTGCGGGTGCGCTTCATGCTGCCCAAGGACGGTATGGTGGACGCCATCGGCGTGCGCGTCACCGCCGTAGGCGGCACGCCGCCCCAATACCGGGTGGGGCTGGTCACGGAGGCGTCGGCCGAGTCCTGGCCGGGCGCGCAGCCGTCCGCCTACGGCGGCAGCTCCATCCAACTCTGGTCGCCGCCAGGCACGGGCTTCTTCTGGGTGACCCTCACCACGCCTGCCTCCGCCCAGGCGGGGGACGTGGTGAGCGCCATGATATGGCCTGGGCCGACGGCCCCGGACGGGACGAACAACATCACGGTGGCCAGGTCTCTCAACTACGCATCCCAGACCCAGCGGCTCATCCTCATCCGCTACTACACCACCAGCTGGCTTAGCGACGCCAACTTCCCCATGCTGGCCGTGCGCTACAGCGACGGCAGCGTGGCCCTGCCGGCGGTATCGGACGGCCTGCAGGACTCCTTCAACACGGGCTCTACCCCCGACGAGCGGGGCTGTGTCTTCACGCTGCCCTTTGCCGCCACCTGCGTGGGCTGCCGCTTCTACCACCCCGTCAGCACGGCCAGCGGGCCATCGGCGGTGCGGCTCTACGACGCGGCCGGCACAGTGCTGCGGGAGACGGCGGAGATATCGTCGACCAGGACGGGGTTCTCGGACGTGTTCTGGGACGCCGTATCCCTCTCCGCCAACACCACCTACCGCGTGACCCGCCTGCCCCAGAGCACGACCAACGTCTCCCTGATGGGCGTGCGGGTGGAGGACGCCGTCCATCGGCAGTGGTGGCCTGGGGGCAGCCGCTGGAAGCGCACCCACCGCACCGATTTGGGCGCCTGGACGGACGTGGACACGGAGCTTTACATGTTCGCCCTGTGGCTCTCCGATATCCAGACCGGGAGCGCTGGGCCGGTAGAGAGCGGGTATCTGGCCTGAGGGAGGTGTCTTTTTAAATGGCCGCGCCCACGCAGTTCCTGCAGCCCAAGAACAACGCCCGTTCCGCCCTGGCCGCCGCCATCGGCAGCGCCGATACGTCCCTCACCATCACGTTCCAGGCCGGGCAGACGTATAGGGTGGTGGTCTCCACGGCGAGCATCATCTTCTCCATATCTGTCCTCACTGTCCATCACTTCAACATTGCGCTCGTGAAGGACGCCATAGGCCCTGTGGCCGACATGTGGACAGAGACCAGCCGCCCGAACACGTCCAGCGCCTGGACTGACCTCGACGACCAAGTGCCGATGGTTGATTTGCTGGTAGACTCGTGGCCCGGGGGCGGGTCTGGAGGCCTCGCCTTGGTGCAGAGCGGATACCTAGCATAAGCAGAGGTTGAGCTAGATGCCCTGGGCGCCCTTCGCCATCCGCAGACCTGGCCCGCCCGAGAAGGTGGGCTACGGCGCCGTCCGGCAGTCCCGCAAGGAGGGCCTGGTAGCCCACAGCATGGAAGGGCCGCTATCGGCAGCCCTTGCCGAGCTGGACAGGCCCGACCGCCAGGCGAGCTGGCACTTCAGCATCGCTTACGGTGGCGAGGTCTACCAGCATTACGACACCGACCTCGTCGTCTGGGCCTCGGGCTCCTATGAGGCGAACCGGCGCTTCGTGGCGGTGGAGCACGAGGGGTGGGCGGGCGAGAGGCTCACGCCGCAGCAGGTGGAAGCTCTGGCAAGGGTGATAGCTTGGTGCGCCGATGTCTATGGGTGGAAAACCATCGAGCGCCAGGTGACCCTCTGGGAACACAGGGAGATGACCCGTTTCGGCAGCCCTGCCACGGCCTGCCCCTCGGGTCGCATTCCGTGGGATACAGTTCTAGCGCTGTTAGCGCAAGGGGGTGATGATATGCCAGACCAGAGGCTAGATGAACGGGTAAGGTACCGGGTAATAGGGCCGGGCTGGACCGTGCTGGAGAAGGAGGGGGCGCTCATTGATTTCTTGCGCGACCTTGCCCTCGGCTATGCCTGGACGGCCAAAGATGAAGCCCAGGACACGGTAGTTCGTGCGTTGGCCCGGGCTGCCCAGGCCGCCCCGCGGAGCGGCACCAGGGAGGAGCTGCTGGACTTGCTGATAGAGGCCTTGCAGCAGCTCCGCTCCCGCTCTACTGGTACTGATTAAGATGCGCAGGTAGTAGGCTTGGCCTGGACCGAGTCCACTCCCACCTTCGAGCAGAAGACGGCCCAGCTCAAGATCATGGGTGGCGACGCCGACATCGACAACTTCCTGCTGGCCACCCGCTCCAACCTGCAGGACCTGGAGGC
>Ga0101941_1002156_pt1 | contig 9883 bp, 10 predicted proteins | sample DewCreD2012metaG_3_FD_75242 | JGI IMG/M metagenome (GOLD analysis project Ga0101941, IMG submission 75242) | Hot spring sediment bacterial and archeal communities from British Columbia, Canada, to study Microbial Dark Matter (Phase II) - Dewar... ...
TCGGGGGGGAGGAGGTCTTTGAAGGGAGGGTCCTGGAGAGGCGGAATCCCTCGGACCTCGAGGACCTGGTGGCCCGTTTCCCCGAGGGCACCAAGGAAACCCTGAGGAAAGCCGCCCTAAAGGCGCGGGAGGCCTTCAAGGAGTGGAGCCAGACCCCGGCGCCCGTGCGGGGGCAGGTGCTTTTCAACCTGGCCAAGATCCTGGAACGGGAGAAGCCCACCCTCACCCGGCTGATGGTCAGGGAGGTGGGGAAGACCTTCAAGGAGGCGGGGGGAGATGTCCAGGAGGCCATAGACACCGCCATCTTCTTTGCCTCCGAGGGCCGGAGGCTTTACGGCCAGACCGTGCCCAGCGAGATGCGGAACAAGGAGCTCTTCACCTTCCGCAGGCCTTTGGGGGTGGTGGGGATGATCACCGCCGGGAACTTCCCCATCGCCGTGCCCAGCTGGAAGCTGATCCCTGCGGTCCTTGCGGGCAACACCGTGGTCTGGAAGCCTTCCGATGACTCCCCGGTTCTATCCTATATCTTCGTCAAGCTCTTTGAGGAGGCGGGCCTCCCTCCCGGGGTCATCAACGTGGTCTTTGGAGGGGGGAAGGACTCCACGGGCCAGTGGCTGGTGGAACTCATGGACGAGGGTCTCCTCAACAAGTTCGCCTTCACCGGTAGCACCAAGGTGGGGCGCTGGATCGGGGAGGTGGCGGGGCGGAATCTGATCCGGCCCACCCTGGAGCTTGGGGGAAAGAACCCCCTGGTGGTGATGCGGGATGCCGATCTGGATTTGGCGGTGGAAGGGGCCTGGTGGAGTGCCTTTGCCACCGGGGGGCAGCGGTGCACCTCGGCGGGGAACATCCTGGTGGATGCCCCCATCTACGAGGAGTTCAAGAAGCGCTTCCTGGAAAGGACCGAGGCCACGGTGGTGGGGAACCCTCTTCTCCACCCCGAGGTCACCTACGGCCCCTTTATCAACGAGCGCCTGTTCCAGCGCTGGCTGGAGCACTACACCTGGGGGCAGGAGGATGGGGCTACCTTGCTCTTTGGCAAAGGGCGGATCACCCGGCAAAACCCCTACCCCCGCTTCCAGGGCGACCCCGAGGCGGGTCTTTACGGCTGGCCCACGGTCTGGGAGGCCAGGCCCGGCATGCGCCAGTTCGCCGAGGAGATCTTCGGCCCCACCATCAACCTGGTTAAGGTGGACGGCATCGAGGAGGCCATCGAGGTGGCCAACGCTACGCCCTACGGCCTATCCAGCGCCATTTACACCAACCACCGCCACTGGGCGTACCTCTTCAAGGTGGGCATCCGGGCGGGGATGACCAGCATCAACAACACCACCGTGGGCGCCGAGGCCCACCTGCCCTTCGGTGGGGTAAAGGCCAGCGGCAACGGGGCCCGGGAATCCGGGATTTGGGTCATAGAGGAGTACACCTACTGGCATGCGGTGAACGAGGAGTACTCGGGCCGCCTCCAGCTGGCCCAGATGGATACCGGCTACGTGAGCCCCAAGGCCCCTACCCCCTGGGCCGAGGTCCTGGGTTTCTAGCCTGTACCCCTTTCCGCTCAAGAGGGGTAGCGTTACTGGGCGCTTTCCAGGTCGGGCCTCAGGCGCACCGCATCCCTAAGGTACACGTGGCGTACCTGGTCCTGGGGCGTGTCGGTGTTCCAAAGGGCCAGGACCCGGATCACCCGGGGCAGGCTTCCCGGCACCGGCACCTCCCGGGCGGACAGCAGGGGAACCCGGTGCATGCCTATCTGGCGGGCGGCCTCGGCGGGGAAGGCCGAATGTAGGTCCTCCGTAACCGTGAAGATGATGGCTGCCAGCTCCTCGTGGCTTTGGATGCCGTTTGCCTCCAGCATCTTAAGGAGAAGCTCCCGCGTGGCTTGATGGATGGCCTCCGGCGTATCCTCCTCCACGGTGATGGCACCCCTGATGCCCCGGACCATAGTTGGGCTCCATGCTAAGGGGTTTAGGCCTTTGGCACAAGACGGGTAGACTGGGAGTTGTGAATCTGATGGCGGTGTTCGCCCATCCCGATGATGAGATCGGGGCTTCAGGCACCCTGGCCCTCCACGCCCGGCGGGGGGACCGGGTGCTTTTGGTCTGGATGACCAAGGGGGAGTTGGCGAGCCAGTTCGGGGAGCTGGAAGAGGACAGGGTGGCCGAGATACGGGAGGGGCACGGGGCCCATGTGGCCCGGTTGATCGGGGCCGAGTACCGTTTTCTACCCTTTCGCGATACCTTTCTCACCGGGGGCAGGAAGGAAGCCCTGGCCTTGGCTCGGTTGATGGCCGAGTTTCGGCCGGATGCCGTGATCACCTGGGATCCCCTGGACGTCCACCCTGACCACCGGGCCACCCATCAGGCGGTCCTTTCCGCCTTAAAGTTTTGCCGCATACCCAAACTCGTGGGGGAAGCGCACCGGAAGCCGGTACGGCTTTACCACTATCACAGGAAGGAGCTTGTGAGACCGTGGCTCTACGTGGATACCACCGCCACCCAAGAGGTGGCCGAAGCTGTGTTTGCCTTTTACCAGGAGTTCTACCGCTGGCCCTTTACCCTGGAGGAGTTTCGCGCCCGCCGGCGCCTTCGGGGTCGGGAGGCGGGGGTTCCCTTTGCGGAGGCGTTTCAGACGGACTCCCCTCCGGCGTGGCCTGCTCTTCCCTAACGCCTTCCGCAGGATTGTAGGCAGGGGTGAGCACGTAAGCTAAGAGCACTGCGGGAAGGACCAGGGGCAAGGTGGCGTACCCGCCCCACTCCGCTGCCAGAACGGTGGCCGCGAAGGGAGCGCGGGCTACCCCCGCCAGCACCGCCACACCCCCGGCCAGGGCCAGGGTTTCAGGAGGAAGGGCCAGCGGGCCCGGCAGATGGGCCAGGAAAGCTCCCAAGAGCCCTCCCAGGACCAGGGCAGGGGTGTAGGGGCCCCCGTAGGCCCTTATCCCGCTGGCCAGGAGGAGAAGGAGGAGCTTGGCGAAAAGGAGGGACAGCACGGCTAGGGGGGGCAGAAGGGGAGTGGTGGCCACGGCTACCCAGCCCAGGCCACTCCCCAAGGCTTCGGGCAGAACGAGGAGGGCCAGGGCCAAGGCCAGGCCCAGAAGGGCATGGCGCCAGGGGTAGGGAAGAGGGCGGATGCGGCCTTCCAGAAAGCGCGAGCCTTCCACCCAAAGGGTGGCCAGGGCAGCGGCCACCAGCCCTACCAGGGCGCCGGCGGGGAGGGCACCCATATCCACCTGGGCCTGGAAGGCTAGAAGGGGAGTGTAGCCGTAGAAGGCCCCGTAGACGGCAAAACCCGCCAAGGCCCCGATCAAGGCTGGGGTAAGGGCCCGGGCCTCGAGGAGCAGGCTCCGGTAAAGAATCTCCGTGGCTAGGAGGGCTCCGGCCACGGGAGCGTGCAGGCTGGCTCCAAGCCCGGCGGCGAGCCCGGCAAAGGCGAGCCCTCCGCCCAGTCGAGGAAAGCGCCGGTCCAGCCCCCGGCCCAGCCAAAGCCCCAGCACCCCAAAGGGACCCTCGCGCCCCATGGGGGAGTAGAGGGAAAGCTGGAGTATCCCTCCCAACACGGCCCGCAGGTGGGAGGAAGGAGGGGTCGGCCGGTCCTCCCGGGCCTGGAGAAGAAAGGCGGCAAGCCCCTGGCCGGTTCCCAGGAAGCTGGTGAGGGCGAAGAGGAGGGGCAGGAGGAAGGCAAGGGGCCAGAAAGAAGGTCCGGTGAAGGCCTGGGCCAGGCCTCCTTCCCCGGGGGGTTCGGGGGCCAGGTACCCGAAGAAAAGGCCCAAGGCCTCGGTCAAGGCTCTAAGCAAGGCGTTCAGAAAGGCCAGGAGGAGCCCGGCCAAGGCTCCGGTGAAGGCGCTATAGAGGATGAGGGGTCCCGTATGCCGGACCTCCTGGTCCCAGAGGGAGGGGAAGCTGAGCTGGGGGCCGCGGCCCAGGGGGCGCATCAAAGGGAGTGTACCAGACTGGCGGGGCTTCCCCGGGTCAGGCGGGGGGTGGGAAGGCCCAGGGCCCGGTACCCTCCCCGGGTCAGGGCCCGGATGAGAAGCCGGGGATCCACCTTCTCCCAGAGGAAAAGGGCCTCGTTTTTCACGTTCAGGTCTGGGCTGCTGGCCCGGGAGTCCGTGCCCAGGGCCAGCTCCACCCCATGGCGGGCGTAGAGGTGGATGGGAGCCTCCCCCACCTGCAGGTAAGCGTTGGACCGGGGGCAGAGGATGACCTTGGTGCCGGAATCCGCCAGCATCCTCACCTCTTCCTCGTCCACCTGCACCCCGTGGACCAAAAGGGTGTTGGGGCCCAAGGCGCCAAGGGCCTGAAGGTAGCGGATAGGGGTTAGGCCCGGGGGTTCAAAGGGGGTTCGGCTGAAGCGTCCGTGGATCTGGGTTAAAAACCCCTCTCCTTTTTGCAGGAAGGCTGCTTCTTCCTGGCTTTCCCCTGCGTGGATCATGAGGGGAAGGCCCTCGGCCTTGGCGTACTGGGCGAGCCGCCGCAACAGGGGTGCGCTCACCGAGTAGGGGGCATGGGGGGAAAGCCCCACCCTCACCCGTCCTTCCAGGCGCCGCCAGGCCTCGACCTTAGCCTGGACCTGCTGGAACACTTCCTCGGCGTCCTCGGGATCCGGGGCGAAAACCTCGTAGAAGGCCACCCCCGGCAGGGGGCTTTCCCGGAGCAGGAACTCCATGACCTCATCCTTGAACACCACGTCGGCAAAGGCCCCTGCCCCGGAGCGCAGGAGTTCCTCCAGACCGTGCCTTGCTGCTTCCAGCCCCCGCTTTTCCCGATGGGCCACCACATGGGGGATGAAGCCGGAAAAGGGACCCCGGTAAAGGGGGTGTAGGGAAAGATCCAGGTGGGTGTGGGCGTTCACCGGGGGTGGGAAGAGGGCCTTTCCCTTGTGGACCACTTCCGCCTGGGGGAAGCGCGCCCGAAGCTCCTCCAGGCTTCCCTGGCCCACCACGGTGGGTCCCTGGACCGCTATGGCCCCCCGGAGCATGGGGGTGCCGAAACCCGTGTAGACCACCTCGGCGGTCCAGAGCTCAGTCTTTAGCCAGTACATAGCGGTTGGGGTTTCGGGCGAAGTCCACGGCCCGGTAGCCCTGGGCGAAGTAGTGGCCTAGGACCAGGCGGCTATGTTCCCGCCACGCCAGCGCCAGGGCTGGGTCTTCCCGCAGGATCCTTCCCCAGTCCTCGGGGATTTGGAAAACAAGACGGGGGCCCTCGAGGTCCAAGAAGGCCTCCACGGGCTTTTCCGCCTCCACCCGGTTGGTCTGGGGCAACCCCTCCACCAGGGGTTCGGGTGGCGGCGTGTAGATGCGGGTGTAGACCCTTTCCGAGAGGAGCTCCCACTCCGCCAGAAGCCGGTCCGAGGGGGCCCCGGCGTTGATGCCCGTCATGGGACCATAATGGTCGGGAAGGTAGGTCTTGGCGGTGGCCCCAAGCTTCCTCAGGTTGAAGTTGGCGTTTACCCCCCTTAAGGGGTCGAAGGTCCAGACCACCTTCTTTATTCCCCGGGCCAGGCACCAGTCCCGCTGGAAGCGTTTTAGCCAAAGCGCGGCCCCCGTGCCCCGGTAGGCTTCCAGAACCCCCAGCATATGGGAGTGCTGCAGGGTGGGGTCTTGGGTGGGGAAGCCAAAGACGAAGCCCACCATCCGCCCTTCCACGAAGGCTCCCGCCACCAGGCCCCCTTCATCCTGAACCGCAATGAGAAGGCCCCTTGGCACCAGATCGCTTTCCGCACGGCCCCAGACCTCCCGCTGGAGCTCCACCACGGCCTCCATCTCCTCGGGACCCTTTAGCTCGCGGACATGTACCTCTGCCATAGGGTGATCCGCTCCACCAAGGGAAGCTTCAGGTGCACGCCGATACCTGGACCCTCGGGCACGGGCATAAGGCCCTCCTCCGCCTCGAGGGCCTCCTCCACGATGTCCTCCTCCCAGTAGCGGCTGGCCGAGCTCACGTCCCCGGGCTTGGTGAAGGCGGGCAGGGTGGCCAGGTGGAGGTTGTGGGCCCGGCCCACCCCGGCCTCCAGCATTCCTCCCATCCAAAGGGGAATCCCGGCGCTTTGGGCCAGGGCGTGGACCTTGAGGCTTTCCCCATGGCCCCCAAGCCGGGCCGGCTTGATGTTGAACACCCTTCCCGCCATGAGCTCCATGGCCTTTCTCGCCTTTTCCGCGGAGGTGAGGCTTTCGTCCAGGCAGATCGGGGTGGCGATCTCCCGTTGAAGCCGGGCGTGGTCCAGGAGGTCATCGTAGCCCAGGGGTTGCTCGATGTAATCCAGGAAGAGCTCGTCCAGCCGTTTCAGCCGGGGAAAGTCGGAGAGGCGGTAGGCGCTGTTGGCGTCGGCGGTTAGGGTGGCTTCCGGGAAGGCCTGGCGCACGGCTTTCAGCACCTCGTAGTCCCAGCCCGGCTTGATCTTGAGCTTGATGCGCCGGTACCCCTCGGAAAGGTGCCGTTCCACTGCCTTCAGGGTGTCCGCCACTGTGGGCTGGATGCCCAGGGAGACACCTACCTCCACCGCCTGCCGCACCCCGCCCAGGACCTGCCAAAGAGGCTTCCCCAGGCCCTTGGCAAAGAGATCCCAGAAGGCCATCTCCAGGACCGCCTTGGCCATGGGGTTTCCCCGGAAAGGGGCGAGGGCCTGGCTTAGGGCCTCAGGGTTGGGAAAGTCCTTTCCCAGAACCTGGGGCAGGAAGACCTCCTCCAGGAGGTAGCGGGCGCTGGCCACGGTCTCCTCCCGGTAGAGGGGAAGCCTCTCCATCACCCCTTCCCCTAGGCCCTCGAGGCCCTCTCCGAAAAGCCTCAGGAGGAGGATGGTTCGCTTGGTCTGCACCCCGAAGCTGGTTTCAAACCGGAACTTCAGGGGTAGCTCCAGGATCCTAAGCTCTGCAGCTTCTAGACGCATGGTTCCAGCACCTCCTTGCCCAGGTAAGGAACAAGGGCCTCGGGTACCCTCACCCGTCCATCGGGAAGCTGATGGTTTTCCAAAAGCATCACCAGGATCCTTGGGGTGGCCAAGGCCGTGTTGTTCAGGGTGTAGGCGTACTGCACCCTGCCCTCCTTGTCCCGGTAGCGGAGGTCCGCCCTCCGGGCTTGCCAGTCCAGAAGGGCCGAGCAGGAGTGGGTTTCCCGGTACCGCCCCTCCGAGGGGACCCAGACCTCCAGGTCCACCTGCCGCCACTTCCCCGGGCCCATATCCCCTGTGGAGACCTCCAGCAGGCGGTAGGGAAGCTCCAGGAGGCCGAGGATCTCCTCGGCGTTTTGCAAAAGCTCCTGGAAGGCTTGGTCCGAGGCCTCGAGGCTTGCCTCGGTGAGCACGTACTGCTCCACCTTGTGGAACTGGTGTACCCGCATGAGGCCCCGCACGTCCTTGCCGAAGCTGCCCGCTTCCGAGCGGAAGGCGGGAGCGTAGCCAGCGTACCGCTTGGGAAGCTCTTCCTGTTGCAAAATCTCCCCGCTATGAAGGGCGTTTAAGACCACCTCGGCGGTGCCCGTGAGGTAGAGGTCCGTGCCGGCGATGGGCCAGACCTGGTCCCTGGCGGCCGGGAAGTGCCCGGTGCCGATGAAGGCCTTCTCCCTGGCGTAGGAGGGAAGGGTCAGGGGAGTGTAGCCCTTTCGCACCATGAAGTCCATAGCGAAGCGGATGAGGGCCAGCTCATAGAGGGCCAGGTCCCCCCTCAAGGCGTAGGTGCGGCTTCCCGAAACCTGGCTGATCCTGGTTTCCCACCAACCGTTTTTCTCCAGGAGGCTCACGTGGTCCAGGGGAGGGAAGGAAAACTCCGGTGGGGTTCCCACCCGCCTGATCTCCACGTTGGCGGAGTCATCAGGGCCCACCGGAGCCCCTGGCCAGGGGGGAAGGGGTACCTTAAGGAGAAGTTCCCAGAGCTGGGCTTCCTTCTCCCGCAGGGCTTCCTCCACCCTCTTGGCCTCCTCCGCCAGGGCCTTGCCCCGGGCCACCAGGTCGGGCCTCGCTTCAGGGGGTGCCTTGGGGACCTCCTTGGCGATGCGGTTGCGCTCGGTCTGAAGCTCCTGGAGCCGGGCCTTTAAGCCCTGTACCTCGGCGTCCAGGGCCAGAAGGGCATCCAGATCCAGGGCCACCCCCTTTAGGCGGATGGCTTCCCGATAGACATCGGGGTTGCGGCGGAGATGCTTGAGGTCCACCATGGCTACTCCAGCACCTTGGGCACCTGGAAAAACCCCTCTTCAGCCTCGGGGGCTACCTTTAGGGCCTCTTCCTGGGAAAGGGAAGGAAGGGGCTCATCCTCCCTGAGGCGGCCTTGGGCTTCCTCCTCCCAGGCTTCCCCCACCTGGGGAAGGGCGTCCACGAACCCCAGGATCCGCTTGAGATCCGATAGCAGCAAGGCTTCCTCCTCGGGGGAAAGCCGGATTTTGGCAAGGCTTTCCAGCTTGCGCAGAAGCTCCGGGGATAGCTCCATGCCCCGCATTTTACCCTCGGAAAGCCCTACGAAAGCCAGTTGGCCAAAGCCCAGACCAAGGGGGCCAGGAGGAGGGCGGGAAGAAAGGAGCCCACCCGCACCTTGGTGAGGCCCAGGAGGTTGATCCCCACCCCCAGGACCATAAGCCCTCCCACCCCGGTCACCAGGAGGACCCGGGGGTCCTGGGCGGGGTCGGGGAGAACCTGGCTCAGGGTACCGGCCAGCAGGGCGATACCCCCTTGGTAGCCCAGGATGACCAGCACGCTAAACCCAACACCCACGCCGAAGGAGCTGGTGAGGGCGATGGCGGAAAGGCCGTCCAGGGTGGCCTTAAGAAGAAGGATGCTGGGATCCCCGGTGAGGCCGTTTTGGATGGAGCCGAGAAGGGTCATGGGGCCCACGCAAAAGAGAAGGCTTGCGGCCACGAAGCCCTCGGTGAAGCTTCCCCCGCCCCTTACGGCCCGCTTGATCTTGTCTCCTATGCCCTCGAGGGCCTCCTCAATCCGCCACCACTCCCCAAGAAGCCCTCCCAGCACCAGGGCGATGAGCCCCAGGACCACCCCGTCTATGGCTCCACCCTTGGCTTTCCCCAGGGCGCCGGCCATGGAGAACCCGATAAAAAGGGTGGTGAGTCCCACCCCCTGGACCATGATGCGGGCCATGCGTTCGGGGAGCCGGCCCCGAAGCATGAGGCCAAGCCCTGTGCCCAGGGTCACGGTGGCGGCGTTGGCCAGGGTTCCCGAGAGCTTGTCCAGAAGGCTGAGCTCCATGGGGGCTATTCTACGGGAGTGGAGCTTATCCTCACCCAGGATGGAACCCCCACCCTCTTCCACCCAGGGTACGGGGAGGCCTACCATCCCCGGCAGGGAGCCTTGCTCCAGGCCAGGCGGCTTTACCTGGAGAAGACCCTCACCCATCTCCATCCCGCTCCAAGGGTCCTCGAGGTGGGCCTGGGGCTTTTGGTGAACTTCCGCGTGACCCTGGAAAGCACCCTGGGTCGGGGGGTGTACCTTCGCTATTGGGCCGTGGAACGGGAGCCGCTACCCCGGGAGGTGCTCGCGCGGGTGCGCCTCCCTCTTCCCAGGGCGGAGGAGGTGTTTGCGGAAATCCTTAAGGGCTGGCCCAATGCCTGCTTCCTTGGGCCTTGGGGCGAGCTTCGCATCCTCTTTGGGGAGGTGGAGGCTTTGGAGCTTCCCCAGGACTGGGCCACGGCGGTTTACCTGGATCCCTTCAGCCCTCGGGTGAACCCGGGGCCTTGGTCCTTGCCTGTTCTAAAGGGGCTTCACCGGGCTTTGCGGCGTGGGGGAAGGCTTGCCACCTACTCCGCTCAAGGGGTTTTCCGCCGGGCCCTCAAGGAGGCGGGGTTTGCCCTTCACCGGGTGCCTGGGGTGGGGAAGCGGGAGTGGACGGTGGGAATCGCCTTAAAACCTCCTCCCGGCTGAGGTAGGCCAGCTCGGCTCAGGAGCGGTC
>Ga0101941_1002164_pt1 | contig 9844 bp, 8 predicted proteins | sample DewCreD2012metaG_3_FD_75242 | JGI IMG/M metagenome (GOLD analysis project Ga0101941, IMG submission 75242) | Hot spring sediment bacterial and archeal communities from British Columbia, Canada, to study Microbial Dark Matter (Phase II) - Dewar... ...
AACGTCACGACGGTCGCGGACGGCAGGTGCGTGCGGTACAGCTCCAGCGCGGCGCGGAACACCGCGTCGCGCGACCCGCAAGCCACCAGCACCGGGCAGCGGATGCGGCCCAGGTGCGGCGTCAGGTCGGTCCGGTAGGCCTCGGCCTCCAGGTAGCGGGCGTTGTCGCTGGCGACGGCGGCGGCCCGCTCCGCGGCCCGCACGAGCTCCCTGCGGTCCTCCCGGCCCTCCTGCAGCAGGGCGAGCAGGTTGTAGCGGGCGCGGCGCCGCTCCGGTCCTTCCGGCCGCCAGGCCCAGCCCAGGCCGTAGCGGGCCGCCGCGATGGCCAGCCGGGCGACGCGCCGTGCACCCAGGGCCCGCAGGGTGGGCCACCAAAGCCTCCCCGTGGAACCGGTGGGCGTGGTGGCCACCAGAACCAGCCCCTGGAGGTGCCGGCCATACCGCAGGGCGTAGTGCAGGGCGACGAAGCCGCCAAGAGAGTGAGCCAGCAGCACCAGCCGGCGGTGGCCGAGATGGGACCGCACGGCGTCCACGTCGTCCGCCAGCTGTGCGAACCGGTAGGTCTCGGGAGAGGCCCTGCCCGAGCGCCCGCTGCCCCGGTAGTCGTGGTAGACCAGGGTGAAGTGCCGCGCCAGGGGTTCCAGGGCATCGCTCAAGTAGGAGTAGGTCGCCTCGGGCCCGCCGTGGCAGACGTAGACCGGCGGGCCCGAGCCGCGCACCTCGAAGTGGAGCGGCGTACCATCCGCCGCGACGAAGACCCCCGCCATCGGTGCCACCTCCTCCGGGCCAGCGTGCCCTCCTTGCGGCGCCCCGTGTGCGGCTCAGCGGACGAAGGCCTCCGGCTGTCCGGCCAGCGCGTCGGCCACCCACTGAAGGTGGATGGTTATGACCCCAGGCGGCCGCTCGCCGGGCTCGAAGAAGGCCGCCTCCAGCACTTCGACTTCGGGCGGCCGCAGGCGCCCGCCTTCCACCGCGCAGAGAAAGCAACAGGTGATGAAGTGCACGGCCTCGCCCGATGGGTAGACGAACACCTGGGCCGTCGGCTCCGAATAGACGCCCGTGAGCCGCACCACCCGCACCGCCAGGCCGGCCTCCTCCATCACCTCCCGGCGGATGGCCTCCTGCACCGTCTCACCGGGTTCGACGCGCCCGGAGGGCAGGCTCCACAGGCCGTTGTCCCGCCGACGAACCCACAACACCCGGCGTTCGGCATCGACCACGACGGCTGCGACCCCCGGGCTCACCCGTTCAGGCCAGGGGTAAGGGGGCGGCACCCACCGGCGCAGCGGGACGCCGGTCCGGAACAGGTCCAGCAGCGTCCCGATGACCGCATCCGGCGTGCGAAAGTCCCGGGCCGTGGGAGCGGCGGACGGGGCGCTATCTTCTGCGGCCGACCCGGGGGGCGTCCCCCGGGCTACCAGGATGGCGGGCAGGCCCGCCTGGTGGGCCCCCAGGATGTCGGTCGCCGGGTTGTCCCCCACCACGACAGCCCGGGCGTTCGGGGCGAGGGTGCCCAGCGCCAGGCGGAACATGAGCGGGTACGGCTTGCCCACGATCTGCGGCCGTTGGCCGGTGGCGGCCTCCACCGACCGAACCATGGCGCCGGTGGCCGGGGCCAGCCCGTCCGGCACAGGAAAGCTGCCGTCGGCGTTGGTGGCGACGAACCTTGCGCCCGCCAGGATGAAGCGGCTTGCCCGCAGGATGTGGGGGTAGCCGAGGGATTCGTCCGCCCCCACCACCACGGCCTGGGGAATCCCCGCTACGTCGGTGGCGATGCCCGCCTCCTGCAGTTCACGGGCCAGCGACGGGCTGCCCACCACGTACGCCGAGCGCACGCCTTCTTGCCGCAGGTGCTGGGCGGTGGCCCACCCGCAGCTCACCACTTCCTCGGGCGTCGCCTCGATTCCCATCCGGTTGAGGCGCCCGGCCAGCTCCGCACGGGAGAACCGGGGGTCGTTGGTCAGGAAGCGAACGGCCTTGCCCATGGCCCGCAGCCGCCCCAGCGCCTCTGCCGACCCCGGCAGGGGCTGGTCGCCCACGTAAACCACCCCGTCCAGGTCGAACAGAAAGGCGTCGAACTGCTCAGCCAGCGTCTGCATTCCGCTCACCACCCGCTGTCCACCCCCATCATAGGAGCCCGGCATGATACCCGTCGCCGCCTTCCTGCATACTGTACGACCGAAGCCGGGCCGACCCGGGCCGGACCATCCGGAGAGGCAGGCCTCAGTATGGCGGGCAACGGAGAGCATGGCGAGACCCACCCCTGCGATCCCTGGAGCCGACTACGGCTTGCCGGCCTTGTGCCGAGCATCATCTCCAACCTGCTGCACCGGCGAGGGGAGCCAATCCGAGCTGTCGTGGAATGCGCTGACAGCTGGCACGAGGTGACGGGGATCCTGGAGGATGCGGGGCTGGGGTTTATCACCATCGTGAACGGGCAGCTTGCTACCATGGTTCCTCTCCACCGGCTGTGTGCGGTGAAGTGGCTCACCGGCGGCGAACCCGACGCACCGGGCCATTCCGCCGCGAACACGGAGGTGGGTTGAGGCATGACACCCCACTATCGGCCCCTCCTGGAGGCTTTGGGCAAGGAGATCCTGCTGACGACGAAGTGCGACCGGCTCAACGTTCTGGGACAGGTGTTTCGTCCCATCTTTTGCGGCAAGGTGGCTCAGGTCACGGATAGCTACGTCACCCTCTACCCTGTCATGGTGAAGATGAGCACTGCCCCCTTCCACAGGTTTCCGACACCGCTCAGCTTCCCCCTGCACCGTATATCGAACTTCCTTCTGTTCGACTGCACCTCGCGGATCCCGATTCCGTAGCCGGGGGGGCGCTCTCGATGAGGCGTACCGACGTCGTCCAGGACGACGGTTCCAGCGCGGCCGCCGAGCTGGCGTCGCTGGAGGAGACGTTCCGCGGTGCTGCAGCTCGCATTTCGCACCCCACCCAGGGGGGCGAAAAGTAATTTTTCTTCGCCAACCAGAAGGGTCCTCCTGCTCGATGGCATAATCCCCCAGCCAGGGGGAGATAGGCCATGCCGGAGCAGGACCTTCGGGCTATCATCCCAGGGGCGTCGGCCCTCATCAAGGCCTTGTGCGACGAGCTTGAGATGGCGCAGGTCATCGATGCGGCGGTGCGCTGGGACCCCCGGCAGTGCAAGCTCTCCCCGGGCACCCGCATCGTGGCGTTGGTGGTCAACGCCCTGGTGCACCGGGAGCCCCTGTACCACGTGGAGGCCTTCTACGCCGGCCAGGACGTAGCCTTGCTGTTCGGGCCCGGGGTGCAGGCAGGGGACTTCAACGACGATGCCCTGGCCCGGGCGCTGGACGCCCTGGCCGAGGCCAACCCCAGCGCCCTCTTCAGCCAGATCGCCCTCAACGCCGTGCTGCGGGATGGCATCGCGGTGCGCACTGTGCACGCGGATACCACCTCTCGCTCCGTCTACGGCGCCTACGAGGGCTATCCCGAGAAGCCTCTGCACATCACCCACGGCCACTCCAAGCAGCATCGGCCGGACCTCAAGCAGATGGTCTTCGGCATCCTCGCCCAGGCCCAGGGCCTTCCCGTGGCCGCCGGCGTGCACGACGGCAACCAAAGCGACAAGGTCTGGAACGGGTGGGTGCTGGACCAGTACGAGCGGCTGCTGGCAGGCCACCACCGGGAGTCGCTTCTGTACGTGGCCGACTGCCAGTTCGTGACCCAGGAGAACCTGGCCCGGGCCCAGGCCAAGAAGGTGCGCTTTATCAGCCGCTTGCCGGCCAGCTTCGCCCTGGAGGCGAAGGTCAAGCAGCAAGCCGCCCTGGCCTGGCCCAGCAAGGCGAACTGGCAGTACGTGGGCTCCCTGGCGCAGCGTGCGAAGGCGGAGACATACTGGGTCTGGGAGACGCAGGCGGAGCTGTATGGGCGGACCTATCGCCTGGTGGTGGTGCGGCCCAGCCGGCCGGATCCTCGCAGCGTCCGGGCCCTTGAGCGGCGCATCGACCAGGAGGCCCAGCAGCTGGCCAAGGCCTGCCGCCGACTTTCCCGCCAGTGCTTTGCCTGCGAGGCCGATGCCCGCTCGGCCGCCGAGCGCTTCCTCTCCGAGCAGGCTCCCCTGTTTCACACCCTGCACGTCCAGGTGGTCGCCCACACCCACACGCACCGTCCCCGGGGCCGGCCCCGCCGGGATGGCGCGGGCGTGGCAAGCGAGACCGTCTGGCACCTGGCCGCCCAGGTGCAGGAGCCCACGGCCGAGCAGCGCCAGGCCTGGACCGAGGCCCAGGCGTACTTCGTGCTTATCACGAACGTGCCCTCCGACGCGTTGCCGGCGGCGGAGGTCCTCCGGGAGTACAAGGGCCAAGTCTCGGTGGAAACGGGCTTGACGCAAACGCGATGATCCTGCGGGTTGCGACGGCGGTCTATCCGGGGGAGCGGGGCATCGCCTTGCGACGACGCGCACCGCACGGTCGCCGTCCCTCGTCCACGACAGCGGAGGCTGTCCATCCAATGATGTCCGCCGACGAGGACGTGTCAGGGCAATGATGTCCACACGAACGGCTGTCGTAGCCAGGCCCGGAGGGCACTCAGGGCGCATGGCTTCCATCTTGGTGTCGAAACCCGAGTTTTGCCCGGGGGCTGAGAGGAAGGGTGGGGACAACATTGTATTGACAGACTCGGTGCCCTGTGGTAGCCTGGGCCCGTGGGCAGACGACGCCGGTCTCGTACCGACCCCCAGGGCGAGGCGCTCCGGCACGCCGGGATCCGGCACCCGCATCCGGAGCGGGTGCAGGCGTCCCTGTTTGCGGAGCATCCTGACTTCTTCCACCCCCAGGATCTGGTCCAGGTCAAGTACGAAATGCTGCGGGCCCACCACGTGGACGGCCTGCCGGCCGCCCAGGCGGCCCGCCAGTTCGGGCTCAGCCGCCAGACCTTCTACCAGGCGCAGCTGGCCTTTGCCGAGCAGGGCATGGTGGGCTTGCTGCCCCAGCGGCCGGGGCCGAAGGGGCCCTATAAGCTCACCCCACCCATGCAGGCCTTCGTCGAGGCCGAGTACCGGCGCCAGCCGCAGCGTCCCCTGGCCGAACTGGCGGACGAACTGGCGGCCCGCTTCGGGGTGCGGGTCCATCCCCGCACGCTGCGGCGGCTGTTGCAGAAAAAAAAACGGCTTGAGCCCCCCGCTGGGCCGGGGACGGGGCGCTGAAGGTGAGTTCTTCCGGGCGTGGGACCGCCACCAGCAGGCCTATGAGGCCCGTCGGGCCCGAGCGCTGGCGGGCGAGGCGACAGGCTGGGTGCCGCTAGGGCTGTGCCTGACCGGCCGGGGGCAGCGGACGAAGGGGTGGGTGGTGCTCAGCCAGCCGGCACGAGGCCGGTGGGGGCCGGTGGGGCGGGAGGAGGGAGTCCGGCGTCTGGTGCAGGTGGTGCGATGGCTGCTGCACGGGCACGGCGAGAATGCACGAAGCGGGACGGGAGGCCATCCCCATGCGAGCGGCGCTGTATGCCCGGGTCTCGTCCAGTCGGCAGGAGCAGGAGCGGACCATCGAATCCCAACTGGATGCCCTGCGCACCTACGCCGCCGCCCACGGCTATGAGGTGGCCCCGCAGCATGTCTTTTGCGACGATGGCTACAGCGGAAGCCAGCTGGATCGGCCGGCGCTGGACCGGTTGCGGGATGCGGCGCAAGCCCATGCCTTCGATGCCGTCCTGGTCTTGAGCCCGGACCGCCTGGCCCGCCGCTACGCGTACCAGGTGCTCGTATTGGAGGAGCTGGAGCGGCTGGGTGTGCACGTGGTGTTCCTGGAGCAGCCGCCGCTGGATGACCCCAACGCGCGCTTGCTGGTGCAAATCCAGGGTGCGGTCGCCGAATACGAGCGGGTGAAGATCGCCGAGCGCAACCGCCGGGGTCGGCTGTTTCGGTTGCGCCAGGGCGAGGTGGCCATGTGGCAGGTGCCCTATGGCTACCGGAGGGTGCCGCGCTCGGCGGCCGGGGCCGCGCACCTGGAAGTGGACGAACAGAAGGCGGCGGTAGTGCGTCAAATCTTCCGATGGTACAGCGAGGGGCTGACGTTGCGGGCCGTTGCGCGCCGGCTCACGGAGCTGGGCATCCCCAGCCCGGGGGCGGCCCCCATGTGGTGGGCCGCGTCGGTGCGCAACATCTTGCAGAACTCGGCCTACATTGGCACGTGGTACGTCAATCGCCGGCAGATGCAGCCGGGGCCCAACGGGGCGCGCATGCGGCCTCCGGAGGAATGGATCGCCCTCACCGTTCCCGCTATCGTTGACCGGCCAACCTTTCTGCGCTGCCAGCAGCGCCACACGGAAAACCGCCGCTTCAGCCCTCGTCACCTCCGATCCGCTCGGTGGCTCCTGCGAGCGCTGGTGCGCTGCGCCCGGTGCCATCACGCCATGGTCTGCGTGCAGACGCCCAGCTCGAAGGGGCGGGTGAACTACTACTACCGGTGCCGCTACAACACCCGGGCCGTCTACCACCGCTGCACGGCAGGCTACGTGCGGGCTCCGGAGCTGGATGCGTTAGTCTGGCAGGAATTCGTAGCCACGCTGCTGCGACCGGCGGTGCTGGTGCAGGCCATCCAGGCCGGCGCGGGCGTCTCGGCCGACTCGGACGTCCTGCGGGCCCAGCAGGCGACGCTTACGCGCCAGCTTGACGCCGTCCGCCGGGAGCGCCAGCGGCTGCTGGATGCCTACCAGGCGGGCGCGCTGGAGCTGCCGGAGCTGCAGCAGCGCCAAGCCGCCCTGCGGCTGCGGGAACAACAGTGGGAGGGGGAGTTGGAGCAACTGCAGGCGGCCAGCCGGCAGAAGCAGACCGAGCGGCACCTGGTGCAGTCGCTGCAGGACCTCGCCGCCCGGCTGCGCCGCCGGCTGGGGGAGCTCAGCTTCGAGGAGCGCCAGAGGCTACTCCGGGAGCTGCTTGAGGCAGTGGAGGTGGATCTGGGCGCGGTGGTGTTGCACTGGCGCATACCCCTGCCTGCTCCGCCGGCACCGGGGCCGCAGGTGTCAACCGAATCGCGTTTGCGTCAAGTCGGTCGAACGTTGCTTTTCCTTCCTGAAAGACCCCGTCATCGTGGACGGCATCTACCTCAAGCGGCCCGAGCGGGCCTATGCCCTGGGCTTTGTGGGTATGATCCCGCTGGTTTGGTGGTCCACGGCAGGGTGCCGACGGAGCTTTGCGAAGTTTCCCCGCCGTTGGGCGGGGTGGGGGGTGCAAGCGCAGGGCGGGGCGGGTCCGTAGGAAGTCTGGGCTTCGAGCCCGTGCTTTGTTTGGTGCCGGGCCCGCCCTGCGCCAACCGCCCAACTGGGCCTGGCGGCTGCCAGGAAACCCGAATGGGTGCATGCCGTTTGGCTTCCCCACCGGACCTGCGCTTGCGACGCCATACCAGGGGGTAGGAGATGCAACGCTACATCGGATTGGACGTGCACCGGGACTACTGCTACGCCCACGTGCTGGAAGTCGGCCAGGTAGAGGGAAGGCGCCTTCGCTTCCCCAACACGGCCGAAGGATGGGCCGAGTTCGTCACGCCGCTCGGCCCCGACGACGCCGTGGCACTCGAGGTCAGCAGCGGCGCCTTCCGGTTTTACGATAGCCTCGTCGACCGAGTCGGGCAAGTGCTGGTCGTGGACGCCCGGGTGATGCGCCGGCTGGGCTCTCGCAAGCGCAAGACCGACCGGGACGATGCAAGGCTTCTGGCCGAACGGCTGGCCCTGGGGACCTTGCCGGGGGTGTGGGTGCCGCCGGCAGCCATCCGGGAGCTTCGGGCGCTCATCCAGCTGCGCCGCCAGCTGGTGGAGCAGCGCACCCGCTGGAAAAACCAAATCCGCGCCGTGCTGCTGCGCCACGGCTACCGGACTCCCCGGGGACTGTGGCGGGCCCGCAGCCACCTGGAGCAGCTGTGGCGGCTTTCCCTTCCAGAGGCCGAGCGGGTGTGGCTGGCAGTGGCGCTGGAGCAGCTTCGGTCCACCACGGAGCACCTGCGGGCCGTGGAGCGGGAGATCGCCTACCGGGTGCGCCACCTGCGGCCGGTGCGGCAGCTGATGTCCATCGTGGGCTTTCACGTGATAGCGGCAGCCACGTACTACGCCTACGTGGGCGACCCCTGGCGCTTTCCCTCGGGCAAGCACGTGGTGAGCTATGCCGGGCTTGCGCCGCGGGTGAGGCAGTCGGGCACGGTCGACCGGCGGGGTGGCATCAGCAAGGAAGGCCCGGCCGTGCTGCGCTGGGCGCTGGTGGAGGCCGCCGCCATGGCTGCCCGCCACGGCCCTCCGGCGCTGCGAGCCTTTTACCTGCGGCTGCGGGCCACCAAGGGCCACCAGGTAGCCGTGGTAGCGGTGGCCGCCAAGCTGGCCCGCATTGCGTGGACGCTGTGGCGGACTGGCGAGACGTTCGTGGGAATTCGTCCGGAGCGCTATGCGGAAAAGCTGGCACAGCTCGACGCCGCGGCAGCACCCTACCCCACGGACCGGGTGATGGCCTGGCTGGCGCAGCGGGTGGAGCGCCTGGTGGACCGGCCGGGTTCCCGGACCCACAACGGAGTCACTGCTACGCGCGCGCCGGTCCGGACCTCGGCTTGAAGAAAGGGTCTTGACGCGGGATCATGGGTGTCTTCTTGCTGGCGCTGCTCGTGGCCGCCTTTCTGGAGCAGCGCATCCGCCGGGAGCTGGCCCGCACCCAGGACGTGCTGGAGCTGCCCGGGCGGCGCAAAACGGCCACCCCGACGGTGCAGGCCATCCTGGACCTCTTCCGATCGTTGCAGATCGTGCTGGTGGACACCGGCCAGCGGATCGAACGCATCCTCCCCCGCAACACCTCGCCGCAGATCCTGAAGGTCCTGCGTCTGGCCGGCTACTCCGAGCGGCTGTACCTGGGGCGATAACCCAATGGCAATTATCACCAGCAAAAAATCGTTCAAGGATGGGGCAGGGTGCGGAAGACCAGATCTCCCGCCGCTCCCGGCTCATCCCGGCAGGCATCACGATGACCACCTCGTAGCCCCGCACGGCCCCAATCAGGGCCGTGGAGATCCCGGTGCTGCCGGTGGTCGCCTCGAGGAGGGTCATGCCCGGCCGCAGGCATCCCTCCCGCTCCGCCTTCTCCACGATCCACTTCACGACGCGATCCTTCGGTCCCCCGCTGGGGCTGTAGAACTCCGCCTTGGCCAAAATCCGCTGGCCGGAACGCAGGTAGCGGATCTCCACTAGCGGCGTGCCGCCCACCCAGGACAGGATCGAACCACTTCGCACGTGCCTTCCCCCCGGTCGGGGACCGCTTTTATGCCAGGCTGCAAATACACTTCTGGACAGGATGTTAAGCTCGGGCCGGGCAACGGTCAAGGGTCCCCAGGCCTTGACACCGCCTCTGCGGCCCGATAGGGTTTGGGTCAGAACGTAAATCGCTTCCGGACAGGACTTAGCTGCGGGCGTGCTGCCGGCGCCCGGCGACGAGGTGGTGTGTCAAGGCTGTGGAGGTCCCCTCGGTCGAGAGGAGGGCCCGCGAGGTAGCCATCGGGGTCATCGGGCCCGACGACCTCGTTCACAAGGTGCTGGCCGTCAGCCACGGCCTGCGGCCCGGCGGGCAGTGGCGCTTGGTGCCCACCGCCTACCGGGTGGAAGGAGAGGCCCCGGAGCAGGTTCGCAGGCTCCGGGGCAATGTGGAGGTATACCTGTTCACGGGTCCGGTGCCATACGATTTGTGCCGCCGGGAAGGCGTCCTTGACCGGCCTGCGGTCTTCGTCCCGCTGGGCGGCGCCGCGCTGTACCGGGCACTACTCCGGGCGGCCCTCGACAGGATGTGCGACATCCAGCGGCTGAGCATCGATACCCTGCGCCGGCAGGAGGTGGAGGAGGCCTACGC
>Ga0101941_1002165_pt1 | contig 9834 bp, 10 predicted proteins | sample DewCreD2012metaG_3_FD_75242 | JGI IMG/M metagenome (GOLD analysis project Ga0101941, IMG submission 75242) | Hot spring sediment bacterial and archeal communities from British Columbia, Canada, to study Microbial Dark Matter (Phase II) - Dewar... ...
AACTGTTCAGGTGGGTGCACTAAAGCGGGCGGGGACCAGGCCGGATCACGGTCTCAGGACCAGGGACCGAACGGTCTCCCGCCCGCGACCATCTTCGCACACTTGAACTACACAGGGACCGCCGGAAGCGCCTGCGTTCACGCGTCGGTCCCGGATCTTCGCGCTGCGCGCTCGTCCGGGATGACAAGGTTGGTTGCCGATCAGGCCGCCGCCAGCCTCGGCCGGCGCCGCGCCACCCGCGCCTTGCGCTTCTTCCACCAGATGATCACCCCGGTCACGCTGAGCGCCGCCACCACCACGCCGGTCAGCGAGATCAGGATGCGTCCCGGAATGCCCAGGATGCGCCCCGAGTGCAGGGGGAACTGGGCCTGGACGAAGATGTCGGCCGCCGTGCCCTTCCACGGCTGGGAGTCGCCCAGCAAGGCGCCGGTCTTGCCGTCGTAATAGAGGTAGGGCGGGCCGACGCCGGCCGCGCCGTGGTCGCCGCCGGGCTCGTGGAAAGCCACGCCGTAGATCCCGAACTCGGGCGAGTAGAAGGCCCCGCCGGCCGGCGCCGGCCAGCCGCGCTTGGCGGCCTCGGCCCGGGCGGTGTCCAGCACCTGGGCGTAGGTCCGGGTGGCGATGATCGGAGAGTGATGGTCCACCGGCGTGCGCTTGTCGAACGGGCCGGGCGTCACCTTCGAGACCTTCGACATCACCGGATAGAAGACCTCGGTATAGAGGTTTAGCGAGAAGGCGGTGAAGGCCACGGTGAACAGCACGCCCCACAGCCACAGACTGAAGGCGCGGTGGATGTCGAAATTGATCCGATAGGCGCTGGCCGAAGTCTTGATCACCCAGGCCGGCTTCCAGCGGCTCCAGAAGCTCTTCCCGGCCTTGGCGCCCTTGGATCCAGCCTTCTCGGTCACGGCCTTCTGGCGCGGCGGCAGGGTCAGGTAGAAGCCGACGAAGCAGTCCAGCGTCCACAGGATGGCGATCACGCCCAGGAACCAGATGCCCCAGCGGTCGATGCCCCACATCTCCGGGATGTGCAGGCTGTAGTGGAACACATAGAGGAACGAAACGAAGGTCTCGCTGGTGATCGGCCAGACCGCGCCCCACTCGCGCCGGCCCTGCTCGGCGCCGGTCACCGGGTCAATGAAGACCTGGTTGTAGCCAACGTCGTACAGCTTGCCGGTGGCCGGATTGCGCTTGCCCTCGACCCCGAACGCCAAGGTCCCGCCCGGCTCTGGGGCCAGCGGCAGGTAGGTGACGTGCACCTGCGGATCGCGGGCCTCGATCTGGCGCGCCAGGTCCAGCGCCGGCAGCGCCGGACCGTCCTTGGACCCCTCATGGCTGGATTGGGCGAACATCAGGTGCGGATTGAGCACGTCGTCCAGTTCGTGATCCCACGAGATCACCGCCCCGGTGACGCCCGACACGAACAGAAAGGCGGCCATGATCAACCCCACCCACCGGTGGATGAAGGTCATCAGCGGGCGCATGCTGGGCGGCGCGAACCGCACGACGCCCGAGCGCACAGGCGCGGGCTCGGCGGCGGGCGAGATGAGGTCCTGGGTTCGCGCGTCCATGCCGGACCTCAGAAGCTGTAGGCCAGGCGCAGCGAAGCGCTGCGCGGGGCCGCGTAGTACGACTGGTTCCACATCAGGCTGGTCAGGTGCTTCTCGTTGGCCACGTTATCGACATTGATCGTGGCTCGTACCGTGTCGGTCAGGTCGACGCCGGCCATCAGATCGACAACCCCGTAGGAGCCCTGCTCGACGGGCGCGAGATCGACCGTCGAGACTTCGCTCTGCCAGCGCAGCGCCGCCCCGACCGTCAGGTTGCGCAGTTCGGGGAAGGTGTAGGTGGTGGTGGCCTTGAAGGTCTTGCGCGGCAGATAGGTGCGGGTGGGTTGGTCGTCCTCGCCCTCGATCTTCAGCTGGGTCCAGCCGGCGCTGACCGTCCATTGGTCGGTGAGCGCGCCGGTGGCTTCCAGCTCGTAGCCGGTCACCTTGGTGTCGAGGCCCGTGTAGTAGTCACGCCCCGCGACTGTCCCGGCATACTCGGCCAGGCCGTCCTGCTGCGACTTGAACACCGCGGCGGTGACATAGAGCCGGCTGTCGAACCACTCGCTCTTCAGGCCCGCCTCGTAGGCCTCGCCATGGGCGGCGGCCAGGGTCTGGTTGTCGATATCGACTTCGGACTGCGGGTTGAAGATGTCGGTGTAGCTGGCGTACAGCGAGACGGTCTGGGTCAGGTCATAGACGCCGCCGATGTAGGGGCTGACCTTCTCCTCGTCGCGCGGCGTGTCCGTGCCGTACGAATAGCCCTTGGACTTCAGCTTCAGGGCGTTGAAGCCCGCCACGACCTTGAACTGGTCGGTGACGCTGAAGTGGGCCGCCGCGTAGAAGCGCGACAGGCGGTCGGTCTGGTCCGAGGCCAGGTACGCGCCCGGATAGGTCGGCTCGGCGACCTGCTGCGAGCCCCACCGGCGCACGTCGCCATAGATGATCGTATCGCTCGAGAAGTCTTCCCACTCCTTGCCCGTGGACTTCGAGGTCTGGCCGCCGATCACCAGCTGGTGGGTGCGGCCGAACATCTGGAACGGACCCGAGGCGTAGGCGTCGAGGATGAAGTTCTCGTACTTGGACGGGTAGATGCCGCTCATGCCCTTGACGCCCAGGCCGGTGGCCGGGTCGGGATTGTCATAAGCGTAGAGCAGCTTGGCCTTCTCGTTGAAGCGCTTGTAGGTGCCCGTGGCCTTGATCTGCCAGCCGTTGTCGAACCTGTAGTCCAGCTCGGTGAAAGCCGTCTGGTCCTTGACGTTCCAGTAGGTCCAGTCGGCCGAGGTCGAGGCCGAGCGCGGATAATCGATCAGCGTGCCGTCCGAATAGGTCAGCGGCAGGGCGCCCCACAGCACGCCGCGCGCGCGGTTGTCCTGCAGCGAATAGCCGGCGGTGGCGGTCAGCTTGGGCGTGACGTCCCAGGCCAGCAGGCCCGAATAGACGTTCCGGTTGACGTGATAGTGGTCGAGGTAGGAGTCCTTGTCCTCGTTGGCGTAGATCAGCCGGCCGCGCACCGTGCCCTCGGCGTTCAGCGGACCGGAGACGTCGGCCTCCAGGCGATAGTCGTCCCACGAGCCGTACTGCAGCGCGCCGCTGGCCTTGAAGGTGTCGGTCGGGCGCTTGCGCACGTAGTTGACCGTGGCCGAAGGGTTGCCGGTGCCGGTCATCATGCTGTTGGCGCCGCGCACGACCTCGACGCGGTCGAACAGCACCGTGTCCAGATCGCCGAACTGGATGCCCCAGATCAGCGGCAGGCCGATGCCGTCGACCTGGAAGTTGGTGATGTCGAAGCCGCGCGAGTTGTAATAGGTGCGATCGGTCTCGACCTTCTCGACATTGACGCCGGTCACCTGGGCCAGCAGGTCGTGGACGCTGGTCAGACCGAAGTCCTGAATGCGCTTCTGGTCGAGGATCGTCACCGACTGGGGCGTCTCGCGCAGGCTCATGTCCAGGCCGGTCACGGCCGAGGTGCGCGTGCGCGCGCCGGTCACCACCACGCCGTCCACCTGGTTTTCCGCCGCATTGGCTTCCGCCGCGACGGCGGGCGCGTCGTCCGCATGGGCGGCGGTCGCCATCGACAGGCTCGCGACGGCGACGCCGGCCAACAGGAACGCGCGCGGGGAGGAGGTCATGGGCAGCTCGCTTGCAAACAAGAATAAGTCGCAAGTGCAATAGTTGGCGCTGGCACGATCTGTCAAACCCCCATGGGACTTGCGGCGCCAATTATCGGATTAACGAACGCGGCGGGCGCGGCCCCAACGGCCCTCAAACGAAAAGGCCGCGCCCCTTTCGGAGCGCGGCCTGGAAATCGATGAGCCAGCGACGTCTTAAGCCGAGAACCCAGCCTCGGCGAAGGCCAGCATGCGCCCCAGCAGGGCCTCGACGTCGGCCTCGCTGGTCGTGCCTTCCGACAGCACGTTCAGGCGGTCAAACTCGGCGAAGCGGTTGTTGTGCAGCATGCCCAGGGTGAAGTGCAGCCGCCAGTAGATCTCCTCGGACGGCAGGTCCGGACGCGCCTTGAGCAGGGCGTCGGAGAATCGGCGCAGGTGGGTGACGTCGGTCTGCAGCACCTTGCGGATCTCGTCGGTGCCCTCGCTGCGGGCCCGGATCAGGAACTGCAGCGAGATGCGGCGCTCGTGGTCGGGCGCCAGCCACTTCAGCGGCGGGGTCAGCAGGGCGGCCAGGATCTCGCGGACGGGCGGAACGCCATCGTGGCGGTCGGTGGCCTCGTGCAGCTTCTTGGCCCGCTCGCGGTTCAGCTCGACCGTGCGCCGACGAAAGATCTCGTACAGCAGCGCGTCCTTGGAGCCGAAGTGATAGTTCACCGAGGCCAGGTTGACGCCCGCCGCGGCGGTGATGTCGCGCACCGACACGTTCTGGAAGCCGTGCAGCGCGAACAGACGCTCGGCGGCGACGAACACCAGGTTCTTGGTGACGGCTTCGTTGTCGACGCCGTCGACATCGGTTTCTGGCGCGGTGGTGACGGTCGCGCCGTCGCTCTTCGGACTCACTACGGGATCCCCTTTACCTGCGGGGAAGTCTTACGGCCGTTCGAAATTGGCGCAAGCGTCAAGATGGCACGAGTGCGGAGGAATTCTGAAAGCGCCGCCAGCCTGACCTTGGGGCGGAGGTTTGTGCGCGCTCGGAGCGTATCGACGCCGTGGCGGCCCGCCCTACCCTTTCGAACGTCGGCCGCTCTTCGAATGCCCCGTCGTCATGGGATCCGGTTTCTGGGGCGCGACCCAGCCCTTGGGCGGAACATAGCTGGACTGGTTGGTGCCCAGCCCCATCTTCCCGGGCTCCTGCCGGCGCAGATAGGAGGCCTGAGGCGCACTGGCGCCGGGCTGCTCCATCACCCGCAGGTCGCGGCGGATCTGCTCGATCTGGTCGCGCAGGGCCGCGGCGGTTTCGAAGTTCTCGGACGCGACGGCCTGGGCCATCTCCTCCTCGAGCTCGGACAGATGGGTTTCCTGCGTCATCGCGGACTCCGGGCGGGTGTTCCGGAGCTAACGCGCGAGACGGCCGATCGGCTGTGTCTTGAACGGACTAAGCGCGCGCCGCCGCGATGCGGGTACGGGCGATCTCGTCGGCCACCAGGTTGGCGGGACGCTTGTCGACCAGCGAGTGATCCAGCACCTCGCCCAGGGTCTGGGCCAGGCGGTCGAGCTTGGTGGCCACCCAGGCCGGGTCGAAGGCCGTGTTGGCCTCCAGGGCGCGGATCTCGCCGGCCACGTTGATGATGCCGCCGCCGTTGATCACGTAGTCGGGGGCATAGAGGATGCCACGGTCGAACACCGCCTGGCCGATCGTCTTGTCGGCCAGCTGGTTGTTTGCGCCGCCGGCGATCACCTTGACCTTCAGGCGCGGCAGGGTCGTGGTCGAAATCGCGCCGCCCAAGGCGCAGGGCGCGAAGACATCGGCCTCGACGTCGAAGATGGCGTCGGTCGAGACGATCCTGGCGCCGGTCTTGGCCGCCACTTCGTCCAGGGCCTGCTGGTTGACGTCGGCGATGATCAGCCTGGCGCCGGCGGCGTGCAGTTTCTCGGCCAGATAGGCGCCGACGTGGCCCACGCCCTGGATGGCGACGGTGACGCCGTTCAGGTCGCGGTTCAGGGCCCGCTGGACGCACAGGCGCACGCCGCGGAACACGCCCTCGGCGGTGACCGGCGACGGATCGCCCGAGGCGGCCGCGTGGCCTTCCAGGCCGGCGACGTAGCGGGTGGTGCGGCGCGTGGCGACCAGATCGGCGGGCGAAACGCCGACGTCCTCCGCCGTCCAGTACCGGCCGTCCAGGCTCTCGACCGCGCGTCCGAAGGCCTCGAACAGCTCGGGCGTCTTCTGGCTGCGCGCGTCGCCGATGATCACGGCCTTGCCGCCGCCGAAGTCCAGGTCGGCCATGGCGTTCTTGTAGGACATGCCCTTGGACAGGCGCAGGGCGTCGGTCACGGCGGCTTCGGCGCTGGAATAGTCCCACATGCGGCAACCGCCGGCGGCAGGGCCGCGAGCGGTGGAGTGGACGGCGATGATCGACTTGAGGCCGGTTTTTTCGTCAAAGAACGCGTGAACGCCTTCGTGTCCCTCGAAATCCGGGGAATCGAACAAGGTCATGCCGTCGGTCTCGCCTTAGCCAGAAAGATTGCGCCGGGGTGTACGCTGGCGGGCGGTGAGGAACAAGGCCTGACCTTGCCGCACCCAAAACCTCCGCTCATCCCGACGAAAGTCGGGACCCAAGCTGAGCGCCCAGCCAGGGCTCCGAGCCAGAAACCGCCTATGCCGCTTGGGTCACGGCTTTCGCCGGGGTGGAGCGGATAGAAGGGGATCGTTACGGCCTCGAAGCCTCGGTCCTCACCACGTTCGGCGCGGTGGGCGCTCCCGGGATCGGCGGGGCGCCGGACGGCAGATCAGCCAGCGGGTCCTTGAGGAACGAGGCGGCGTCGGCCCAGACCACCTGGGCCTGCTTGTCGACCAACAGCAGGTGCCAGCCGTTGGCGTAGTAGGCCGAGCGGTCGTCGGGCTTGAGCCGGCGCACCGCCTCCATGGTCGGCTCCTTGGGAATGATGTGGTCGTTGGCCCCATAGAAGTAAGCGACCGGGACCTGGACCTTGCCCAGCGACGCCCAGGCCTTCTCCATCAGCCCGACCAGGCCGTAGAGGGCGTCGGAGCGCGCGCCCCAGATCATCAGGGGATCGCGGCCCATGCGCCGCAGCTCGTCGATATTGTCGCTGGGCTGGACGTTCTTGACCAGCCACTCCGGCGGCTTGACCACCCAGCCGCGGGTGGTGTGGGCCGTGATCCACAGGCTGGTCTTGTAGGGCAGCGGCTGGGCCGACCAGCCCCAGACGGCAGGCGCGAACAGCAGCAAGCGCTCCGCCGCCGGCGGCCGGTCCGAAGCCATGGCGGCGATGGCCAGCGCCCCGCCCATGCTGACCCCGGCCAGCGAGACCTTGGCCTCCGGATGGGCCTCGCGGACCAGGGCGACCGTGGTGCGGACATCCTCGATGACCAGGTCGGGCGGCGCCCACACGCCCCGGTCGGGCGAGCGGCCGAAGCCCCGGATGTCGATGGCGTAGGTGGCGATCCCCTGCCCGGCCCAGAACGGCGCGGCCAGGTGGAAGGCGTTCGAATAGTCGTTCATGCCATGCAGGGCGACGATCACCTGGGTGACCGGCTGGCCCTCGGCCGGCAGCCACGTCGTCAGGCCCAGCTTCTTGCCGTCGAAACTGAACAGGCCGTCATTGTCCAGCCGGGGGCCGCGATAGCCCAGTTCACCTGGACCCGGCTGCTGGATGATCGGCGCGCAAGCGGCCAAGCTGGCCGCGGAGGCGGCGCCGAGGAGGAGAATCCGACGGTTCATGACGCCAGGATGCCCGCCACTCGGCGGCGAAGATAGGGCGCGACCTCGGCGTCGAACCACGGATTGCGCTTGAGCCAGGCGGTGTTGCGCCACGACGGGTGGGGCAGCGGCAGCACGCCGTCATCGATATAGTCGCGCCAGGCGGCGACGGTTTCGGTCATGTTCGCCTTCATCCGTGTCCCCAACGCCCAGGCTTGAGCATGGCTCCCGACCAGCAGGGTCAGCTCGACCTTGGGCAGGCCCGCCAGGAGCTGCGGCCGCCACAGGGCCGCGCACCGGGCCGGCGGCGGATGGTCGCCGCCCTTGGGATTGGTACCCGGAAAGCAGAAGGCCATGGCGGCCACGCCGATCTCGGGACGACCGTAGAAGGTCTCGCGGTCGATCCCCATCCAGTCGCGCAGGCGGTTTCCGGACGGGTCGTTGAACGGCAGGCCGGTCTCGTGCACCAGCCGCCCCGGCGCCTGACCGCAGATCAGCAGACGGGTCCCCTCGCCCACCCGCACCACGGGCCTTGGCGTATGCGGCAGGTACGGCGCGCAGGCCCGGCAGGCGGCGATGTCGGTGAGGAGGACGTCCAGCGGCATGGGGTGCAGTTAGGGTCCACGCCGCCGCTCGACAAGCGCGACCCAGGCGCGCAGCCGACCGCAGAGGTCGTCGGGTTTAGGCGGCCGCTCCCAGCAGACGCTTTTCCTTGGCGACCCGATCGGCGAACGACGGCCGGGCCAGGATCGGCTCCACATAGGCCTTGGTCCGAGGCCAGGCCGACAGGTCGAAGCCCAGGTGATCCAGATTGGCGAACGGGCTGGCCACGGCGATGTCGGCCAGGGTGATGCGGTCCTCCAGCAGAAATCCGCCGGCGTCGGGCGCCAAACCCTCCAGATAGTCCAGCAGCGGCGGGATCGTCTCGCGCTCGGCTTTCAGGCAGGCGCCCTCGTCGCCCGTCATGCCCATGAAGCGCGGGCCGACGATGCGGTTGAAGAACAGCGGGCCGGCGGCGGCGACCACGATGGTGTCGGCGAACTCCTCGAACCACACGGCCCGGGCGCGGTTGCGCGGGTCCAGCGGGATCAGGTTGGGCTCGGGATGCAGCGCTTCCAGATAGGTGATGATCGCCGTGGAGTCGGAGATCTGGAAGTCGCCGTCCTTGAAACCCGGGATCTTCTTGAACGGACTGCAGGCCAGGAAGTCCGCGTCCGGCTCGCCGGGCCGGGGGACCTTGTTCTCGAGCGTCAGCCCCTTCTCGGCGCCGAACGCCAGGGTCTTGCGCACATAGGGCGACAGCGACGAGCCATAGACGATCATGGTGGACCCTCCCTTATGAGTTCAGCTCATAGGTCCACGGATTAGGTTTTGATTCAAGACTTAGCCAGGGCGCGAAGGCCCTAGTCCTCGCCGCCCTCTTCGCCCGCCACGTCGTCCGCGACGTCCTCGAAGCTGGTCGGGTCGCCTTCCATGCGCAGGCGCAGGCGGTAGACGCCACGAAACTGCTCAGGGTTCACCGGCTTGTTGTGGCGCAGGATGACGATCTTGCCCTCGCGAGCCAGTTCGATGGCGTTGGTGCGCACGTGGCCCAGCACGCGCTGCCAGCGCTCGGGCTCGATGGCCTTGGCGACCGACATCGGGTCGATGGACTTGCCGGCGGCCACGGCGGCCAGTTGGGAAAGGATGGTGTCTTGGATCGGGGAGGACGGGGGGATCGGATCGCTCATGGTCGGAGGGATGCCACGAATCCGTCAGAAGCGCGAGCGCGGCCGCTTGCCTCCGGCGCGGCCCCGCCTTAGTCCTCAAAGACAACCCAAGGGATGATGCGATGGACGGCGGCAACGAGATCTGGGACGGCCCCAAGCTGGTCACCGAGGGCGACTGGTCCGGGTGGCGCACCTGGGCCGGCATGGACGCCTTCGAGGACCAGACCGGGCCGTTCTACTTCAAGGAAGAGAACGGCGTCGTCCGCAGCGCCTTCCGCGCCGAGGCCCGCCACATGAACGGCGGCGGCTTCATGCACGGCGGCTGCATGATGACCTTCGCCGACTATTCGCTGTTCTCGATCTCATGGGCGCACCTGAAGGACGTGCGGGCCGTGACCGTCAGCCTGAACGGCGAGTTCCTGGGCCCGGCCAAGGCCGGCGACCTGGTGGAATCGACCGGAGAGGTCACCAAGGCCGGCGGCTCGCTGCTGTTCGTGCGCGGGTTGGTCTCGACCGGCGGCTCGCCGATGCTGAACTTCTCGGGCGTGATCAAGAAGATCCGGGCGCGGTAGCGGGAGAGGAATCCAAAACGCGCTGTCATCCCGGACAAGCGCGTAGCGCGCAGATCCGGCAACTGTGTCTCACGCTCGGAAGGGCTGCTGATCTCGCAGGACGGCGTTTGCGGTGATCAGCAGCTTTCGGGCGATGGCTATGAAGGCCAGCTTGGGGGGCTTTCCGGCGTCAC